>Ga0307942_1001029_pt1 | contig 21525 bp, 28 predicted proteins | sample OrgLakmetagen175_FD_201846 | JGI IMG/M metagenome (GOLD analysis project Ga0307942, IMG submission 201846) | Saline water microbial communities from Organic Lake, Antarctica - #175 | ecosystem: Environmental > Aquatic > Non-marine Saline and Alkaline > Saline | place: Antarctica: Organic Lake... | reverse complement strand
TGGATGGATGGATGGATGGATGGATGGATGAATGAATGAATGAATGAATGAATGAATGAATGAATGAATGAATGAATGAATGAATGAATGAATGAATGAATGAATGAATGAATGAATGAATGAATGAATGAATGGATGGATGGATGGATGGATGAATGAATGAATGGATGGATGGATGGATGGATGGATGGATGGATGAATGAATGAATGAATGAATGAATGAATGAATGAATGAATGAATGAATGAATGAATGAATGAATGAATGAATGAATGAATGAATGAATGAATGAATGGATGGATGGATGAATGAATGAATGATGAATGAATGAATGAATGAATGAATGCTGAATGCATGAATGAATGCTCAATGCTGAACTAGGCACAGACGTGCTCAATGCTGACTACGTACAATGTAAGCCGTAAGCCGTAAAGCATACACCATTGGTCTGGCTCGTACACAGGGGCAGCCACTGCCAGTATACTAGATGCATGCAAAATAGGCTAAAAAACGACACACTAGATGCTGGATAACGCCTAAACAAAGTTGTGAGATACGCACCATTGGTCTGGCACTAAAGCAGGGGGCAGCCGCTGCCAGTATGCTAGATGCGTGCAAAATAGGCTAGGAAAAGGCATGCTAGATGCTGGATAATGCCCAGGGATGTGTCATACGGCGTATTTGTATAATACGCCGTATCGTATTAAACGCGTATTTTACATGTATTGAACGCAGTGTTGTGCACCTGACGCTTGACGGCGTCAATGGTAAATGACGCTGACGACGTAATTATGTCAAATTGACGGTGAAAATAGTAAATTACGCCGTCAATCGTCAAAGTTTAGTGACGGTAACGCCGTTAATTACGATTGTTATTTACGGTGCCATTTTTGAATGACGCCGTATGTGCACAAAACTGATTGAACGTCTCAAATGGCCGTATGACACATCCCTGATAACGCCTAAACAAAGTTGTGAGATACACACCATTGGTCTGGCTCCAACACAGAAGGCAGCCGCTGCCAGTATGCTAGATGCGTACAAAATAGGCTAGGAAAAGGCATGCTAGATGCTGGATAGTGCTTAAACAAAGTTGTGAGATACGCACCATTGGTCTGGCACTAAAGCATGGGGCAGCCGCTGCCAGTGTGCCATGTCCTGAGAAGCCACATGGCCCCACCTGAGAGAAGCAAGAAAAATTAGGCTATTGTACGGGGTGGGTGATCAAAGGGGAGAGAGAGTATAGCGCGGGGGTGGGTGATCAAAGGGAGGAGAGAGTATTAAGTATCCAGTGTCAGATGCCCCCCAGAAGCATATATAGCGATGTACCTTGATAGCCTTACTTTAAGTAATCAGTGTCAGTACTACTGTGAAATCACAGTGTCACAGTGTCACAGTGTCACAGTGTCACAGCGTCACAGCGTCACAGCGTCACAGTGTCACAGTGTCACAGCGTCACAGTGTCACAGTGTCACAGTGTCACAGTGTCACAGTGTCACAGCGTCACAGTGTCACAGTGGCAGTATTAGAGTATAAGGTAATAGATACGCTTACGTATCCTTAGGTACTAAGGATACAGATGGGTGCGTTTGACTTCTATGCTCAAGTTGATATCGGCTTCTATGCTCAAAGGAACACACACACTGAGCCGTTTCCTTTGTGCCATCTGAGCTTGAGTGCTAATATTCCAGCCAGCAGGGATACCGGCCAAATAATGAGGCTGAGGGTCTGCTTGGATGCAGGCATTGAAATTACAGTTCATGGGGTGAAGGCGGCATGGAAGGGGAATTGTATGACCTTGGATGGAACACTATTAAGGGCATTAGGTATAATATTTGGTATATAAGGAGAGATACAGAAATGTGCGCTGCCAAACCTATCCATACCAGACAAGCCCTTTCCTGCACTATTATCAACTCTTATCAGGAGACGGTTTCAGGTCAAGCCTGCAACCGCCCTGATCCCCATTGATCTTTTTCTTTATCCTTTGGTAGGAGAGTTTTACGGTACTCGATACCAAAGTGGCTCCATTTCCTTAATTAATGTGGGGAGTGGTTTTTCACTGCCTGCGTAGTTTTCCTATTTTTATTCTCACGTTCATTCACGAGAGTTGGTAAGTGCAGGCTAGCTTTTTCAGCAGCTCTCACCAAAAGGCGAGCCCCACACAGGGGCGACTGGGTTGAGCTGGTAGAACACGTGCGCAAACATTCACAAGAGTTGGCAAATGCAGGCTAGCTTTTTCAGCAGCTCTCACCAGGGCGAGCCCCACACAGGGGCGACTGGGTTGAGCTTGTAGAACACGTGCGCAAACATTCACAAGAGTTGGCAAATGCAGGCTAGCTTTTTTAGCAGCTCTCACCAGGGAGATCCCCACACAGGGGCAACTGGGTTGAGCTGGTAGAACACGTGCGTGATTCCGTCCGGGGCTTGGAACATGCCGTTGGGGCTGTGTGGTGGAGTATGTGTGGAGGAGCATGTGTGGAGGAGTGAGTAGTAGAAATAATTGGATCAGCGTATCTGAGTTACCGTCTGGGGCCTGGATTGTGTTGTTGGGGCTGTGTGGTGGAGTATGTGTGGAGGAGCATGTGTGGAGGAGTGAGCAGTAGAAATAATTGGATCAGCGTATCTGAGTTACCGTCTGGGGCCTGGATTGTGTTGTTGGGGCTGTGTGGTGGAGTATGTGTGGAGGAGCATGTGTGAAAGAGTGAGAAGTAGAAATAATTGGATCAGCGTATCTGAGTTACCGTCTGGGGCCTGGATTGTGTTGTTGGGGCTGTGTGGTGGAGTATGTGTGGAGGAGTATGTGTGGAAGAGTGAGTAGAAGAAATGATTTTTTTTGCGTATAACCACTCTCTGAAGATCATACATCATCAACAATTATATTTCTCACATGCTGTAATGCAGCAGTGGCGCGGCCAGAGTATAATGTTCATTTGAAGTGTATTACATGTAGACAAAAGCAGACGTCATTCTGGGGTGCGACTGTAATTACTGTAAATCGGGGTGTACATAGATCAACAGGTACAGATTGAACTTGTTGATAAGCTGGGAGCAAAGCAAACAGGAGAAGCTCAAATACAGGTAGTTTCGAGTTATTACAAGGTGTGATCTGTGTTCGTACGACGTCATTGTGGGGTGCGACTGTAATTACTGTAAATTGGGGTGTACATAGATCAACAGGTACAGATTGAACTTGTTGATAAGCTGAGAGCAAGGCAAACAGGAGAAGCTCATTTGCAGGTAGTTTAGAGTTATCACAAAGTGTGATCTGTGTTCGTACGACAAGCGGCACTCAACGTGCTCCTAACGCATCAACATTAAGCAATACACAACACATTGTTATCGACCCTTACCAACTCAGCAGGCCCACAAATAAACAGACGCTGATAACAGTGGAAATGTATGCATGCTGTCCCCCATCCCGCCACATGCACACAGCAGTGTGAACAGTTTGTGTGAAACTGCCCTTCACGGGCACGGAAAAATGGACACTCACGGCAATGAAAATACTAAACGTGCTGACACCCTCAACGCACACAGACACACAAACACACACAAACACACATACACACACAAACACACACACACACACACAACCAGGCACCAGATCGCCAGGCACTTGTTCACTGCTTGCTTGATCTTTTGTTTCCTTTTCCTTTCAGAAGACACTCACTCGTTCATCCACCCGTAAAGGGGCGTCAGGTGAAAGCCCGGCTGCAGTAGACTTGAGTAGTTGACACGTGGGTGGAGGAGTGATACGATCTCGCCTGTGCATGACGCAGGTCGTGACATTTTTAGACTTATAAGACTTTAATTTATTATGGATGTTTAATTAGTAGGCTCCTTAACTCATGCCTCATTGGTGTGTACACATATTCATGGGAGCAGATGCGTTTGACACGTGAGTGGAGGTGTGACACATCGATTTGCCTGTGCGTGAAGCAGGTCGTTTTCTTTCAAGATATCTTTTTCTTCTTGAGCATGGTGCAATTCTACCATGTTAGTGCAGGGTGGGTATTCAAAATGCGTACACGGGTGAGTGTGTCTTCCTGGTATTTGACACGAAAATTATATCCACTGAGCAAGCAGCTTGTAATGACACACGAACTAGCACTTCAGCACATTACATTTTGAAGGTGACCTCCAAACACAAGCAAATTGCCATTGGCAGATTTTGGTGGTGCAGGGTTTACCCTTAAGGTCGCGGTCTAAACCCTAATCCCTAAACCCTAACCCTAATCCCTAGACCCTTATTTCCACTTACCTTGGGCATCTGGTGGCTTCGGTGCTTTCCTGCGACGAAGAGGTTCCGAGGTTTGTTACGATTTGAACAGGCTGATGATCAGGGTGGAGGTAGATAAATTCAACCTAAACACTGTGTGTAGTAGGGCTGACCTGAACCATTCATATGTTTACACCTATGTTAGTATGGTGTACTTGCAGTATTTTTTTGCAGGCAAATTACCAAAAATACAGTCGTGTTAGGAGAGCACATACGGTTCAGGCCAACCCTAACTATGCAGGCAGTGCAACAATGAAAATAAGCGTGAAACAAGCAAGAAAAAAGCAGGCATCAACTTCCTTTTTGTTTTTTACCGCCAACCTAGCATGTGCACGCACAAAAAAGTAAAAGGCAGGCAGTAAAGATGACACTTTTAACACGAACGAAGGAGCAGGAAGCCATAGAGGGCAAAGCCATTTTCATGCCAAGCTTGCTTTTGGAGTTTGGCTGCTCCATGTCATTCACACTGTAACTTTTTATAGGCTCACATTCACAAAGTCCTCCCAGGAGAGCACTGAAATTATAGGTACACATTCACGAGTGGACACAGGGAAGCAGCGTAATTGTAGACACACATTCACAAAGTCCTCCCAGGAGAGCACTGAAATTATAGGTACACATTCACGAGTGGACACAGGAAAGCAGCGTAATTGTAGACACACATTCACAAAGTCCTCCCAGGAGAGCACTGAAATTATAGGTACACATTCACGAGTGGACACAGGAAAGCAGCGTAATTGTAGAAACACATTCACAAAGTCCTCACAGGAGAGCACAGAAATTATGGACACATCCACGAGTGGACACAGGGAAGCAGCGTAATTGTAGACACACATTCACAAAGTCCTCACAGGAGAGCACTGAAATTATGGATACATTCACGAGTGGACACAGGGAAGCAGCGTAATTGTAGACACATTCACAAAGTCCTCACAGGAGGGCACTGAAATTATAGACACATCCACGAGTGCGCACAGGAAAGCAGCGTAATTACAGACACACATTCACGAGTCATTACAGGAAAGCAGCTTAAGTGTAGACACACATTCACGAGTCCTCACAGGGAAAGCGCCGTAATTATAGACTCACATTCACAAGTCCTCACAGGAAGGCAGCGTACGCAGAACATGTTATGCCTCTCCATTCTTGTGTCAGGAAATAATGTTGTGGCATGTAAAAAATGAAACTATTTTCAACTGAACAGGACAAGCAGGACGAGCAGCTTGCTGCTCCTACTTGCAGCTTACCAAGCCCCCTGGTCATGATGTAGGCACAAAGTGTATAGATAGCACACTTCCTCTCACACACACACACACACACACACACACAAACAAACACACACACACACACACACATGCACATATACACACACACACACACCTTCCTCACACACACTTCCTCACACACACACACACACACACACATTTGAAGGATTGGCTAAAACCATATCTATACACGATGAACATATTTAGCGGTACATTCTTAGTGGTAAATTATTATAGATGCAGTCATTTACGGTAGATACAGTGTACGGCGTATCTGGCTGGCCCTACTCACTTGATAGGCTTGCCCGCCCCCTCTGGCAAGTGTATGGGGAAATCCTCCGGCACCTTTGACTTCAGGTGCTTGTAGGCGGCAGCTGCTCGGTCGTTGCGACGCTGCTCCGCACCATAAAGCACGCTCAGCACCAGCAGGATCACCACCAAGATACCTACGACAATTGCATTTGTGGGCGTGCTCTCTCTCTCTCATAGAATGTGCACCTCTTTTGGGAGGTCTGTGGATTACTGGTAGCCGAGAATGACCATCTAATATTATTTTGCAACACGAGGACACTGGATGCATAGCTTTTTTTGTTCACTTGCGCTCCGAAATAAACATGTAAAGTAACATGCATAAGTAAGTACGATGTACTTATCGCCCAATTTCCAGATAAACCATTTTGGCCACTACGCTACAATACATATTTTCTACTGCTGAATTACCTTAACGTACATTGAATTACCTATGTTTCATTGCTCAAATTGAAAACCCTTCCCCTGCCTCTTCGTTCTTGCCTGAAGGTACACATTTTAGAGTTATGTATTCTTTTAGAGCAGAAAACAGCTCCCTCACCTGCCACACTCCCCAAGCCATACTTCAAGAGCCTTCTGAGACCAGGCGTTCGTTCCATGCGCGTGTGCCTGCTCATGATTTAGGAAGTTGCTTTGCCTTATTTTTTCACTCGGCACAATCCTGTTCTGGCAGGACAGCATGTGCATGCGCTCAGGAACAAGGTTGTTGCGACACAGGAAGCTTACAATGTCGCACCTGTCTGAATTGGAGCGCTGGAGGAGCTGCGCTGCTTCATCCTCTTTGTTGTCATCCTCCTCATGCTGTGATCCATGAGATAGAGCCTCTACGTCTTTCATGTTGCGAAGTTGAATCCCTTTCATTCCACGTTAATTTTTCATTGTTCGTAATTATTTAAAAATAGGCAATAATATTGGATTAATAGGCAATATATTGCATGATGTATTGCAGGCACGATGAGCTTGGGACAGAGCTTGGGAAAGAGCTTGGGAGGCTCGGCGGGACCCTATAAATTTAAGTAGTGGTATAGCTTAGCCCGGAGAAGCGCGACAACGTAGGAAGATTGGGGTGCATTCCCCATGGAAAAAGCCATTTGAACGAGCTACCTAGTCCGTAGGTTAAAACTATTCCTTTTCAACTTCAAACTATACAGTCGTGTTACTAAATAACTCTTTAACAAAACGGCATGGTCAGGGAGACGGAAGGACAACACCAAATGTGAGCGGTTGGGGCGGGTGCTAGTATGGCTGCAGGTTAATGTTAAACAAATAGTTATAATTATAATGTATAATTTGCTTTTTGCTCTTAGCCTCTTCATTTTTTGACATTCAATACGTAAAAAACTTATATTAATATGATACGTTATCATGGACCTGTGTAAGGACAATTATAACAGTGGTATATTGCACGCACAGGCGCAAAGGCCTGCAGCCCGCGTCATTTATTCGTGTCGTATTGCATCCACACCATTTACCTGTTTGCCTGCAGACAGTAGCAGCGAGGTAAAGTTTGTGGGCGCCAGTTTTGCACGAGGAGGCTATCCAGTTGAAATAAGTTCAGGACAGATTTGTGCGCATCAAGATGAAAATTGTGCTAGCCGTTGATGATGCACAGTCGTCTCCTTCAGTTATTTTGGCTATTTTGGCTAGCTATTTATGCGTTGCTTCAGTGTGCAACAGTCCTAACCCACGCACGTGGAGTGCAAAATCCATCTTCTGCTCTGCAGGTTCATCTGAGTTCATGGAGCTGCCTGCCACGCCACCTCCAGTGGGAAAATTCATAAGGCCAAAACATGACAGCCCTGACTGCAAGTTTTGCATTCCACCGAAATATTAACAATCGCCTACCGTTGAGTAAAGTGCTGAGAAATGTGTATACCATCCCATTCCACCCCCCGTATTTATACTATCTGCGTTATTTTTCTTTCCTTATTTACCGTCCCCCCTCTCCATGGGCTTTTGAGGTGTGTGGCCACACCTCCCACCGATCCAAGGAGGAAATACTTCCATTGCTAGAAAAGACCAGAGATTAAGGCCAAGACATGGTTATCAGCAATCTGAGTCTGCTGAGTCTTGCACTGTTTGCATTCCTTTATTATCGAGTCTCCCCGTTCGAACGTGTGTGGTGGGTGCTTAAATGCAAGCTGGTACTAAAACTGGTCTTGCAGCAGCTGCCTCCTCTGTCGGCTGCCTTGGCTTGCCGTACAGAAATAAATAATTAAGAAACCACCGTTTTAGAGAATTTGATAACCCCCCCCCCTCCCAAAACGTTAGTTAGGGGCGGTGATATAAGATGTGTACACATAAGTGAACTCAAGTGGTCTTGATTGGAGCAATTGGCACCATCTACAAGAATACACCCCATAACCTCTTTCAGAGCTAGGACTGGAACTCCACAGCACTAAAAACTAAATAAAGCAAAGGTGCTAAAAATTAATACAAAAGCACCAAACTTAGTTTAGTGCCTCTGCGCTGATAAAGAATGTAAACTCACCAAAACATACAACACCCGAGCTTATGCCAGCCTTAATATATATCAATCAGCTACACAAATTGTAGAAGTTTGGAATATGATCTTTCTCAATTTCTTCCTTAAATCATGGGTACCGCATATGGTCAAACTGCTCCCCTTCTTCTTTTATGTAGGAATCGTGATTGATCTGGTAAGTCCGAACACTGTTACTGGCCAACAAGAGCAGCAGCAACAGCCACAGCAGCAGCCCGTGCTTTTCCAAAGTAGTAGCTCTAAAAACGTGCACAAGTATGTGAATGAACCAAGTTTTCAAGCATTCCTGCTTACTCGTGGCAAAACTTGGGAGCCTGCAAGGCAAGCTGCGCTGCTCAACTTCCACACAGCTTACTGCACAGACGCGCAGGCCCAGCAATTGCAGCTGCGTGCGACAGATGTGGCGTGCGCACTGGCACAGCATGCTCCTGATGCATTCGGTGACGACGCTTCTGTACGCAGAGCACTTGGGCGGATTATGCCTGATGGCATGCGTCCCTTTGACATCCCACTAGCATGGACAATGGCGAATCAGCAGCTTCAGTGTGCCAAAGTTGATGCGCTGCAGTCAGCTATAGGATGTTTACCACCATCTACCATCACTGGCACACGAAGGATTTCCCTGCATGGCCATGTGCAAAGGTGCTAAACTTTAATCCAAAGGGAAGGTTAGCCAAAGAGAATAAGAAACTCAAGGGAACAACAGAGGGACGCACATTGCATAGTGGCATGATCAAAGTGTACGAAACCTAAAAGCAAACACCACGTCCCTCTATTTTTAGTGTCAAGGTATGGTCCAGCAAGAAGATACAAAGGGGAAAATGATTGCCTACACCTGCATCCTAAGGCTAAAATATTACCTGCAAGCCTTTATCATGGCGTTGGCATCATCCATCATCACACAGGAAGGTGAGAAGTGCGGCATGCTGAGCCGCACTTGACCAACCAGAGCTTTCAGCCACACCTTGGGCGTCTCAGTTGTCTCGGAGCTGGTGATAATGTAGGCGATCGGTGTCCCTAAGTGTACACCAAAGTGATTGAAGCAAACTTGTTGGCAGCCTTGAATCATGAAACGGACTTTCAACCTTTAAATGGTAAGACGATACTTCACAGACGCCACTGCTATTAAGGCTGCAATTCACTGCACCCAAAAAAACAAAAGAGAGAAACAACGGAGACTAATGAGGATCTGGCAGGGGTCAGGCTAATGTGAGCATTAGTTGAGAGCCTTTCCTTAATGCACGCTGATGTTTATCAGCGGTGACTTTTATTTTTACTTTTACTTTGTACAGTGCAGTTCATTTTGTTGGATTTGTTTTGTAACTGTTTGCCTCTGTAATCGCATATGAAAACCAAAATGCAAATGAACGCCATAACAAGGTAAATGAAGCAATTAAAATCTAATCTATGTTGTAAATGACTTAATTCAGAGCAGTCAGGGATGTGACAGCCTGCTTACCACTCTTTCCTTCATCTGCCACCATAACCACGAAGAGAGAAACTGCAATGCAACACAGAAAAGGACGTCTTAATATATTTGCATATCGAAGAGTTATTGCATCGGCATTATATATCGGAAATACCGGAAATAACTTGCAATATAGGAAAGCTAAAAAGTGCTGGTTAATGCATTGCCAGCTTTGAAAATAAAAAAGCACTTTTATTGAGAGTTGTTACATTATTTGAGGAGCAGAAGAAACAGGAGAAGAGGTTGCCAAGATAGGAGCAACTGAAATACAATGCTTAGAGCGCCGAAATAGCCACCAACACAATCCCAGCGCAAGACATTCCAAAATGGTACAAGAACTTACCATAAGTTTGTTAGTACCAAAGGTACTGTCAACGAAGATAGGCTCGTTGTTGCCATACTTCTTGGCTGAAGCTAGCATGGATGAGGTCATCAAGCCAAGAATGAAAGGCTGTTCCTCCTTTGGGCCCTTTGCTTTTGCTTGCTTTGGTGCTGGAGTTGTTGATGATGGAGGCTGCATTGATGGGTAGGAATTGCCAGGTAGCTGGTAAGGGAGAGGTGTATATGATGGAGCCTGCTGCTGCTGCAGGGGAAGAGGGCGGCGTGTTTGACCAGAGTGGGCTCTTTGATGTGGCGGTGGATGAAGCATGTTTGGCAAAGGTTTCCCGGCTAGTGGCGGTACTGTTAACGCTGCTGCTGCTGCTGCTGCTGCTGCTGCTGCTGCTGCTGCTGCTGCCATTGATGTCCAGATTTGTGCATTGGGATGCATCAGCCGATTACTGCTGCTGCTGCGGTGGCTGGACACAAGTAAAGGGGTGGAGTCGTTGCTGTTGGGGCTGAGTGGAATGGCCGTGGTGCTACTGAGTAAAGTTATACGGTGGCAGTGAAGGAGACATGTTTGGCAGAGGGGGGCCGGTCCCGGCTGCTGGGGCGGTTTTGTTGCTGCTGTTGCTGCTGCTGCTGCTGCTGCTGCTGCCATTGATGTCCAGATCTGTGCGATGGGATCGGCCGATAACTGCTGCTGTTGTGATGGCTGCTGCTGCGGTGGCTGACACAATTCAGGGGGTGAAGCTGCTGCTGCTGTTGGGACTTTGGCAGGGGATACTACTACTTCCGCTACTTGGTGATGGTAAACAAAAACGTGCTGGCTATTGTATTGGCAAAGCGGGCCACTGCTGCTGCATCATCACCTTGGCAGCTCCAGTTGCTAGGGAGGCTGAAACGGATGTTGGCAATGTCTTTCTGCGATAAAGATTAGTCGCGTGGGACTGCTCCAGACCCATCCCAACCCTTCAATGTAACTGCCTCCATTAAGTCGTTATGCTGGTTCTTATCTAGTCCATGCTCTCGAAGGGTGTCAGCAAACATTTTTCTAAGGATCATCATATGATAGCCTACAATCCGGCACTGCGCAAGCGCTGCCCGGAACTGAAATTGACAAGGTCTAGAGTGGCTGATTTCAAAATTTCAGGCTTGCATCATTCATCAATTACTCCCAAAGGAAGTATTACAGTCAGCCATTGTCAACAATGACCAACAGATATATTGCTATCTTCCTTGTCTGTTCAGTCAAGATTGAATTAAAGTCTACCTAACAACATACATCAGTGTCGTGGGGAGTGGGGAGTGGCTTTCACTGCCTGCGCAGTTTTTTCTTTTCTTGTTCTTACATTAGTGTCAGATCAAACCAATGTCACATAAAAATTCGAGACTCGGCACACCAACACACTGTTTGTCACTATCACCAATTGGGCGTGACATCAGGCTACGCGACTTGACTCTCCACACTTTCCCCCAATCTTCTCGACGCCATCAGTCTTTGCTGGACCACACATGGCTGCAAAGAGCGCATCTGTAAGTCCGTTCTTTGAGCAGCAGCCTCAGCTCGAGCCGCTCGTTGTTGATCTCGCCTGGCAGCCACAAAATTCAGACGCAAGCCCTCGATGGCCTGCTCTTGGTTGATGCGCGCGACCATCATCTCTGTGTGCTTGGCCACCGGAGGCAAAGACACATCTCTGCTGCTCTGATACGTGTTGAACGCACTCCTGCAGTTTGCAGCAGGTGCAAACAGTTCGGATTTGAAATTGCATTCTGCAGCGCAATTGACGCTCAAGGATCCATATCAACCAGCGTGACTTTTTTGCATCCCCCTCAGATCAGCAACTTAATTCTCTGGTTCTGTATCAACCTGCATCCTCCTCCCTCCTGGAAGCTGCAGTTCTGCACGCCCCTTGACAAAATGAACGAAGAATAATTTGCTGCAGGGGTGTGAACTTGACATCTCTGCTTAAGCAACCCTCATCCCCATCCCATTCAGGCCAAACAAGGAAGCAGGTCACGCACACTGCTGATTGTTGCCTCGTGCCCTGTATAGGTTAGTTGGAATGGTGTTAAGTATATCTAGGCATTCCAGGATTTTAAGCTCAGTATTCACTGCTGATTGTTGCCTCGTGCCCTGCGGGTTAGTTGGAATGATGTTAAGTATATCTAGGCATTCCAGGATTTCAAGCTCAGTATTTTCCAGTAGCGTCTCAGTCCCTTTTTTACTTGGTTTGTTTTATAATTTACCTTGTTCTCAAAGGTTGAGCAGCCATCCCTAGTTCAATGCCTCTATATTCCAAAATAAGCTTTATAAGTCTAGGCATGCCCTTCTGACCTCTTATAAAAGACTGATGTGCACAACCACAGCCATCCACAGAACCTGCAAGCACAAGCAGTCACACACGTAGAAGCACACACACACACACCACACATACACAAACACACACCTACCTAGTGCGTGCAAGCTCATTCAAGGCGGGTTTGGGCTGCCCTATCCAGGCAACATTAAAGTTTCTGAGGTGCAGTGGACGGCTAGTGTTATCTAGGACGTCCGCCTCTCCATGAATGGTCAGCATCTCAGGCCCGCCCCTTGCCTGCAGGTGTGTGTGTGTGTGTGTGTGTGTGTGTGTGTGTGTGTGTGTGTGTGTGTGTGTGTGTGTGTGTGTGTGTGTGTGTGTGTGTGTGTGTGTGTGTGTGTGTGTGCCCGTCCCTCGCCTGCAGGGAACTGTGTGTGTGCATGTGTTTGTTTATGTGTGTGCATGTGTGTTTGTGCATGTGTGTCTGTGTGTGTGCACACGTTGTGTGTATGTGTGTGAATGGGCGCTGCGTGTGATGACATTGAAATAAAAAGGAATTATGGAACTATTTAATAATTGCTTGCGACAAAAGATGGCATGGTCTTTGGAAAGGCGAGGCTTCAAACTAACTTCTAATTCAATTCTGCATCGTGAGATGATGGCGGTGGAAATACTGACAAGGAACAAAAAATATAATATCGCTGCAAAAAAAGGGGGGCCAGGTGTTGCGCTGCGCGCTCAGCAATGTCTCGGCTTCTCAGTCCTGAAGTCAGTTCTAAAGCCAGTCTCCCCTTATTTGGATCTGCTAGGAACCAAGGCTGGCCAATTTAAAGCCTTGCCTTGTGCTTTCCATGCTCCAGAATTCCTGACCCCAATGCTCCTCTCAAATCGCCACATAACTGATCGGGGTTGGCCGTAACTGTTTACCCACACCGTTTACGGTTAATACGTATGCATGGGAAAAGCCCTGCTATTAAGTTTTCTCTGTATACACCGTATATAATTTAGATGTGATCTTGGTTTTGGCCAACTCTATAAAAGATTTAGATACCAGATTGCCTGGCTGTGACACAGTCACTTCACTGGCTTTGCTTCAGATCGGCTTTCACACATCTGGCGTCCGGCATGAAGACATTTAATGTTACTTACCAAAATAATGATAATACCATTCACCACGAGCCATTTGTTACTTTCTACTGACAAAAAGTATCCTGATAATAACATTCACCACGAGCCCCCCATTAATTTCTACTGACAAAAGTAATCCTGATATTACCATTCACCACGAGCCCCCCATTAATTTCTACTGACAGAAGTAATCCTGATAATACCATTCACCACGAGCCTCTCGTTACTTTCTACTGACAAAAACAATCCTGATAATACCATACACCACGAGCCACCATCGCAATTATTTATGATGAACAGGAACCCCACCTGTGACTTTTGGTGGGCCAGGCTTTTGGCGCTGCGGTAGATATTGCTTGCCATGCTTCGCACAGAGGCAGCAGTGCGCGGCCGTTGACGAGAGGCGCGTGGGCTGGGAACGATTGCCACGCTGTGCGTGCTGTCGCCATCCAGCTCGTCGTAATGAGGAGCGTCTTCCCTGCAATGCACACCCACATGACGAGCACTCAGCCTCCCAGCATACACGTTCATGCACTGTGTTTTGTGCAGGCCTACACCATCCACCGTCTCTTGACGTGCACAGCCTATTTGCTGTTGCAGAGCGGAGCGGAGTGGGGTGGGGCGCGTTCTATTTATCATTCCATCACGATCAGCCATGCGTCAACTTCATGACATGCACACAAACCTGTTCACCCTAGCAGAGCGGAGTGGGGTGGGTGCATTTATGAAATCATTTAGAAAACGAGAGGCAAATATGAAACTCATGTTTGTGTGCCTGCACGAGCCCCCGCGCAGAAAAAGCCAGGGTTCAGGCTTGGCATACTCGGCAAGAAAGAAATGCAGGTGTGAATGGGCTTGGGACACTTAGCTAGAGAGAAATGCAGGCGTGAATGGGCTTGGGATACTCAGCAAGAGAGAAATGCAGGTGTGAATGGGATTGAGATACTCAGCAACAGAGCAATGCAGGTGTGAATGGGATTGAGGTACTCAGCAACAGAGAAAAGCAGGTGTGAATGGGCTTAATATACTCAGCAACAGAGAAATGCAGGTGTGACTGGGATTGAGATACTCAGCAACAGAGAAATGCAGGTATGAATGGGCTTGGGATACTCAGCAACGGAGAAATGCAGGTGTGAATGGGCTTGAGATACTCAGCAACAGAAAAATGTAGGTGTGAATGGTACAAAGGCAGGACAGAAGTGCTGGGTGGTCACACGCACCGTCCAATGCATTCCTCCAGCAGTGCGGGGGGTAGCTCAACCTGGTTGGGCTGGTTCACAAAGTCTTGCAGCTCTGTGCGGGCGTCGGCAGCCCACATGTGCTTAGCACCAGCCTTGTAAGAGTCCTTGAACACCATGAGGGACTTGGGGGGAGGGAGCTCCTGTGTGTTGTGATGGTGTTGGAGTCAGAGGAGCCCTTGTACACATATGAACACACATATGCACACACATCTGCAAACACACCAAACGCACACACACTCACAAATACACACAAAAATTCACAAACACACACGCAAACCGACACACACACACAAACCGACACACACACACACACACACACACACACCATGAGTGCTAATTATAAGGGATTTCAGCACATATGCCTCTGGTGTCATTGCTTTACATATAGTGTAGAAAGAATACGACATAACTGATAGCTTTGGGCAAGAGAAGCATTTTTATTTTACACTTTGATCAGATAAAGTGTACACTACTCATGCACAAACACATCATTTCCACCCCTTTCAAAACGGTGAAGAAAAACGGCAGCTCCGACAAGGAGAAGAAAATATTCTGCCTAGTTTCGACTAAACCTTCAAGCAGCAGGTCCCCCCATTCAATACCTGGTAGTTGAATGCTGTGAGAGCGCATCTTGCAATGGCTTCAATGAACTCCTCAAAATTGATGCAGATGTGTCCCAGGTTGAGGCTGTCAATTACGGCTGCCTGCACCAACAATGAAATTAAGGGCCAAATGGTGCAAACGGTCAGGCACAGCTTCCTGCACCAACAAAAAGGTTTGGGAAAAGGCAAAAGAAAAAAAGAGCACTAAGAAAGCAGATAAGGTTAGCGACAGCATATATGTATGACAGCTTCCTGCACCAACAAAGAGGGGGACAGCGGGACAGCATGCGTATTTAATAGCTTCCTGCACCAACAATAAGGTTTGGGAAAAGGCAAAAGAAAAAGAGAGCATCAAACAGGCAGATAAAGTTAGGGACAGCGGGACAGCATGTGTACTTAACAGTTTCCTGCACCAACAATAAGGTTTGGGAAAAAGGCAAAAGAAAAAAGAGAGCATCAAACAGGCAGATAAGGTTAGGGACAGCGGGACAGCATGTGTACTTAACAGCTGCCTGCACCAACAAAGAGGTTTGGGAAAAGGCAGAAGGAAAAGAGAGCATCAAACAGGCAGATAAGGTTAGGGACAGCGGGACAGCATGTGTATTTAACAGCTGCCTGCACCAACAATAAGGTTTCGGAAAAAGGCAAAAGAAAAAGAGAGCATTAAGCAGGCAGATAAGGTTAGGGACAGCATGTTTATATAACAGCTGCCTGCACATATACACATAGTCAGGTAGCGACAGCATGTGCAGATGTAGGGTTGGCCAGAACCATATATATACGGTGTGTATACGGTATTTTTGGCAGGGAAATCACTGAATATTCGGTCATATACGGTGCATATATACGGTTCTGGCCAACCCTATGTACATGACATCTGCCTGTATGGCAGCATGTGTATATGGCAGCATGTGTATATGACAGCATGTGCAAATGTAGGGTTGGCCAGAACCATATATATACGGTGTGTATATGGTATATTTGGCAGGGAAATCACTGAATATACGGTCATATACGGTGCATATATACGGTTCTGGCCAGCCCTATGTATATGACAGCATGTGTATATGACAGCATGTGTATATGACAGCATGTGTGTATGGCAGCATGTGTGCATCAATGCATCAATCACAACTGTTTTCACAAAAGCAAGAGAAAGAAGAGAGAGAAGAGACAAGAGAGAACAGACTTGAAAGTTTGAAGAAGGAACAGGAAGCACTACGCAGGCAGTGACAACCATTCCCCACATCAGAAGGGTTAGCCAGAATTATACATTTATAGGTATATACGGTGTACATACAGTATTTTAGCAGGGAGATCACCATACATACGGTCATATACGGTGCAGATATACGGTTCTGGCCAACCTTACACATCAGTGAGGAGTGAAAGCACGGTACTACCAAGAGACACGTCTAAAGCTTTCTTGCGTCTCCCAGAATGTTGAAGGAGAGGGAAGCGCAGGGTGCAACTGCCGATCACACTTTTCTACACAGAGAAAAAAAACGCATGAAGGCTGCTTGCTGCCTAGTGTGACATGGATATTTGTACTGCACAATGTACACTTTTCTACACAGAGAGCAAAAAACCACATGAAGGCTGCTTGCTGCCTAGTTTGACGTGGATATATGTACTGCACAACGTACACTTTTCTAAACAGAGAGCGAAAAACCACATGAAGGCTGCTTGCTGCCTAGTTTGACGTGGATATTTGTATTGCACAACGGTCACTTTTCTAAACAGAGAGCAAAAAAACCACATGAAGGCTGCTTGCGGCCTAGTGTTGCGTGGATATATGTATTGCACAACGTACACTTTTCTACACAGAGAGCAAAAAACCACATGAAGGCTGCTTGCTGCCTAGTGTGACGTGGATATTTGTACTGCACAACGTACAGGAATGGCATCTGTTGGATTACTCTTTTAAGTAACGTTATGTCTAGGGTGCTCCACACGTCTGTCTCCAGAGGTGGAGTGCAGATATGAAGACGTTGGACCCCTCCACTTGCAATGTAATAACATGGCTATGAAAAAACGTACCCTATCAGCACCAGCAGAACTCACCGAGCTCTGTCCAGGACCAAAGCGGGCGGTGCAAAAGCAGTGGTAGGCCTGCGCAAGGTGAGGTCATGTCAGTCAAAATGCAATGACCCAAACGCGCATGTCCGTATCTTCTTAAGCACTTCATGAATTACAGCAGCAAAAAGCCTAGGGTCGGCCAGAACCACACATATACGGTGTATATATGGTACTGTTGGCAGGGAAATCATTACGTTTACAGTTCACACGTACGATCCTGGCCAACCCTAAAAAAGACATGCTGCTGACGGTGCAAAAACAGGGGTAGGCTTCCCCCAAGGTGAAACATCTACTCAGGTGCTACGACGGAAACTGCACGTCTGCTTGTCTTGTTTGGAGGGATATACATACTATTGATTGGAGTACAACCAGGGGTTGGCACAAATCATGGAATGAACCAAACGCCCGATGACCACATGCTGTGAGGGTTGGTCTATCGTTCAGACGCTTTAAGCTCAAAAAATGAAGGATGGTCGTAAGCGTGAGTCAGATTTCGAACCAACTATTACAAACCTGCCAAACCTACGCATGGCCGCCTGTGCCGCGTGCCTTTGCCATTCACCAACCACACGGCATAATAGCCGTGACCGCCAAATAACTGGTCTTAAGCCTGCGCTAGACTAAGTTTATTGGCACAACCCAACAATATGCATCACCCAATATGTAAGGTTGGCCAGAACCGTATTTATGCACCATATATGACCGTATATTTGGTGATTTCCCTGCCAAAAATACCGTATAGGCACCGTATATACATGGTTCTGGCCAACCCTACAAATACGACCTGTGCCTCCCCCCTCAGCCTTCAGGACACAACAGCAACTAGCCTGTTCTAGGCTTGTGTCAGATCAATGCACTTGCAACAAACGCTCCAAGATAACAACAATATAATACAAACATTATACACTCAGGTTATGAACATAATACACTCAGATTATGAACATATTACACTCATATTATGAACATAGTACACTCAGGTTATGAACATAGTACACTCAGATTATGAGCATAATACACTTGCAGCAAACGCTCCAGAATAAGTGCGTGCCCCGCCAGTAGTGCCACTTGCCTCTTCCTCTCAGCATACAGGGCAACACACAGCAATACCAGGCACATGACTCTCCTTGCGTCTGTGCCAGCAAACACCAACCCTAAAAAAAACGTGTGTGTGTGCGTGCACGTGAGTGTGTGTGTGTGTTTGTGTGTGTGTGTGTTTGTGTGTGCTTGCTTCAAACACACACAAGCCTGCCCTACCTGCGCCTTGGTCATCGTGCTAGGAAGGATGCCCATGTTGTGTAACATGCTCATGAAAGACGGCAAGGAGATGTGGTTGCTGATCATTATGTTGTCCCCCACCGCCGTGCCCTGTGAGTGAGTGCGAGTAGGTTTGAGTGAGTGTGAGTTAGTAAGTGAGTGTGAGTGAGTGTGAGTGAGTGTGAGTGAGTGTGAGTGAGTGTGAGTGAGTGTGAGTAAGTGTGAGTGAGTGTGAGCAAGTGTGAGCAAGTGTGAGTGAGTACGAGTAAGTGAGTGAATAAGGCACCGGGCAGTTGCTGAGTTGCACAGTTCAATAACCAGCGATGGAGTGTGCTTTTTGAGTATGAAGGTTGTGACACACAGAAGCGCTCTACAGAGCAGAGCTGGGCAGTCTACCCAAATTTTTTGTAAAATCAAGGTTGATCTCGATCAATGTGTGCTGTGCTGTGCTGTGTGTGTGCTGCGTGTGCTGTGATTGTGTGTGTGTGTGCTGTGATTGTGTGTGTGTGTGTGTGTGTGTGTGTGTGTGTGCTGTGCTGTGATTGTGATTGTGTGTGTGTGTGTGTGTGCACGTGCATGCGTGGGAGTGACTGTGCGTTAAGGAGTAGCTCCAGATTGTCTGATCAAAATGTACAGGCAAGTAGAAGGCAAATGGCCATGGCCTATGCAGCAATATGGCCTATGCAGAGATAGGTGCCTTGTGTAAATTATTCCTTACCAGACAAGGTTTTAGTCATAAATTGGTAAGCTTGCACAAGAAGATGCCTTAAAATAAGGCATTTTTTGCAATGTGTAATGCACGCAACTCTGCTTTAATTAAAGCAGGGGAGCATGGACGTGAGGAATGGACTTACATAAATCACACTTTAGAGGAAACTATGCCGGCAATGGAATCTGTCTACACAATAAGAAAGGAAGAAGTATGTGGGCACAAAAAAAAACCGTCTGCACATTGAGAAAGGGAAAAAACAATTGCTTTGGCACTGACACCCCATAAACAAACGACACCTGCACACCTGGGGTCGCATCGATGCTATGGGTTGGCCGACAGATCCAGGCCGCTTCTGGGACAAAGAATTATGCTGATGCTGTTGCTGCTGTGGATGCAGGGGTATCAGAATAGAGGGACGCGTCCCACTCTGGGCTGTGAGGGGGGGGGCGATGGATCTGGCGGTGGGACTTGGGGCCCTGCAAGGCTGCTGCAAGTAGCATGGGGGCGCACTTCCGTGAAATTGCCGAGAACCTACTGTCATGCAAATGTATTCAAGTTAAGGGGCATACACACACGCGCACACACCTCCGCTGTTCAGGTTTGTGAGGTTGTTCAAAGCCTGATAACATGCGGAGTTATTCAACTGAGGCACACACACACGCACACACGCAAGCACACACACATATACACACACGCACGCACGCAAACACGCAAACACGCAAGCAAGCACACACACAGACACACATCCGTTGTGCAAGATGCCAAGAGCCTACTGTCATGCAGAGCTAATCACGTTGAGAGGCACACACACACACAAGCACACACACGCTGTGCAGTTTGTGGGGATGTTCAGAGCCTACTGTCATGCATAGCTATTCAATTTGAAAGGCACACACACACACCAACACATGCATGCTGTGCAGTTTGTGGGGATGTAGAGAGCCTACTCTTCTAGGATGCAGAGCTGTTTGTTGTAAGAGGCAAACACACACACACACGTGCTGTGCAGGGTTGTGGGGATGTTAAAAAGCCTACTCTTCTAGGATGCAGAGCCATTCATTATAGGCACACACACAGACACGCACACACATACATACACACCTGCTGTACAATGTTGGGCAATTGTCGTTGAGCCCAGGGGAGATCAGTGCCGACCCCGCTCCACGATAAGTTACCATTGGGCAAAGGATTGCTGTACCCTATACCCTCTTGGTTGCCTGAATAGCTGACGTTGCCTGAGTAGCTGTTTTTGGCCGAATAGCTGTTGGCGGCATACGCCTCTCCGGATGAGACCCGCCTGGGGATGAACACACACACACGTACACACACCGTATGATTAAAACATTTGTGCTTCATAGGCTGCGTGAGTTCAGACAGCAGAGGTCGTTCCGGGTGAGACCTGCCTGGGATGGACGCGGGCGCACACACACACACTCACTCACACACACACACACACACACACACACACACACACACATACACACACACATACACTCACACTTACACACATACACATACACCACACGCTCAACATTTGCATTCTATAGGATGTGTAAGTGTTGGCAGCAAAATATCCCTGAGCGAAACCCGGCTGTGATGAACACGCATACACACCCCACTGCTCGCACTGGCGTCCTATGCAACTAACGTGAAATTAAAAAAGACGTAATAGGCAGTCTAGACAAAAAAAAAGAAACAAGCGAGCTGCAGGAGGATTCGCTAGTTATGATGTGCCTGCTTAGGATTACATAAAATTGTAAAATGTGTATAAAGGAGTCTTGAAATGTGTACGGCAAAAGAAGCCTGCCCTGTTGAACTTTGGTGCCTCTTATACCGGCCATACTGATGCAGTGTTCACCACACTCTACAGTGTCCACCACACTCTACAGTGTCCACCACACTCTACGGTCTATGGTGTCCACTCAAATATTGGAACAAGATGGTTGATTCAAACAGCAATACTTTACGCGATGTTATGAAAGCAGATATTTCCCTTGGGAATTCTGGTGCTTCTAATTGTTGGACTAGACAGATGAAGGATGCTTTTGGTGATTTGCAGAATGGC
>Ga0307942_1001027_pt1:0-17500 | contig 21541 bp, 19 predicted proteins | sample OrgLakmetagen175_FD_201846 | JGI IMG/M metagenome (GOLD analysis project Ga0307942, IMG submission 201846) | Saline water microbial communities from Organic Lake, Antarctica - #175 | ecosystem: Environmental > Aquatic > Non-marine Saline and Alkaline > Saline | place: Antarctica: Organic... | reverse complement strand
ACTGACCACAGCAACATCATGGCCCCGCACAAGCCATGGCACTGACCCTGCCTTTTTAAAACATGGCGTGACCCTGCACAAGCTCTGCAGAAATCAACAAAGCCATGGCAATAACCAACAGAACCCCTGCCTTGCATGCGACACAAGTGAGGTACCCATGTGCTTGCAAAATGGGTTGGAATCCTTAAGGGTGGCGCGCATGTCTGTACACAAGCACACAAGTGTGTGCACACGCACACACGCAGACACAATTGTAGACACACACATTTACATGGAGACACGCACGTGCATGCACACATCAATGCAGACTGCTCCTGTGCTGGCCCAGCTCACCTGGATACGAACATCACAAACACAGCTGCATGTGTGCCTTACAAATACATACACCCACAATCATACATACACAAACAATTGAACACACACACATCACACGCCTTGTGCACATTCCCTCATTTAGTGCGGACCGCTCTTCACGGGCGGCTTCCGCGCTGCACGTCCAGCTCATGTGCCGTGTGTTAGAGCAAGGGGCATGCAAGCACGCAATGTTCATGACCGGGAGCCGCATCTGTACCATAGTGCGCAGCCTTACCAGCCTCAACTTTAAGATGCAGGTGTGCGCGTGAGTGTGAGTGTGAGTGCATTGCGTGCGCCTGAGTGTGTGTGTGTGTGTCAGGTGTGGGTGCCTTTGAGGCATGATCCACAGTGAAGATGTACATACTGGCTTAAACTTCTTCCCATTCCTGCCTTCAGTCATGCGCACGTGCACATACAGGCACACAGACGCATACACACACACCTTGAAATGCGCGCACTTGCAGCCTGATTCGCTGATGCTGCTGGCTGCCGTGCTCACTGCCGATGATTGCTTGCGCTTACGTGCTGAGCATTATGGCTCGACCTGGCGGGATGCAGCCTACGGTTTTGCGATGCAGGTAGGATCGGGTCTGAGCTGTATGTGTGATTGCTTGTATTTGTGTGAAGGCCTTGTGTGTGCGCGTGTGTGGACCTTAATAGAGCAGGGACCAGGGTGTTAGTTTGGTGCATGAATTCAGGGTGCTGGTATTGCAATGTGTGCCTCGATTCCCATCACAGGCAAGGCTTGTGCACGGCTGTGCAAAGGGAATGCGATGTGCAAGGCTTTTACGTGAGCAAATGATGTCGCTTGCGTGCACGCACGAGCAGCTTACTACAAGGCACACTCCTGCGTTTTGAGTGCAGGATACAGTTTTGGGGGCGGGGTTTGTGCTGTAGACGTTGCAAGTCTGGATAGCAGGCACAGGCATAATCACGATCCAGCACTTGAGCACACATACCGCACTTAATTGGTTGCATTGGGTGCAGACAAAGCTAATTAAGCGATTTCTGTCCTCGCAAAACGTGTTCTGGTTCACATGGCCGCTTTGTCTGCCTGTATCTCTTTCGCAATATAGCACTAGGCCTGCCAAGGCTTCAGACGCAATTTCAACAGCCAACAGCCGACACCCTCTTCATCTCTTCATGCTTGGAAACCTTTGGTTGCAGGGCTTCCATAACCAGTTATTTTGGAACAAGCTGTGTGAGCATGCGACAACCCGCATCCAGAGCTGGAGAACCCAGCAGGTGTGGCCGGGTGCTGTCATTCGTGTGTGAGTGCTCACGCGTGTGTGGGTGTGTGGGGGTGTGGGGGTGGGTATGGGTGGGTGAGGGTAGGGGCAGGGTTGTTCAGTTCGGGGTTTGGTCAAAAGTTCAAGTTTGTGAACTTTCACGCATTTTAACGAACCCTAAAAATGCCGTTCGTTAGCTATTAAAAGTTTGTCGAACTTAATGCCCATTTTTCGAATTTTTTGGGTCCAAAATTGCAGCCCAAAATGCAGGAAAGAGCCTTAGATGGCCGTCAAACGTTCTGATTTTTCACTCATTAATTATAATATACATGTAAGACAATACAAGCATGTTTTGGACGAGTATGACCATGGAAACCAACAATATCCTCCATTTTCAAAATTGCACATCGAACTGCTCGAACAGTTAGAGGGTTCTAGAACTTTCACGAACTTTATCGAACCCTTGCTCCCAAAAAATCGAACTGAACAACCCTGGGTAGGGGTGTGTGTGGGTGGATGGGTAGGTGGGGGTGGGCGTGTACATTAGTGTGGTTGGGTGGGTTGGTGAGTGTATAAAGGGTGAACAGCTGCTCAGTGCGTCTCTACCTACAAGGCTATTGCAACCTTGGCTTCCCCGTTGACAAGTGTGCTTTTGCGTGCACACATAACACATACACGCACATGTGCACATATGTGCACATACAGACAAAGAGGCACACACACATGTGCACGCACTGTTGTGTGAAGCACGCATTTTATCGCAGGCCGTCATGCATGTCCTGCAGCACGCCTCATGTAAGCACACACGTTCCACACACAAAAGCACGGGCGCACGAACAAACACAAAACACGCAAACACACATGCCTAAGCGCACATTCCTTTGCAGGTCCTCATGTTCCTGCAGCATGCCTCCCTCTTAATCTACCCACCCGAGAACTTTGTGGCGGAAGCAGCAAGGATCATCAGCAAAAACGTGCGTGTGTATGTGTGTTCATGACATTTTTGTGCTATTTATTTATGATATGTGATAAGGATAATGACATGTGTGTATGTGTATGCGTATGTGTATGTGTATGAATGGATGGATGGATGGATGAAGTTGCAGATTCCAATGGCGTGCTTGAGCATGCAGCGATTCTGATGAAAGGAACTGTGGAAGTTTCTTTGGTGATGCGTATTGAGGTAGGCAGAGGTTGGTGTGTCTGTTTTTTCAGCCTCTAGGAAGCCTGCCCTTTAAAATCTTACTGCCAGGTGATTTCAGAAGCAGGCTGACAGGAAGGGGTCGTTCTTTCATTCATTCTTTCATTCACTTTATAACACATCATGCATGCACAAGGGTGCTTTAAGGGTACTATAAGATCAATGCTGAGAACCAGCGAGGGAGCAGCGCAAGATCTTTGCACCCATCTTCAAGGAGCCTCCATTACTCTCCACACCATTCTCTCAGGTGTGGACACATGTGCACACTCACATTAATATACACACTCACTCACTCACACACACACACACACTCGCACACGCACACACACTCGCACACACTTACTCACGCGTAGGCGCAATCAATAGAGAACAGGTTCATAGCAGACGCGCTGTATGTGCTGGTCAAGCTCATCAGCCTCAGCAAAGCAACTCGGGGCAAGGGCCGGCTGGGAATTGAAGACAGCAGCAGCAGCAGCAGCACCACCACCACCAGCACACACAGGTGCGAGCATCGCCAGCTACCTGTTTTTCTCGTGCTGATGACCTTTGCTGAATGTTCGCACTGCCCCATACTGATGCATTTGCTGCGCTACCCTCCAACAACATGCCCAAAGCGGTGCTCTCTTTGAAGCGCACGTGCACCACACACGAGGAGGAAAACTGGGCAGGCGTGATAAGGACCTCCCACATGAGTGAGAGGGAAAAGGAAGCCACCTTGAAACCGGGCATTGTAGAGCTCCTTCTAACATGCCCAAAGCAGACTATAAAGGCTTGAGCTAAGAACGCTGTACTGCGGGCCTATCTTCTGACTCTCCTATTTAGCTTAAAGCTCATGCCTTGTTTCCTCAATTCCTTCATTTCAATTCAGCACAGACACGTGCACATTAGACATGTGCACACACACACATATACACACACGCACACACACATAAGCTCACAAGCATACCTACACACTCGTACACGCACACACGTGCACTCACATCACAGTCCTGCCAGCTCAGCTGGCCCTGTCTACTCAGCCGAGCTGGTCACAATGCTGCAAGAGGAGGCGGTGTACGAGCTGAAAAAAGCGGGCCTGAAAAAACGTTTTGAAGAGTGGGATGGAAAGAGCCTGGCCCTATTCGCCTCGTCCCTGGTGCGTGGGCAACGTCACGTTGCCTTTTAGGCCCCGTAGGCCTCGCTGAGAAGACATTTTCCTCGCATGCGACATAAATATGCCGCGTAGGCGACAATAATTTTTCTTGTCTCTGGTGCGTAGGCGACGAAAGTGGTGGACTTGTAGGGTTGTAGGGCCTGGACCCTGCACTACCAGAGTACACACGCACTGTGTTTGGCAGGACACAGTTTTAACGAATGGTCATCCTCGATGTGTGTGTATGTATGTATGGTTCTGGCCGACCCTGCATGCGTTTGTAGCGTAGTAGCAATTTGATTGTGTTCACATGTGAGGTGCAGGTGGATAGTGTAATATGTAATGTACGGGGTTTGGACCTCTGTCCTTGATGCATGTGCGTAATGTATGATGTATGTGCGGCTGCATACTGCAGCCTGTGTGTGTATGTGTGTGTATGCATGGCCATTATGTGCAACTGCTGTTAGACATACGTGCACAACACCCTTGATGATTTCCTGCACAGCCCCACCCACTGTATCTAGTAATTTAACTCCTTGCATATCCCAGTTGTATACGTATACACATGCACTCATGCACACACACACACTTACACACAGGTCCACCTTCAAGCAACTGACGACCATGCCTTGAGTGTCATCAGGAAAGCTGCTTATCATGTAAATGAGATTCAACCTCTGTACGTGATGAAGCTGGTCAAAGCGTTCACCGCCATGGGCCTAGATGACACTGTTCTCTACAAGGTGCGTATTCAGTGTGGTGACATGTGTCTTACACACACACACACACACACACACACGCACACACATGATACATGACACATGGCATAGTGTGTTGTACAAAGGTGTATTGTCTTCCTGAGTAAAGTATGAAAGTAGGATGAATCGATTGAAATGCTAAACTTGCACACACAGATGTATACACATACCTACGCGAGCACACACTGGTGCCTCTTGCGTGTCAGCTGAGTTGCACCCGCACCTCAAACACTGGTGTGCTCTTTGGCACGTGTTATGCAGATGCTGGTAAACAAGGCCAGGCAAAACATCAAGTACACTGAGCCAGAGCTGCGGACAAAGTTGCTGCAGACCTTCATGTCTGTGCCCTCAGCAAAAACCATCTTTGCCATTGGCGACCTGAGGCAGGACATAAAAGAGTTAGAAAACAGGTCCCAGAGGTCACGTGGATTTTGAGGAGTGCCTCTGCCGTCCCTGACCAAGATGTTGTCAAGTAACTGCTGTCAGCCCTGTGTTGCTTGAAACGCGGACGCACTCTAACTAATATTATCAGCAGCAGGACAAGTAGGACTCAGTTCATGGTTACAACCTTTAGGTTAGTCTTTTGTGGACAAGTCCTTTTTGTGGCTACCTAGTAGTGCAGCCATTTCTGTTCATTCCTTTTTGGTTTACGGGTGCACCCCCGCGGACAACGTATCTTAACAACGGGAGTGGCCACAATCAGGGAGCTCGCTTCTGTTCTATTGCTTGGATGTCCTGGATCGACATGAACTTCACCAATCTTAACTTTATTGAGAATTCGAACGTCTGGGACAATCAAACACACACAGTACCCTCCCAGACTGCAAGAGAACGGGGATGCAAGCACTGGCGCCTGCCGTTAAGGCACAGCGAGAGAGGGGGCGCAGACTCTTTGAAGTACAAATAAAAGTCTACATTAAAAGCTGTGTCATCACTACCAGCGGAGTCTTTTCTACGTTTAACAAACCGTGAAGAAGCTTCATTACACCTGGGGTGCCACTGCTTACAATACTGAGGGACAAAATATGTTCAACCTTGACAAAGGTTTTATTCAAGTTGACGCTTGCCAGAGCGCATCTCCTATAGTATACAAACAACAGTGTGCTTTCCCCTGTGTTAATAATGTTATGAACAAACATCTCTTACTTGGCTAGGTGCGTTGGTTCCGAGGCAGATATAAAGAGTCAAAATACACTGTTTCAGTTAAACAAGTCCTTGGTTCTGATTGCGCTTTCTGAGACAAACAACGGTAAGTGCCTGCTAGCATAGTCTGCATTATATCGGAATTCAAGTTCGCTCTTTAAACACGATGTTACAGTCTTAGCCAGGCAAGTGCTGATTCAGAGTTCATCTAGCAGCAGGGCCTTACAATGTTCAACATACGCAGCCTAGCAGTCGCACGTTTTGACTGATGGCTATATCGGTAAATCCTGTAAGCGTGGATTGCAAGTATGAGCCATAAATGACCTTCAGTAGGGGGATTGCTTGGGTGTGAAGTGGCTGAGGGGCCCTGAAATGATTTGACAATCTCCTCTGGTTCTAGTGGTGTCTGTCGCAGCTGGACACACGTCATTATATGCTGTGTGTTGGCTGCTCCTTCGAAATCTAATTGCTAAGTACTTGCCAGCAGTGTCAGACATCGGGTGCTGAGCCAACCTGTCCACCCCAGCAATTACAGATGTCACGTTCAAATGCAAATTATAAGTGCCAGGTCTGTCAGGCACCCCCCAAGGGGAAAATCAAATTCTGCGTGCATATTAAAAAGATCTACCACAAAAATGGAACACAAATTCGAAGAAAATGTCTGGCAAGGTTTTCAGGTTGTACCCTCCTGGTATATGTCATACCGGTATACTTCCTTTGTCTGTAAAACGTCTTAAAACTGTTCAGGACCAATTCAACTTCGTCAAGCAAGTCACGTGTCCCACACAGATCATGAATGCATTCCTTTTACAACCAGCCATTGCTTCGCCTCTATCGAAGTCTGAGAGGTTCACATTTTCAGACCTAGGCCTTTGTTCTTGTCAAATCTTTTCCCATGAATGAAGAACACACAACACACCAGCAATTCACTTACAACAACTGCAGAGCCCCTATTTATTGAGCAGCCGACACGCAGCGCCCTCACAGTGTAAACTGCACGAGCCTTGCCTCCATGCAAATCACACACAAGCATTACCGAATGATAACATGCAGTCATGTGGGCAGTGCCTTACTGCTTTCGGACCAGTTGGTCTGCCTACTACGTGCGGGTTTACCCGTGTAGGTAGCTGCAAGCCATGCATTACAGTGCCGCTCAGTCTCGGGTAAGCACCAACCTGCGCATTGATGCTCACAGCACCAGAGCATCCTCACAGACGAGTTTGTGAATACTTTACCCGCCGCGCCTGGGGGACAGGTATGCATAGGATGAAGGGGGAGGGGCTGTGGGGCCGGAGTACGGCCTCTGTCGCGGTGAGTTGTACCTTGCAGCTGTGCCGCTTGCCTTGGCGCTTGCCTGCGTGGAAAGCAGAGTGGTCAGAATGAGCAGTCAGAATGAGTGAATGTTGCAGCATTGCCCTGCGTGCAACCCAGAGTGATTAAATTTGAGTGAATGCTATAGCACTCGCCTGTGTGTAAGCCAGAGTGGTTAGAAATTGTGAATGCTACATGCAATCCTTTGGAAGCAGCCCTATAGAACAGCTCGTCTTTGGGTGTTTTTAATAACATGTAAGTAATATTGAGGGTCGTTGCATCGTGGACGAGGGAGCGATTTTTGTGGAGGGCTATTTGAAGCGATTGTTTGCTGTTGTCTATTGTTTCTCTTTTTAGCTTCAGTGGGGCCCTGGCTTGTGTGAGCACACGATAGATAAGAGCCTTTCCTTTACGCACGCAGGTCCCTAAAAGTACAAACTCTCACTTTCCTCTTGCCTGAGAACGTGCAATAGGGTTTAATGTCTGAGGGCGTTTCCCATTACTTTTGCTTAATGACAGGGATGCATGTGGCGACCTCCTGGCCAAGTTGGCCATCGCCTTGAGTCGGCATTGACAACTCACAACAGGCTTGGAATTGCGCACCATTTTGACGGATCATACCAAAAGGGCAAGACAGGCGCGCTACTGCATTTGTCTATGTAGTGCCATGGCCTCGCTCATCACAACACAAGCCTTTGCTTTAAACATGCACGGCATGATTAAAAGCACACAAACACAGTAGATTTTGCCCAAGCACCCCCCCTCACTCCCAGACAAACACACGCACACACACACCTCACCACAACTATGCAGCTCAAACCACTGTCACACCCTTACAGTTGCTGCTGCTGCTGCAGCTGCACGTGCACTTGATGGGAGCAAAAAACTAGGGCACACGCACAAACACAGGCCCCCTCCTTACCTGTGCCGCTTGAGCCGCCGCCATGGCCTTGCTTGCAGCTGACGCCGCACGCGCAGTGGCTGTGAACGGGGAACCGGACAAGCACAGAGGTAGTGGGCGGGGGCTGCGTGGCGGCGACATGAGGGCAGGTGCGGAGGGCTGGTTGGGGTGCTGGATGTTATTGCTCATAGCCGCGGCCGCGTGCTCGTTGTTAGCAGCGGCGTTGCCGTTTGCGGCCCATTTGAGCATCTCCGCACGCAGGGCGAGGTCCTCGGCGGTGTTGGCAGAGGCAGGAGCACGCTGCCTGCGTGTGTATTTGTGTGTGTGTGTGTTTGCGTGTGTATATGTGCGTGTGCATATGGGCTTCCAACTTTCTTAAACATACAAGGGCCTGTTTTAATCTTGCAATCAATCTGGTTCTCCCCCGAGATGCCAACTTCCAAGTTGGCACCCTTTCCATCTGTGACCAACAGCGCAAATGTTCTATGCAACTGGACCCCCTCTCTCCTTGCACGACAATGTGCCTGCGCAGCACACTGACCTGCTGGGGCTGATGTTTGTAGGCATGCGGCCAGGACTGAGGGCACGGCTGTAGTTTGAAGGGGGAGGCCTCATACGGCCAGGACTGAGGGCACGAGCTAGGTTTGTGGGTGGGGGAGGAGGAGGGGGGGGGACCTGCCTGCCGGCTGCTTGGAAGCTGTCCAGAGTGTGCTGGGCGCGTACGAGGGCGTTACGAGATGCGTCTGCAGGAGGGGTGGAAATTGGCGCAATTCATTTGGAAAGCGTGACCAGGTCTGCTGGCAAGGGAACGTATATGTGTGTGTGAGGATGTGTGTGTGTGTGTGTGTGTGTGTGTGCATATTGATAGCTTAATACTGCCGGAGAATGTGTTCAAGTACCATGCGCATCTTAACTTTACATCATCAACACCCACCTGCCCACCCAGGCTCGCACACAAACACACACACATACCTAGTACGGAACTGGGAGTGGGCCCATTGAGTCGTGCGGGAGAGAGGGCACGGGGAGAGCGAGCAGGGGATTGGCATCGGGGAGAAAGAGCAGGAGCAGTGGGCTCCAGGTCCCACATGCGCCTCTCGGCGTGCTGCACGTAAAAATTGTGTGTGCACGCAGCTGAGAAGCGAAGGAACTGTTATGTTGCCGCTGCTCTCTTCAACGGAGTCTTTGCGCTCCTCAACCTTTAAAAATGCGAGTGCTGGGGTGTACATGCTAGCACGTGCATGGGCTTGTGTGAGTGAGTCTGGTTTGCATGTCCACAGTCCAATTCAAAGTGTGGCTGCGATTGCAGCATGAACAAACACACAAGGGCCTCCTCACGTTGCTCGCCCTGCTCTGTGCGACAATGAACCAACACAGCACACGAACAACAAGCTGCAAGGCCCTTCCACTGTTTAAATGCCTTACCCAAAGAATCATGTAGTGGCAGCCCCTAACCCGGTGGTAAGTAAGAAACGCCAGGAATAGAGCAGCAGATACACTAACAGGAAACACTTACACACAGCAACAACTCCAACACTACGCCCCCTCTCCCTCACCCTTTTTGCCTCCAGCGCCCGCTCCCGTGCCAGCGTGTCTTGGCTACGCTCCCTTAGGATGGCTTCGTGCAATTTGCTGTTGGCTGTGGACAGCTGGAGCTGTGTGGTGCGCAGGGTGGCTGCGTCGCGGGCGCTGGCCTCACACGCACGGTCACGGTCCATCTGGAGGGAAGGAAATTTGGGGGGCTGTTGTTTGGATTGTTGAGCACGTGTATGCTTGGGCCACACGCACGGTGACACACATACACATGCATATACACACAGGCACGTACACACACCCCATATATAAACACCTGCACATCAAACCCCCTCTCGGTCGCACGCGTTGCTATGGCATCCATGCTTGGTATACACACACTACACACTCACACACACACCTGCGTTGCTGTCAGAGCAGACGACAGCTCAGAGACGCTGGCTCGTAGCTGTGATTTGTCTGTCTCCAGGTGGAGTTTTTCATTGACCAGAGTGTTAATTTCACGCTCCTATGGCGTAAGTGGCAAAGTAAGGCGTGTGTGTGTGTGGTGGAGTTCAGGCAGGCTGAACATTTATTTTCTGCCTCACAATTCTGTCACTCGCCTGGTTTCTCTCTGTAATCATTCTGAAACTCACGACAGTGAAATAAATGCAACGCACAACGGCAGTGATCTTGTTGTCTGTAAGGACTCTGAAACGCCAGTAACCACTGCATCTAGTGGTATGGTGTTCATTTGGATGATTGCAAATTGATACACAATCATACTCATACTGTTTACAAATGCTTGCAACTACGTCGACCCACACATGCAGGCACACGCACCTGCTGTGCGCAGTTTGAGCGCATGGCGTCAAAGTTGCAGGTCATCACCTCTAGCTGGCATAGCTGGTCATGCTCACGCTGCGCATTGAGCTCAGCACGCTGCTGCATCACCACTTCCTGCTCTGCCAGACGCCCTTCACGCACAGCCACAGCCTGAGAAGGTAGGATTGTGTGCGTGTACATGTATGTGTTTACGCGTGCATCTGTGCGTGCCTTGGCGTGAATGTGGATCTGTGTTTCATTATTTGTAGTAAAATGCTAGCAGGAAGTGAATGGCTGAAGCTGCAAGTCGTTATCACCAAACAAATCTATCCCAGGCCTATGCAGGCACAAAATTGATATCTTTGCACACACATACACACACACACACACACACACACACACACACACACACACACACACACACACACACACACCACACTCATACATATGCACACACACACACACCTGCTGCAGCATGTCTTGCTCAGCCTTTGCACGCTGCCCAGAGGCGGCCAGCTGCTGATGCAGGACTCCAAGCTCAGTCTCCTGTGCGCAAAAGAGCACGTGGAAACAAGCTAGTATGCTTGCAAATGCCACGAGAGAAAAGAGGATGACACAATGAAGTGAATTTTGGTACGGAAGCTAGCAAAACATGCACCAGGCGGCACGATGTCTGACAAAACCAGCTGCACTTCCTATGTAAGACCATCTCACTGACTCTTACATCAGACCACCTACTTGCGACGCCAGGCGGGACTGCAGTGATGTGCAGTGTTCCTGCACGGCGGCACTCTGAGACTCTGAGGCTCTTAGGCTGGCTTGCAGGGAGGCACAACGATCTGACAGGGCAGCTTCATGAGCTTCCAGGGAACCCACCCTGGGTTGTGTGTGTTTATGTGTGTGTGTACGTCTAAGTGCGCATACCTCGAGGACCGTTAAATCGCGCTGTCTCAAACGCCCTCTCTCTACACTTTCTATATTTCATTCTTTCAACAACTGCAATCACAAAATATGGTGCACGTGCGTGCTCCTCTGCACGTGCCTTGTAGCAACTCATTAAACGTGCTTTGCACAAAGTCTCTGAAGCACAAACCATGCATCACGTCCAGAAACACCTTCAGCTATGGCATTAAGGACTGTACGTGTGAGTGGAGTATTAGCTGGAGTGCCAGTTATTGATAAGGTCTACCAGTGCCCCGCCCGCACACCTGGACTGCAGGGAAGAGCAGTGGTCCTGCAAGGTGACCCCATGTGCACGCAGCTCCATGTTGTGTGCCTGCTCACGTTGCAGGTCTACCTGTGCCTGCATGGAGGCCTCCCTCAGGTCAGTCGCGGCCACGGCATGCTCCTTTGACATTTGGTTCCTGCTTGTGTGAGTGTGTGTGTGTGTGTGTGTGTGTGTGTGTGTGTGTGTGCGCTGCACGTGTTAAGGTCAGCCGAGGCAGAGGGAACATGCGGAGCCTTTTGCGATGTGTAATGCTAGAAATGATGGGCATGGTCTGGAGGAAGAGCAACATGAGTAGGAGGTTTTAACAGCAGGGAAAGCTGATCGAATTATCACTTTGGCTTCTGAGATGTGACAACTGGTGGTTCACCTGAAAGACTCTTCACGCTCCAATCTGCGATGGAAATCCCCGAGCTGTGCCTCCAGGGCGTGCATGTGAGACTGCAGCATTGAAATTAAGGTTGTTAGTAGTGAGGGAGCCCTGAAACTTTCAAGGGAAAAGGCTTTCAAGCAGGCGCGTGGGACTGAACGGCTAACCCGTGCCTGGTGTAATACCCACCTGATGTTTGGCAGCCGACAAGTCATGGTCTGCCTCACTGGCATGCAATGCTTGTTGTGCACCGGCCAGCTCCTGCGGGGGTAGGTGCAAGCAGTTTTGATGGCTGCTTGCATCCCTGCAGATCAACTACTGCCTGGTAGTCTTTTGGAAAAGACGCCTGCGGAGTTTTTCACGCACACCCTGTAGACTGTGATCTTCTCCTTGCAGTGTTGGATTCACATCCAGCACTTACAATGTCTCGGCTGATTGCCTGGTCACGAAGGGAGGCGACGATGCTGTTCAGCCTCTCCACATCCCGGTTGCGCTCGTGCAGAATCTGGACACACGGAAACGCGGAAGTAAATATCGCACCGGAGGACGGAGGAGTTTTTCAATTGAACATCGAGTTTGCTTGCATTCATATAGCTTTTGTGATGTGGGCGCTGATTAGTTGACGGTGTCGCTGCCAGAAACGCGCATCACACGCTCACTCACCACAAGCGTGTGTGTATGGGAATGGGAGAGCTGCGATGAGTCGAAGAGAGAGAGGAGAAGCGAGTTAGGTAAACAACTGCAAGCCCAAATGATGGCTTGTAAATCCCCCTGTGTCCCTTCCCCTCACCTCTTTCAGCTGGCAGCGGACAGTAGCAAGCTCATTCTGTAGGAAAGCGAATGGCAGTGTTTGGGTGAGCAGGGGGGGCAGGGAGGAAAGGGAAAAAGGGCTGCTGCAGCAGAAGAACGCCAGGAGCAAGGAACACTTGGCAGCATACCTCTTTGTTAGACAGGAGCCTGTGCAGAGCCCCAGCCTGCACAAAAGGAAAGGGGGATTTCGAGGTTAGTAGTGCTGTTACATAAACCGGTCAACGAGAGCCACGGCACGATTTACGCACCATTTTAGTGTAATCTAGTTGTTCTTTTCTTCAAAACAGGGGAGCGGAAAACGGTTTCTGCTGTGTCCGGTCAAACGCGCAATATAGGTAAACGATTGATATACCTGGTATATGAAGAATTTTAGAAATTATCACAAGATGTTTACTAACGGCGCGTTTACAACGGCAGGTTAATGGTTAAGGTTAATGAATTATGACAACCCGAACGTGTGTTTACAACGCGCGGTTAAATGTCAGGTTAATTAAATTCAATCGGGTTAAATAAATATTGTTTTTCTCCCACCCCCGCCCCCAGGAGAAAAAATTTTAAAGATTAAAGGCGCGTTTACAACGGCGGGTTAAGGTCAAGTCAAATAACCCGACTTGCAATTTCCGAGTTAACCGCGGTTGCTATTTTAACCCCGTTTGCATTTACAACAAACAGGGTTAATATTAGGTCTTGACCAAGACCTGCTTTTTTCTGTCGCTGTTGGTGCCAACGTGCTCATAAATCTGTTTAGTAATCCCCTGTGAACTATCATAATCGTGGCATGCAGAACATGAACTTTGTTCATCTTTGACCAGAGGCAAAACTCGGGTCTCCTGGCCTTTTTGACTTGTCGGCATGCTTTCCTCTGTTTTAATATCTCATTTCAATTGCATCCTGGCCTTCCTGGATTTTTTTTAGCCCTTAACCTTTTTATTTTTCTTTTCTCCCAGGGGGGGTGGGGTGGGAGAAGAAAATTATTTATTTAACCCGATTGAATTTCCTTAACCTGACATTTAACCGCGCGTTGTAAACACACATTCGGGTCAAGTATTTCCAATATTTGTTAACCTTAACCATTAACCCGCCGTTGTAAACGCGCCGTAATTTCCGAAGTGATCGTAAACGGACGGTATATGTAGGGTTGGCTAGAATTGTAAATACACACCGTACAAGACCGTACATTTGGTGATATCCCTGCCAGAAATGCTGTATATACACCGTATATATGGTTCTGGCCAGCGCTACTTACATGGCCAAGTGTAACAATTGATGTGAGTAAACCTAGTCATTGCCTAATTGGACTGCACGACACGGCTAAGCTTTACATTCGCCGCGTATGTATTCCAGACGCTAACGCTTAAGCTCTTGCTCCTGACACAACAACTGTAAGCCGAACAGTGCTATTTGTTGTGCATGCACGCTCACACGCCAATGAGCATCCCTTCATGGACGTGGGGAGTGTCATCTGTTGTTATCTCAACTTCTCAATTTACTTTGCTTTTGTTATCTCAACTTCTCAATTTACTTTGCTGTTGTTATCTTAAATTCTCAATTTACTTTGCTGCTGTTATCTCAAATTCCTAATTTACTTTGCTGTTGTTATCTCAACTTCTCAATTTACTTTGCTGTTGTTATCTCAACTTCTCAACTTACTTTGCTTTTGTTATCTCAACTTTTCAATTTACTTTGCTTTTGTTATCTCAACTTCTCAATTTACTTTGCTGTTGTTATCTCAACTTCTCAATTTACTTTGCTGTTGTTCTCTCAACTTCTCAATTTACTTTGCTGTTGTTATCTCAACTTCTCAATTTACTTTGCTGTTGTCATCTTAACTTCTCGATTTACTTTGCTGTTGTTATCTCAACTTCTCAATTCACTTTGCTTTTGTTATCTCAACTTCTCAATTCACTTTGCTTTTATTATCTCAAATTCTCAATTTACTTTGCTTTTGCTATCTCAACTTCTCGATTTACTTTGCAAACACGTCTCACGCCTGCGTTAGCAGGCAGTCAAGGGAAGAGCGCAACACACAAGCAGCAACAGCCTTCGAGCATGAAAATGTCTCTGTTTCCCACCCGCCAGATCTTCGTCATAACAACCTTCCTATATTATTCTTGAGGTAGTGTATCTTATTGTATGGCCCTGCATCCACTGGTATTATTCTTCAGGTTGTGTATTTTATTGTATGGCCCTGCATCCACTGGTATTATTCTTCAAGTTGTGTATTTTATTGTATGGCCCTGCATCCACTGGTATTTTTCTTCAGGTTGTGTATTTTATTGTATGGCCCTGCATCCACTGGGCGGTTAAGGACATAACACAACACCCTTCCTAATCCATACCGATAGCTTTTGCACTATCTGCGTTCTTATTCTTTTTCTTATAACGTACTCACGGTGCTCTTTCACTCCTTTTTCCCTTGAGCTCGAGAGCAAGTCATACGTTTGTTCAGCTCACCGTAACTTTGTGTTGGGAAATCTACGTGCCCTTGATGCATGATTTCTGTTATTATCCCTGGGCTTCTTTTTTGTAATTAAGCATAAGCATATGCCTGCCCTATGAAGAGTGAATTGAACACGGCAAGCATGCATCAAATGTCAATGAATATGCGCCTGCGCCTGCATCTGCACACGCTCTTGCAGGCAGGCTGTGCTTTAGTGCAAGAGCGAGCCTACTCAGGTCACCCGCAAATGCAGGTAGCTGCTCGGCCAGGAGCACACACACACACACACACACACAAACACACGCACACACACACACAAACACACACACGCACACGCACACGCACACACACACACACACACCTGTGCCGTGAGGGCGAATACCACAAATGGCAGCATAGCAGCACCCTCCAGCAAGAAGGCCGCCCTCCATCCTAAAGAAGGCCCGACAATTCCCCCTGTGTGTGTGCATGTGTGTGTGTGTGCATGTGGGGTTGACTTCATTGACCAAAACGGTAAAGAAAACATATTTTATCTGCGGCCATCACACGTTTTTAAACACAAATCGACAACGCGCATCCTTTACACAGGTATTACTCACTTCAAACACTTCCTCTGCACCATCTATTGCTTTGGTCCTCTGCTATTGTTTATCACCAATGCTGGCTGTCAGTCAACCCATATTATCTTCAAGCCCTTAGCAATCATCTGTGACCATAAGCCGCTTGACAGATCAAGATCAGCCTACCGCCCCAGCTGCAAGTCACTCCTTTACGGACACCCTTACATTTTAGAATCCAGATCATTCCGCTTGTGGCTGTTTGTTCGTGGTATCAAGCCACAAACCTAATAATAGACAACCTAATTACAGACTGTAAACGAGCATACATTATAGACAACCTAATTATAGACTGTAAACGAGCATACATCTGGAGATTACCCCACCCCAAAACACCGTACACACACCATTCTGGCCAACCCTATACACCTGTGATGTTGTCGCCCAAAAACACCGTACACACACCGCTTTGGCCAATCTGGCCAACCATACACGCCCGTTATATTGTCGCCCAAAAACACCGTACACACACTGTTCTGGCCCATCTGGCCAACCCTATACGCCCGTGATATTGCCGCCCACACCGCTTTGGCCAATCTGGCCAACCCTACACGCCCGTGATATTGCCGCCCAACAGCACCATATGCAATCTGTTCTGGCCCATCTGGCCAACCCTACAAACCTGTGATGTTGCCACCCAAAAACACCGTACACACACTGTTCTGGCCCATCTGGCCAACCCTACACGCCCGTGATATTGCCGCCCAACAGCACCATATGCAATCTGTTCTGGCCCATCTGGCCAACCCTACACACCTGTGACGTTGCCACCCAAAAACACCGTACACACACTGTTCTGGCCCATCTGGCCAACCCTATACGCCCGTGATATTGCCGCCCACACCGCTTTGGCCAATCTGGCCAACCCTACACGCCCGTGATATTGCCGCCCAACAGCACCATATGCAACCTGTTCTGGCCCATCTGGCCAACCCTATACACCTGTGATGTTGCCGCCCAAAAACACCGTACACACACCGCTCTGGCCATCTGGCCAACCAAACACGCCCGTGATATTGCCGCCCAAAAACACCATATGCAATCTGTTCTGGCCCATCTGGCCAACCCTACACACCCGTGATGTAGCCCAGAGCAAATCCCACAGGGATGCACAGGAAGAAGGTGGCAAACCACGTGGCCTTCTCTTTCACCGGAGCATAGTCGTCTGCGTGCATTGCAGGCGTGTGTGTGCACACATGCATGCTCAAGCGTGTGTACGTGCCACTGGATCTTCGTCACCTGTAAGTGTAGGGTTGGCCAGAACCGTATATATACACCGTACATGACCGTATGTTTGGTGATTTCCCTGCCAATAATACCGTATACACACCGTATATATATACATATATACATATATATATGGTTCTGGCCAACCCTATGTATGCGTGTTCAAATGTGCATAGATGCACTTGTAAGTATACAGGCACGCTTGCGTAAGTCTACAAACGTGCATGTTCTATTACACCAATATACACATTCAAGCGTGCTACAATCGAAGCCAAGGATGGATAACTGCATAAAAACAGATAGGCAGACAAAATTAAGGGGTATACTCGCACGTGCACACACAAACACACACACACACACACAAACACACACACACACACACACACACACACATCCACACACACAGCCATAATCCCACCCCTCTTCACACACACCCCAACCCCGA
>Ga0307942_1001022_pt1 | contig 21561 bp, 20 predicted proteins | sample OrgLakmetagen175_FD_201846 | JGI IMG/M metagenome (GOLD analysis project Ga0307942, IMG submission 201846) | Saline water microbial communities from Organic Lake, Antarctica - #175 | ecosystem: Environmental > Aquatic > Non-marine Saline and Alkaline > Saline | place: Antarctica: Organic Lake... | reverse complement strand
TATTTCCGTCCAGACCACTGGGGTGGTCCTTTTGGCCCCAAACTTCATTAACCATCTAGTTATATCATACAAACATTATTTGCATCAAAAAAGTCACATTTCAGGACATTTGCTCCGTTGACCCCCTGTGGTTGTATACGGTCCATATCAATATAGGGTTTTATACATACGGTTGTATACGGTCCATATCTATATACGGTTGTATACATACGGCTGTATATGGTTGTGTACATGCTACGGTGTGCGTACACGGATCCGGCCAACCCTACCAACCTGAATGTGTTGGAGTTCAGCAGACCCTCTGGTGGCACGTGCGGCAAAATGCAGGCCTCAATCGTCTTGGTCACCGCGTCATCTAACCCACACCTGAGCAAATTGAGGACGCCGTGGACTCTTCAAACTGTAAGTGGTGCGTCTCAGCAAATATAAAACATAGTTGTGCACACACTCATGCTTACACAGATTATGCATCACCTAGATTTCACCTGCATATTGAGGATTGAGGATGCCATTCTGCTTAAGGGAGTGCGACTATGCAACAGCTACACAGATTATACATCACCTAGATTTCACCTGCATATTGAGGATGCCATTTGCTCAAGGGAGTGTGACTATGCAACAGCAAATTGCGCATATAACTGACGCTTAAAAGGATGGATCTGGGCAGCTACGGCACAAGTGCAAACACAATCCTTCCATCCACTCACACACGCACACGCACAAGCAGCTAGCTCAGTCTTTGCAGCAAGAGAGCAAAACCTGTAGCTGACGCATGACGCAAAAACATGGGTGCGACTTTGTGCAGCTGACGCATGACGCGAAAACATGGGTGTGACTTTGTGCAGCTGACGCATGACGCAAAAACATGGGTGCGACTTTGTGTAGCTGACGCATGACGCAAAAACATGGGTGCGACTCAAGACAGATGCAAAATGCTACGCCTGGCAACTTAGTGCATAGCCCTTGGCTAAAAGAGAATGAACAGAAGAATACGCAGGCAGCTAGTGCCATTGCCCTTGCCCTTCCCCTCAACCAAAAAATAACATTATTGCACCAATTTAGCTCCTCCACCCAGGAAAAATCCGTTAGAAATCAGGCCCAATCACGCACCGTTCGTCTTCGTACTTAGCGTGCGCAGCACGTATTATACCCTCATAAAACTCAAACCTGAACAAGTGAGGTTAAAGGGCTTAAAATAGTCAATGCCAATGATCAGGACACGTGATTTCTCATAGCATGCCTGCAGGCTGAATTAGAGAGACAGCGACAAAAAGTGAATGATGCTGCTGTTTTGCACTTCATTGCTGTCACCTCATTGTGACGCCAAAAACAGGTGCCTTACCTCATCATTGCGTCTTCATTTATGGCGTCACTACTTTTGGAGTCGGTGCTGCCCTTCACTGCTGTAAAGAGCGTCTGCAGTACATACCAAGGGAAATACAAATGAAGGGAACATACAACCAAACCAAAAGTCACCCTTGGTTGCTGGCCTGCAGCGCCTGCAGCACGCATCACAGAATGCAACACACGTTAAGGAAACACCATAGCTGCAGGCAATGCCTTGTATGATCACCAAACTATTCGGTGCATGATTGTGCAGAAGCAAGAAGGCTGTGACACCCCGCACACCCACACCTGCACCCACACGTGCCCGTCAGATCAAACCATTGTCACGGCAAAGAACAAGACGCAGCGCATCAGCTAACAACACAGCTTCAAGTACCAGGCATACCCACACCCACACTTAACCAACCATAAAGCAACAAAATGCAATTTAGCTTAATCCACTCACTGCCAGGTCTGCTCGGGTGCAACCCCTTTGGGCATTGTCCAGGATCTTGGCATCCGAGCAAAATTGGAGCCACGAACTTAATGTCACAATTCCATGCTCCTCAGAAGCTGCATGTGTGTTGACAGACACACATATGTGCGCATAAACGGAATGTAAATCCGAGATCTTCTCTGGTGTGAAAGAAAACAATCTTGAATCCACTTTCACGTCACCTCACACATGTACTGGCTGTCTAGGCACCACATTAATTAACAGGATTTGACAGCATTAAACCATGAGCTCGCATCAAAACAGACGCTTGATTTTGATCACAACAGATGCAAAAGCCTGGTACAGTCCTACATTTCCCTTGAACTTCCTTCCCAAACCCACCAATGGCTGAAGCGCTGCATGTTTTGTGTGTGTGTGTGTGTGTCTGTGTGTGTGTGTGTGTGTGTGCGTGTGTGTGTGCGTATTATATTGTGCATACCCCCATGTGTGCGTTCAATTGTAAGCTGTGTAGTTCTTACATATATCTTCCAACATGGGTCTAAAGCTATTCCCCTTAAACTCCCTTTCCGCACCCACCAAAGCGCGAAGCGCTGCATCCGTAGTAAATGAAGAGTGCACGCAGTTGGTCTTTGTAGGCCGACATCCGATCATACACCTGGCCACAGCAACGTGCAAGAGCTTGGTATGGTCGTAGAGTGGTCAGGCTTGTACTTATGTTTAGTAGGTGGTGGATGTACATTGCTTTTGGCGAGGAAATACGACTTTGGCATACGGTCATTTGCACTTCAAACGACCCTATTTACTGGGTGCCGGTTGCGAGTTCATTAGACATCCGCTACGCTCCTTTCCCCTCCCAAGCAACAGCCTAGCAGTCAAGCAATGTCCTTATTTCAAAGTGTTTCTTCATGCCTAGTGTTCTGTTATGGCCAATATGTGTCACTGCATCCAACAATTGAGCTGAATTCAACAACTGAATTTGTGATGTGGTCAGGGATGTGTCATACGGTCATTTGTGACGTTTAATATGGTAAAACGTGTTCAATAAGGAATACGCGTATATTACGATCGTATTTAAAGCAACTTCGGGAGTGCCAATTTTGGACCCAAAATGGACCCGATTCGCCCTAAAATCACCCAAAAGGTTCCCAATTCTTTTCCATTATATTGTGTGTTATTAATATATTATATAATAGCACTGGAAGCTTTCTGAAAGGCCGTTGTTGGGGCGGAAAGTGCCTAAAAAGGCAAAACAACGGCAAAAAGGCAAATTTTGCAATTGTATAATACGGCCCGATTTGTTCAATACGGTAAAATACGCGCTAAATACGATACGGCGTATTATACAAACACGCCGTATGACACATCCCTGGTCCAGTGGTAGCAGTGTACTACCTGTGCCCACTTATCAGGTTCAAGGTTCAAATTAATTGCATCAATTTGGCGTGCAGGTGAAGCAATAAATAAAGGCAATCGACTCACCACACGCAGGTCCTGTTCAACGCTTCCAGATCCAGAGGTCTGTCTGCTATTCTGTGATCAAGAGAAGCACAGAGAAGCAGCAGTAGAACACAGGCAAGCTCAGGCCTTTGCCATATTAACATCTTAGACAAGTTCAAGCTTTTTGTGGCAAATATGGCAGGGTTGCTTTTGATGCTACATTCTGATACATGCGTGAATGTGTGAGCTTGCACAAGTGCGTTTATGGGTGAAAGTTTGTGCATATGGACGCCCACATGTATATGCTGTTTACAAGTGCGAGTCCCAGCACACTTTCTAAACAACTTAGTAAAGTATAGCATGAAGCACAGGGGAGTGAAAATCTGGCCTTGCATCTCTTAATATGCAACAAACATTTCACCTAACACTCCCTAATCTACCCAATATCCCCTTCGATCAATAAACCCTGATTACACAATCTTGGTACGCATGACAGCTTGCATGACAGTTTGCGCGGACCACAAAAAACAGATCACCTCATCAATGCGTGAAAGGAGCTTGCAGAAAAGAGGCTTTGTCGCAACCCGGCTGTAGTCAAGATCAAATTGCGTCTGCTTGACCTGCACGTGCAAGGTGGTACAAGCATTTACTTGGCTATTTATCATAGTGGGTACGATTTGTATTTATATTTAGTATATATATATATATATTATATATATGTGTATTTATTTGTAATTATTTGAATCATAGTGGGTACAATTTGGGTAGGCAAGTCTCTTCCCTACGAGCAGATGTTATTGCATTGACATAGGAGGAAGAGAGTATAAAAGCTATAAAAGCTATTAAACTGGTGACTCTTAAGGACACGTATTAAAACATGCATCGGGTCCTGTACGTGATGAGCTGTTTCTCAAGGTTGAAGAAAGGACTGATTTTTGATCGAAGATACTATTCCGTGGTTCGACGACCCTCAAAAGTGTTGAAGCATTGATGTACAACTGCCTTCACATTGATCCCAGAAGTTTGCCACCAAGCAGTTTCTTGTTGAGGCAACACAAATAGAGATGGCCAGGACCGTATATGGGATTTCTGTACATGTATACGTGGCGTGTAAACCGTACATATACATGTACCTTTTAAAATCGTGAATCATAGGAATTCCAGAACTTTGCTGCTAAAAAACGTATATAGGTAAAATACGGCCGTGTATATATACATTCATATATTTACATACTTACATGGTTCCGGTCTACCTTTACAAAGCTCTTGTTTTGGTGAAGCTGTTGGTACTCGGTACCAAGGCAGCTCTTAATTAATGTGGGGAGTGGTTTTTGATGCCTCATTTTTTGCTGGGCCAAAGTAGAAATCAGGATACCTCACAATCTATGATGGCACTACTATTCCAATCACATTCTCATTTCTCATCAAATTAAAAGGTATAATCAAATGTACCAAACTCCACAAAGAGGGCCACCACCTACGCCCAGCTTTCTGCGCAAGTAAAGACACACACACAATCCGCTCATTACGCCCCACCTTGTCAGTGTCTAGGGCATCGTGGGATTCACTCATTTGCTTGCGTGCCTCAAATACGGACCCTGACAGCTGCCATGTGGCTTCAGGGGCTTTCCAAGTACACTGGGTGTGATCAGGGTGCGTGTGTGAGGGCGTGTTTGTGTGTGTGTGTGCGTGCGTGTGTGTGTACGTGTGTGTGTGTATGTGTGTGTGTGTGTGTGTGTGTGTGTGTGTGTGTGTGTGTGTGTTTCAAGGGCTTGTTGGGAAGATCCAGAACTTGCCTGCACGGTTTTTTTAAATAGACTTCGGACGCTGCCTTAAGGATCAAGAGCCTTGCTGGCAGGCTGTAACACGAGCCTGAAGTAATACTTGCTTCAAAACGTCACCCTTTCTTTTGCATCAATTTTGACACTGATTTCCATACCAACCTGAAAATCACCAGTATAAAACTTTGGGGTAGATTTCAGGTTTAGCGATGACTCTTATTATGTATTTTGTAACAAGCATGTTTCTTTGGAATCTTGCACACCATGCCAGCCGAAGCCCAGAGCAAGAGCTGGCAGGGCTTTGACTCTGTGGCACACCGCAATTGCTGGAAAGGCAACCAAAAAAACGCCGGCACACAGAGTTTGAGTTTGGGTGCAAGAAGAGGCTGACATCAGTAGTACTCCCAATGACTAAAATGTGTGGAAAGGCATGTGTTCAGTGCAGTGCAATATATTCCTGCAGCAGACACTCCTGCAGCAGACACTCCTGCAGCAGACACTCCTGCAGCAACACAGCACGCCTCCAGCCAGAGCCTGTCCACTCTTGCTGTCACTCTTTTTCCCACTCAAGCTGTCACTCTCTTTTTCACTCAAGCTGACACTCACTGTTTCACTCATGCTGTCAATTTCAGCCGTACTTCTGGCATGAGGGGCAACACAAGTGCAGAGTCAGGTGTGTGTGTGTGTGTGTGAGGGGCAACACAAGCAAAGAGTCGTGTGTGTGTTTGTGTGTGTGTGAGTGCAAGGGGCAACACAAGTACAGAGTCAGGTGTGTGTGTATGTGTGTGTTTGTGTGTGTGTGTGCGTGTGTGTGTGCAAGGGGCAACACAAGTACAGAGTCAGGTGTGTGTGTGTGTGCGAATGTAAACAGGTACTGTTAGCCTGATCCAGCTCACCTCTGATCCAGACCTCTTGACTCTTTCTTTAAGCGGTACGGGGGGTAGGTAGTAGGGGCGCTCTGATTGGATGAGTTTGATGCTCTGGATTGCACACAAAGATGAATGGGAGCGCATTTACTGATGAGGGAGCATTACTGATTAGGATGGCACCCTCATTATTCTCTGTTGCGCATATACAGATGGTTTAGGTTATGTTTTGGCAATGCAATCTTAGTATCAGCTCACTGCTAGGAGAGAAAGCAGCTCTGTCCAGGATAATGCCCACGCACACTTCTCCGCTAGAATTGCAAGACCGGCAATTTACCTTTAAGAACTCATGACCAGAGAGAGGGTCTGTGCGCAGCCCATCGGATCCTTGCCACTTCTTCTGAGCTTGTTCGGAAATGTGTCTGAAAGGTAAATCGAGAAGCGGTTGTCTGGCTTAGTGAGTGCTGAATGTTGGATGGCGTTAAACAGCATTTATACAAACCATAGCTGACTCCTCTAAACAATGTAAAGCTGTCAGTCACAGACCGCCCCTGAAAGATGGCTAGTCCTGATTGAAGACTAGAACAGCCTCTTAACTAGAAAAAAAGAAGCAAGTCTCCTTGGGATCACACTGTCATCTGTAATCTGCAAATTTAAATTTAACATCTCGTTGCCTTCAATGATTTTGGCTTGGTGCAGGAGGCTTCAAGGATCACATAACTTTTTGGACTCACGTTTCGATTCCAATAAAAATTACATATTCAGAACCCTTACGCGAGAGCTATCAATTGGTAACTAAATGAGTCGAATATGAGGGGTCAGTTGGTGGGTGGTCATCTGGGGGGGCTCGGAAATTTGAAGGGTGGTCTCCAGAACATTTCTGCGCCACTTCCAGAAAATTAAGTTTTGGAACCTTTAGCTCAAGCCCAGTCGATTGGCACCCTTGTTGGGTGATTTGATTAAAGGGGGGGGCCTGGGTGCCTGGTCATAGAAATGCATGGAACGCCCCCAAGTAAACCGCGAGGGTGTGTTCAGGCAAAATTACCAGCAAATAATTCCAAACTTGCAGTTCACGTATTGCATTATGCATAAGTTGCACGAATGAAGTAAAAAAGTACTTTGGCAAAGGTGTTGGCTGGATTTGTGCACTAAACAGGTGGTCAGTGCAAGAGCATGCACATATTAGTTTTCGCCCTATAACTCTCCAGGTATTAAATTATCTGCCATGGGAACTGTGAAAGCAGATAGCTGCTTAAATTCTGAGCAGATTGACACCCTTTTTGTTAGTGTGGGGGGTCAGGAGGGGGGGTTTGGGGGGCGATAGGTCATTTTGGGCCGGAGGCCCAACATTCTGACATGTTTATTTTTGGTGTGTTAAATTCTGAAATGGCCCAGGCTGTCATGAATGAGGACCAAAGTAGTATCTAGGTACTTGACTGGTTTTGCTGCAGATGTTGTTCAGGGGCAAAGGATTGACATGGCATCCTCTCCTCACTTGTACATATGAGCTGTGATGCAGAAGCGACCTCACATCCCTCCTGATGCTGCAATCTCATGCATTGTTGATCTTGGATAGGAAACACAAGAGAAAGAAAAGCAGCGGCAAGAAGGCGTTTGAGGCACACACCTTTGCTTACATACCTGATTTGGTCTTTTGACTGGCACGCACCTAATCTTGTTCTCTGACTGAAGTGCAAACTCCTCTTGGAAAGCTGCCGGATTGCGTGTAACTGAAGATTGCTGCTCCTGCTGAAGACGTCGCCGCTGCTTTTCCACAGGCCCGTAGCTGCCACTGTGTGGTGTTGTGAAGTGTACGTGGATTTGTAACAACATGAGTGATGCATGTTGTGTGTGTGTTATGTAAGCCTGTAAGTGTAGAGTGTGTATGTGTGTGCGTGTCTATTGTGTGTATGCGCGCGTTTGTGTCAGCTTTTGTGTTTATGTGTGTATGCATACTCTATCCCGATTGTATGTTAGCACAATTAATCAATTGCCCCCTCCATAGAGCTTCCAGCTAGGTACAATGATAACATTTCATTCGTACAAGACAGATTCCAAGTTGCTTGAAAATAAGTGTGTGTGTGAGTGGCTGCTTCAAAAAGACATTTACAAATTTACACGTCAAGTCTATGCAAGCACATTCCTAGGCAAATCGTAATGGCAGCAACACACAAATATCAAGTGCAAGGATCCGCAATCCCAGCAATGCCTTGCTGTTGAATTTTATGTACAGAGCCCGCGTCAAACCACCTAAACATGTACTGGCTCCTTATTTGTTGTAGCACGTATACAAAAAGCCTTATCCAACAATGTGTGCTCTACATCAAACGGTGGCTGGTCTGTTTTAGCGAGCACAGCTCTCGACAGAGTGGATCACATACATGCCAAACTGTGACGTAGACATACATTAGAGTGAGGATATGGAACCAGGTTACGACCTCACCTGTAGCGACCCCCATCTGGTGTGTCAATTAATCGAGGGATGACGACATTGCCAGCCGACGGGTTTTCAACTACCCCTGCAACAAGTGTGTGTGTGTGTGTGTTTGTGTGTGTGTGTGTGTGTGTGTGAGAGAGAGAGAGAGAGACAAAGCGGTGCGATTGATAATAATTTGCATGCAGGTCTAGACCAATGCCTGATTTGAACAAAGAAGCGGAGCCACTCTGACCCCAGCAACAGACACACATCCGTGCATTTGAGAATACTCTGCAGGCATTTTAAAACCAATGCCAGACTTGAACAAAGAAGTAGAGCCGCTTTGGTGACAGGTAAGCAGTGCGAGCTCCCAGAAAACTGGTGGATTGGAGCCTGGTTTAGGTATTGGTCATCAGGGACTGATGATGCTGAGTTGTGATGGTACCAATGCAAATGGAGGCAACTGTGTGCATGTACGTCAACACCCATTATGCAGTTTGGCTGGGATGACTTGCACCTGCGTCGTGTTCGACAGCACATTTCAGAGGTTCCTCTGACCAACAGGCCCATTTGTGTTGTGCAGTATAAGTTATGGACTAAAACATCACGAGTGTGTGTGTGCAACATACACAGTGATGTGCTGCTCAAGTGAAGTATGCAATGCCACCAGGCCCCTATCTTCAGCCTCTTCAGGTTGTGAGTCAAACGCATGCAAGCATTTCAGCTGTAGACAACACCATCCTCAAATTTACCTACCCCATATGCCTTTGCCATGGACTTGCTCCTGCTCCGTCAACTCATCCTTGCTACCTGTCTCGCTCCCGTTGGACTGGTGCCCTACATGTCCAAACAAGTACAGCATTGGCAAGGAGGGAGTAAAAGGACAACGGAGAGCTTCAGGATCAATAACGGCCTAGAGCTCAAGAGCAGCCAAGAGTTGAAGGGGTGAAGAATAGCCGAAAGAGCTTAAAGGAAGAAGAACAGCTAAAACCTAAAGAAGATCAGGGAAGCATAGAGCATGTACTTGTCAAACGGCACTTAAGCGGAAAAGGGTGAGAAAGGAGGGTTGTCCTTTTCCTAACCAAGCTGTATGGTTTTAAGTTTTGCTGAGTTCAGTGTGAAGCACATGGAATCCAAAAATTATGGTGCAGCGAAAGTGGTATGTCACTCTTGCTTTTTGTCAGTGCTCCTCTCTTATCATCAGGCCTGTGCACTGTACGGTGTACGGTAGGGTACAGTTTTTACTGTACGTACCGTAATTTTGTAAATTACGGCGTAATTGCGATTTTGGAGGATCGTAATTTACTGTAATTACGGCAATTTACTGTACGGTGTACGGTACGGTGCCAAGCTGGCACTGCCGTTGCAAAAATGGCCTCAGTAAGGCCTCTCCACCCCAAACACCTCCCATTTTCGTTCCCTGGCGTGCTCCTCCCATGTGCTGACGCCACACAATGCTTTCCTGAACGATCCTGAGGCTGGGTTGGGGCTGCATTAGCTCGGGGGCTGGCACTGCCAGTGCAAAGTTGGCCTCAGAAAGGGCTCTCCGCCCCAAACACCTCCCATTTGCACCTCCAGCATGCTCCTCTTATGTGCTGACGCCACACAATGCTCCCCTGAACGACCCTGAGGCTGGGTTGTTGGCTGCATCAGCTCGGGGGAAGGGCCCAGCAGTAGCTTGCATGGAAGTTCAAAAGTCGGACGCAGTACTTGATTTCTGGTTGATAAAGTGTGTTTCATCATAAACAATTGTTGCAAAAAGAAATAAACGATTTTGGGTCGAAATTGGAGCCAAACGGCCAGATTACAGTCAAAATCGTACTGTGCGGTGGCACCGTCTTGTACGGTCTGACACGGTAATATTGGCTGACCGTAATTTGGACTGTACTGTACGGGGTAATTACGGTCGGTACCATAATTACGGTCCAAATTTCAACATTACGGCGTAAGTGCACAGGCCTGGTTATCATCCATCTTTCATTACTTTGGTATGAATTCCCCGCCAGGTGCATCTCACGATGCTACAAATTGTGCCTTTGCGATTGGTGCAGAAATGGTGTCGACACAATTAGCTGCCATGGAGGGTTACGTTTGAGGATGGAATGAAGCAGCACATCGGCTGGAGCATCTGTCAATGCCCGGAGAGTCTCATACCTTCTCATCATCCATAATAAAAGCTGCCTCTATAATATGTGAGAAAGGTGCAATACAAAACCTTGGCGTGAGCATCTGTCAATACCAAGGGAGCCTAACAGCCTTTATGCAGTGTTGCGGTGTTCTATCTTCCAACGTGCGTGAGGCCATGCCATAATGCTCAGCAACTGTTGCAAAGCACGCAGCACCAAAGTCACGGAGGCAAAAAGTTGCATGAGTCCCTGTGGTACATGGTTGCATGGTATGGTTGCATAGTACATGGTTGCATGGTATGGTTGCATAGTACATGGTTGCATAGCACATGGTTGCATGGTATGGCTGCATGGTATGGTTGCATAGTACATGGTTGCATGGTATGGCTGCATGGTTGCATGGTACATGGTACATGGTTGTGGTACATGGCTTTTGATCGTTTTTGTTCTTGCTGTACCTGAAGTGGAACAATAACTACATGTATATGATTTCTTGTTCAATCTATCTTCCTTGCTTATCGGTTACTTTTGCCTGATTGGCAAGGCTGGCTTACTTGCACTGCCTCTGAGTTGCACGCAGGTTCAGAGAACCAAGCAAAGCACAATTTAGTGGCCCCTACCTTGCAGCTCTGTTATGACCTTAGTCGCTGTGCGTAGGCCCTTACGCAACCGAGCCTGCAAGCACACAGACACAGATATCAACAGCCTCAATAATTTAAACGTAACATAAGAATGTAACAAGCAAACATCTTCAGTGGACAAATGGCATGAAAGTGTCGCAGATTTTGTGAAAACCTTCGCATATAAAACATTAATGTCAAAGCGCCACGCTTGCATGACTTCATGAGGGCGGTGCTTCCACGATCTGTGTACGTCTCCTGCTCTGATTTCATTGTTTCACGTGAACACAGGTGCTAGGCAGAATGCTCGAGTGTAGGGTTGCCCAGAACCGCATATATAATACACCGTACATGACCGTATATTTGGCGATTTCCCTGTCAAAATACCGTATGTACACCGAATATGGTGGTTTTGGCCAACCCTACTTGAAAGGTGATAGCAGGGGAGAGGTAGTGAAATGGACTTTACAACCTACAGTTAAAACTCGTTCAGCCCCTACTATCATCATTATAAGTAATAACCATTGATGAGTCATGCAACATATTTGTTGCCTTTTATCCCTTGCACATTGAAGAGCACCTAAGCAGATACAAGCATGAGTGATCCCTTCACCCTCGTTGCGTGCCGTATTGTCCCAAAATCGACCCACTTGTCCAAATGCCTGTCTGTGCACCCATGATATCAATTGCCTGTCTTGTTTAACAGGAGCTCTGAATGTGCGATGCAATTTGAGTCCCAACAATATAAAGTATTGCATAGTCCAACCCATCACCTCAATGTCCTTTGGTTGCTCCTTCCACGAGCTCATCCTACTCTCTGGCTTCTGTGAGCGCAATCTTGCTGCCTCCACCAGACTGAAACTATCAAAGTCGTCCTGTGCAGGGGCAGGAAAAGCAACCGCTACAGCATGGAAAATTGAGATCAACTTGGCAAGATAGGATATGACGCCGGACCAGAGCTCTGACTGCTAGAGGCATGTTGGAGGCAAACCTGAAGGAGATGCACAATACGTACATGCGTACTTTGTGTATATATTGCAGGACAGCGGCCAGTGGAGCTGCATGGTGCGGAACAACAAGCCTCGACAAAACCAATCCTTCAGGATTGCAGAATGAAACAAAACCAAAGGGCACCTGTCAGATCTACATGTTTCAGCATCCAGATTGCAACAAAACCAAAGAACACCTGTCAAACCTGCATGTTTCAGCAACCAGATCGCAACAAAACCATAAGGCACCCTTCAGGTATACATTTAAACTCATCAACATCCAATACTTACAAGCAAGGTCACACTAGCACCGTGCAACATGACCAACTGTCATGACGCCAAATACAAGGAACTGCAACAGTAAGCTCACACTAGGCAACCACAGCACTTAGCTGAGGCGATGTTAAGCTAGGCGCTACCTAGTGGCCAATAGCTTAAGCAACATCCACAGCACAAATGCAATGCATATACAAATAAAGTGAACGTAATAGTTTGTACCTAGAGGTGCTCGCTTTTCTCTTCCTCCAGGTTTTTGATAACTTGCTGTAACCAGCGACACGTTACTGTGTGCTGCGTGATTATGAACTTGCGACTTGCGTGCATTTAGTCCACACAAAAAAAATTGCAAACCCATCAGGAGCAAGGAAGCACACACTCCTTTTATCTTATGCACACAGTAAGACAGGGGCGGACCTGTGACCACACGCACGCATGCAGCATGTATGTATACAGAACGTCAGGGACAGGCCTTTCACATACACATACGCAGCAAACAATGTAAGGACACCAATGTCAGGTTAAAAAGGCCAGTCACTCACTGGGAGTGGGTCACTCAGCCGTTTTGGCAAGGCATCAGAGCGTGCTGTCCGACTCAAGGGCCTAAGAAGGGAAGGTGCCGAGAACCTGTCAGGGGTGTTGCTTGAGAAGTACTTGTCCTGCATTTGAAACAAGGCAATTGAAACGTCAGCAGCGGGCAAAAGGCTGTCGCTTGGCAAAGCTGGAGAATGCTTTGCATGGAGCTGGACTTGCATGCTCTCAAAACACCCATGAATGTTTGGTGGGAGCTAGATGAATTGCACACATAGCTGGTACTTTTATGGATTTAGCAGTGATGATTGAGAACGTCTTAAGCACCTGCTTCTTTTATCCCTGAACTCCACCAACATCTATCTGCTTGCTACCCCTGCGACGCATGCGCTCCTTAATCTGCTTCCTGCCCCTGCGACGCATGCGCTCCTTAATCTGCTTGCTACCCCTGCAACGCATGCGCTCCTTGATCTGCTTGCTACACCTGCGAGGCATGCGCTCCTTACCAATATTCTGCTGGGCGGCTGGAACTGAACGACCAGGCACAGGTAGCTTAATCAGCACAAAGCAAGTAAATAAGGCCTCTCACGTGTTCAGAATGTTCGTGTGTGTGTTGAGGTACATATCAGAGGACTTACACACCATTGGCAAGCCAACGCGTTGGGCTCTCACGTGTTCAGAATGTGAACAAGCCAACGCGTTAGCCTCGCCAATGGTGTGTAAGTCCTCCCATATGTGCCTCAACAGTGTGTTGTGTATGCATCGGTGTTGTGCACATATGGCGTCAATCAGAAATGGCACCGTTAGTTACGGTGCTTAAATGACGTCTACGTCACATAACCGTAATTAACGGTGAAGTTCATACTGACGGTGGGAATTCGTAAGTAACGGTGCGGCGTCAGGTACCCAGTGGCTCAGAGTGCCAACTCACGCTCCGATTTCCCCACAAACAACATTTGCGATTTGCGATATAAATATAAAATGAACTCCGGCAATCAGGCCAAGAGGGCTCGTGTGGCCCTGAGTCAGTCGAGCCTGGCCCGGCCTGGCCGGCCTGTCCAGCTGCTGACGGTTTCCCACCGTACATAACTAGTTCCTGACGGTTTCCCACCGTAAATAACTAGTTCCTGACGGTTTCCCACAGTGAATAACTAATTCCTGACGGTTTCCCACCGTAAATAACTAGTTCCTGACGGTTTCCCACCGTAAATAACTAATTCCTGAGGGTTTCACACCGTAAATAACTGTAAAGCCGACCGTCAGACGTCAAAAATTAAAATCACCGTAAATTACGCCTGAGGATTAGTTTCTGACGGTCAATACCGTAAATTACGCCTGACCGTCAAATGACGGCTGACGGCGTCAACCGTAAGGTTCACAACACTGGTGTGCATGTGCAAGAGACCACACCTGGTTGTGCAAGTTGCGCGATCCAATTGGTGGCAGCAGCACTTGGTGGCTTGCATTTGCAGCTTTGACTCCTGCAATATGACAAACAGCTGCATTGTCTGAGATTTTAAGCTGTGCTACCTTTGTAACTATAAAGCAACTGACCAGTCAAGCGTAGCAAACGTAATATCAAGCTCGAAATCATGACGGCATTGCACGCCTTATTACATAGCTCAATGTTTGTTGCAAACATTGCAACAAAGTAGATGCAACATGCAACGCAACACGTGCGGATGGTCCAGTCATGCGTGTCAATGGTACATGGAGCTTTATACGCGACACGGTGCTTTTTCAACTGAGATACGCGGTGCATCCTTGAACTCTCTGTGTGTGTGTGTTGTGAGCACGATGTGTGTATCAGCAAGTGGTGCCTGTATGCTACACACCCACCATTGTTTTTGCCTTGTGGAGGGTGCAACACGTCCCTCTGTATGCTCTCTAACTGACGGACGCAGGTGCCTAGGTCCATGACTGCTGGGTTGTTTAGTCCTGCATTATCTACTGGCTCTCTCAAATGCTCACTCTCATTCTCGTTCCCTTGGACCTGCTTTGAGGGTTGTGCGTGTTGGGTTTGTGTGTAAACGTGTGCCCGTGTGACATGTTTGCCAAGGGCAAGGAGTGTGTGTGTCCATGTGTTGTTATTGTCAAGAAGTACTTTGTTCAAAAGGTGATGACCGAAAAGCCAATGGAAAGGGCACGCAAGCTAGGTAGCGACGCAAAAAGAAAAACGGACAAAAGAGCTAGGTAGCAACGCACACACCTTGCACAGCAAGCAATTCTTTGTTCTGATTATTAGAACACAAGAGCATAATGGCACCACACACGACCAAACACACACACACCTTGCACAGCAAGCACAGGGCCTTCTTTATCGTCACCATTGCTTTGTCGGTCAGCTCCTTCCCCTGCAAAAAAACATTTGAAGCACACACACACAAACAAACGAAAGTTCAGGGCTCTTCAGATCTTTAAAAGCTCAAGAGGTTGGAAGACAGCGGTTGAAAAAGCTTGCAAACCGATTAGCCTGAGCTGAAAGTCACAGGTTTTGAAGACGAGTCTTCCTGTACGACCTTGGCTCTCGCTGCATTCACGCAAGTGTGTAGGGTTGGCATGAACCGTATATGTACACCGTATATGAAAGTATATTTGGTCATTTGGTCATTTTCATGCCAAATCACCATCCATACACCGTATATATATGGTTCTGGCCAACCCTACAAATGTGCGTGCAAGCGTGTTGTGCACACAACATAACTCTGTATCCCAATGGCATCCCCCCTCCTAAACCAGCAGCACAAATAAGGCACAAGTTCTTGCTGGGACTCTTTGTTAGCAGGGTGAACCTGCCGTGTATATGAAGGCAAGGCTTCGATTCTGATAGCATTTCTTCAGCAACCAAGACTTTACCGAGTGAACAAAAAAAACTAGCGGCTTTCCTAGGCAAGTGCACGCCCATACTCTCACAGTTGCTGCCAGAACTTGCCGTCCCCACCAGCCCTATCGCAACACCTGCTCCATGTTGATCGACTGTTTGCAGGGACAATAACCGTATTGGCCAGAACTGTACATAAACACATAGTACAAGACCGTACATTAGGAGAAATCCCTATCCAAACATGTCCTGTATGAATCATTCTCGGTTGTGGCCAACCTTAACAATAGCGTCAACCCTCACCTTCAGATCTGATGTAGAATACTTCTTTTTTGGTCTTCGCAGTTGTGTCCCCAAGCCACGCCCATCTCCTCCCTGCCCAGCAAGCCCCTGCTGCTGATCCTGAATGTAACCCTCCTCATCATCTCTTCCTGCTGCTGCTGCTGCTGCTGCTGCTGCTGCTGCAGCACTCGCTGCCGCTACTTCTTGCTGGCGCTGCTTCACGAGCTCAACCAGCCTGCAACGGCGTGGAAATGTGGTTGGTGCGCATGTGTACATGTCTAGAGTCTCGTGTAAAGTATGTGTGCGCGTGTGTGTGCGCAAGTTTGTTTGTGTGAGTGTGTGTATGTATGTGTGTGCGTGTGTGTGTGTGCGTGCATGCCTGTTTATTTATTCAGCATGCTTTTTGTATGTGTGTGCGTTTGTGTGTGTGCGTGCATGCCTGTTTACTTATTCAGCATGCTTTTTGTGACATTTTGATGGTCAATAAACCCATCAGCTGACCCAGTAAAGCTTGATTTCTTGGCCTGTAGCTGTGAGGGAGTTGACCCACAGGCTACTCGTTATGACCAGACCACAGAATCGCTTGTGTCTGTCCAGACCGGTGATGGCATTAGACCCTCTTGCACCCACATTCTCACCACTTTTGACATAAAAGCCACCCTTAATTGCATGCAGATGTATTCCTACCTCTTTGACGTGGATTTGATGACCTCCGGATCTGGAGCAGGCGGACTTGGGGGGGCAGCAGCCATTTCTACAGCAGCCTGCTCCTCACCTTCCCCTGCCCCTTTTTCACTGCCACACCGGCTTGTGGCCCGGCTACAGCACCTGCTCGCACCAGTAGTTGTGATTGCACACATGTTGCATGTGTGTCTGCATATGCGCGTGAATGTGTACGCATATGTATGTGTGTGTATGTGTTCGCTAGTTGTACAGCTGATAGCAGCACCAGAGACGCACTTGCACGCACGCAAGCACGCACACAAACGCATACATGCACTTGCACAATGGCTCCCACCCCCACCTGCTGCCTGCATGAGACACAGGTCGGCCCCCATGCCCAGCGGCGCCTGAGAAACTGGGCCTCTTGCTCCCATGCTTGCTTGGTGCCTTGCTGCTGCTGCAGCTTTGGCTATAGCTGCGGTAAAAAGTGGGTGGGCTGAAGCGTTGCGAGGCACAGCTGTGCAAAGGGGGGCTCGCTTGATGGGGCTGCGAAGGGGGGACAGAGGAGGAGGTCTTGGGAGGAGTTACGTTGTGTTGGTGCACGAATTGGGCTGATAAGGGGGCGTGGGTCAAGGGAGGGAGTGGCTCTGGCTTTTGTTTTTGGGAGATCGAAGGGGCAGGCACGGCAGTCCCTACTCCCTTTTGCTTGAGCTTTTCAGGGGAGGTCCACTGCAAAGAAAGACAAGAGGGTGGGCAGGTATGGCTCTAACTATTTGAAGGGGGGGGTGTCAGACAGTGCGTAAGTGTGCACGTGTGTGATTGTGCGCATGTACACATACGTGCTTTGGTCGTTTGGGTATTGTATAGCATGTCAGTATGCAAGGTACTGCCAGGCATTTGCACACACATTACACACGCGCACACAAACAACACACACATACACATACACATGTAGAACTGTGACACTGTCAATTCAAGCTCAACAACAGACAATGCAAACATCTTTACGTGCTCAAAAGTGTGCGCTAGCATGTGCTTGTGTAAGAGGCCCACCTGTGCAGGTTTGCAAGAGGAATCAACATGTACTGGAATACATACAGGCACTAAAAACTGCACGAAGCCTCTCGACTTCACTGGATGATACATTTAGGTACATACAAATTGATACAATTGCGCACAGCCTCTCGCAGCTAGCAACATGTGAAGGCACAAAGCCTGTTTGAGTACCTGGGCTTCAAGAAGCTGGTTGCCCATCATGGCTGCTTGCAGCTGCAGGTCTACGAGCTTGCCCTTCAGCTTTTGCATATCCAATGGCATCAGAGAGTGGTGCCAATTGTCGGTCCGTCTGGGTGGCAAAGCAATGCTTTCAGGGTGGCTGTTTTCGCGCGGAACAGCATTGTGAGGTTGTGATTGCTGCACGCCCTGAGATCGTGATGGCTGTGCATGCTTCTCCAGCTGGCTACAATGTAATTTGTGCTGTTTCAGGTCTGGGCTGTCTCCAGGCTGCAAAAGGATGTGTGCGCGTGTTTACATGTGTGTGTATGTGGTGTGTGTGTATGTGGTGTGTGTGTGTGTGTGTGTGTGTGTGTGTGTGTGTGTGCATGTGTGCGTATGTGTATGTGCATGTGCGTGAGTATGTGTGTGTGTATGTGCATGTGCGTGAGTATGTGTGTGTGTGTGTGTGTGTGTGTGTGTGTGTGTGTGTGTGTGTGTGTGTGTGTGTGTGTGTGTGTGTGTGTGTGTGTGTGTGTGTGTGTGTGTGTGTGTTTGTGTGTGTGTGTGTGTGCGTGCATGCGTGTGTGCGTGCGTGCGTGCGTGTGTGTGTGTGCGTGTGTATGTGTTGGACATACCAAATGCTGATGCTCATTCTCCACACGAACACGTAGCTTTGTGAACGGGTTTGGGGAAGTGTCCATTCTATTGCATTTAATAAATGTATACACATAGCAAAGCCAACAAGCGATAATTTCCAGGTAGGTAGTTGGGTAGTTACTTAGGGTAGTTACTTCGAAACTATTGACAACCACCAATTTCAAAGTCGCTTGTTTCTAATGATTTCATTTCTCGAAAAAACACTAATTATCTTCTCTTTGCTGCTAGGCTTGGATTTACTTGCCGTTCAAACACCCCTGAGGCATGTATATGGGTTGGCCAGAACCACACATATATAGGTATATACGGTGTACATGTGGTATTATTAGCAGAGTAATCGCCATTTACAAAACCAGTGCCAGGCACCAAAATTCGAAGCCATTCGAGCGATTGGCCCCATTTAAATTTTAATGTAATTAATGTTTTGGTCCGCAGCTCTGAGAGCAGAAACCGGGCTGAAACTCACAGCAGGTATGGAGCGACAGATTTGTTTGTCTTTTTCCCTTGTGTGCCTTGTGTGAGTGCTTCCCACTCGCTGGCTTTCCCAGTACCCCTGCCCCGAAATCGACCTTGCAGCATTGTTATGTAACATTTACAATGCTTATATCCTGAAGCAGAGGTCGATCGGGGCAACTTCAGAAATGCAAAGAAAAGAAAAGAAAAGAAAAAGAGAAGACTCCGCTGGTACGTGCGTAGTGATGACACAGCCAGCATGATTAAGGGAGGGGGTTACTTAGGTGCCCGCACCAGGCCAACCCCCCACCGCGCAAACAATTAAAAAGAGATTTTTGTGGGTCAGGGGGGTTGTATGCCGTAGCATTCGGACCCATGCAGTGCATACCTTGTTTTTATGGGTGCAGATGCATGTCTGATGGAGTGTTCGTTCAGTTTGTGTGTTTTAACTTTTTTGGGTGTGGTGCGTGGCCTGGGTGTGGTGCGTGGCCTGGGTGTGGTGCGTGGCTTGGGTGTTGGGGCTGCCTGTGTCCTTTGTTCTCTCTTCTGCTCCGCTACACTTTGTTTTCTTGGCGCTCCTGGTTTCATGAGGCTCTCTCAGCCTCTCACACGCTCACTGACAGTTTCATGCACACAGACAAACGGGTTTTCTTGAACAAGCTTTCTTCTGTTAGTATTCTGCTTTCTGCTCAATTGCGGTCCGCTTAGACTCTTCTGCAGACAGACGTTTCCTCTTATTTATTATAGATGCTTCCCCTTTTGTTTAGATAGGTTTGGTTACAGGCTTTTTTCCAAGCTTCCGCTGAGATGCCCTCTGAGGCATGTATAGTGATGTAACCTTAACCTTAACCTTAACTTGTTTAATCCTAGTAATCCAGATTAAGGTCTGCCAGAGGTTTGTCTGTATAGTCTTTGTAGATAGTCCCCATAGCTCAGAATTAACCTTTTCCCCGCCAAAGCGGGTGCAAAATACGCACCGGGCCCCACACAGCCCCCCAGAATGCCGAGTTTCCAGCAAATGTCAATGGTTTAGATATAACATCAAGATCTTGCATTCAGATGAAGTATAGGGGACTTTAAATTGGGTGGGAAGCTCATTGGCCCTGTTTGGAGGGGGTTTTGCAAGGGCACAGGGTGTTTCTCACATTTTTGCACTAGAACAACAACAAATTCCATTTTTTCCATGCTTTGACTGAAGGCTTTCTCCTTGTAAACCCTGTTAACCTTTTCTATCTCAAAGTTCAGATATTTTTTTCTGAGCTTATGGATTTATTTGCGACTGGCCAAGACCAGTTAGCAACTGATCAGCCAAACAACCTGACTGAAGGTCACCCCCCATTGTAACCAATGTAATCATTGAATAGCGCAGACTCTCGCTGTTTGGTACCTGCCTCTTGATTGATTCTTAGGGTTAGCTCGCCTTGCACAGCATCGACGAGGGGGGGACAGAAACCCTTACAGAAACAGCATACAGCATACAGCACACAGCATACAACGGGACCCCAGAACGTTTGAGTTTGCAGCGGGAATGGGGATGGATGGAAACCATGGAAACAGCACTTGCACACATCAGCACCTAGCCTCACAGAGGAACATCATCTATAGCACTATATCAACACTACATTTCCAGCTGCTGCCCTGCACTTGAACACTAGACGCCACCAACATGTTCGAAGTTTTGACACAGACTCAGTTCAAAGTGATTTTTTGCTCTTATTCTTTACCTACAGGTGCCCCATCTACCAGACCTCGGTCGACACAGTATGTGAGGAGATGGTGGCACCACGATTCAGCAGTAGCAGCAGTTAATGCATGCTCAGTTTCAGTAGGTTATACAGTTCCAGTGCAGTAGGTTAAACAGACCAGCAGACCAGTCGGTTGTACAGACCAGTTTCAGTAGTCTCACACTTGTTTTCAAACTCCAGTTGTCTCTGTGTTTCCAACTTGTCCAACTTAATTTGTGTGCAATGTGTGTGGGTTTTGACCTTTTGATAGATAACTATTTTTCAGTATGCATCTACTTTGGTGAACCAACGTCTACACTTTGATGTGTTTTTGCCTACTTTTTCTCGTGTCTCGGGTGCATCCCACGGATGGTGTCAAACAGGGGTGCCCTTTGTCCCCCCTCCTTTTCTCTTTGTACATCAATGACATGGGCAGAGAGATCAGTGGGGGCATTGAGGGTGCCGTGACTGGTGATCGAGTGAATTGTGTGTCCCACATGCTGTATGCTGATGACCTTGGATTAACTAATGACCCTGGTGAAATGCAGACGATGCTGAACAAGCTTCGTAAGTACGCTGAGAAGAAAGGATTGACTGTGAACATGGCCAAGTCGGAGGTGGTTCATTTTAATAGTAAGTCTGTCTCTCCTTTGCAGAATCCGTTTACGTACGATGGTGTGGTGCTTCCAGAGAAGGACAGGTTCAAATATTTGGGCATGCTGCTTGATAGAAGAATGAATCCGAAGATAGCTGAGGAACATGCGGTGCGGCCTTACATGGCTGCACAGAGCAGGATTTCTGAGTTTGCCAAGAGTCACGATTTATAAAGCAGGCCTCATGCTATGCTCTGGTTGTCTAAGGTGTATGGTATTCCTGCTGGGATGTATGCGAGTCAGGTGTGGGGCACAGTGTATCTGAGTG
>Ga0307942_1001019_pt1 | contig 21593 bp, 18 predicted proteins | sample OrgLakmetagen175_FD_201846 | JGI IMG/M metagenome (GOLD analysis project Ga0307942, IMG submission 201846) | Saline water microbial communities from Organic Lake, Antarctica - #175 | ecosystem: Environmental > Aquatic > Non-marine Saline and Alkaline > Saline | place: Antarctica: Organic Lake... | reverse complement strand
CACACACGCACACGCACACGCGCACGCGCACGCACACGCGCACGCACACGCACACGTACACTCACACGCACACGCACACGCGCGCACACACACACACACACACACACACACACACACACACACGCACGCACTCACAGACACACACACTTACACACACACACGCACGCACACACGCACGCACGCACACACACTCAAGCACGCACACACACACGCACACACACATACACACACATGTACACACACACACGCACGCACACGCACGCACACGCGAACGCGCACGCGCACACAGATGTGTAGACGCACAAGCTCACGTACACGCACACGTACACGCACGCACGCACGCACATGCACAAACGTGTACAAACATCCATCTATACCATCAACAGGATGATGAGGCTTTGTGGCACTTCCTCGCTTCAAAGAAAGGGCATCCCCAGCTGCAACCACTAGAATGGAAGTGCAGTGGCCACAGGTGAGTTCCATACTAGAACTGTTGATGCACTTCCTCGCTTAAAGAAAGGGCATCCCCAGATGCAACCCCAAGATTGGAAGCGCAGTGGCCGCAGGTGATAGGTGTGATCTGTGATCCATACTAGAATAGTTTGTTTGTTTCCTGTGGAAGGGGAAATTGGCCCCTGTGATGGCCCCTGTTTAAATTATGTATTAGTTGTGCGCTTCCTGGAGGACATGGCCCCTGTGGAAATCATGTGTTCAGCCCGCGGGAGGGAAAGAGAGGCTTGCGAGGTTGTTGCCTTCTAGAATTGGGTAGCCACAGACGAGGCCGTACAGAAATGCTGGGTTTGATCTGAAAGTCTGAGCATGGAACCATGTCTGTCAAAGCTTGCCTTTCCCCCCATCCAGCCAGTGCATCATCTTTATTGCCCAAGATACAAAGAGGTTCCTTTCAATAAATACTAATAATTGTGTACGTGCATTGTTATACCCTACACACGCCCATGTCCAGGTTTCCATTGCGTTTAAATGCTCTTACTTTCCCATCCCAATATGGGCACCCTGATACGCACGTGCACATTTAATTAGATCCAATGCGTGTGACGTTAATTAGATCCAATGCGTGTGACGTGAAATAGATCCAATGCGTATGACGTTGATTAAATCAAATGCGTGTAACGTTCTAGCAGACGCATTAGAGGCCGAACAAACACGACGGTGCGATAGATGGACGGAGACACATTTAGCAGGTTATCAGCAGTAAACCGTACTGAACAGCAGTACTTCCATACACCCAGTCTCTACGGAAAAGCGTGGAGCCCTACTTTGCTCCCTCGTCCAAGAACAAGCAGCTGCGCCAGTGCACGCTGCACACAGATGTGGAGATCCTCCTCTCTTGCACACATGCATGGATGTTATAACACGCGCATAGGGCCCTACTTTGCATCCCCCTTCCCACGAGAAGCTGAGCCACTGCATGCTGCACACATGTACAAAGATCTTATGTAATTTTTGCATGTATGCACAAGCAGACACACATACACACAAGCTGAGTCCTGCTTTGCTGACCTCGCACACAGGCAGCTGTACCAACGCCTGCTGCATAAATATGAGGAGTTCCTGCGCTCGCCCCTCTGGATGTCTTTGAGTTGGCCATTCGGTGGGCTTGTGAAGATCCAGCCAGAGCCGCCTGTTCTCAAAGTGTACAGGTGCGCGTGATGGATGTTGACACTTTGAGATTCGCCGTTCAAAGAAGGCTTGTAAAGCTCGGCTGAAACTGCCTATGCTCCAAGTGTACGGGTGCGCATGCAGGGTGTTGGTGTCTTTAAGCTTGCCATTCGGGAGGCTCATAATGGTCAGCCAGAGCCGCTCGTGCTTAAAATCTGAAGGGACGGTCTTATGTTGTTGCCTTTAAAATGGTATTTTTGAGGAGGCCTCGTAAAAATTTAGAGCCGCCTGAGCTCAAAGAGTGCGGGTGCACGTGAAGCGTTGTTTTTAGGTGTGTTGGAGGTTCAGGAACTTCCTCACTCCTTCTCAGGGTCACTGATGATAATAGACCCTATTAGGGATAATAATGATTATCTGGTGTGGGCATACGCGAGGAGTTTACGTTCACTGTCTAAGCGGTGAAATTGCACTCAAATGTCCTCCACCATACTATGTAGTGGTGTTCAGCCGCAAAACTAACATTCACCAAATGGGATGAAAATTTGGGATGTGTTGACATTTTCTTATAACATGAAGGGCTGCAAACTCGAAAGTTAAAAATTTTGGGATCCAGATCAGATCAGATCACACACGTATTCCATTATGCCATGCCATCACCTTATTTCCTTCACTTGAATTTAAAATGCCTAGAAGCAGCTTGTCAAGCGCTACATTTAGGTAGGCTGATTGACAAAAACGACAGCCGAACGGGCGTGCAACGCTCACAAATGTGCCTATTTTTGCTGTTTTCCATCCTGTGCCCTCACAAACAGCCACAAACAAGACCGGCGACACACTTTTTCGTTCCCAAAACCTGGGTTTACAAACGCTGTTGGGTTATGAAGTTGTTGGAAAATTTTGGGGTTGAAAATGAAGAGGAGGGTTGTCTGTTGTCTATTACCAGAGGGGGTCAACTGGGGAAATGTCCAAATATGTGCCCTTTTGGCACTTGGAAGCCAGCCATCCACTGCCCCTTTATCCAATGGGTACCGTTTTTGCTTTAAATTGAAGCTGGCATTATGAGTTACACGAGCATTTGCTTGTATTCATGTGGGTCGCTCTGTGTGCAAGTTGGCAGGGCTGAAAGCCCACAGTGACCACCAAAACCCTAAGAAGGTGGCTTTGCATGGGAAAACAGCATAAGTTGGCCCACATCCCCAACCAGTTGACCATTTCAATATATTTCTTTTGTAAATTGTAAGGACTCTATAACATCAAAAATCATGTAATTTGGTAATTTGGGTGGCCTGCTATGGGGATTTTCTGGTGAAAAATAGGGTTCAGGGCCTGAGTATGGACCAAGGAAAAGAAGCTGTTGCTGTCGGACAGCGTTGAACTCACGCTACCAGGCAGCGTAGAATTAACGCTACCAGGCAGCGTAGAACTCACGCTACCAGACAGCGCTAAACTCACGCTACCAGACAGCGTAGAACTCACGCTACCAGGCACTTAGTCATCACTGCTTTTGTAACTGTTACATTCACTATTCTTGTTATCACAGCTTTTGTAACTGTTACAGTCACTATTCTTGTCATCACTGCTTTTGTAATTGTTACAGTCACTGTTCTTGTCATCACTGCTTTTGTAACTGTTACAATCACTGGAGATGATTTGCACAAAGTAAAAAGTAAAAAGTGACTTGCTGACCTCTACCGCCGCAGACGTGCGGAAATATTCTTGTCTCAGATCTTTTATACCTAGTTAAGATTGCTCCAATGTTACCCTAAGGGAAGGCACTACCTGAGGTCCTAACCTACACCCGCAACCCTTGTTTGTTTGGAGTTGTGGGCCTTGACCTATAGTTAGGGTTGGCCAGAACCGTATATATGCACTGCATATTTGGTGATTTCTCTGCCAAATTACCATGTATACACCGTATATATATGGTTCTGGCCAACCCTACCTGTAATATATACTTCCAACACAATCCTCCGTATATGCATCCCATTTATGCATCCCATTTCCAGAAAACCTGCAATCTTGTGGGCCTACGCTCTTCTTCCTACCAGCACCCACATGCCACAAATAACTCTAGCTCCAGTAGCTGGTGTGTGTGAGTGTGAGTGCGCGCGTGCCTTGTACATGCTGCTAATCCTTTCACCTGTGTAATATGCTATTGTGTTGTTTGTCTAGTATGCCAGTGTGGTGTGTGTGTGTGTGTGTGTGTGTGTCAGTGTTTCTCATAAGGTTTTGGGGTGTGTAGCATTTCAAGTCAAACGTGCTACGCAGGGTGCTCTAGCCAAAAAAGTGTGTAGCGCAAGCCTTTCCCAAAATATACGTGTGTAATGTAATAAGTCTAGACAAAAAAACATACTGTTGTGTGTGTATGTGCGTGTGCATGTGTGTGCATGCGTGTGTGCGCGTTCGTGTGCTTGTGGGCAGGCCTGCGTCCAATGCTGCTGATGCTGTTGCTGCTGTTGCTGCTGCTGCTGCTACTGCTGCTGCTGCTGCTGCTGCACTGACAATGGTGAATGGGGTAGCTGCTGCTGCTGCTGCTCTGTCTGGACCTCTGGACGTTGTTTGGCTTGCATGGGCACGGCTGCTGAATTGACAAGGATGGATGGGGCTGCTGCTGCTGCTACTGCTGCTGCTGCATCTGCTACAACTGCTGCTGCTGCATTGACATGGCTGGATGGGGAATGTGCTGCTGCTGGGTTGGCTGGGACCTGAGGGCCCCCATAAATCACTTAGCTTCCTCCTCCTGCTCATTCAGGCATACCTTATACAACAAATTTTGTCTTAAAAAGCGACACAGGGTACTCCCCAAAATTTTCAATGTCGCACACGCGCGACACAGGGTACCCCGCAGAGCTTTGGTGTGTCGCTTAAAAACCCTTTAAAAGCGACGTATCGCCCTTAAAAAAAACACTGGTGTGTGTGTGTGTGTGTGTGTGTGTGTGTGTGTGTGCGTGTGTGTGCATGCGCACCAATCAAAATGTCAATCTGCATGCACCTCATTGCAGTATCATCCCGTACCGCTTGAACGCCCCTCCTACCATGAACCATGTCTGGACCATTGCAATTGGCTCAAATGATGAAGAATCTGGTTCTCATGCTGGTTTGGATGGTGAGGTAAGCTGCTGCCTTTCGATTATTACTTGTGTGGGCAGCTGCGAGGCCTTCCGTCAAGTGATGGGCCGATTAACTGATGTGGCCAGCCATGTGACCTGACCCAAAATTTTGACAGCTTTTTTGGGGGGAAGTATTAAGTGGCTACACACTTTTTCAGCAAAAGCACCCTGTGTAGCCAATTGGCTATACACCCGAAAACCTTAATAAAATCACTGTGAACTTCTTATAGCCCTAATAAACTGAGAGGCTGACATCCAGGCTCACCTGACTATGCTTTGTTTCCACAGGCCCAACCTGTAGCACGTAAGCTGTTGCAGTACAATGTGTTGTTGTGGCTTGAAAAAGTTGTCATCCTTGCTTGCAATTTGATGCAGACAAAAGTACCATTTTGCCTACAAGCTGCTGGAATTCTGCTGGTACCCATTGGGGTTTGTCTACACTGCCTGTGTTCTTCATTTTTCCTCCTTATTTCAACCACTTCCTTAATTATTGTGAGGATTGGTTCTATGCTACAGTTCGTTGTAGGCTTCGTCATTACACCAAGGCGCGTGGAGAGAGAACAAAACCAGAGACACCGGAACCCAAAAAAGGCTGCAGGCCCTCAAAAAAGCAAAACAACGCAAAGAAGCAAGGACCAAGGGCGACAAGCCCATAAATGTTGAAAAGAGGCACATGGAATAAGAAACGCATAAGTCAGATTCAAGCGAGCTCAGATGGGAACATCTACAAGTCAAAGCGCAAGCTGAGGGGGGCGGGGGGCGGAAAATAAACCCGAGCAATAGCAAGGCATAAAAAGAATGCCCAATACGAGAGTACACTGCACTTTATGCTAAGTGCCTGCCGGATCTCAGCCTACGCTCTCTACAAGAACTCCAGTTTTACAGCCGAAGCAGAGAACTGATAATTTCTCACTGCCTGCGTCGTTTGGGCTACCAACTTGCCTAGGGTTGTCCAGAACCGTATATATATGTCACGTAAAATACGTGTATATACCGTACCATATTATACGTATATGTACACGTATATGCACGTATAATACGTGTAAATGCACCGTATACTTGGTGGTTCTCATGCAAAAAATACTGCATGTACACCGTTACAATAATGGTACTGGCCAACCCTAATATTTCATCATTGCTGTTAAGACAGCAGCAAGCAAACCATGCGGTGGTGATGTGCCACCACAAGCGACCTGAACTGATGATGTCCCCTTTTGTGCACTCAAGCGGCTGAACGCTGTGTAACCCTAGTTTCCGTTTCTGCTGCAGGTCCAGCATGGAAGAAAGCAGCAAGCAAACCATGCGGTGGTGATGTGCCATATAAGCAACCTGAACTAATGATGTTCTCTTTTTTGCACTCAAGCGGCTGAATGCCGTGTAACCCTAGTTTCCGTTTCTGCTGCAGGTCCAGCAGGGAAGAAAGCAGCAAGCAAACCATGCGGTGGTGATGTGCCACATAAGCGACCTGAACTGATGATGTTCCCTTTTGTGTACAGAGGCGGCTGAACGCTCTGTAACCCTAGTGTTCAATGTAACCCTAGTGTTCCCACGTAACCCTACCATAGTCTTCCCATGTGACCCTACCCTAGTGTTCCCATGTAACCCTACCCTAGTGTTCCCATGTAACCCTAGTGTTCAGTGTAGCCCCTAGTGTTCAAAATGCTGCTGCAGGCTCAGCAGCAGACGAATCATGCGGTGGTGACGTGCCACCACAAGCGACCTGAACTGATGATGTTCCCTTTTGTGTACTCAAGTGGCTGAACGTTGTGTAACCCTAGTGTTCAAAATGCTGCTGCAGGCGAATCATCATGCGGTGGTGACGTGCCACATAAGCGACCTGAACTGATGATGCTCCCTTTTGTGTACTCAAGTGGCTGAACGTTGTGTAACCCTAGTGTTCAAAATGCTGCTGCAGGCGCATCATCATGCGGTGGTGACGTGCCACCACAGGCAACAACCTGACAGCTGGCACGAGGCAGCCTTGGAATTGCAGCAAGTAGCTGTTCCCCCTGGCCTCAATGGGGAGAGGCTGCCATGGTGGGCCTGGTGGATGCAAGGTAGGAGCCAACTAGGAATGAATTAATGTGAGGTTTGGCGAATGGAGGCAGGACGTACTTAGGATTCAATTAGGGATAGAGGGATATGTTGGTGGTGGGCATAAGATGATTGGAGGGAGCAGTCAAAACTAGGAATTGGTAAAATCAATAAAGTTTTTTGATCAATCAGGTACAGAGCAGTGGAGTAGTGGTGGCGTGGCTAATGTGAGTCATCCAAAGGCTTCCCATTGGTACTGAGGAGTGGAGTAGTGGTGGCATGGCAAATGTGAGTCAATCCAAAGGAAGTTATTGTTCAATCAGGTACTGAGGAGTGAAGTAGTGATGGCATGGCAAATGTGAGTCATCCAAAGGAAGTTATTGTTCAATCAGGTACTGAGGAGTGAAGTAGTGGTGGCATGGCAAATGTGAGTCGATCCAAAGGAAATAAGACTTCCCATTACTACGTTTGTTAATATTTTATTATTATTGCTACTACAATAGATTTGTTGATGGATGACAACTTTCCACCTGTTAAAACAGGGATTGGTACGGAGAAAGAAGTATCCTTTGATGGATACAATACCGTAGTATGATTTTTGACATAGAAGGGACCGGTATGGAGAAAGAATTGGTCAGTTGTCTACAACTGTGTTTCTCTCCTGTTTCTTCAACTTTTTATTTCCTTGTAAATATTTCCACCGCCATCTTACGATGCAAACGCAATAGACCCAAAACAGAGGAATATGCAGCATGAAGTCAGTGGGGCTACTTTATGGCGGTCGCAGCTGCAAGAGAGAGAGAGATGGGTATAGGAAAAAAGGACCAGTGCATCAGGGAAGAAGAAATAGGCCAAAACTGATGTAGTTGATGCTGCCCTCACGTGTTCAAAGCAGCCACTGCAAATGTTCCTTGAATTCTGACACAAATTCTGACGTGCAGCTCTCTAAACAACTAAACCACACAAACAAGCGCTCACACAAAGACATGAACACACAGCACAGACTTAACACGCAACACACACACACCTCAGAATTTTCCAGCTCAGGACCTGGTCGCGGCAATGGCTTCGTTCCTGTGGCCACATTCTGCTGCCGAGTAGAGGAGAGGCTGTGCAGGTAATGCAGTTCGTTGACTGCTTACACTGCTTGTTCCTCCGATTGCATAAATTGTGTTTGTGTTGGATCAAGGACTGTGTTTAACATTTATCATTTATACTTTGCGTTGGTGTTGGCTCAAAGACTGTTTATAACAATAATAATTACAGCTGTAAGCTCTGCTGTTACGCAATGTGTTCGTTGCGTACGTTGTAAAAAGGTACAGGCAGCCTCTCACTATATTAAAGTGAAGAATCATAACATTTGTGGCTTATAATTACAACTGCAAGCTCTGCTGTTGCGCTCTGTATTTGTTGCATACATTGTAAAAGGTACAGGCAGCCTCTCACTATACTTAAAATGATGACGACACACACATTCACACACACACACACAAACACAACACGCACACGTGCTCATATGCCTACTTGTTTTAAGGCACGTTGACGATGACTCTCTAGAGCGTTGGACTAGAGACTCCAGGAGTTCCCATGCGCAATCTCAGATTTCTACTGCAGGGTCTCCCGGACTGCTTTTACCAGGTGTGTTCAAATGCGTGTGTATGTGTATGTGTGTGTATTTATGTGTGTGTATGTGTCGAGTGTAGTGTGAGCGTGCATGTACACGTGTGTGTATGTGTGTGTGTGCTTATTGGTAGTGTGTATGTGGTTGTGTGTGTGCATATGTGTGGGTGTGTGTGGGTGTGCGGGTGTGTGTGTGACCGAGTGCAGCAGCAGTTTTATGATTGCTCAAGCGTTCTAGTGCAAATTCTTCGTGGCACGTTGACTGCCTTTTTCCCTCTTGCTCGAACGCTGCTTGATGTGTCATTTTTAGGGTTGGCCAAAACCATACATACATTTGGTATATATGGCATTTCTAGCAGGGAAATCACCAACTGCCCCCATTGCAGCAAGCAGTCACTTCTCCAACTCAGATATCAATATGAAATTCACTGGTTTTTGGGCTGAAATAGCGTGTTGCAGGTCTTTTATGTGGCTGTGAATGACAGTTTCTAGTGAAATTTAGCAAAAACTAATCCAATATTTTGGGGAAGTGTGATTTTTGGGGAAATGTCAGCCAGTCTGGCCGTCAATTCACACATACAGCATACTCACAGGTAGCTGAGAAGTATGTGCTTCCGACAAAGCAAATTTCACAAAAATTCACGAAGGTTTTGGCCTGGGAGTGTGAGAAATGTGTGATCTGAGAGTGATCTGATATGTTAGGGGCCCCCTGCCCACCCCCTGGGTCAAATTTCAGGATTCTCTGAGTTAGCAGCCCCTCATCTTAGACAAAAGTGCACACATTCCCAAATTTTCATCCAACTTGGTGAAAGTCAGTTTGGGGGGTGAACACCAATAATGTATTTGTAGGGTTGGCCAAACCCATATATACGTACAGTATATACGACATTTCTAGCAGGGAATTCACCATACATACGGTCATATACGTGTTGGATGACGTCGCAATGCTGGAAAATCAGGTCCTTCTTTTAAACCACGTTTACTTCATGTTGTCATGCAGACATGTCGGATGAAGTCGCAATGCTGCAAAACCAGTTCCTCCTCCTGAACCACGTCAACTTCATGTTGTCTTGCAGACGTGTCAGATGAAGTCGCAATGCTGCAAAACCAGTTCCTCCTCCTGAACCACGTTTTGTCTTGCAGACGTGTCGGATGAAGTCGCAATGCTGCAAAACCAGTTCCTTCTCCTGAACCACATCAACTTCATGTTCTTTAGCATGCCCGACCGGCAGTCTCATCCAGGGTTGCCACAGGTGTGTATCCTGTTTGTGGGTTGCACAAGCAGGATGGGTCAAAAGGCATCACACAAGGCATTGCACATTGTGTGCATACGAGAGTGTACGTGCCTTTTTATCTGTGCGTATGTGTGTATGCGTGAGTAGGGGTATGCGTGAGTGTGTTTATGTGCACGTGTTGGTGGGTGTGCATGTATGGGTGCATGTGTGTGTGTGTGTGTGTGTATGTGTGTGTGAGTGTGAGTGTGTCTATGTGCATGTGTTGGTGGGTGTATGTGCATGTATGGGTGCATGTGTGCGCTTGTGTGTGTGTGTGCGCGTCCATGAATCACTGGCCACAATCCACACCCTCTTCCTTTTACCATCTATCCGTGGGCTGATGTGATAGAAGAGCCATGTCTTAAGGGACTAATATCAACGGAGAACGACATCTTCAGGCATGCCAACGTTACACACAGGCACACACACAGCATGTGTGTGCAGTTCTTTAGACTTATACAGGCTAGGCTACTTATACAGACTAGGCTACTTATATAGGCTAGGCTACTTATATAGGCTATAGACTTACAGGCCACCTCTTATACAGGCCACCTCTTATACAGGCCACCTCTTATACAGGCCACCTCTGTGCTTCATGCCAGAAATGGGCTGAGCTAAAGACGGGCATCATGTCTGCAGGGTGCAAATGCCACACAGTGGCTGGCACAACAAGCGACAAATTCCTTCTTCGATGTCTGCAGGGTGCAAACGCCACACAGTGGCTGGCACAACTAGCGAATAACTCCTTCTTCCGTGTCTGCAAAGGTGCAAATGTCGCTCAATGGCTGGCACAACAAGTGGAAAATTCATTTTTCGGTGTCTGCAAAGGTGCAAATGCCGCACAGTGGCTGGCACAACAAGCGAAAAATCCTGTCTTCGGTGCATGCTCCCAGGTCTTTTACAAGCCACCTGCTTCTCCTGCCTGGGACAAAGGGGTGGTATACGCACCTCTGAAGGTAAGGTTTGATGTGTACGTGGGTCAGCCAGAGCTGTTATCTGTTACACAAGTATATACTTTATATAGGGTGGCCAAAAGAAAAAGAAAAAAGAAAAAACTCGGCAGGCAGTGAAAGCCACTCCCCACATTAAATAAGGAAAAAGAGCCACTTTGGTACCGAGCCAAAACCATATACTTACGGTGTATACACGGTATTGCTGGCATGGAAATCACCAAATATGCGGTCATATATGGTGCATATTTTTGTCCTGGCCAACCCTACATGTATTACTTATTATAAATTGCTAAATGTGGCCGTGTATGTTGAATATGTGTGGTTATGTGGTTATGGCCAACTCTATGCCAAGACATGACACAGGCAGGAGGACTCCAGAGCTGTGCCTCATCAGATGGCTTCTCCCCCTCTGAACTGACCAAATTGTTTTGGAGAGTGGCTTCACTGTAATTTTCAAGAGATCCTCCGCTCTCCTCTGCACCCACACCCACACCCACACCCACACCCACACCCACACTGGTATTTTGTATTCACTCCCTGTGAGAAAAAATGTGATTTTGTTTGAACCGCACAAGATCATGGAGTACAGCAACAGTGACATGCGTTATCAATGTTTCCCTGTTGTCTCCCCATCTCATCTTTTTGTATCGTTGGTTAAAAGTCCCCCGCCTTCTGCATTTCACAATGCAAACAGAAAAGCACTGCGTGGGCAGTGAAGGGCCCCTCCCCACATAAATCAAGGGAAAGGAACCTTTCCGTCTGTTTGTATCATTTATCACTACTTGAATTTACCAAATAACAAACCCTGTGTGTGAACCACCCCGTCCCTGTGTGTGGACCACTCGTCACCTTTGTCGTGTACCCTTCACTGTGTGTGTCACTAATCACTCATCACTGTATGTATAAACCCCTGTGTGTGAACCACCCCGTCCCAGTGTGCAAACCACTCATCATTTTTGGTGTGTACCCTTCACTGTGTGTGTCACTAATCACTCATCACTGTATGTATAAAACCCTGTGTGTGGACCACCCCGTCCCTGTGTGTGAACCACTCATCACTGTATGTATCACCAATGACTGGACGTATTCGCTCTGTTTGAGTTAGGGTAGGCTTCATAAAGCCTTTTAGGGTAGGGGGTTAACTTTTAAAAGGCTTAAAGCCTAAACCCTTATAAACCCTAAAGCAGTACTCACATGTATCTATCCCTGTGTGTGTGGACCACTCATCACTTTTGGTGTGTACCCATCACTGTGTGTGTCACTAATCACTCATCACTGTATGTATCAAATCCTGTGTGTGAACCACCCCGTCTCTGTGTGCGAACCACTCATCACTCTTGGTGTGTACCCTTCACTGTATGTGTCACTAATCACTCATCACTGTATGTATTAAATCCTGTGTGTGAACCACCCCGTCCCTGTGTGCGAACCACTCATCATTTTTGGTGTGTACCCTTCACTGTGTGTGTTACTAATCACTCATCATTGTATGTATCAAATCCTGTGTGTGGACCATCCCGTCCCTGTGTGTGGACCACTCATCACTTTTGGCGTGTACCCTTTACTGTGTGTGTCACTGATCACTAATCACTAATCACTGTAAGTATTAAACCCTGTGTGTGGACCACTCATTTCTTTTGGTGTGTACCCATCATTGTAATGTGTCACTGATCACTTTCTGTTGTACCAAAACCTGAGTATGCCAATATTCACTCTGTATGTGTAAGGCCCTGTGCGTGAATCAAAGTCAATTTTGCTGTGTATACCAAGCCACTCATACAAAGTCGGTTATACAAAGTCACTTTCGGTGTGTATACAAAGTTGCATAGACAAAGTCATTTATACACAGTCACTTTTGGTGTATGCAAAGCCACTCATACAAAGCCACTTAAACAAAGTCACTTTCGGTGTGTATACAAAGTTGCTTATACAAAGTCACTTATACAAAGTCACTTTTGCTGTGTATACAAAGCCACTCATACTCACTTTCGGTGTGTATACAAAGTTGCTTATACAAAGTTGCTTATACAAAGTCACTTTCGGTGTATACAAAGCCACTCATACAGTCATTTATACACAGTCACTTTTGGTGTATACAAAGCCACTCATACAAAGTCACTTATACAAAGTCACTTTCGGTGTGTATACAAAGCCACTCATACAAAGTCACTTATACAAAGTCACTTTCGGTGTGTATACAAAGCCACTCATACAAAGTCACTTATACAAAGTCACTTTCGGTGTGTATGCAAAGTTGCATATACAAAGTCACTCATACTATGTCACTTTTGGTGTGTATACAAAGCCACTCAGACAAAGTCACTTATACAAAGTCACTTTCGGTGTGTATACAAAGTTGCTTATACAAGGTCACTCAAACTATGTCACTTTTGCTGTGTATACAAAGTTGCACAAAGTCACTTATACAAAGTCACTTTCGGGGTGTGTACAAAGCCACTCATACAAAGTCACTTATACAAAGTCACTTTCGGTGTGTATGCAAAGTTGCTTATACAAAGTCACTGATACAAAGTCACTTTCGGTGTGTATACAAAGCCACCCATACAAACTCACTTATACAAAGTCACTTTTGGTGTAGACAAAGCCACTTATACAAAGTTGCTCATACAAAGTCTCTTATTCAAAGTCACATTTGGTGTATACAAAGTTGCTTATACAAAGTCACTCTTGGTGTATACAAGGTCACTCATACAAAGCACTTTTGTTGTGTATACTAAGTTGCTTATACAAAGTCACTCATACTATGTCACTTTTGGTGTGTATACAAAGTTGCTTCTGGTGTGTAATGATCCCTGTGTAAATTGACAACCTAACTCGCATACAGAGTTTACAGAGTTTACAGATAAAGCCATCAGTCAAATAGTGCGACTGCTAGGCTGCGTATGCAAAACGTGTAAAAGCTGTGATAATTGTTGGTGTAGCACCAGACTTGTAGCACCTACAAAAAAACCTTTAAAAAGGGAAAAAAGGCACAAAGCATTGCAGCACTAAATAAAACCAGTAAAGACAATCAAGCATCTGCCAGGACCAGCTTACCGCTTTAAATTAGAGAGGAGGGATCATCATCTGTGTGTTTTGGGCACATGAACTTCATGTTGCTGGACATCTGTCACACTGAGGATACCAAGAATGAGGGAGGCAAATGACATTATACATAAATAGGGTTGGCCAGAACCGTATACATACACCGTATATGACCGTATATTTGGTCATTTCCCTGCCAAAAATATTGTATATACACCGTATATATATGGTTCTGGCCAACCCTACACATAAACTCATGTGTGAGGAGCAGCACATGCACAACAAGAGGGTCTGGAACATCAAACATTGAAAACCCCACTCTCATACCACATGCGCATGCCACATTGTGCTGCAGCTCCCTCCCTCGCACGGCCACCACCTATCTGGGCTGTGGAGAGGCAGCTACGGTGGACACGGCATGGAATGCGTGGCACTGTTCCCTGTGGAGATAGCAGACAGCACTGCTGCTGCTTCTAACACTCACGCTGGAGGTGCCACTCCTGGTGTGAGTTCTGCTGGAGCTTCTGGCCCAGGCTCTGCTGCTGCTGCTGCCGCTGCTGCTGCTGCTGGTACTCCTGCTGGGGAAGCCACAACTGGGCAAGATGCCCTTGCTGCTGCAACTTCAGGGCCTGTCACCGACGCAGAATCCGATGCCGCTGCTAGTGCTGCTGGTGAAGCCTTGTCAGAGGGTTCCGTGCCCGGTGAGGAGCCATCACTATTTCTGCTATTCCTGTTATATTTGCGTTTTATTTGTGTGCCAAGCTTGTCACTGACACAGATGCTGCTGCTAGTGCAGCTGGCAAACCTTGGTCAGAAGGAGTCATACCTAGTAACTACTTCCACTTACCTATACTCTTATACTAGACTGTGTCAGCATCTGCTGCTGGGTGCTGCTGCCCTTCTCCCTCAGGCCTGCCTTGTGTGGCGAGTCTTTCAGACAGAAGCAGATGCTGCTGCAAGTGCTATAACTAGGTTTGGCCAGAACCGTATATATACACCGTATATGACCGTACAAGTTGGTGGTTTCCCTGCCAAAAACACCGTATATACACCTTTTATATAGGGTGATGGCCAACCCTAGCTGTAAACGTCGGTTTCAGGAAAATAAATTACTTCAAATAATAGGCTGTGCTGGTATTGCTGACGCACCTGCTTTGATTTAAGGGCGGAGCACTTAGGCGCCAGCACATAAACGCCCCTCACCTCCAACTCAAGTGGTAGGTCCATGAGGTTGAGGGAGTTGTGTGCAAAAGCATTTATACCCGCGAGTGGCTGGAAAACTCAGTTTGTCTTGTGCTTAAGTCTTGTCATTGAAACCATCTGTCTTGTGCTTAATTCTTGTCAATAGAACTGTGTATGAGTGAGATGTCACAGGCTTATGATGGATGCTTGACCTCGTGCAAACCACTCCTCTATAAGAAAAGCTAAGGAATTCCATGCAAGCAACTGCATGTAAATTAAAAGAGGAATCACTATGCAGGCAAGCCCTCTCAATAATAATCAGCCAGTCTCAGGTATTGCAGGGTCGCTCAAAATGCGCACCTGCACGGTCTCTTGTATGAAATGTGGTGTGTAGGTAAGCTCAAACGTTTTCACCCACTGTTCAAATAATCATTGAAAGAAGATTTTATGATGTTCTGATTGGCAAGCGTGAGCAGCCTGGGTTCAGTTTTTCCTCTCTCTCTCTCTCTCTCTCTCTCTCTCTCTCTCTCTCTCTCTCTCTCTCTCTCTCTCTCTATCTCTCTCTCTCTCTATCTATATCTCTATCTCTATCTCTCTCTCTCTCTCTCTCTCTCTCTCTCTCTCTCTCTCTCTCTCTCTCTCTCTCTCTCTCTCTCTCTCTCTCTCTCTCATTTATTTATATATATGCATATATGCATATTGCTTTGTATATGTATATGTGAATATTGGTATGATGCAACATTCAAACATCTAGCGAACGGGAAGTATATGGTTCTTTACAGTTGGCGGTGTACAGTGTCAAAAGTGCTGAGATCTGCAACCTGATGTCAAATGAACATGTCAAAAGTGTTGCCAAATGAACACGTCAAAAGTGCTGCCAAATGAACGTGTCAAAAGTGCTGCCGAATGAACGTGTCAAAAGTGCTGCCAAATGAACATGTCAAAAGTGCTGCCGAATGAACGTGTCAGAAGTGCTGAGATCTGCAACCTGATGCCAAATGAACGTGTCAAAAGTGCTGCCAAATGAACGTGTCAAAAGTGCTGAGATCTGCAACCTGTTGCCAAATGAACATCGTGAAAGGGTTCTTTGGAAGATTTGTTGTCGTTGCCCACTTGCAATTCCACCCCTCCTGCATCAAATGCATGGCTCCCTTGGCACGCCCATCTTCTGCTGGTGCACCAGAAGTACTTCCACGCCTGCTGGTGCACCAAAAGTAATTCCAGGTCCACGCCTGCTGGTACACAGGTCTACGCCTGCTGGTGCACCAGAAGTACTTCCACGCTTACCTTTTTCTGGTGCACCAGAAGTAATTCCGCGCCTTGTTGCTTTGGAGGTTGGCTGCAACCTGGGTTTCATTTGTTTCCTTGAACACCTGCTCCACACGCGCACACACACACACACACGCACACACACACGCACACACACACACGCACACACATACACATACACACACATACACACACCTGCACATACACACACACACATACACACACATACACACACCTGCACGTACACACATGCATACACACACACTCACACACACAAACACACGCACACACATTCCAGGCTCTGATACATGAATTGAGACATTGAATCGTCCCTGCTTGTGCTTGTGCATGCGCTTGAAGCCCTCCTCTTGACACTCGTTATTTTCATACGTGAAAAGGCGGGTTTCAAGCATAATATTGTTGACACTTTCCAGGATCTGATTCTCATGACGTCCGAGCGAATAGCCTTGCTATTCGTGAGGCTAGGTTTGCTCGAAGAGCTCCGCTCGCTGAGCGGACCTACAAAAATCCGACACAAGGATTTTTACGACCCATCACCAACTTCCTGGTTGTTTTGTTTCAATGGACTTGTATTTCCAGGTACTGACATGGAGGGGGAAGAGGCGCCAGTCCAAGGAGGCCATGGGCTTGGTCTTGAGGATATTGACGATTTACGTACGGCCAGTGCATCACACACACGCATGATCCTGCGCGGAGTCAAGCTGGTCAGTTTGAAAAGTAGTTTTGAATGAGACATGGGTGTAAATTTGTGCTGTTTTTCCTACTAGTGTCAAAAGTAGTGCTAGGAGTAAAACAACTCATTTTGCGTAATTTTCAATCCCGTGGTAACACTAAGAATGTAGTGCTGATTTAGATGTTGCGAGCACAACAGGAGGAATTGGTGTCACGGACGACATACTTTCTCCTTGTGCTATGCTCAAAATGATGCTCATGCTATGCTCAAAATGACGCTTCTTCAAACGTTGTTGTTGGCACCTTTTTGCTTGCAGCTGGGTGACGCAGATTGAATTTGCTTGAAACTGTCTTATTGCCCTGTTGCTTTGCAGCTGGACGCTAAAAGTAAAATGTGAATACGATCTCACCCCTTTGATGTGTGCACATTTGGGTGATACAAAAGTCAACAGTAAAAATGTGAATACGATCTCACCCCTTTGATGTGTGCACAGTTGGGTGATATAAACGTCAATAAATAAATGTGAATACGATCTCACCCCTTTAATGCGTGCGCAGTTGGGTGATACTAATGTCCCGGGAGGCTACGTATCCTTTGAAGCCTCACTTGATAACGAGAGCCTCGACTTGAACGGCGTAGGCCAAGAAATGCACGGAGGGGTTCGTTGGACGGTCGGGCAATCATTACAGTGAGTCAGCTTATTACTGCTACTCCTAAGAGTAGGCAACGTAGGCCATGACACGCACGCAGGTATTTGTTGTGAGACCGGGCAGCCATTGAGTGTGCAAATCCAAGAAATGACGTTAAACAATGTAAGACGAGGTGACATGAACTTCACGGAGGGATTCGTTGGGAGTTCAGGCAGCCCTTGCAATGAGATTACTTCTGTTGTTTTAGTTTGGACAGGAACGACATAGGCCATGAAATGCGCGGAAGAATTTGTTGTGAAATAGGGCAGCCAAAGCTGTGAGTTTGCTTCTGTTATTTTTGTCTGGACAGGAACGGCGTAGGCTGTGGAATGCATGGAGGGACTTGTTGGGAGGTCGGGCAGTCGTAGCAGTGAATTTGCTTCTGTTACTTCCGTCTGGACAGGAATGGCGTAGGCTGTGAAATGCATGGAGGGATTTGTTGGGAGGTCGGGCAGTCGTAGCAGTGAAATTGCTTCTGTTACTTCCGTCTGGACAGAAATGGCGTAGGCTGTAAAATGCACGGAGAGATTTGTTGGGAAGCCGGGCAGCCGTAGCAGTGAATTTGCTTCTGTTACTTCCGCCTGGACAGAAATGGCATAGGCTGTAAAATGCACGGAGGGATTTGTTAAGAAGCCGGGCAGCCAATGCAATGAGTTTGCTTCTGTTTTGTCTCTTGGAATAATGTTTTTATGTTTTACAAAATCTGAGCTGCTTAAAGTATGCTTGCAGGGCAACATAAGCTGCAGGTGCTAGTGTCAAAACCTATAAAAAAGCTTTGCACGGCACATTAACATATGCATGCACACACACACACACACACACACACACACACACACACGCACACACGCACGCACGCACGCACGCACGCACGCACGCACGCACGCACGCACGCACGCACACACACACACATGTGCACACCCGCAGCCTTCCAGCAAACTGCCGCAGCGTTGTAGATCTGTCTCCCCCAGCACCTCAAGCTGCAGGCTCTCAGACTGGCAGGCTGGTCATACGAAATGTGTACAAAGGCCGTGGTCAGATTGCGGGTAAGGAAGCTAGGTATTATGAGGGGCAGTTGGGTGTCGGGTGTTAGTTATATAAATATTAAAGTAATAGCACATACTATAAATAGATAATATAGGTTAAACCTTAACGCCTATTGAATTTGAGGGTTTGGTGTCAGGGCCTGGTCAGTAGTTTTGAGTAACTTTTTTATTGTTAGCAACAACAATTACAAATACCGGGGGCTCTTTAACAGTGTGTCATTGTGTATTAGGTGCAGGCATGGCTAGGTACTTGATGCGCCCTGTGCCGCCACTTTCTTCACTTTCATTCGCACTCCTCCCATTCATACAATGACTTGTCTCTGATTCTGCTAAACACCTTCACTGTGGCTGTCACTGATGCTCAATGACATCGTCACACTGTTTCACTGTTACACTGCTATTCACTGTTAAATGTTAAACCGTTACACTGTTACAATTACAATGCTATTCACTGTTACACTGTTGCACTGTTACACTGTTACACTGTTGCTCTGTTCTGCCCCCTAAAAGGCACATGACTATCTATGATATGGAGTTCTTGTACATAATGTGGGGGCACTGTAGGCGTCTACATCAGAAGTAAACAATCATATCGGGCATTGCCAGCCAGACCGGAGTTCGGTGTAAATAATATGTAGTGCTATCTCAAACAAGAACCCTGCCCTACAACAAGCTGTACACATGCCTTTGCAGGTACTGGGCATTGCCAGCCTAAATGGGGTGCAGCATTAGGACATTCTCTATTGAGCTGCTTTACGTAAAGCTATTGATATTTCTGCACATGCTTTTGCAGGGACTGGGCATCGCCAGCCAAAATGGAGTGCGCTGGATCTCATAGAGCTTGACCTTGTTGACCCAAACGGCATACAGCCAAGCGTGACTTCTGCTGCCTTTGGCCTCTGCTGGTACGTGTGTTTTACAGAAAAGCACGTTATGGTATTTTACATGACAGCGCGTGACGGTGCTTTACCACGTGATGGTACTTTACAGGAAGCATGTGATGGTATTTTACAGGAAAGCACGTAATGATAATTTACAGGAAGGCACAGGTTGGCAAAAATTGTGCAGTCTCCCCGCACATGACTGCTGCTTTTCTAAAATTGCCTTCAAAACATTATCGTTACTCTTAATCAGGCTGATTTTAGGGCAGACATAAGAACAGGGATGGTACTTAAACGTTGAAGAGGCTAATTTAGTTTTGACTTGCTAATTTTAAATAAGAGACAGGAATAGGGGCATTTACACATGCTGTAGATGAGGATGTTGCTGAGCTGGGTTGGCTATGTAAGAGTAAATGTTATTAGTTGCATTGACTCCAGCAGTGCGTTTGAGCAATACAGGAAGAATGCTTAGTTACGACTGTCCGGTCTGAACTGTGCAAGCCGTGCATGTAATTTGACGTTTTGTTGTGTGCTTGCAGGAATGAGCTGCAAAGCTTCTCATTGTTCTCAAGGATGCAGGTTCAATGAGCACTCGACGTCATTGTCCCCTATTCATCAGCGATAGTGATAATTAGAGTGAGCAAATGCTGTGCGTTCTTTGATTTCCGATGTTGTTAAACTGTGCAAGTTCCACATTTATTTTTGAATTATTTTTATGGCGCGTTTCCAATGGCGTGGTTCGTGGTTTACTAAATATGTTTTAGTAAATAAACCACGAATAGCGTTTTCAATGCGTCGACATTAAAAGGCATTAAACAATGTTTAAACGATTATTTTGAATATCGACCTCTGGGAGGTTGATATAATAAAAAAGCGTGGTGTATTCAGTCATTAAACGGTCAACGCCTCAAAAGGCTCTGGATAGCCATGGGAAGCCTTGGCAATGCATTGACTCTGACCGCCATGGCCTGGACGCATGCTCTGGTGCACCTTGCTGACCAAAAACTGCCTAACAATAAACAGGCATTGGAAACGCAGACGTGGTTTATTCAGCACTATTTCAATCATGAATTTTAATAGCGTGGCTTAATTGATTGGTTACATTTTGAGCGTTTAAGCCGTCAGTCAAAATGCGCGACTGCTAGGCTGCATATGTAAAGCACTGTTAAAACGAGTGAGAAATGTTTGTTAACGCAACACAGACTTGTAGCACTACAAAAGTACCTTAGAAAGGGGAAAAGGTAAACCGTTGTTTGTACATTGCAGCACTGTATAAAACCAGTAAGACAAATCAAGCATCTAGAACTGCCACGACCAACGACCGAATAAAATCAAAGAGGGCTAAGCTACATCTACAACTTGGTTCAATAAAAAGGTGGTTATCGCCCGTTTATTTCCATCAAATGGACGTGGTTGAAAAAAAGAATAGCAACTTAAGAATCTTCTGAACATGGGCAACTGGGTCGTGCAGCGGGAATAAGAGCCCTATTATACCGATGTTGTTTAGAATATATGTAGAGCTTAAATGTTCAACCAACTTCGAACAGCGTTGTTTAAATGCCAATTTTGGCGTAACAGCGTCACTGCATCGTATTAATTGAATTTGTAGCACAATTAGAGCTTGTTGAGCCTCTGGTCAAAGCCAGTCAACCCCTCTTTTGGGGGGATGACTGACAAGCCCTCTTCAGCATACCTCAATGCAATAATACAGAAGCAAGAAGAAACCAATCAGTTGCTACGATGCATACTCCAACCTGTAATCTTGATCTCCACAGCTCTACAGGTCCGGCTTTTGCATGTTTTGCATACATCACACACACACACACACACACACACACACACACACACACACACACACACACACACACACGCACGCACACACGCACTCACACACACACACACACACACACACACTCTCACACACACTCTCACACACACACACGCACACATACACACACACACTCGCGCACACAGACACACACACTCGCACAAACACACACACACACACACACACACACACACACACACACACACACACACACACTCTCTCACACACACACACACACTCTCAAACACACACACACACACACACACACACACACACACACACACACACACACACACACACACACACACTCGTACACACACACACACACACACACACATGCACACACACACA
>Ga0307942_1001018_pt1 | contig 21593 bp, 27 predicted proteins | sample OrgLakmetagen175_FD_201846 | JGI IMG/M metagenome (GOLD analysis project Ga0307942, IMG submission 201846) | Saline water microbial communities from Organic Lake, Antarctica - #175 | ecosystem: Environmental > Aquatic > Non-marine Saline and Alkaline > Saline | place: Antarctica: Organic Lake... | reverse complement strand
CCCCACACACACAGACAACCACCCACACACCCACACAAAACCACGTACACACACCTGCAGCACACTTACCTGGTTGCGAGCTGGCCCCCCCTTTGCTGCCCTTATCTTCATCCTTTGCATCACCAGCGGGTGAGCCATCCGAATTGTCAGAGCCATTCCCGTCCTCCATGTCCTTCTGGGTTTCTGATGGGTCCTTGACCTGTGGTGTGTGTGTATGTATGTGTGTGCGTGTGCGTGTGTGTGTGTGCGTGTGTGTGTGTGTGCGCGTGTGTGTGGTAAGAGGGGGGAGATGCCGTTCCATTTCATCGTTGAGACTAGGAATGATGGAAGAGTCAGAGCCATTCCCGACCTCCATTTCCTTCTGGGTTTCTGATGGGTCCTTGACCTGTGGAGCAAATACTTTTAGTACAACATGTGAATAATCTGTGAAATGTGTCAATCCGCTACGTGTTCAAAACCAACTATACGACCAGTGAAACACAAATACTTTTCCCACAAAAAGTATAAGAGGGGGAGTAGTTCTGTCTCAACGTTGGGACGAGGAATTATGGAAGTAAGAATACCATTTCATTGTTGAGACTAATTCATCGTTGAGACTAGTTCATCTTTGAGACCAGTTCATCGTTGAGACTAGTTCATTGTTGAGACTAGTTCATTGTTGAGACTAGCTCATCGTTGAGACTAGTTCATCATTGAGACTAGTTCATCGTTGAGACTAGTTCATCTTTGAGACCAGTTCATCGTTGAGACCAGTTCATCATTGAGACTAGTTCATTGTTGAGACTAGTTCATCTTTGAGACCAGTTCATCTTTGAGACCAGTTCATCTTTGAGACTAGTTCATCGTTGAGACTAGTTCATCTTTGAGACTAGTTCATCGTCGGGACTAGCTCATCTTTGAGACATAGTTCATCGTTGAGACTAGTTCATCGTTGAAACTAGTTCATTGTTGAGACTAGTTCATCGTTGAGACTAGTCCATTGTTGAGACTAGTTCATCGTTGAGACTAGTTCATCGTTGAGACTAGTTCATCTTTGAGACCAGTTCATCGTTGAGACTAGTTCATCATTGAGACTAGTTCATTGTTGAGACATAGTTCATTGTTGAGACTAGTTCATTGTTGAGACTAGTTCATCGTTGAGACTAGTCCATTGTTGAGACTAGTTCATCGTTGAGACTAGTCCATTGTTGAGACTAGTTCATTGTTGAGACTAGTTCATCGTTGAGACAAGTTCATTGTTGAGACTAGTTCATTGTTGAGACATAGTTCATCGTTGAGACTAGTCCATTGTTGAGACTAGTTCATTGTTGAGACTAGTTCATCGTTGAGACTAGTCCATTGTTGAGACTAGTTCATCGTTGGGACTTGGAATGATGGAAGAGTGTCCTGCTCCTGTCCTTCTGATTTGCTGACGAATCTATGATGCTTTGACCTTAACAGATCTGTAATGAAGAAAGCACACGCACAAATACGCAACACACACACACACCTGCACATGCACACACACACGCACAGGCACACACACTCATACACACACACCGTGAGTGGCGTAGGTGGGGGAGGGGCACCAGCTCTGGGGCCTGGGGGCATGGGCTCATCTTTAGCTGCTCCAAAGGCCGGGAAAAATGATTTGGAGGGCTTCTTGGCACCGGAGTCTGGGGCGGAGCCACCGGAGAAAAAGCCACCGCCACCCTTCTTGTCTGACCTGTCCTGTGTGGTGGAACACGCAGCAGGAAATGGAGCGTGTTATAATGAGTGACGTGAGGCGGCTTCTTGTCTGACCTGTCCTGTGTTGTGGAGCACGCAGCAGGAAATGGAGCGTGTTAGGAGTGACGTGAGGTGGCTTCCTGTCTGACCTGTCCTGTGTGGTGGAACACGCAGCAGGAAATGGAGCGTGATAGAAGGAGTGACGTGAGGCGGTTTTGGGCGCAGAGAGGCATATTGGCACTGGGTTCTGGGGCGGAGCCATTAGAGGACGAGTTACCGGAGGACAGGTTACCGGAGGAAACAGCCACCACCCTCCTGTCTGACTTGTACTTTGTGGTGGTAAACACAGCGAGGGATGCAATGGGTGTATACATGTATGTGAGTGTGTGTGTGTGTGTGCAGCGTGGGTAGCTTTGGCACCAGATTCTGGGGCGGCGCCATTGGAGGACACGCCATCCGTTGTGCCTGGCTGTGCAGGTGTGCACGCAGCAGGGGATAGAATGGGCAGGTATGTGTGAGGGAGTTTTTTTCACACCAACTGGCTGTGCAGGTGTGCACGCAGCAGGGGTTAGAATGGGCAGGTATGTGTGAGGGAATCCTTAAACACAAACTGGCTGTGCAGGTGTGCACGCAGCAGGGGATAAAATGGGCAGGTATGTGTGAGGGAACTTTTAAACACAAAGGAGGGTTATGTCAATTTTGGGACAGAGCCACTGGAAAAGTTGGCACCGTGCTCGTCTGTCTGTGGTATTGCAGTGCAAAGGGCTTATGCCATTACACTACAACACACAGGTGCCATTACACTACAGCACACAGGCGCACACACCTGTGCGCTGCCATTACGCTACCACACACCTGTACGCTGCCATTACACTACAGCACACAGGTGCACACACCATTACACTACAGCACACAGGTGCAAATCTACTGGAGAGGTGTAGGGGAGTTTCGCACACATTATGAAGGATGACAAGGAGGGTGGATAAAAAGGCTTGAATTTTTAAAGTATCATTTAAGAGCCAGCTGCTGAGCCTGATGAAATGAGTGGAGTAAGTTTGAAGTTTCTTTCGTTTTTTATTATAATCACCCTTCACTACCTGCTGCTCTGCTGCTGCTGCAGAAATGGCCAGCTGCTGCTTGGTCTTTTGTTAATTAGTTATAAAATTCATCTTCTTCCTACTACCTGCTGCTCTGCTGCTGCTGCAGAAATGGCCAGCTGCTGCTTGATCTTGTTGGAGCGGTGGTACATGGTGTGGCGAAAGAAGCCAGCAGTGACGTAACTGCGCTCCATCTCCACAAGCATGACGGACACTGTGTACATGTGGGGTGTGTGTGTGCGTGTGCTACGTGTGTGTGTCTAAGTGTGTGTGTGCATGCGTGTGTTACGTGTGTGTGTGTGTGTAAGTGTGTGTGTGCATGCGTGTGTTACGTGTGTGTGTGTGTAAGTGTGTGTGTGTGTCTATGTGTGTGCATGGACGATTATCAATACAAAGTATTTCAAGGAGTACGCAGGCGCATGCATACTTCACAAAATTCACCACTGGCAATCCTTTGCTCTGACCATTCAATCCATTAAATAAGTCTAGGGCTGGCCAGAACTGCATAATTGCCCCATACATGACCGTATATTTGGTGAGTTCCCTGCCAAAATACCATACGTACAATGCATATATAAAGTTCTGGCCAACCCCAGAATGACTAACAACCCTGAAAACACCTCCTGGGACTCCCTAAGAAGTAATGCTTTACCCTGCTCGACCCTGCTCTACCCCCTTAGATAGCCCGCACGATTTTTCTCACCCTCACAAAACCCCCCAGGGTAGAGCTGCCCAACAAGTGCTGCCTTACCCTTTGCGTGACCAATGAGCCTACACAGGTTCCCCAAAACTCCTCAGCAAGCACTACTCTAGCTTTACCAACTACTCTAACCTTACCCTACCCTTACCACTTAGGCCACTACCCTTACCCTACCCTTACCACTTCGGCCACTACCCTTACCCTACCCTTACCACTTCCGCCACTACCCTTAATCTACCCTTACCCTACCCTTACCCTACCCATACCACTTAGGCGAGGCCAATAACTCTGGAAACACCGCCTGGACTCCTGTCAAAATTACAACACACATGCACACTGCTCACGTGACAACAGTCTCCTGTCAAATTTACAACACACATGCACACTGCTCACGTGACAACAGTCTCCTGTCAAGTTTACAACACACATGCACACTGCTCACGTGACAACAGTCTCCTGTCAAAAGTACAATCACATGCACACCGCTCACGTGACAACAGTCTCCTGTCAAAAGTACAATCACATGCACACCGCTCACGTGACATCAGTCCCCTGGGCTCCTGTCAAAAGTATATACACATGCAAACCGCTAGCGTGAAAACACTTCCCTACGCAGCTGCCATTTCCATCTGTAGCTGCATTCCCTCATCTGTGGCTGCACACACATCCGCATCTGTAGCTGCACACACACCCGCATCTGTGGCTGCACACACACCTGCATCCGTACCTGCACACACGCCCGAGACTGTAGCTGCACACACACCCGCATCTGTGGCTGCACACACAACCGCATCTGTGGTTGCGCACACACCCGCATCTGTACCTGCACACACACCCGAGTCTGTAGCTGCACACACACCCGCATCTGTAGCTGCACACACACCCGCATCTGTACCTGCACACACACACGAGTCTGTAGCTGCACACACACCCGCATCTGTAGCTGCACACACACCCGAGTCTGTAGCTGCACACACACCCGAGCCTGTAGCTGCACACTCCCGCATTTGTAGCTGTACACACACCCGCATCTGTAGCTGCACACACACCCGAGTCTGTAGCTGCACACACACCCGAGCCTGTAGCTGCACACACACCCGAGTCTGTAGCTGCACACACACCCGAGTCTGTAGCTGCACACACACCTGCATCTGTAGCTGCACACACACCCATACCTGTGGCTGCACACACACACGCATCTGTGGCTGCACACACACCCGAGTCTGTGGCTGCACACACACCCAAGTCAGTAGCTGCACACACTCCCGAGTATGTAGCTGCACACACTCCCGCATTTGTAGCTGTACACACTCAAATCTGTGGCTGTACACACACCCGCATTTGTAGCTGCACACACACCCGCATCTGTGGCTGCGCACACACCCGCATTTCACATTCCTATGGTGCAGCTCTCTCAACACACCCCTATGGTGCAGCTCTCTCAACACACGTAAGCCCCTATGGTGCAGCTTTCTTAACACAACAAACAAATACCAACACTCATCCAGCGCAGCGGCCACAACCTTGCAGACACGCACGCACGTGCGCACACACAAACATACACATGCGCAAACACACACACGCTCATCAGCACACGCTCGCAGTACCTAGCGTGTAAAATGCACTCACTCTTCAAGGCCTCTTGCTTCCACTCATCCAACGCGGCCACCACAGCGGGCATGATGACCGTCTTGAAGTCAGGCACGTGCATCGGCATGGCGCCCATGAGAGCTGATTCTGTGAAATCACCCGCCTTCTCTGCTGCTTCCCTGTGTGCATTGTGCGTGCATGTGTGTGTGCGTGTGTGTGCGTGTGTATGTGTGTGTGTATTCGCGCATCACAAGCACTGCTGTGCTGCCCTACGACTTACTATGAAAGCATCACAATGAACATCAAGCACATGCACATCAGCGTACTAACGCACAGGTCATCATCCCACACATATTCCTGCTCAGGTCATTTTCATCTCTCTCTCTCTCTCTCTCTCTCTCTCTCTCTCTCTCTCTCTCTCTCTCTCTCTCACACACACACACATACACACATGCATACACAGACACAGACACAAACTCCTTTTCAGGCGCACCTGGCAGCGTTCACCAGCAGCGTGTAGACCTGCTGCACTGCTGCGTTCACAGGTGAGTTAACAAGGTCGAGGGCGTCTGACCCTAAGCGTCTAATGCCACTCTCAGGGGCCATCACGTGGGGCTGGTAGCCATCAGCCTCCTTGCAAATCTGTGTGTGTGTGTGTGTGTGTGTGTGTGTAATTGTGTGTATGTGTGTGTGAGCGCACATGTGCACGCAAGCGTTTACGTTATATTACATGGATGTCTGTGCGTGCATGTGTGCTCAAGTGGCATGCGTATTTGTTCGTGTGTGTGTGTGTGTGTGTGTGTGTGTGTGTGTGCGCTTGTGTGTGTTTGTGTGTGTGTGTGTGAGTGAGTGTGTGTGCGAGTGTGTGTGTGTGTGTGTGTGTGTGTGTGTGTGCGCGCGCGTGCGTGTCTGTACATGCTTGGGTGAGAGTGTGTGTGCAACACTTTGCGCTACACGAGCATGTGTATAAGGAAAGTAACTAGCCCTGTTGCACTCTTACCACTGTAAAAGTGCGCACAAACCTGCTTGACGTTCTTGATTTCAAACACGCTCTCGATGGGCAGCTTCCTGATGGCTCCTGACAACCCCTTCTCCCCAAGAAACACCTCCCTGATTTTGCTGGCCACAGGTGACTCCTGCAGCGTAGGTGTGTCAGGGGTCCATGAGCACTGGCTCGGGTGGATGCAAAGGAGAATGCAAACCCACCCCTGCCTCGGGCTTCCTTCACACAGGCATCATATGCATGCCTCCCCCCCCCTATCTGACCCAATTGAAATCATCTAGACGTCATCTCACGTTTACGAACTCCACGTACGCTCGCTCGAAACCCCGGCACAGTTCGAACACCTCCTTGATGCCCGTGGGAGCCTCTCCGTACTTCAACACCTCCTTCTCCAACGCAATCCGACGCTCTCCCAAGCGGGCAGAGAGCTAGGAGGAGGAGGAGGAAGAGGAGGAAAGAGAGGGTTAGCAAGGAAACGTTTTCGCAAGAAAGAAACTCCAGCATGCAGTACTCACCACATCCAGCACGCCCGCAGGAGCTTCCACGATGTCTGTGCAGGTGCTGGCCATGGCTGTTCAGTGGCGTATGTGTAACCGGTTCAGGCCATTGATTGCAGGTTACTAATATAAGGAATTGTTTGTGAACTATATTTTCTTATCTCATAATTAGCCGGGATTTACAAATACGAAGTTGTCAGAAGTCCAAAACTGTGTTCATATCATTTAAACGCAGACCTCGTAAAGATAGGATGCGTAAAGGTAGGAAGATACGGTTTAAATGGATCCTGAAAGGCAGTATACAATTATTTAACAGTATACAATCATTTAATGCCTATGTCTTGCAATGGCATACAGAATTGGCCACACTAAGCCTAACTTTAATAACGATCAACATAAATTCCCATATGTGCTGTAAAATGCATGTCTGACGCTTAATGTAAGAACTGGCTGCTTTGTGGGCCAAATATGACGGGATGATCAGATACAAATAAAATACCAAAAAACTTTTCAGCGGTGGCCGTTGAAGAAAGAAGCGGTGGCCGTTGAAGAAAGAAAGACCAAACAGGCAACTGGCTTTTTATAAATACGTGGCAGACTTGTGCAACATACAATACCATTGCAAAACATGCATTAACATGCTCTCAAAGCCTCTACACAAGTCTTGCCCTATAAGGCATAATTATTTGCAGATCATGGATCAAAATTACGTCACTGCCAACTGCCATTAGTGAAGAAGGTTTTGTTCTCTCCCATTGGATCGCATTCTGGCAAACAACGTGAGAGATGAAAAAATAAGCTTTGGGGGTTGGATGCCACTTTGGTTCCTATATTTCAAGGAACGGGGTACTTGCACCCCTTCCTGAAGGGGCTCTTTTAAATCTGATGTTAATAGGGGATTGAGGATTTTTAGAACTGCCTTTAGCTGCTTTTGTTGTGCAGGATCATTTCCAAAGGAACGATTAAGTACCCCTCTGCAACGCTGGCCTGCACCAAAAAGAGAAAAGACTACATTGATCAAAAGAGCGACTAAATAGAGAACAGACTTCTTACTAGATTAAAACAATGTTATAGAAACACTCGTTTATTTTTTCTGCCTTTGAACGTAGCATTGAGTCAGCCTGAGAATAGTGTACATTCCTGCGAGGCAGGAAACCGCAACTAGTGAGCTAAGAAGGGGCAATATGGCGCTTATATGTACCGACGTTTAATAATACACAATACGCTTGCAGGGTATATATTCACATGCTCCCATAGCCACTGTACAGCTCATAGTCGCTGTCACTGCCATAGCCGACGTAAGAGGGGGCAAATCCTAGGAGGACCCTGGAAGCTAGCTGCTCCTCCCTAGCTATCTCGGCAGCCAGAAGCTTGGCAGACAGCAGTTTCGCGTGAAATCCCGGTGTAGCACAGACCAGATCTGACCAAGGCCTGAAGCATAAAATCATGAATGGTAAGATCATGTCTTTCAATGCCCCATGCATCGCAGCCCTTCAATCGGTTACAGCACGTCGAGTGAAGTCAGGCATGTATGCAGAAGATCCAAGTATATACGAAATGCATTCAGGATGTGCAAAGAAGCAATATAGATTACACCAATGTGTTGCCCATGCTCTGATACTTAGGACCAATGCAGAATTAAACTATAATGTGTTAGGACCAATGCAGAATTAAACTATAATGTGTACTGCCATAATTTTACAACTGTAGGACGGAACTACCAACACAGTCATTAGCAATGCTTATCAATCTTATGTCCCCGCTAACACTAAATGCATCATGATGAAGTACAGATCAGGAATCCCTTTACAATAAAACTAACGCCAAATGCATCATGATGAAGTATATGTCAGGAATCCCTTTACAATTAGAGTAACACCAAATGCATCATGATGAAGTTTAGATTAGGAATCTCTTTACAACAAAAGTAACACCAAATGCACAAGTTTAGATCAGAATCCCTTTACAATAAAATACTTGCACTGTGGTGCAAACGTTTAAAGACAAACCCAGCTTGCCCCCTTTGCCCACAACTAGAAATTGCCCTACCAAATTTTCCTGGTTGCCAAGAAGTTTGATCAAAGAGAGACACGGATGGCATGCAGCATGGTTAAAATAGCTGTCAGCAAAACATGCTTCTTAGGGTTCCGCTTTTATGGATTCATGACGCAGCAAACTTCTGGCCATGCAAATTTCCAGATTCAACAAGAATTGTACTATAGCGGCTCTTTCCACCTAACTTACCAGAATAAGTTATGCACCTCGCTCTAACCGTCCAGATGTTGTGCTGGTTGCTTCCTCTTTGCAAGAACACGTAAACATCAAACTAATGGAGGAGGTGGAATCTTCGGAGCGGCAGGGGGCAGCAGATTCACCTTCTCAAGACAGTAGCGATATTAAGGCCTCAGCAAATATATACATGACACCCACCTCAGTTGAAATTAAGTTCTGTGAGGACACCAGCTGAGCTCCGTGAAGCAACACGAATACCCAAGGCTTCGTTGAACATTTCCGATTCAGGCCTAAAACCCTCTAGGACCCAGTTTGTCTTCCTTCATGAAAGTGCTTTACGCCACCAAGAAAGAAAGAGAGAGAGAGAGAGAGAGAGAGAGAGAGAGAGAGAGAGGGGGGGGGGGGGGGGGTCAAATTTAAAACAGCCTCTTGTCTCAGTTGCACGTGGGAAGCAATAGTTTCTTGCCTGCTTGCCTTTGACTTAGACAGCAGTACATTACAGCAGCGGAGTCAGAATTTCCTGCAGCCTGACACTGACATTGTGAGTCTTTAACGACCTAATATCGTGATTGTGGTGAAAGAATTTTCGGCACCCGGTACCAAAGTGGCTCCTTTTCCTGTATTAATGTGGGAAGTGGTTTTCACTGCCTGCGTAGTTTTTCCTTATTCTCTTATTGAGCGGAAGAGACTTCCCTGCTTGCCTAGAGCCCCAGTGTTAGCTCCAGTACTAGATCCAGTACTCATATATACTATATATATATATATATTCACACCTCCAGGCATGAGAACATGTCCATAACCATGTGATGTGATGTGCGTATGCTTCGAAATGAGGGAGAAAGTTGCCTGCATTCCAGGAGCCTACGTGCTAGATCTGAACCATCTAGGCACGAGAACACAGCCATAGCCATGTTACGTGGTATCATGATGCTCAAGGTTGAGGGAAAAGGTACCTGCCTGCATACCAGGAGCCCACGCGCTAGGTCCACACCTTCTAGGCAAGTATATTTGGCCATACTAACTACGTGATGTGATGTATGTATGCTAAGAAATGAGGGAGATACTTGCCTGCATACCAGGAGCCCACGTGCTAGATCCGCACCATCCAGGCATGTAAATATGGCCATGTGGATTATGTCATGTGGAAGGTGATCCAGCAGTGGAGGCACATGCAGCATCTGTGACATGCGCCCCAGTTGAGGCCCCTTCGTCCACCCTTTGGCAAAAGTCTGCAGAGGAACAAAAGGTTAGGAAGTTGCGTAACAAGTGTGGAACAGCACAAAGGATCTTTTGTCCACCCTTTGGCAAAAGTCTGCAGAGGAACAAAAGGTTAGGAAGCTGCGTAACAAGTGTGGAACAGCACAAAGAACCCTTCGTCCACCCTTTGGCAAAAGTCTGCAGAGGAACAAAAGGTTAGAAAGTTGCGTAACAAGTGTGGAAACAGCACAAAGGCATTTGCAACATCCATCAAGGAGCCTCTGTCACCCTCAACACCATCCTTCTGGGAGTGGGTGGCAGCATCTACAACAATCACACACTGGAGCCTGTTAAGGAGCTGGGTTTTGGCTCTTAAAGAGCTACGATACTTGCTTCCAAGCTTCATGTACGTTCTGTAAATTACGCTGCCAAACTTGTCCATACCAGACGCGCTCTTTTTGGTACTAACAACAACTCTCACTTCAGGTCAATCCTGATACCCTCCTGTTTCCCATTGATCCCCTTCTTATTCTTTTTGGGTGAAGGAGTTTTACAATACCCGATACCTAAGTGGCTCCTTTTCCTTAATTAATGTGGGGGGTAATTTTCACTGCCTGCGTAGTTTTTTCTTTTTACAGGCACACAAAAACAGGAGGTGTCACCTGGGAAAAGTTGGGACTTGGGGTGTAGCCAGGCAAGCAGCCGTCAACTCCAGGCCGCACGCAATCCATAAGGAGATGGCGCAGCTGGCCAGCCCCAAGGGGGGCTTGGGCAATGCGGGATGCTACCTTGCAAGCAAGCTGCCAGCTGTCATCCTGAGCAGTAGCTGAAGTAGAGGATAGCAGGAACATGGGGGGGGCTGTAACGATCTGCTTGGCACAAACATACTGCAGGGCCTTCACAAAGGAGGACGTCAGAGGCAAGGCAGCTGCTTCCATAGCTGCAGCAATTACTACATTCTCTTTGGCTTCTGCTGCCACTGCTGCTGCTGCTGCTGCTGCTGCTGTTGCTTCTTCACCTGCCCCTGCTGCTGTGCATGCCCCGGACTCTGCTGCTGTCAATTGTGACTCCGTAGCTGCTGCTGCTGTTGCCGCTGCTGCTGCTGTTGTTGCTTCTTCACCTGCCCCTGCTGCTGTGCATGCCCCGGACTCTGCTGCTGCCAATTGTGACTCCGTAGCTGCTGCTGAAAACTCAGCATGCCCCCTTGCGATTGACTCCTCTGCTGTTGCTTCTTCACCTGCCCCTGTTGCTGTGCATGCCCCGGACTCTGCTGCTGTCAATTGTGACTCCGTAACTGCTGCTGAAAACTCAGCATGCCCCCTTGCGACTGACTCCTCTGCTGTTGCTTCTTCACCTGCCCCTGCTGCTGTGCATGCCCCGGACTCTGCTGCTGCCAATTGTGACTCCGTAGCTGCTGCTGAAAACTCAGCATGCCCCCTTGCGACTGACTCCTCTGCTGTTGCTTCTTCACCTGCCCCTGTTGCTGTGCATGCCCCGGACTCTGCTGCTGCCAATTGTGACTCCGTAACTGCTGCTGAAAACTCAGCATGCCCCCTTGCGACTGACTCCTCTGTCTGTCTCACTTCAAGCAGCAGCTTGGCAGCCTCTAAGACTACCAGAGCAACTGTGCTGTAGCTGCTGTGCAGAGCATCCACAATGCCGTGCAGCTCGGCCTGAAAGTGTGTGGGAAGCCCAGAGTTGAGCTGGCTGAAGCTGGCACCTCCACAGCAGATAGCATCCCAAACAGCCAGGGGATGAAGGAGGGAGGCGGCCAGGTTGAAGACTTTATAATTTTCTTGGACCACCTGAAGCAGCGAGTGAGGACCACGGATGCTAGCAGCTACTGCTACAGCATTTCTCTACATGAGCTAATTACTCCCAAAGCGGTGCTGGTGCTGGCAGATTTTGCTCCATGTTTCCTTTTTTATGCGTGCTAGGCATAATTTGCATGTCATTCTGTTTTGATGGGTAGTGGGCAAAGAATCTTTCTTTCTCTACTTGCATCATGATCATGAGTTCATGCATGGGACATCCCACCTTCTCCCTAGACGCATCTGCTGCAGTGATGATCCAGCCCTCATAGGCAGGGGTGCTGTGCTTCTGTACCTTGGACAGGGTCAAATCCTGTTGTTGCTGTCTCTGACTGGTACTGCCTGTTGAATTGGCCTGGCCTGCTGAGGCCAGACGAGGCAACTGTGAGCGGAGCTCGTGAAGGGAGCCACGCAAGCACGGGGCAGCCATCACGCCTAGATCTTGAGCAAGGCTGTTCCTGGCTGCTGGATCTTGCAGCTCAATGCCAGCAGGTGAGAACGCAGACAAGAGGACAAGGCCCTGTGGCATAAGAGCACAGACTTTAAAGAATGAACGGAGAAAAATGCAGATAGTGCTGGATCAGGTGGTTGGAGTCTGTAGAAGCCATCACACTACCAGGAGCATTGCTTATGTTTAAAACACAGATAAGTCCAAACAGGGGGCGTCTTGAGCTTGCAATTGTTAGATCGAGAAGTGCTGCACCTTATAACCGTTGACAGACCACAAGAACTCAGTTCTGAGTTTGTCAGAGTGACCCAGAAGGTTTCTGAAGATGAAGTGACACTGTTACCAACTCGGCTTTGCTACAGCATGTACCTGGAATGCGTAGTGCACAATGCTGCGGTTCGCAAGATAAACGTGGCTTCAAACAAGTAGGTCCACCCAACCTCTGCTGATTTGCTACAGCATGTACCTGGAATGCGTAGCGCACAATGCTGCGGTTTGCAGGATAAACGGCTTCAAACAAATAGGTCCATCCAACCTCTGCTGATTCCACTCTGACTTTGCTTTGAAGCCACGCAGTTGCCCAGATAGCCTGTGAGCAAATGAATGCATCATGTAAGATAGCCTGTAAGCAAAGGAAAGAATCATTAAAGAGTGGAAACACCCACGTGGCGGATCCCTAATTATAATGTGCGACACCATACAGTACGGGCACAGTGCAAAACAAAGGCAGAATAAATTGCATGATGTTCATGCTTCGGATTCGCAACAGGACAAATGCGCAGGCAGTGTCCAGCTCTCCCCAGACTTAGAATAAGGAAGCCACTTTGGCTCTGTAAAACCCTTCACCACAGCACACAGAAGCCAGTGCAAAGAGCGCTCTTTGCTACCTGCAGCGGAGGTGCTGCAGTATTGTAACAGATTGCAAACCAAACAAACATACCAACATAAAGACCAGACCACTCATTCTTTGTCTTGCAGTCAAGGTGTTTAACTAAGCAAGCGGTCCTTCCTTCCTTCCTTTTAGGCTCGTGTCTAGGGTGGGCCAGAACCATACATACATACATATATATATATACACGCCGTTTATGACTGTAAATATGTACACGCCGTATATGACCGTATGTATGGTCCCTGCTAAAAATACCGTATGTACACCGTATATACATATACACGTATTCTGGCCCACCCTATTCATGCCTTTTCGTGCTCTTTTCACCTGCTCTGAGTCCATGCGTCGCCGTGTGGCTGCCAAAAACTTGCCCTCCCACACAAACGCAATGACAAGAGACCCATCCACTTTGACACTGGCAACTGCTGGCGCTGCTGCTGCTGCTGCCGATAATACTGGCGCTGCTGCTGGTGATGGTGCTGGTGCTGGTGTTGCAGGTGCTCCATGCAGCTCTTCAAACCGCATAAAAGGTGTGGCCACGACCTGCTTGCTCAATGGGTGCAGGACAAGGCCTCGGCATGCTCCCCACAGAGGGTCAGCAGGGGGAGTGGGGAGGCGGTAGTTGAACACGTGAAGCTGCGTGGCTGCATGCGTGGAGCACTCTACAGCACCCTCTTCTACGCCCTGCGTGGTGGGGAAAGAGCTGATGCTCAGCAAACAGGTCAAAAGGTACCTGCATGAAAACACATGCACTCTGAGATGCATCTGCCTTATAAGCTGACAACTTCTTCGGCAATGATCCACACTTCTAATTCATCTCTCTATTTCCTACTTATAAACGTAGACCAATGGTGAACCTTACTTAATTTAAACGTCAAGGGTTTATGGATACTTTTGTTATCCTGTGCTGGTGTTTCTTGAAGCCTGACAAGAGCAACGGATCTTGGCATTTCGGGCTGTCTACTCCCAATCTGCAATATTTGCAATCCTCTGAAAATAAGAAAGAACAAACTATGTAGCGGAGACCAAACCCTACATTAACTAAGGATAAGGATCCACTTTGGTACCAGGTACTGAGTAACTCATCTGAATTGACAAAAATCCACCTGCATGATCCGAGCATAGAGCTTATTAAAATGGAAGGACCTGGCCAAGTGCTTCGTGGGCGAGCCAGCTGGAGGGGTTTCAGCTGGATCCGCTGCAGCTGCTTCGGTTGCTTGCGTGCTCCTGATGATACTGAGCAGCTGAGCGTGACGCAGCCCTTCCCCTCTTGCTTGTGCTTCTAAGGAGGAAAAAGAGGTGGGGCTATTTCCGTGACCCTTGTCCCACCGTACAGAAACGGGCACCCAACAATCTGCGTTATTGTCCCAGAAGCACTCGTAAACTAGCTCTGGGATCACAAGGTCGATGCCTCCAGTTCCCCCCCTCCACCCCCTTTTCGTGTGCCGGTGTGCTGTGGACCTGGCTATCAGCTGGCTACCCTCTATATCCGCTGCAACCTGCATTGAAGCAATGAGTCCCAGACTACTCAACGTTTGACCCGTATTTAATACACACGTATAGTGGCAATACATGTCCTCAGCAGAATATTATGTTGACGACGGCTTGCTTCTCGTTTTGAGCGAATCACGCCGGTGGTCGTATGGTTCTATTTCGCTTGCATCGTGGGCTCTGTCATTATTACCAAGGAGAACACAACAACTCAGAGAAATCGGAGACGAGAGAAAACTAAAGACATAAATCTGAAAAGTGGTGAGGGAGGGGGGGAAGTATGCTAAAGAGAGAGTTGTGTTCTCCAAGGAATAAAAAGAATGGAGAAGGGAAGCAGAAACCAGAGAAAAGCAGACAGTGGGAACATCCCACTTTATGCTACACTTCAAGAACCTGAGTTCAGGTGTTTCACACTGAACTCATAAGTTTGCTTACCTACCTTCTGAGCAGCAGGCTGCCACTTGAAGAGATGCTGTTGCAAGCCAAGGACGCAAATGGATGTATGGTTTGCTTTCTTACCTGATCTGCAGGCTGCCACTTGAAGAGATGCTCTTGCAAGCCAAGGACGTAGGGCATACTGTTAGGGGTGAACACCAGACCATCTGGGGGAACAACGCGGTGAAGTTTTGCATGCATAAGATCTCAGATCAAGGACTGGTGTTTTACATGGCAGAATTGCTGAAGACCAAGCTTACTGGGCACTCCATCAAGTAAGCCTTTTCACTCACGCCTTGCAAGAAGATAATGAACGAAGCAACTGCACTGACACTGAAACACCGCGCCTCACACAACAAAGCCTCTGCGCTGACAAAGCCTACGCTGACACTAAAACACCACGCCTCACACAACAAATATGATTGCACCACGCCTCACACAACAAATATGACTGCAGCCATATTATGGGCATAGGTAATTTCACATGCAACCCCCCGGATCCTCATTAGTTGGCCTACGACTGAATTTTGGCGCAGAGTAGCTTTTTAGGTGCTACCTAGTTGCTATGGGACCCATAATCACGCTGGATGTCTAACACAATTGGCGTAGCCTTTTCTTGTTTATCGTCCTACAGCATCATGTGCAAAAAAGCTGGCTGAGGGCTGAATCTTTTGATAATGCAACTACAGGGAGACAGGTATTGAGCAGGGCACAGGGTAGCCTGAAACACAAGTTGCCTGAACGCACCGACCTGTGGGGTAGGGGCAGGCAGGTGCAGCGCTTTCCAGGGAATCCAACTGTGCTGCAGATACAGGCCAGTGGCGCTTGTACAAAACAAAAATGCTGTCGTTGCCAGGGGGAGCTGCTTGTTGCTTCTTCAGATGGCAAAGGGGCGCTAAAGGTCTGCTGCTGCTGCTGCTGCTGCTGGCAGATTGGCTAGTGCTGACAGGAGGGTTTGTGGAGTGGTGTGAGTTGCTCTGTGCTGCTGCTTGCAGTGCTGCACACTCCTCTGCTTCTGTGAGGCCACACACCTGAACCATATGCTGCAGCCTCTGGAGCAAGGGTTGAAACCCCACACGCACCCCCTTCACGCACAGTGCATCAAAAGCAATAAAAAAGCCCTGCCTAAAGGGCCCAGACCCCACCCAGACCAGCTCACCATCAAGCACTGTTCGGGGGGGAATGCATTGCTTGGATGGAGGTGGGAAGGTTGGCATGGAAGAGGGCTCGGAAGGTGCTGCAGGGATGGAGATGCTGCGCAAAGGACAATGAGTGAAAATGTTAAGAAATGCTAAAGATCAGAACATTTCAAAAGTTCAGCACGTAATGAAAATGCCGGCAAAACCAGATAACTTTCGCAATAAATGCAGCAAAGAAGAAGGTAGGGAGATCAACTTTCTTTCTTTCCTTTGGACACACCTTATTCCTGATGGCAATTTGTTTGTGATGTGTCAACTTTGGAAAAAATTCCCTCACATACCTGAGAGTGTACTCGTACACATTGCCAGCACGGTTTATGATGTGCGCCTTGCCCTCCGTGCTCACCAGCAGCAGAGCTCTCACTCCGTCACATTTGCGTGCCACAGAGTACCGTTCAGGTGCAGCCAGCCACGCAGCATCAGCATCACAGGTCACAGAGCGCGAGGGCACAGCAAAGCAAGCCCCAGGTGTGCTCATGTCGAGGCCAGTCACAGTCGACAGAGGGAAGAGAGGATGGTGCTGGTGCTGGTGCTGCCAATGTTAGATCTGCTGCTGCTGCTGCTGCTGCCAGTGTCAGATCTGCTGCTGCTGCTTACACCAGTGTTGAGTCGTGAGGTCACCACAGGCTCCACAGCCCAGACAAGAATGCCATCGCGGAACCTGGCTAATTGACCGTTGGGGGACAAGCACCAGCCAGCCTCGAGCAGCCACTCCCCACTTGCTGCAGGTCACAAGGTCACAAGGTCATCAACAAACAAATGGGGAAATGTTTTGAGCTGGAAGTGAGCGCACCAGCCAGCCTCGAGCAGCCACTCCCCACTTGCTGCAGGTCACAAGGTCACAAGGTCATCAACAAATAAGGAATGTTGTTTTGTGCTGGAAGTGAGCGCACCAGCCAGCCTCAAGCAGCCACTCGCCACTTGCTGAAGGTCACATGGTCATCAACAAGGAGTGTTGTTTTGTGCTGGAGAAGCCGTTAGGGCAATGTGGCACATAAAACGATCTGTGGGTGTGCAGATTTATGACCTCACACTGTCTCTCAGCTGATACATGAGGCACGGCATTTCATTACAGCTTCTTAAGCAATTTCGTTTAGCACTCATCGTGGTTGGCGCCTCTCCTAATTTTTTAGAGATAGTTTATTTCCCTGTATTGTTTAACCTCCTGCGCAGGACTATCCGCTTTCTTGAAACTTGCACAAACAAAGACCACCTGCTGCATTTCTGTCTCCACTGGCTGCTTTGCTGGAGGGTGAGTGTGCATAGCCATGCGAAGCAAGGGTGCGTTTCGCAGCGGCAGGTGCCAAGGCTTGACAAGAGGACGGAGTGGCTGTTTGTCCCTTAGTGCGCCTGGACTGGCGTGCTGATGCTGAGAGGCGAGATACGAAGGAGTAGGAGGGTGAGAAAAAGATCTCTGCTAGCAGATTTGTGCCCGAGTACAGCTCCACAAGGGCTGCTGCATTGGCTGCCCATTTAACTCGCCGCTCAACTGTGTGGCACGAGCGATCCCGTGCAAGGTACTGTGATGCTTCTTTGCGGGGGAGGAGGCTTCGAAGGGCGCTTGCAGTTTCGTTATCGTTAGAGATCAGCAGCACCTACACATTGTGCACAGATAGGCAGTGGTCAGTCAAGTTATTTTAGCTAAAAGTAAAAGTGGCTGCAAACTCAATCAGCATCTTCAGCCAGCAAGTACGTGTAAGAGGAAGAAAACCACGCAGGCATTGTTAGCACTCCAACTTATCAATTAAAAGGTAAGTGCCCATCTTGTGTTGCCAGTTTCTCTGGATTTTTGTCTGTAATGCATTTCATATTTCATACCTGCAGGAGGGCAAGCTGCTCGCTCTGCAGTATGTCAAACAGACTGTGGGCATCTTCAAGGTCCTTCACACACTCCACCACCAGCACTCTGAGTAGCACAAAAGTGGTGAGCCACGTTGTTGACTGAGGCTTGCAGTGATCTTAAGTATGGTTTGCTCTCAGATGAGTGTTAATAAACACCTGTCTCCAGAGAAGTTTAGGGAGCGGAGTGACACCAGGAAGCACAGCTCCCTTAGCCATACAGCCGTACTTTTGCAACAGGCACAGGACGGCTTACAGAAAAGATAACAGTGACCAATGGAAAGGCTGCTGCTATAAGCAGCACAAAAATGATTACGTGGTGTGTAGTAGCCAGGCACATCTGGATCAAGCAAGGCAAGGAAGACACACAAATGCTGTCCAATAGGTGTGTTTAAATGTGCCTAATTGCTAGCATCTAAAACGTGTAGTAGCCAGGCATATCTGGATCAAGCAAGGCAAGGAAGACACACAAATGCTGTCCAATAGGTAGCTGTGTTTAAACGTGCCTAATTGCTAGCATCTAAAACGTGTAGTAGCCAGGCATATCTGGATCAAGCAAGGCAAGGAAGATACAAATGGCTATCCAGAAGGTAGCTGTGTTTAAGCTGTCAGATCAAATTACCGTCACTGCAAAGTATAAGACTGGCACATCCAGCTTATTGAACCAGACATACAGAAACTCTCAACTGTCAACCAACTTAACTGCTCTGTCACACGATTCGTCGCTGCCAACGATTGGGCGTGACAAAACGTACCTATTTGCTAGCGTTGCAGGTGTTTGGGCTGCCTTGAAGCCCCTGCAAGCCTGCAGCACGATGTTTTTTGCTTGCTCCTTTATGTGTTTGTGCTGTGCTGACGAAGTGTAGCCACCAAGCTCCTCATCTTTTATCACGCCCATCTCTCGCAGCCGCTCACCCACACTGCGCTTACAAAAAGCGTCATAGAAGCTGCATTTTAACAGGCAACCATGCAGTATTCCAGCAGGGTAGTCGCAAAGTATGGAAATTACATTAATCTTTAATTTTTGTATCCAGAATAAGCTTATTGCTAAATCGCACCCCTGCCTGCCAATAATAGCTGATTCCCTTGCCACTTGCATTTGGCCACACCTCCACATTACACGCTCTAGCTAGGAGGGAAAGAGAAATATGCAATAAATTTTCCATTTCTCTGGGAATAAATCACATCCTTCCAGGCTCCAAATTGTGAGTTTATCAGTAGCTGGTGCCACACCTAAGAGAATGGGATCTCTAGATAGAGTGACAAAGCTCCGCATGATTGAGAGAGTGTGCTTTTGCGGCGTTCAGCTGGTTCTGGGGTCCAGTGTCCTCACGCACACACTACCCTAGCATGGTGATTTCTGGTGTTGCGTCTTCGCGCGATGTTTACAGGCGCCTACCTGACAAAGTCCTCAACACAGGTGTTCATTTGCTGATGCTGATATTGATCTTTAAGCAGTTTGCCCAGCAAGCTTTTCCCTGAACCTGGAGAGCCTAGCAGGAGAACGACGCCGGCCATCTGGTGAGAATGGCCGATTGTGACGAAGGCAAGGGAGTTAGCAGGATACATTGATTTTCTCGCAGACTGAAACAGATGCACGATAAGTTGACAGCTTCAGCCTTACCTCTGCAATTTCACGGGCTAGATCCACTTGCAAACTTTAAAACCTTAATCGGCAAAACTTGGGAAAATGTAGACAAGGGTCCAAGAAAATGTAAAGGGTCCAAGAAAATGTAAACAAGGGTCCTAAACTTGCGAAGGGTCCGCTGCATAACAGGCCTCCATCCATTTGAAATATATTCAACATGTAATATATGCCATATAGCAAATTCTAATTCGTTCTCTACTTATCAACTCACACAAGTAGGATCTTTCATTTCTTCAAAGGCAGTGCTGCTCATCAGTAGTGCTGCATATCTCTGAAAAGGGGGTAGTGAGATCACCGGTGATCTCACTATCGGACGAGTAACGGTACCATTACTAGTCTGCGAGGGACGTTGTTTTGTGTTCTACTACAACATATTATGAATGGAGATGCTGCGACACATAACATCCCACCTCGAAGAGGGTAGGAGTGTTAAGTATACGTAGTGGGAAAACAGGGCATTGGGAGGCCTTCCGCACACCAACAGCAGGAATGTTCGTTGCTCAGCAATATACCCAAATTTCGAGAAGAAACACTTCATTTACTAGTTCATTCCGTGCAGAAACGGTAGAGTTCTTATGCCACAAAACGTTTGTGCATGGAGACCGAGGAGGGAATTTTTGGTCGGTGAATCATTAGAAATTTGGATACTTTCAGTTGCATGGACTCTGGTTGCTCTCTGCGGTGGAAATCGCTCAAACAAGGATGGGCAAGCATGCTTCCACATTTATGTTCGTGAACGAAAATAGTTTTTGACAAGCCAGCAGTGTATAAAAAGCAGTAAGAAATTTCAATGATTTCAGCACCGATGTTTCATGGACTCTGGTTGCTCTTTGCAGGTGGAAATCGCTCAGACAAGGTTAGGCAAGCTTGCTTCCACGGCATGATACACATTTACGGCATGAATGAAACATGCTTATTGCCAGTAGTGTATAAAACGTGTATAGGGTACAGGATAAACTAACATTTTATATTTCACACTAAATACCAATCAGTCCCGGGACCAGGAAATGTGGGCAGGCCCTCGGGGCATTTCTATATAACATATGTCCATAATATTCCTCTGCTGGCGGACGGGGGTTGTGTTGATTTTGTCGCGTCTGATTTTGAATGGATTTATCAATCACATCTGGTGTAAATAGAACTACTCTTGCAATTATATCTTTTAATTTCCTCCAAGAGGTGCGGCGGCAGACAGGTAGACGGACCGTCATTATCCCCGAGGCAATGGTCGCCGTGCCTGAAGCTCAGAGTAGCAATAATTAGGAGAACTACCTTGATAAGATTGAACAATTAGCTGCTGGATCGGGAAAGTTTGAAATAATTTTTAAAATTTTTATTAGCTTTTTGGACCCAGCAACAAGATGAATTCATCTCCGAAGGAAGCGCCTTCTGGTCATGAGATGGACCGCTATCTCCCCATTGCCAACATAAGCCGTATCATGAAGAAGGCGATGCCCGACAATGTACAAGGGGTTGCCCCTTTGCTGCAGCACCCCCAGGTATCTAGAGGGGAAACTTAATGAGCATGTGTCCCCTCTTCACATACAGGCCAAGATTGCCAAGGATGCCAAGGAAATCACGCAGGAGTGTGTATCAGAGTTCATCAGCTTTGTGACCTCCGAGTGAGTGTGTTTTGGGGTTCCGGCATGCATAAGCACACACACACACACACACACACACACACACACACACACAAACTCACACACACAATCACACACACACACACACACACACACACACACACACACACACACACACACACACTCACACACACACACACACACACACACACACACACACACACACACGC
>Ga0307942_1001015_pt1 | contig 21617 bp, 22 predicted proteins | sample OrgLakmetagen175_FD_201846 | JGI IMG/M metagenome (GOLD analysis project Ga0307942, IMG submission 201846) | Saline water microbial communities from Organic Lake, Antarctica - #175 | ecosystem: Environmental > Aquatic > Non-marine Saline and Alkaline > Saline | place: Antarctica: Organic Lake... | reverse complement strand
GGTTGAATGGGTGTGTGCTGCAATTGTGTCGTGGCGGGGTGAAGCAGAGGTGATGTGTGTGTATAACAAGGGGGAGGAGGGCCCTTTTGAGGGAAGTGTGCATGGTGCGGAGTAGATGTGAGGTTGAGGGTTTTTGGGGTGGGTGAGCTCAGATATCGTGGGTGGCCTCCCCACTGCTGAAATATTGTGTGCTACAAGGAGGGTGCCTTACTTTGATAGTGGCCCTTCAATATTAGTGCAAAGTGCAACTGAAATGATCTTGCCCACTTTCCTGAGCCAGTGCAGTAGCCTTTGCCACAACCTTTGCATGCGGTCCCCGCTCTGGAATATGTTTCATGTTCACGGTTTTGCTCCCTTCAGGTCTGTGTGCGCTGGGTCAATGTGAAAAGGTCAATGAGTGGAAAGCCCTGTGAAAACTCACAAGAAGAAGTTGCCGTTCACTTGATGCTCCTCCAGGTCTATGTGCGCTGGGTCAATGTGAAAAGGTCAATGAGTGGATAGCCCTGTGAAAACTCACAAGAAGAAGTTGCCGTTCACTTGATGCTCCTCCAGGTCTATGTGCGCTGGGTCAGTGTGAAAAGGTCAATTAGTGGATAGCCCTGTGAAAACTCACAAGAAGAAGTTGCCGTTCATTTGATGCTCCTCCAGGTCTATGTGCGCTGGGTCACTGTGAAAAGGTCAATGAGTGGATAGCCCTGTGAAAACTCACAAGAAAAAGTTGCCGTTCATTTGATGCTCCTCCAGGTCTATGTGCGCTGGGTCACTGACTCTGAGAAGTACAATGAGTGGATGAACCCTGTGGACTACGAGACTGAGGAATCGGTGGAGGTGCATGAGCGCAAGGTGGGCCCTTCTCATGTTACAAAGGCCTCCTTCACAATGATCACATGTTATCTGACATGAAGCTAGGTTGATATGAGTACATGATATCTGACATGATATAAGCACATGTTATCTGACATGATGATGTTATCTGACATGAAGCAGGCCAAAAAAAATCCATGGCAGTCACGTGTAAATTTTGGGCCTCCGGCCCAAAAAAACCCTTTCCCCCCCAACCCCTTTCCTGACCCCCCAAATGAAAAAGGTGTCAATCTGCTCAGAATTCAAGCAGCTATCTGCTTGCACAGTTCTCACGCCAGATAATGCAATACCTGACGAGCTATAGGGCAAAAACTGGTTTGCGCACGCTCTTGCACTGACCACCTGTAAAGTGCACAAATCCAGCCAAAACCTTTGCCAATGCACTTTTTTACTTCAATCATGCAGCTTATGCATAGTGTAATGCGTAAACTGCAAGTTTGGAATTGATTGCTGGCAATTTGCCTGAACACACCCCGCGGCCTACTTGGGGACATTCCATGCATTTCTATGACCAGGCACCCAGATTCCCCCCCTAAAATCAAATTACCCAACAAGATGCCAGTCGACTGGGCTTGAGCTCAGGATTCCAAAAATATGTTGGTATTTCAGAATATTTCGTGAAAATGGCCCAGTAAAATTCTGGAGACTCCCCCAAATATTCTCATACCCCCCTGGACCCCTCCCCCCCCCCCCCGACCCCCTCAGAATCGACTCATTTATATACCAATCGATAGCTCTCAACGTCAGTATTCCAAATATGTAATTTATATTTCGATTGACACGTGACGCCAAAAAGTTATGATCCTTGATGCCTCCTGCGTGAAGCTGGGTTAATATGAGTAGAGGGGCAAGCAAGCAAAACTAGGGCATGCAATGTTTAAATGTTTCTCTCAAATTTACAGTGGAATCCACTTTTGTGACAGTGGACATGTTTAAGCATGTAGGTTTAAAGCAGTGGAGGCGGCTAAGCAAGAGGCACTCATTGCAATCATTCAGTCGAACAAGGGTTTGTTGTTCTGATTTGTGCTGCACCTCTTTACAGCGAGGATCAAGGTAGGCTCATTCTTGCAGACGTGAGCAGCAGCAAGGCAACAGCATAGCTCACCACTTACCTTGCCAAGGCAACAGCATAGCTCTCCACTTACCTTGCCACTCATCTTCAGTAGCTCCAGCTGTTTCAAAAGCCCTAAATGTGCCATTGAAAAACCGCAGGCAGTGCTTTCTCTGCTGCTCATTTTCTACGCCGCTGTCTTTCATCGCAAGCTCCTCTATTTCATTTCATCTCGAAGTTCTGGCCTGTAGGCGGTTTTCAGCTAATGAAGTCACACGGCATATCCTCCCAATTGTCTCTTGATCCAGCCTATTTACTGCTTTGCTCCCCCGAAATCCTTGCAGACTCTTGGAAGCCAACAAGCGGCTCCACAATCCGCGCCTAAAGCAGTAGCCAATTTGGAAGTCCCTACTGCTGCTGCTGCAGCAGCGGCGGCCATGAAGCAGCCCCCTGGTCCTCCCCGACCCCCTCTCCCAGTCCGGCAACCCCCACCCCAGGCTGCTACCGCCACTCCACCTCCTGCTGCTCAAGGTATTCGCTTCTGATATTCACCTCTGATAAGGGCTGCTTGTATACTCTACTGGTATCGTCAGACATTTCTGGGCGCGGCTGCAGTACAGCTGATGCGGCTGAATGCAGCCGCGTTTAGAAACGGCTGATAATGCGGCTGAAAAACCCTTATGTAGCCGCGGCCAGAAAAAGGCGCGGCTGAAAGAACTTGCGGCTGAGTGTGGCTGAGTATTTAAAACTACAGCCTCGGCTGAATAGTGGTCGAAGCGGTTGAAATGCGGTTGAAATGATTGCAATTGTGGTCTTTGTCTGACGCACTGCACTAACTGCCGTGGTCTTAATTTGTTAAGACGGCAAATTATTTAAAGATTTACACCCAGAGAGCGGCTTTTTTGAGTCTCATAGCGAGAGAGGAGAGAGCTCATCAGTCTTTAAACTTAAAAGGTTATAAGAAGAAGTGGCATGCATGAAGGTTTAATTTATTTTGTTCACACCAAAAAAACTCGATAACTTTAAAATGATTTTCCCAGCATTTTCCCAAGTCTTTAGAACACTATGCTCCTCTCATTTGTCCGTCACTCCAAATCAAAAAAAGATATTTGCGGCTGAGCACGGCTGAATGCGGCTGAAAAAGCCGCGCGGCTGAAAAAACCCGCAAGCGGCTGCAAGCGGCCGAAAAATTTTCAGCCGCACATCAGCCGCTTGCAGCTGCGGGCCAAAATTCTCTGACGATGCACTTCTGGTATACTCTACTGGTAAGAACTTCTGGTATGCACTTACGAGTCCAGAGCGTTGCGCAGGATGTAGTAATCCAGAGGTAGCAGTAGTCCAGAGGTCTTACGGGTTCCAAGTGTGCGTGTAAATCTCCCAGCCTGTCATTCCTCCCTCTATCAGTTTCTGCCGCCTGTTGCCGCTCCTGGCTCCCTGCTGACCTAGGTACAGAATTTACAGAGTAAGCCATCAGTCAAAACGTGTGACTGCTAGGAGAGCAATGACTCCCTGCTGACCTAGGTTCAGCAAGGTAAGGTAGGGTTACATCGATAGGTACAGTAAGGCTGGAGCAGAAGTAGGTGCTGCTTGATGTGGGGTTCTTGCTGTGTGCCTGTTCCTTACACCATGTCACACAATTGCCCTGTTGACCTAAGTACAATGAAACCAGAACACAACTAGGTGCTGATTAAAGTGGGGCGCTCATTGTGTGCCTGTCCCTTACACCATGCCACACAATTGCATGTCCTCACTCAGCTCATGCACGCCTATCCAGTGATGAAAATTTAAAGAATAATTCTCTTTGACTTTGTGCCTAATCTCGCGTATGCAAAACTACCGTTGCATCTGCGGTGTATGCTATGAATAAAAGTGGGCTGCTGCTGCTGCTGATAAAGCCTCTTAATCTGCCCACAACAGGCAGGACCACCTCGTTCAGCCTCCGTTTGTAATCTTGCTGCGCATGTGTCGTGTAGGTGTTCAAGCAGAAGGTGGGTCTGCTGCTGTTGCTGCTGCTGCGGCGGCGGCGGCGGCGGCTGGTCAAGCCTCTTCATCCACACCACAACAAGCGGGACCACCTCACCCTGCTCCACCTGCAGGTATGTGAATATGTGTGTATTGCTCGCTACGTGAACGCTTGTTTGCATGTGTGTGCATGTGGGTTTGTTGGGGAGTGTTACTTTGTATGTTGTCAACTAGCTGATCACATCTGTTATGATGTATGATAGCTCCCTCCCCCTTTTATTGCCTACTTGCAATGTCTTCCTGGCCTTCAGGACTAGTCCTACCTCGCCAATTTGTTCACATGCATATATAGCATCTATTTTTCCAATGCTGTATTGCTGCCCCCCAGATAGCAGACACTGGCATGTAGGTTTGCTGTTCACACAACTCTAAACCCAATGTCCAGGTCAGCGTATCATACAGCATTCGCCCAATTGAAATTCATTCCCTCTGCATAGCATTAAGGATTCACACCAGGAGGTCAATGTACATTATGAAATGCATTAATTAGGGTTTGCCAGAACCCTATGTGTACGGTGCACATACGGTACTTTCGGCAGGGAAACCACCACATATACGGTCATATACGGTGTATATATACAATTCTGGCCAACCCTAGCGTTAATCTATGCCTCATTGCTTGTGTTGTGTAAAAATGAATCTGCAGTACCCACAGCTGCGGCAGCAGCTGCAGCAGGCGTGGCAGAGGCTGCGGCTGCCGGTCCTTCACCCATGGCGCCCGTGCAAGGTCCTAAGAGACAAGGTGGGCTGCTTGTGTACGTATGGTAGGATGTGGAATTGCTGCTTGTAAAGGGTGGGGAACTTTCATCAGGACACAGCCAGGTCACCACTTGGCTTCATTTAAATTTTATATCAGACCTTGCTTCTGTCCGCAACCCTGGGCACAGGAACCGGGCTGAAACTCGTAGTGGGTGTGGGGTGACAAGACTTTCTGTAAATTTCCTGTGTCTCTTGTGTGAGTGCCTTCCATTCGCAGGCATTCCCAGTACCTCTGACCCATGTCGACATTGCAGCATTGTTGTTCTACATTTTTGGTGCTTAAACCATAAAGCAGAACTTTATCAGTGCAAGTTCAGGAGTGGAATTTTTTCTGCTGAAGTGGGTGCAAATTAGGCACCGGGGCCCACACAGAACCCCAAAAATGCCAGATTTTCGGCAATTGTCAATGATTAAAACAAGTGCGTTGCATTCTGATGGGGTAGAAAGGGCTTTGTATTGGACGGAGAGCTTATTGGCACATTTGGGGGGGGCTTTGGCCGGGCGACGACTTATGAGTTGACTAACGCTTATATCTGCATGTGATGACTGCCTCCAGTGGACAGCTAGGATCTTGTGCATTGCATCTCATAAAAACACTCGTGCCCGCATGCACTTACCACTGTTTGTGCTGTGATATGCGTAAATCTTCTTCATTTGGCTGACACACCACTGTCTGTGCTGTAAATGCGTGCAGCTCCATCGGCACCGGTACCTACAGCCGCTGCTGCTGCGCGCGGTGCGTGGGCCGGAGTTCGAGCCAGAGGTGCAGCCACGGACTCTGGACAGCCTTCAAAGAGGCACAAGGCTGAGCATGAGATTATGGAGGTGGGCTTGCTATTTTTTGTTTGGTGTGTGTGTGTGTGTGTGTGTGCGCGCGCGCGTGCGTGCGTGCGTGCGTGCGTGAGGTCCTTTGCGTCATTTTCATGGGCGCACTGCTGGATCGCAGAGAGGCACAGGCATCAGACGGATTTACAAGCCAGGGCACAAAGCCGCGGTTGCCATGCGTGAAATGAATGCTTAAAGGTGTGCCAGTCGAGTAGGACTGGTCGTGTTGAGTGGGACAGGCTGAATAATTAGGCGTAAGAACAACAAACAATTGAAATGAAATGTGAAATGTGTGCACTGTTCATCTGAGATCTAGTGGCCCGGTGGGGAAAGCCTCCCTGCCTGTGTAAAGTGGGTAGACAAGTCCTTTTTATTGACCTGTAAAGTTCATTTTTCCAGCTACTGATGGTATGTTTAAGAGAAGGATGAGGCACGAAGCTAAACCTGCGGCACTCCTAGATGGTGCGAGGCTAGGCACAACGCCTCAAGATTCAAGACCAGCATTGAGGAATGGGTATACATCTTATATTTGCTCCTGGATTCCTGCCAACATTGCCTACAATATGCAGCAAGTATATACACACCTATATATATATATATATACACACACGTTCACACTCATAGATGCGGACATACATACACATGCACACCCACACACACAAACATACCTACACATAAAAAACACATATACACACGCATGTACGTACACACGCAGGTCGCTCCTGGTTCTGCAGTCCGTGTCCTGCCTTTTGCTGTTCAGCACCGTAGTGTGGAAGTGCACCGTTCCATTGCCGATGGGAACCTTGCCACTGAGGGCATTTCACATGTAAGCAACATTTTGAACTGATGCCAGGGCTGTGGGCATCATAGGAGGGACCATAGCGTCTCTGTGGAGCTGCATTCTTTAGAGGAAACACGTATGACAACACATATGTGCTCGCACACACGCACATGCGCACACATGAGCACGCAGGCGCGCACAAACACACACACATACGCACAGACAAGGATACACACAGACAAATACACGCATAACCACACACACACACACATACTTCATGACAGGGCCAAATGAGGCTGAGCTCCATCCTTCCCTACGGCCAGCCTCCAAAAGCCCTCCCTCCCCCCTCCAGCTCTGCTCCCACGGATGTTCACACCAACGCGTTAAATGCTCACACTGATGCATTGGACGCTCACACTGATGCGTCAGCTGTGCGAGGCAGGGGTGCACCTGCAGTGGCAAAGAAGGGCAATGAACAGGACGTTGCACGCAACACATTGCTGGTGCCTGTGCATGCCGCGTGGTTCAGGTAGGTAGGGTGGTGCACACGTGTGTGCGTGTGCGTGTGTATGTGTGCACGCATATGTGTATATGTATATGTGCGTGAGTGTGCTGCGTGTTGATGATGCATCCGTATGCAGGGCAGAAGGGCATTCGTTTGCCTTGTGTTGCATCATTATCCTTGTAGGGAGCTGTATTTGTATAGGCAATTCACGTTTTTTATGCATGATGCAAAGGCTCAGACAGGTAATTTGGTGAGGGTATGTGTTGTATGTTTAGGTCTTGTAATCGTGGGTGCCCCCATATATTATTTTCCCTTGCTCGGTATCAAGCACGGGCAAGATTGCTTGCCTGTTTGTTCACGTCCTTGTCCACGTAACTGTGTTCAGTGGCCAGGTTTCTGCATGCTTTTTACTAGAGATTTGAGGCAGGCTGCAGCATGGGTGATGTTTAAAAGGAACGTTTGTGGCAAATTCACGTCACTTTTTTTTAATCCCAGCATTCGGAATCCTATCTGTGTATACGCTGAAGTACCAGAAAGAAAGGAGCAGGACCTTCATTGCCTGTATACGACTGACCACAGGGGAAGTAGGTCGCCTTGTTCCTGAACAAGCAGCAAAGCCAGACAATGTATAGCATACAACAAGAGAGCTGCAGCACCAGAATTGTCTGTCTGTACATGGTCATTCCCCGGCAACAACAATACAATATACAAAAAGTGCCCCCCTCCCCCCCCCCAAACACACACCATATGCTGCTCAGGCTGACAGAAACAAAAATGCTCATACAAGTCAAGCACAAGTCAGACCTCCAGTTGTATAATTCTCAGGCTGACAGACACAGAACATGCTCACACACATCAACACACAAGCACACACTCACCCATGACCCATGAACCCTTTAAAGCATGTCACTGGCATGCGCACCGCCATTATCAATTGCTCACTGTCACTCTTAGATAATGACAGCCCATCCTTCAGATGCGTGTTTTTTTGTCCAAGGCCCTCTGTTGTTAGGTATACTCTCAAGGCCCTCTTGTTAGGTAACTCTCACTTGAGTGCTTGTCAGCGTGCTTTGCCTAGACACCCTCTGTTAAACTCACACCTGCAACTCTGTGACTGCTTGTTTCAGTCCAGTCCAATCATAGGAACATCGCTAGTCACGTCACTACTGTCGCTTACCACCTGTAGCTAGGATTTATATTCTCAAAAAGTCTCTTCCAAGCAAAGATCCTGCAGTTCTCTTTTTGTATCGCACCCCTTTTGACTACTCGTGTGTGCACTTGTGGTTTTTCTATATAACCAGGTGGCATGCTATCAGTAAAATTGAGGAGGACGCCCTGTCTGACTTCTTCACCGGCAGCTTTCCCAGCAAAACTCCCTGCACTTACAGGTGGGCTGCCGCTTCCCTCATCAAAACGATGATGCCTCACATTGCTATATTTATACGGCAGGGCTTGTTGTTTGTGGAGCTGCAAAGGCCGTGCTTGAGGGGCGTCACTAGATTAGGATGGTTATTCGTGGAGCTGCAAGGCCGTGCTTGAGGGGCGTCACTAAAATAGGATGGTTATTCGTGGAGCTGCAAGGCCGTGCTTGAGGGGCGTCACTAGAATAGGATGGTTATTCGTGGAGCTGCAAAGGCCGTGCTTGAGGGGCGTCACTAGATTAGGATGGTTATTCGTGGAGCTGCAAGGCCGTGCTTGAGGGGCGTCACTAGAATAGGATGGTTGTTTGTGGAGCTGCAAAGGTCGTGCTTGAGGGGCGTCACTAGAATGGGAGTGGTTGAGCAGGGACCACCTTGGGTCCAGCTTCCGTCTCATGTGCGCGCTTGCTCAACCTATTCGATGAAATGCTCACCGCCACGCAATCGTGTAGTTGCTTGCAAACTTTTTTTGACACAGGTAGGATTAGCTATCCATCAGAAAGTGCTGGGAGGCTGTGATTTACTGATATGTGGGGTTGGCCACAACCGTGCATATAGTGCATATAGACAGTGTTTATACGTAGGGTTGGCCAGAACCATATACATACAAGGTATGTACGACATTTTTGGCAGGGAATTCACCAGATATACGGTCATATACATTTATACGATTCTGGACAACCCTATATACGTTATATTTAGCGGGGAAATCACCATACATATGTTACTTATGGTTACACGCGGAGGTGGTCACACATACCGTACAGGCTCATGACCAATGCAATTCTTAAAAAACCCAATTAATAAAAACCCAATGCGAGCTATGCAAGGGCCACACAATCTAATTATTTACTCCAAAGCTGCCTTTGGCCCTCTCTCGAGCTGCACGTGCACACCTATGCATGCGCGTGTGCGCGCGTGCGCGTACGTGCGTGTGTGTGCGTGAATGTGTGTGTGCGTGCGCATACGTGTGCATTGTGTACGTGCGTGCGTGTGTATATTGTTTTGTACGTACGTATGTGCGTGCGTGCGTTGTGTAATTGTTCGTGCGTGTGTGTGTGTGTGCACGTGTACGTGAGTACGTACATGTGTGCAAGCACATACGTGTATGTGAGCGTGCGCGTACGTGTGTGCGTGCGTTGTGTACGTGCGTGCGTGTTTATACGGTTATGTACGTACGTGTGTGCGTGCGTGGGTTGTGTACTTGTGCGTGTGTGTGCGTGCGTACGTGTGCGTGCGTACGTGTGTGCGTGTGGGTACGTGCGTGTGTGCGTGTACGTGTGCCTGCATGCACATGTGAAAGGGTTCAAGACACCCTCCCTCTTGGTGTCCTTCATTCCAAGAGAGGGTTAGCCTCCCGAGCTGTTTGTCCCCTTTGGGGGCCTTGAGGGGCGGCTTGGAGGCTTTCCCATTAAAATAATTAATTAAACCCAACGCGAGCTTCGAGGCCCTGGTAACTTAGTTATTCAAACTGCTCCCGACACTCCGCGAGGGGGTCAGAAAGGTTCGCGGTACGCGATGATATATCGCCTATACGGTATATACGATTCTGGCCAACCCTACTAGTAGACAAAAGGCATGTGCCGCCAAAGCTGGTTTCAGGAAATGCATTGTTACTTCGGCTCTTTCTATGACCAGTAACTCGCCCCTTTGATGTGCCTCTGCAAAGCTACTACAGCTACGAAATAATCACTCAAATTGTTCTTATCACACCTTTCTCCATGCCTCACGGTGCTCAAGCTTATTTGTATTCAAATCTAAGCACGCACGCATTGTTACCCAGCCGCACATTAGCACACATACTTACATAGGTATACACACATCCTTACACACATGCTCGTCTCTTCACGCTCGCTTTCACACAGGCAGTATCGCGACACGTTCATTAACGCTTACCGTGCAAACCCCACTCAAGTTCTCTCCCTCACAAAAGCCAAGTCCCTGGTGGAAGGCGATGCAGCCACCATAACAAAGTAGGTGTTATTAAATCATCATATGACGATAGCTGGTACAACACTGGTTTCAGCGAATCTTGGGAAACGTGAGTATGCTGCTCTTGGGCAGCTTTAGTGAGTTCCTCTCATCAGTTAGGGCAACCTTGTCGTCTGAGCCCGTAAGTCCGTCATACAAACATAATAAAGCTGTGTGCCTTACTCAATTACAGCAACCTTCAGGTACATAAGCTCACATGCACACGCTCGTGCACACAAACTTACAGACACATGCAAAATAGCATTCCCGCTCTTGTAACAACACACATACATATACACATGTGTATTAAAGTAGCAAGGACACGCACACACACACAAACGCAAACACACACATACGCCAAACCAACAACAACACGCGCCTTGGCAAAATTGACGTGTTTAGTGTGTGGAACTTCTTGGACCACTGGGGCCTCATCAACTATCAAGTGCGGCCTGCAGCAGCAGTGCAAGGCCGTGCCACCTCAGCCTCTCCTCACAGGTGTGTGTATGCGTGTGTGTGAGCGCACGCGCATGTGCACTGCTGTGAGCAAGTGAGTACGAGTATACGTGTGTGCTCTCGTGCAATGTTACGGTTGCAACGTCGCTCGGTGCTTGTGCACAGGAGCTTTAGCTAGAGGTGTACAAGCTGACCGAAAACCTGTCTCCACCCTTGTAAACAACAGCAGGGTCGGAGACCAGGACACGTGCACAGTTCGGCCAACCCCTGCCCAGGGAGATGCCACCTTCCTGCTCTCACCCAACCCTGTAACCCAGGTGTGTCTGGCTGTGCTGCGTGCTGTGCTGTGTTCTCTCCTCACCTTCCTGTCCTCACTCTCTCAGTAAAAGAGTTGCTCCTCCCTTAATATTGCATGAATGCATTGCACACACATACACTCACACTCAAATTATACACACATGCACACACACATCAAGCACATGCACAGACAATCACACACAATCACACAATCATCCAATCTTGCAAACACAGGCCGCAGCCATCGCAGCTCTCAGCAAAGGAGGCCGCTCCCTCCCTTTACAGCGCCCCCACAGCCGCAGCAAAGCAGCTCTGTCGTGGCTGTCTGCCTTCAACCCCCCCAAGATCCACTGCAACGCCATGCCGTGGGTTGACTGCACTGCGCTGCGGTACGTGTGCCGTTCACACTTGAGTGCTATGTGTTCTATGCCGTGGGTTGACTGCACTGCGCTGCAGTACGTGTGCCGTTCACACTTGAGTGTTATGTGTTCTATGCTACCGTTCGCTGTAGGCTTTGTCATTTACACCAAGGCATAAAAAGAATAATCACACTTGAGTGCTATGTGTTTGTTTTTCGCCGTTTACGTCACGTCTGCCCTCAAGCCCCCCAAATCCCATTGCACCGCACTGCGTACCAGGTTGCGTGTATGTGCTGTTTATATGTGCCTACTTCACGTGTGTCGTTTGTCTGATAAGTCATGATGAACTGCGTACCAGGTTGCGTGTATGTGCTGTTTATGTGTGCCTACTTCACGTGTGTCGTTTGTCTGATAAGTCATGATGAACTGCGTACCAGGTTGCGTGTATGTGCTGTTTATGTGTGCCTACTTCACGTGTGTCGTTTGTCTGATAAGTCATGATGAACTGCAATGGGTCTTTTTGTGTGTGAAGATACATATGAACACGCCCAGGCGTGTTGCTACGTACCATTTTTGTGCGTATCACTTGTGCACAGTCAGTTGTGAAAATCGTGTCAATGTGATCTACTTGCGTGCGTCCTGACCGTCTGTGTATTGTGTATGCATTTAAATAAGTGCACTCCTTGCTTTAGTATTCAGGGTAAGTGGGTGTACAAGACTCAAGCCCCTTTTGCTACAGTTATATGTGAGCCCGCTCGCCCCTTTTCATATGCTTTTAACCATTCACACTTAGACTAGTTTACACTTCAATACGGTTCACAGGTACCACTGCATTAGGCACCCAGACGTGAACCTTTGCCCTGAGGCTTATGCCCGTGGCATGTTTCCTGTGGGCTGCTCCTCTAAGGACTTTGTGCGCATGGACCACAACCAGCAGGTGTTGTTTTGACCTGGAAGTGAGAAGGGGGAAACATCAGCTGGAAGAAACACAGGTTGATGTCTTTGCAAGAGGCCAGGATTCCTGGGAACAAAAAATGGCACTGCTTGCACATGCTCAGCAGTTGCGTAAATTTCACCCTGCACATTATATAATTATATTGTTACGTGCATTCATGCTTAATGCTTACATGCCTTCCTAGGCCAGCAATTTTGGATGCCCTCCTAGCAATTCTGGTAGCAACCCTGGGTGCCTTCCTAGGCCAGCAATTCTTTTATGATGCTGCTTGTACATACTCAGCAGTTGTGTGCTCCTGTGCGCATGTACCATCTTAGGCCAACATACCTGATGACGACAAGTGGTCTCCCTCTGAGACGCTGCTCCTGCTGGAGGGCATCGAGCTCTTTGGAGAGGAGTGGGCGGCGGTGGCAGAGCACGTGGGCGACAAGATGCCGGTAAGAAGGGCGTGTGAAGTGGAAACATGCATCGGTACGTTTGTTTGGTAAGCATAGGCTGCGTCTCACTGCGGTCACAAAGCATTGCAGAGTGGCTCTGGAGAGGAGCAGGGGTGGTGGTGGTGGCACGGCACGTGGGTGACAAAACGCCAGCGCAGGGAATACTTGTGATGTGTAAGATTATATTGTTTGGATGTGTGATAGTCAGTGATTGGGTTCTGAATGTGTGATAGTCAGTGATTGGGTTCAAAATGTGACGTTTTGGAGGGGGGCGGAGGAGAGCGTGTGGGTGGTTTAGGTGATACAAGTTAACAAAGTAAGCATGGACCATAGGGTCAGCCAGAGCCACATACATACAGTGTATGCACGGCATGCTGACAGGGTAGGCTTAGCATGATTGGCCACGTATGTTGCACTTGTATGGTGCTGGCCAATCCTTAACACACACGTCACGTACTTTATGGCTGATAGATGCTTAAATCAATTGTCTTTACCAACAGCTAAGTATAAAACCATTCCGACGCGTTTCTACATTCCAACTATTTACCCGTACGCGCTGCTCAAACCCACACACAGCTCCAACATCACTCTGCGTCCATGCCCACAGTTGTGTTAAGTACATTCCATTTTACGCATCTAAAACAATCACCGCAGCTCACCGCGTACGTCGCTCACTTCTCCCCGCCATTCGTCTCCACATCCTAAACTTGTCTCAGTGCTACCCCGTTGCATGTGTCCTATGCCAAGTCCCACGTGCAGTCCCAGTTCGTACAGCGCTTACTTTAATTCCCACAGCGCTTTTCACTACTTAAAACAATGTAATTCCCGCATGCAGTCCCAGTGCGTACAGCGCTTACTGTGATTCCAATAGCGCTATTTATTACTTATAGTCTTATAATATTGTAATTCCCGCTTGCAGTCCCAGTGTGTACAGCTCTTACTGTAATTCCCATAGCACTTTTTATTGGTTAAAATTATGTAATTCCCACACGCAGTCCCAGTGCGTGCAGCGCTTTCTGTCCCTGCCCATCGACGATGCTTTACTGGACGAGCTTGAGCAAGGCCCTACCGCTCCCTCCACCCTCCAAGCCCCAGCAGGTACGGTTCATAATCAGTATAACTATGTTTTTTATGGCACAACAACCTTTAAAGGTTTGAATTCATCGTAAGTCCGCTCAAAGTTCTACGTTCATGGCGCAAGTGCACCGGCTTGTATATAGTTTTTCCAATGTATTCCCACCACTAACTTGCCTTTGAGAAGTACTGTAGGCAAAAATCCAGTGCATACTAGAAAGAAACGGCTGGGAACGTGGGTGTATCAACACTACAATGTATGCAAGGGGATTGTTTCTGAACTTACGGATTTATTTATGGCTGGCCAAGACCAGTCAGCGGTCAATCGTTCAGACAACCTGGCTCAAGGACTCCCCCTATGTGTAACAATTGTGAGCATTGGGCAATGGTACCATGTGTGTGCCTGAGGAAATAGCAGGGCAGCACTCAGCTTTGCGGATCGGCATTGTGCTGTTTGTAGGCCCGTTCATGAAATGGCTACTGCAAGGCACGCCAGTGCCACACCTTTGACCCTCTATGTCATGGGAGTTTCCATTGAAGGAAGAGTGGAATGAGTGTACCAGCAGCAGGTCCACAGCTTGAAACTCACTCAAAATAAAACCTCTGCGCAATGTAGTGCTCACAGCGCAACGCACGCTCAGTATCAGCGTGCTGCACACCTCGTGATATGTAATCACTCATGGCATGGTGCACACAGCACGATGTACGCTTGCTCATGGCACAGAGTATGCTGCTCAATCTACGCTTGCTCATGGCAAAGAGTGCGCTGCACAAGTATGCTTGCTCATGGCATAATGCACAGAGCACGATTTACGCTCACCCACAGCATAGTACACAGCACACTCTGCACAGTCAGCACAACTTTTCCTCCATCACAGCATGACATGCACATGAAGTGCCCTGCAGGCACTGCTACCCTTGCGGTGTTCTACCCTTTCAATATAAGTACTGCGTGCGCTCGCAATGCCATTGCTATGTGTGGAATTTGCAAGACAATACCTCCACCCTTTTGATGCCTTGCCCTCTAAGCCACTCGTACAACACCACATGAATGCTTAGGTACCGCCACCTCGACTACGATTCCCCTCCACCCCCCTCCTCTTACCGGCGTGAGAATCCCAGTGCCCACTGCTATTCCATCAGCAGGACCTCCTGCACAACCCTCCCAGCCTCCTCTCTGTCCGTCACCGGCGCAGCCGCCACAGCAACAAACGCTTCAGGCAGTAGAGGAAAGTAATGCAGATGGGCAGCAGTTTGCAGAGGAAAGTAAGGCAGGCAGATCTCAAGATGGCCAATCTTCTGGTGCTGGTGCTGGTACTAGTGCTGATGCTGGTGCTGATGCTGGTGCTGGTACTCTTGCTGATGCTAGTGCTGATGCTGGTGCTGGTGCTGGTGCTGGTGCTGGTGCTGGTGCTGGTGCTGGTGCTGGTGCTGGCGCTGGCGCTGGCGCTGGCGCTGGCGCTGGCGCTGGTGCTGGTGCTGGTGCTGGTGCTGGTGCTGGTGCTGGTGCTGGTGCTGGTGCTGGTGCTGGTGCTGGTGCTGGTACTGGTACAAATGCTGGTGCTAGTGCTGGTGCACAAACAGTTCCTGACGGCCGTCCTCCTCCTGACACTGGCGCGTCCAACACAACGCAAGGGAGCTCTGAAGTCTTGCTTGACCTGGGTCTGCTGGCTGCCTCTGCGTGCGCGGGAGATGCTTCCGCGTGCGTTAAGGTGGAGGAGTATGTGCTGGACCAAGTGGAAGTGCCTTTTGCTGAGAGCCCCAACCCCTTGATGGCACAGGTGGGCCTTGGGGTGTGAGTGTTTGTGCATATCGTGTGTGCAAGTGTGTGCAAGTGTGTATGTTATTTCGTATGTGCATATCTTTAGGCGTATTTGTGTGATGGCACAGGTGGGCCTTGCAAAGCATGTGTGTGTGCATCTCCGTGAATCTGGTGCATATTGATGTGAGTTTGTATGTAAGCTTGTGTGCTTGCATGCGGATGTGTGTGCGTATGCCTGTTGTCTATGCGTGCATTTGCGCATGGTTGACACTACATTTTCTCAGTCCTTGAGGCCGAAATCCAGTTCCTGTTCACGGCTTGGTGCTTTTGGAGCTTAGGTAGCAATTCATAGTTGGTCCCTTCGTTGCATAGGCAGGTCTGTTGACTCAATCATGAGCGAGTGGGACTACAGTCCACACAACAGATGTTGGTGGTGTCTTTTGGTACGGTATGCAGACAGCTCTGCAGGACTCTGGGCATTTTGATGCTTGTGTGTGAGGCAAAAGGTTTACCGTCTGCGGGCAAACGGCGCCCTGCAGAAGACTGGCTTATTGACTGACACCCTTTGCGTGTCCATCCCCATGCAGCTTGCCCTGTGCAGCATGGCCTTGGGCCCTCAAATCATGGGTGCTGCCTCAGAGGCTGCTGTGGTAACCCTTTCAAGCATGGAGGAAGTGGGAAAGGCTGAGGAACTAGATCTGGTACGCTCGGCGACCATCTGTATTGAGCTTTCAATTGGTAAATGTGTATGTGCTGAATGCCAAAAAATAATGAAGACTATTGCACGTCTCTTTCTTGAATTGCACACAAAAAAATCTGCCATGATTTATTGGTTTATTTGGTTTATTGTTTTTTGAGCCCTGAAAGGGTGTTAACATCCTTATTCATGCACGGAGATGGCTTTTGTTATTAGAGGCTTGTATGTTGCACACCAGCACATTATACCTGTCCTCATCTGTTTTGTGTAACTGCCACCCAGGTGTCATTGGCCGAAAAGTCTGTGATTAGGGCTGCAGCAGCTGCCCTGATTGCAGCTGCTGCCAAAGCCAAGCAGATGGCAGACGATGAGGAGATGGAGATGCGAGAGCAAGTGCGTACACACACTTCCATTTTCAGATTATGATTTCCTTGTGTGTAACGCTGGCACGTTGAATCTAGAGCAGTGAAGTGATTTACTACAAATTCTTGGTGGCCTTAAAGATTTACCTTAAGGTCATACCTCAGGGTGATGCATTGCAAAGAGTGGACGTCTGACTGTTTTGTACAAGTCTGTGAGCATATGGGTTTGTTTAAGTTAGCCGTTAGACGCTTGAACCATGCTGGCTGTGGCGATTCTTTGCACTTATTTTTTGCAACAATAACTTGCTTACTGGTATTGGAACCGATCCATCTCAAAACACTTTTTACTTTTTACGCACTCGCTTATCCATTGCCAGAAAGCTTTCCACGCTCAATACTACTTCATCGAAAACATTGTACTCAGGCCCAAAGGATGGTCCAGCTTCATTTGAGCAAAGTGGATGAAAAGCTGCAGTCCTTGGAGCAGCTTGAAAAGGTGGGTCTGAGCGCGTTATCATGCCAATGCATGGTAAGTCATTAATATTTGGCACGCACTTTCGTTGTGAGTTACTGTACCAGACGTGCACCGATAGCAATCATTTGCCCGGCTGTCTGCTCCTTGCAGCTGCTTGGCGATCATACAGTTAAGGCAGGGGTATATACAGGTTTCTCACTGCTGCAAGTTTTCCCAAACAAACTCAGCCATACACCAAAAAGTTGTTCCAGGTTGTTTAAACCTTCCTTTTTGTGTCCAGGCCTTGGAAAAGGAAAGAGGATTAAGCGAGAGCAAGAGGAAGCAGATCTTCTCCAAGCTGAATACACTGATAGACAGCAATAGACCAAAAACGGAGGCCATGTCAATCGATTCCTAGCCTTACTTATCCAGGGAAAGTGTTTCCCAGAACAGCTGCGGCAAGCGGCATCCTTAGTCTGACTTGACGGCCACTGTGGTTTCTCTGGTTCGTTTGCTTTCGTCCTCATTCGGCTTGAACTTCTAGACAATTACACATTTCCCCTCATACATGTATGATTATTCCAACATTGTATGGGATTGATTGTGAAACAACATGTGTTATTTTCATGACAATGTGCTCGTCGGATCGCAGCTGAAATAATAACATGTGTTGCAAATGTGGGTAAAGATCGTGGCCGTTCCTCTTCCCAATCCCTGGCAGACGTGGAGAATGGCAACACGATTTTTAAGACTACGATGATTGAAATACGTACCAAAACTTGCCGTCCGGAATCAACGATCACGTTGTCGCGAGCAGTGTGACCCAAATTTTTTTCTTGAAGTTAACAAAATGAGTTTTCGATTCGGATTTGCTCGGGCGGGGGACGGAGGGGCGGGTCAGCCCGGAGTAGTGGCATTTAAAAACGAAGGGCACGAGGAGGAGGAAGTGGAGGAGGAGGAGGAGGAAGACGACTACCCGTATATGCCAGCTACCGAAGTGCCGCGCCAACCCCTCCGATCTTCGCTCGAGGGAGCACGCGTTTTGCACCTTAACAGGTCTGAGGGGGCACTGACCCTTTTGCTAGGGAAGGTGGACAGCAAGGAGGCAGCTGACCTGCTTAAAGATGAGCGGGTCCTGGCCTCTGACCTGGTGCCGGGGGTGAACGAGGGCGGATTCAAGCTTTGGGTGAGTTCTCTTGTTGCAGCAGCGCACTCGGCCAGACCATAAGCCATACACACACACACACACACACACACACACACACACACACACACACACACACACACACACACACACACACACACACACACACACACGCGCACGCACATGCACACACACACACACACACACTCACACACACACACACATACACACACACACACATGCACACACACAACACACACACGCACGCACACACACAACACGCACGCACACACACAACACACACGCACGCATGCACAAATACACACACATGCAAAAATTCAGACACCATCGTGTTCACAATGCACGCATGAATGGCACTGACATGACCGGCTTGTCTGTCGCAGGAGGGTGCCATTGACCTGTGCAATTACATGGCCAGCAAGTACAACCTTACGGATGACATCTTTACCAATCCAGGGGCACACCGGCCACTGCAGGTACGGTGTACTGAGTGTGTTTCTTGTGGGACATGTCACGGACATGTGTGTGTTTGCGTGCTTTAGGCCAGTGCCCTATACAAGGATAGCTGCACATGACAGTACATTCCCAGGTTTCATGCCAATAGTTCCAGAGGGGGTCAACGGAGGCCCCTAATGGGGGTACTTATGAATTGTGAATTGAGTATGGGCGCCCCAGCTGGCAACAAGCAAGCTCGGACCCCAGAGGCAACACCTGCTGGTAGCACCTGAGCATGAATGTTGCCAGCTGGGGCAAAATGTCTGTTTGCCTGCGGCGTGAACCCTGTTTTTCACCACAAAATCTTAGCAGGCCACCCACATTACCAAATCACATGATTATTGATGTTATAGAGTCCTTACAATTAACAAATATCATTGCAAAAGAAATGGAGTGAAACGGTGAACTAGTTGGGGATGTAGGCCAACATATGCTGTTTTCCCATGCAAAGCCACCTTCTTAGGGCTTTGGTGGTCACTGTGGGCTTTCAGCCCTGCCAATTTGCACACAGAGCGACCCACATGAATCCAAGCACTTCCTCGTGTAACTCATAATGCTTCAATTCAAAGCAAAAATGGTACCAATCGGGGAAAGGGGCAGTGAATGGCTGGTTTCCGAGTGCAAAAAGAGCACATATTTGGACATTTGCTCCGTTGACCCCCTCTGCAATAGTCCCATGAACAAATCGACACCGTGGTCAAACCTGCGTGTGTTTGTCGCATCATATGGCTTTCGCATCATACTCTGCGATGTGCAGAGCAGGTGTTTTCCTCATCGCCCCGGTTACCCTAGAGTTGAATGCGCACTTGATGCATGAGTGGTGATTTATTTTAGCGCAGGATGGCTTGCCCACTGCTGGGATTGGGTACACATGTGCACACGTATTGCGTGAGTGAGGAAACCTGCCTTGCACATTGCACAGGGCAAGAAGGTGCTTGAGCTGGGGTGTGGGCATGGCATCCCAGGCATCCTGGCGTTGCTGGCTGGTGCAGAGGTGCACTTTCAGGTACTGTTTGGTGCGTGCCGTCAATGTGCTTGTCTGTACGTGTGTTGACCTTGGTGCCTGCATGTGCCGGCACATGTGCTTGAGCCCTCTAAATGTGTGTGTGTGTGTGTGCGTGTGTGTGTTGGGGGGGGTTGGGGTTGGAGGTGTGCGTTTGTGTGCATGCATGTAAAGTAATTCCCTGCGTCAAGCACTTGTCTGTCCGCACACCGTATACATTAGGGTTTAGACTCATCATGCGCGCTACGTGGACTTCAGCATTCAAGCTAGCACCTGTCCACCCGGTGGTAGTGCCCTTTGTCCTGCCTGGCGATTTCTACCTGTGCTTCCTCTGTACACAGCCATTGATGTGCAATAATAAGCAAACTCACACACACAGATACACACACCATCACACACACATACACACACACTCACACTCACACACTCACACACACAGGACTACAACGTGGAAGTCTTGACGCAGCTGACCGCTCCTAATGTGGCTGCTAACTTAGAAAGGCTACCTAGGGGCAGCTCGCGTCCTAGCCATCGCTTCTTCTCAGGGGACTGGTCTTCAGTTGGAGAACTCCTCACCGCCCAGGTACGGGTGATGCACACCTGTGCGGGTGTGATAAGACACGTTCTGACTCGCGCGCACACACACACACACGCACTCAGACCTGCAGGGAGACAAAGAAGAGTACACCTGTCTCCCCCTTTGATTAAGTGCAGAAATGACAAGCACGCTTTTTAGGTATCATGGCAAACAAGCAGGTTACAAACAAAAGCGTTCTCCAGTTGCACGGGGTATTTTGCTATGCCTCAGTCCAGCAAGGGGATGTCGTCTATCAGCCCTGTCGTTAAAAGGTGGACAGCAAGGGATCTTATCCTGAATTGTGGTTGCTAATGCAAAGGGCTTCCTCCTGTTTTCTGTGCCGCATTCACGCATCAAGATGGTTATTGGTTACTTTCCTGATCTCTGACGTTTTTTTCTTGTCTGCAACCTGCAATCTCTTTTCCAATGTGCAATCAAGCAGATTCTCTTTCCTTTTCCCTCCTCCGTTAACATATTTAAGTAAAAGTAGGAGGGCAATGAGAGAGAGAGAGAGAGAGAGAGAGAGAGAGAGAGAGAGAGAGAGAGAGAGAGAGAGAGAGAGAGAGAGTGTGTGTGTGTGCTGCATTTGTTTCACTGGGTAAAACAGAAATGGAACTCTGGTGCACAGTGTTAATTGCTCTTTGCGTAACAGGATGTTTACACTGCTACATTTTTTTTCAGACTAAAGCACTGGGCCCCGCAGAAACACAACACACACATGCTGGTGCGTGTACAGGGGCTTGGAGGCCACTACGACATCATTCTGACCGCTGAGTCCATCTACAACACCACCTCCCAGTGCCAACTCATAGAGTGCATCAAACAGGTGTGCTGACGCAAGTTGTATTCAACGCCAGAGCCCAAGAGTGCATCGAGTGGGTGCGCAGACGCATAGCGTAATAACTGCCTGACCCTAAGACTGCATTGAGCGTCTGCCCTGATGCCAACGCGTGCATCACAGAATTCAACTGACTCTTAGTTTCAGGAGATGAGTGTGTCAAGCAGGTGTGCTGATGTCAGCGGCATTGCTCGTTCATAAAATAGCTGTGCACAACGTGTTGCTGCTAACAATTGTACCGATTGTACCGATTGTACTAATTGTTACGATTGTACGTGTTGCTGCTAACAATTGTACCGATTGTACCTGATCGTGTCTGAGCAATTTGACAGCTAGGACCTGTGTGTGTGCTCTGCGTTCAAGCCTTGCTCATTGCTTTGCACTTACAGCTGTGCTCATCATTCCCTTTCTCTCACACACACACACACACACACACACACACACACACACACACACACACACACAAACACACACACAACACACACACAAA
>Ga0307942_1001013_pt1 | contig 21621 bp, 22 predicted proteins | sample OrgLakmetagen175_FD_201846 | JGI IMG/M metagenome (GOLD analysis project Ga0307942, IMG submission 201846) | Saline water microbial communities from Organic Lake, Antarctica - #175 | ecosystem: Environmental > Aquatic > Non-marine Saline and Alkaline > Saline | place: Antarctica: Organic Lake... | reverse complement strand
CACTTTGTGCCAGGACCACCACTGTAAGTAGCTGAGAGCTCCCTGGATAGCCAGGCTCGCTTCACTACTCTAGAGGACCTCCTGCGCATTTTTTCCCCTGTACGTCGGATACACTTTTTCCCGGCCAATTCGTCCCCTTTTTACACAGGGAATCCGTGTACAATTTCACCGGGGGGGCTAACTGGCCAAACAGGTATACCCCTGAGCGCACTGAATGAGTAATAGATTGTTTTTTAACTTGATTGATTTACATTTGGGTCCATTTGCTCCGTCGTTTTTTCAGGGATTTTTTTAGACTTCGGAAGGTCGCTCTATTTGGATGTGACAGAGTCTTCACAGTTTTCGGGTTTTATATCAAGCTTTGAACAGCCCCGTGCAAAATATCACCTGTTAGATCTGGAAATCTGGACACGAATGGTCGATTGATCAATGGTTTTTGTATGTGACTTGCCACCCATTCCTCTAGTTCCCTTCTGCCCTGTGTCGGCATCTACAAAGCTGTTGAAAACGTGTCGTTTATTTATATATGTGAAGAGATTACGACGGTTGCATGCGCGTGCGTCCTGCAATCAACTTATGGTGAACTCTAACTTCAGGTGTCCGGTGGCGGGTCGAAAAATACCAAAAGAGCTTCTTAGCCCAATCGCTTAGTCAAATTGACTGGAATCTTTCTGGCTCTTTTGGACTTTTTCTCTTTTTTCGACTCGCCACCGGACACCTGAAATGAGAACCACCATAAGGAAAGGTGTTTCCCCTCTGTTTCCCCAACAGGAGCTCACGATGTGTTTACTTTCTTGAGCAGAACAATAACAAGCTTTGTTTTTTCTCCATGACTTTGCGTTTTATGAGCAGGCTAGCAGTCGCACTTCTTGACTGAAGGCCTTTCTTTGTAAACCTTGTAAACCTTGTAAAGAAAGGTGGCCACTTATTGTCTTATGGATCAACATTTATGCGCGACAAGCCAAGGCCAGTCAGCCGCTGTTTAACTAGCTTCCATTGCTGAATATACTATGTTGGAATATCTTACAAAGAAAGCAAACGACTTGTGTAACCATAGCAGGGATGCGGTCCGGCTATTACCTCTTTTCCTATTCGCTTGCGCATGCCGATCATGCTAGGGACATGATACATGACCAAAAGAAATCGACTTTCTTAACTGCAGCTAAACCAGATAGCACGGTTAGCACCATTCAGGTTATAGTCATAACACAATTCTTCAGAGACCCCTATGTCGCGCTTCGCTACGATGACCATCACCTCCCGGCCTCCAACTAACCTGCAAGGTTTAAGAATAAGAGATACAGGATGGGGGTAAAACTTGTTGCATTTTAAAACCTCTTCTTTGCTCAGGCTGCAACGAATTTGCTCGGCGAGTGAGATTTACACTTGTTTTTTGTGATCAGATTCAGGCTTGGGCTAGAGACGTTATGAAACTGCTGCGCCAGGTATCCCTACAGGTTGTGGGGCTTCCATGCCAATCCCCCCCTCCCAATCATGCTAATTATGCCAACTGGCTTCTTTGTACTAACATTTGCGTTCATATTCTTCTGCTGCTCTCCAAATTTTCAGTCCCCTTCGTGTTTACACCGACATAAGTCCAGCCCAAGTACTCTCTTCCTCCTTACCTTTCTTGATTTTGCAGCTTGATCATAGCTCAAGCGCATTAACATCTTATTATTGTCATCACCTCTTGCACATTTTTTGACAATCAATTCTTTTATCTAAAGTTAAACTTCTCCGCTGACAACGAGAGTAATTCGCTACTGCATTTCCCAAACAAGCTCTACCAGGTTGCCTCTTCCAGTCCGCACATAGAACGTCACAGGCACACGTGTATGTGAGTGCGTATGTGTGTGATATATGTGCTACGTACTCAAGTAGTAGCCCCCTCACCATTTCTCAGTAATGCAATTCGGGTGCACGCTATGATTAACAAAGCGCCCCATGCTGCCGCCCTTAGTCGCATCCAGCACCAGCTCATTGGACAGGGTCATGAGATAGTAGTGAGGAATGCCTAGGGCCTCATACTGCTGCAGCCGGTAGTCTGCCACCTGGTGGTTGTCATTTGGAATATTTCAAGAGAAATAGATTAGGAATAAAGAGGCACCGGTTGAGGTGGGAAATATTGTTGCTTTAAGCTCCAAATTGGAGTATTTGAAGAGAAAGAAAAGGAAAGAGAGACTTATTCTAGACCAAATTTTAAAGTATTTTAAGAGAGGTAAAAATGTGAAATGGAAAAAACACAGATTGAGATGGTATATGCGTGCGGGTGGTTGTAGTAATGTACTCATGAGAAAGCACAGGGCGTCCAATGGAAACTGCACAGAAAGCATATGAAGGTATAAGCCTAAATAACCGCCTGAAAAGCCTCTAAAGATGTGCATGGCGGCTATATAAGCTACTGTAAAGGCAGGAGATTGAGGTGAGTGCCGCTACATTGAGGAGGACTATGCTCACTTTTAGTTTTCAGCTTGCAATCGATTATTAACGCATAAAGCACCAGCAGCATGCCCTGTTTCACACTAACATTTGGCCACATCACTGCCTGAACCACTCAGGCCACTTAGTCCATATGAATCATCTCTGAGAAACAATCACCATTGCGGCAAAAATGAAGTGAAATAGACCATTGGTCGGCCAGATACTGTAATGACAGTGCTACCTTTTTAAATGCGTTTGGGCCCCGCCCAGGTGACGTGCCACAATCAAATCTTGTTTTGCTCAGTCAAGTCTCACCAATCGACTCACAAGGAGCACCCCACATAGAGTTGCGGCGAGCACTCACCTCCTTTGTCACTACCTCCCCTGTGTACTGGACGATCACGGATCCTGCTGCCAAGGGCTCACCCGCAAGAACACCCCAGCCCTTCTCTTCCCCGACATGCCGCAACTGTGTGAGCATTGACAAGCGGCACCAGCTTAGCACTGAATCACATGCAGCGGTCATGTATCTGCGCAGTGTCTATTACATATTTTGCTCTAGCCACCAATTGATTAGGTCTCTGGTTGTTAGTGAAGCTTCATAAACAATGTGCATGAAAAAGCAAACAGCAAATTGTGAGCATTTGTTGCTGGGTTGTCTCAATTTTCGAAATCACCAATGCATTTTTGTACAATAGTTTTGAAACAGCATGTCACATCTTGTTCATTCACACTGCGTTTATCCCGTAAAGTAGCCTCAACTTTCTTACATATTGTTGCATGCTTCACGCTATCAGAACGCCTTCACAAAAGTCATAGCACAGAAGAAACGCACACCGAAAAAGCAGTACACAATCTCTATAAACGGACTTTTGAAACAAAGTTGTTATTTGTTGCAACCCAGTGTCACACGAAGTATTGCATCCCACCATAGATACGGGGTTTATACAGATTTGTTGGCAGGGGAGTCTTCAAATGTATGAACTCACGTACACACTTGGAGATAAAGTATCATGGCCATCCCTCTATGTATTAAACCACAGATCCTGCCCACCATGAGGTAAGGTGACAGCAGTCTCTGGATCCGCTGGTTCTCACACAGATCGCCGGCTGCACACTCGCCTGGCGTGCACTCCACAAAGCTGCAGCGGTTGAAGCAGCCGTCCTCCTCCCTGCACACCTGCAGCTCCAAGTATATGAGAAGAGTTTAATTTCTTGTGCACGCCTCAAAGCTGCAGCGGCCGAAGCAATCATTTGCATCCTCTCTGCATGACGACAACGCAGACTAAGGAACTTTTTGTAGTAGCAGCTACAGGTCTATAATCGCAGCAGTAAGGATGCTGCTAATCACAGCATCCTTACTGCTGGCATTTTAATCTCAATTTGTAATTTTTAACCGGGTAGAAAGCAAGTGAGTTGGGTGTTGTTTTGTTTCCCAATGTGTATGTAAGGAATAATAAGCCGATACCTGGCCAAGGGAATTGTTATTGAAGAGTGCTCCTGTCTGCGTAGCTCACACAGCACCACGCTGTACATTACTCAAAAAGTACATTAGAGTATGCTACAGGTAGTTATGGCTGTAGGTGAGAAAGAGAGCCAGTCACTGGGCGTAGCAGTTAATCACAGGGTTGCCACTAACTTGCTGAGCAACCCATTGCTTGCCCTCCTTTTGCTTGCAGTTACATCAGTAAACCTGCCATACGCTATGTACTCGACCGTGCTAGCGAACCAAAACCTCAACCTCCCAAGTCCACACCTTTCCCTCTTCTGGCTTGCAGTGGCATACATAGGGCTGCCATACACGGTGACCCTGCTCCCTGGCTCCCCCTCCTTGCCCACGTCTGCCTGGACTCTTGCCAGGACTCTTTCTACGCCCACGAGCACCCTTGCGGCCCCTGCAGTTCAGTGCATGGAGGCAATTGGATGCATGGTGGCTAGGGTTGGCCTGAACAGTATATATACACCGTACATGACCGTATAGCTGGTGATTTTCTACCAAGAATAGCGTATATGCACCGTATATATATGTGGTTCTGGCCAACCCTAATGGTGGCAGTTGAATGCACGGTGGTAGTTGAATGCATAGTTTGGTGGCACCGTGTGCTGTGAGCCAGTGCATGATGTATTGTTCACCCATCCACCAATGCACTGCAGTGCAGGGTGCTGGTTCCTGTAACGGCGGCCCCAGGAGAAGAGGTCCAGGAAACGGAGTTGAAGAATTCAGAGAAAAGATCCAATTGCTGGCGTTCACTGTTTAGCTAGTATTGGCCAGACATGTATGGCAAATGCACGGAGTTTGAAGCAGTTCAAATTCCACATAATTCATGTCCTTTATGGGGTGCATGCAGGTATATATTTGCATACTTGACGCCCGCAAAGCAAACGTAGCAATTTGATTGCAGGTACGCAACACACGACACATTCAACAGGCCTCACAAACACATACGTCAGATCAATTTGGGCCTTGATCCGTGGAAATCGGTGAGGTCCAAGGTACTTATGCAACTTTGTGTACACTGAGATCATATGGAAATTTGTGGCATGGACGAGGCGTAATAGCTTGGTAGTGCTAAGACTATTTGGCACTTGATTTGACAGAAACGTGGCACTGTACGCAACAATGTTTACGTGCATGCTTGTCGACGATTTCTTTATAAATTCAGAGCTCCCCGGCTACCATACTTTTTGGCAGGGGAAATATATAAAACTAATTACTAAAGTGCAAGCCACGCGCCTGCTTCCACACCCAATAAAATATGTAACACACACATACACATGTTCACATCGCAAACATAACAGTAAAGCCACAAGTGTCCCCTTTACACGACCAAATCAGCACGCTCACGCATGATCATCCACTTATCCTGGCCCACCTGCTTTTCTCTGGGTCCTCGTCACTCTCTGCGTTCATCAAGCTCTGCATCACGTGTGCCGCACCCTTTGTGTACAAGTTTTGGGGCAGGTGCTGCCAGGAGGGGGGGAGCAAAGGAGGAGGTTGGCAAGGAGGTGAAGGAGAGGCAGGCTGTGCGGATGGCTGGGGTGTGGGTTGGCTGGCTTGCGGTGTACTTACGATTGCTTCCTTCCTGGGAGTTGGACCTCCAGCCGGCAAGCCTGCCTGCTTTTTTCGGCCCTTACCTTTGTAGCCGTTGGCTGGCTTGCTGCTGCTTTTGCTGCATTTGCTGCTACTGCCAGGAATGGCGAGGGGTGCGTGGGTGGGGGGTAACAGTGGTGATTGGGGTAGGGGGGAATGATGTAGGGTGTGGTGAGAGCCTCCGTTTGGCTGTATGCTGAAGACCTTCCCTGCCTGTGGTACGACATATGCAGGTGGGTTTATTGTTACATGTTGCGTTGAGGGGGATGATGTAGGGTATGGGGAGAACCTTTGTTTGACCATCGCTGTTCAGACCTTCTCTGAACTTGATACCAAGTTTGTCGTATGCAGGTGGGTCTATTAACATGTTGCGACAAGGTACTCTGACGACTCTCGACTGTGTAAGGCTTAGTACTGGTCAACTATTATGAATTGCGATGTCTGAGTGCCCGATGTGCATCAGTCGCTTCCTATTTACATTGGGATTCAAAAATTTGTCGAGCAAGCGCTAAAGTCGTTTGCTGAGCATAAATGTAGCTGTCATTTGCTGAGCACGCAGCCCTGACAACACAGCATCCTCGACTTTGGGAAGCGGTGACCAAAATGCGAGATTAAGAGGACTTAAGTCATTCCCTACTCAATCATGCGTTCCAAGATAATAAATTACAAAGGTAGGACCGTGTGGGTACAGTGCCTTGAGCTGGGCAGTTAAAAACCGATTCCTCTCCTCCCACATTGACCAAAAGAGGAAGTGCCACTCCAGAAAGGCATTGCCAAATCCCCCTGCCACACACAGTAAAAGCGTCCGGGCCCTAAATTACAGGTGTGCACATTCCAAGATCCTTGTTCTGTTTGTGCAAAGTTCAAACGCCTGCACTCTGAACTCCCCCAAGAATAGCAAATCACGTGATCAGTGTACACCATGAAAGGAAGCTGAAATTTGCATCAGGTACGCACCTCATCAGTGCTCTCTAAACGTTGCTTCTTTGCCGCGTAAGCCTCCTTCTCCTGGTCCCTGTCATCCTCCTCATCCGACGCAAAGATGTCCTGGCAGCATTTCAGGGGTACAGGGGAGTCTGAAAACTGACACTCCATCCAGGCATTTTGGCATTGAGCTAAGGAAGCACTGAAATACCGCGACTAAGCCAATCTGTTTGACCTGCTAGACATCAACAGCGCCTGTGGCTGCTCAGGTTACACCTACGGCAAAAAGCACGCATGGCAAACACACACACAAACACGTTAAGCTGAGTTCCAGCATTCCGGTTGGTCGCCACAACTCACGGGGTGCAGCTCACAGGGTTCTCAACACAGCAGCAGACACAAGGAGTGGCAACGGGTCGGTATTTATGCACAAAGCCGTTTTACATCTTGCATGCCAGATTAAACATGCACCGCACAGTGTAGCTGCTTGCAGTGTAGCTGCTGCGTCCACGGGCGCGCTGATTTAATCATGCCACCTCCTTTTCCACGTACTGTGCTGTAACACAAGGAATCAGATGCGTCTTCTATTCCATGGCACATGCAAAGGAGGCAACCTAACCCTCTTCAACACTTACCATTTGCATGGCACGAGCTAAGCTGCTGGAGGCAATGAGCCTGACGAGGCCAGTGGACAGAAGAGCAGCATGCGGCACTCCGCTGGTTTGAGGGGGTGGTGTGGAGTGGAAAGTCAGTGGTGGTGGTGCAAATACAAAGAAGACGTCTTGTACACAGCGTTGTCAGGAAAGTAGCGTAGTTGAGACCACCCCAAGGGATACACACCTAGACCATTCAGCTGGAGTGCTGCCAAGCCTCTAAGATTATGTTGAGTGTACTGAGTCAGTGCACTGCCGTCTTACCTGTGGGTCACTAGCTCCTCTCCGGCACTGATATGCTCCAAAGCTGTGATTGAGTGCCCGTGGTCGGTAACTTGAGCGTTAGGCGCGTGGTTTGCAGTGCAGCAGGCGGAGAGCACAATGTCCGTGTATGGATCTACCTCCGTGCCTGTAAGCATGCGTATGTGTGTTTATGCGCATGTGCATGGGTGGGTGCGCGCGTGGTTGGGTGCGTGTGTTTGTGTATGTACGTGTGTGTGTGTGTGTGTGTGTGGAATGTGTGTGTGTGTGTGCGTGTGTGTGTACGTGCGTGTATGTGTGTGTGTATGCTGTGCTGTGTAGATGAGCAAGTGTGTTTGTGCGCAAGCGGTGCAACAAACTGCGGAGTGGAATGTGTGTGTACGTGCGTGTATGTGTGTGTGTGTGTGTGTGTATGCTGTGCAGATGTGCAAGTGTGTTTGTGCGCAAGCGGTGCAACAAACTGCGGAATACAGGTTGAGTTGGGTATAAGCATTACCTGGCATCCTCAAGATTTTCTGGCCAGCCTCAACACTTGCAGTGACTCTAACCCGCCATCCACTGGAAATGGAGAAACCCAAGCGGCATGACATTGCTCACTAAACTTTGGCAATATTTTAGACATTATATTTCATTTAATGTTTGCTTAATTTCGAGAGCTCAGACGCAAATGTCTTTGAATTAAATAAGTTCCTTTTTTCAATCCATATTAAAATGCCACACTTTTTAGTCCACCTTATCCCGCTGCTCGTGGCCGCCATTGCCTCAAGAAGGGTCCTTATTGCATGCTACACATTGCAGTTCCGAAATTCACAAGACCCGGGTACTTTCTCGTGGAACCTGAGACCTCAATGCTACTTGATCTTGCAGGTGCCGCCTGCGTACGAGCTAAAAACTATCTTGTTGCAAGAGAGGTCTCAGAGCCCCGCATTCTTCTACCATATGACCGAGGTGAGGCGAGATAAAAGAGGTTATAAAGACGTAACTTTCATCTCTTTTCGGTGCATACGATCATCGAGATCAATCTTTGGTGATACGCCTTGCCTGGTTTTGGCCTCATCCATTCCATATTGCAGGTAGGCGGTCACCCTGGGAGAGTACTGGTAGCTGATGAGACCAGAGGCATATGGCTGATCAGGGATATTTATTCTCATGGTAAGCGGATTATTGTGATTCCATAGGTTTGGTTGAAGGAGCGCTTACCTCCTCCTTTGCAGCTCAAGCTTCAGGGATACTGCTTCAAAGAAACTCTGCATGGCATAAATTAGGTTTATGACCTAATGTACCTTGGCAAGAGTAAAAATGATTCTTTCGCATTCAAGGGGAAGTACCAACACGCCACTTCAGCAACTTGCAAACAACCTAGTTTCATTCCACGGCTGAGCTCGTAAGCTACATCATTGTGGCATACTAGCATACCAAAAATATTAGATCTTTTTTACCAGGGCACGTGCTCAGATCCATTAAGTCGCTCTGTTGACAGGAATAAATACACACATCGAGCATAAACCCTAGTTGTTGCTTCCCAACAAGCCAACCTGTGGGTGCATATCTCACCAACCACTTGACCTTTTTGCTACATATTTACACAACTAAGCAACTTTTGGGGGAAACGTTTGAAACAGATGTCACAGAATTTGGTGCAGTGTGTACTGCAGAATTGGTTCTGTGTATCACCGCAACAAACTCAGCATGGGTACCATAACCGCAACTTTTCAGCCGATTTGCACATTTCAGTACGAGATTGATCTAGGGACACTTAGAAAAAGAGCCCATTTCGGGCCAAGACCTCCCCCCTCTAGGAAAGTAATAGCAAGCTAGCTCAGTGATCGTTCAGACAAAATCAATAAATACATGATGATGCACGTTGCATACATAGCACCTCGGCTGGAACTGTGGGCTGGAAGCCTGGCTGACAACGCCGCAATCATACCTGGACATGTCACGAGTGCGTATAGGGCTTGCAGTTACAAGGGTACAGAATCTAGACACTGCAACGTAGGGCAAACAGATGGACATTCCGGTCAGTAGAGAATTTCCCTGCATTTCCACCTTCAGCAATATGTACTGAATGTTTGAAACGTACACTGCTCAACGATACAAGTTGATTTTCAGCTTTACAGAGCCTTTGCCATCCTTCCATTGTTGCATGTGCACTTTCAGAAACTGAACAGGCATATACAGAACTACTTACAAGTGCTTGTATTGGATATTGGATAGGGAGCCGACATCATTTCCGTGCTCATGACGGACCGCGCTTGAACGGAGCTACGTTTAATGCTCCCCGGGGATTATGTGTTGACCCTTCAGGTAATCTGAGCACGCAAGGAGCTGGAAAAAACCACCACCCCTCCTTGCCAAGCAGACTACACATCCACTGCCATGTCTAGCACCCATTACAAATTTGCACACACCCTCAACTTAAGCTGCTGCTCTGTTATTTACAAAATGCTGAACAGCCGAGTAAATCGTGAGTTCATGTCGTTCAACATGGCAGCCAAGCAAATGTATAAATTAATGTACATATCACGTTATTGCAAACAGGTGCAGTATTTGTGGCTGATGGTGGTGACTTTACTATCCGTAGGATAGATCCAATGACAGGTAAGCTTTTTCCCTGGGTTGTCTGTCCCGTTACATTACACAAACAAGGCCAGACCCTTTTCAGTACTTGCTATAATTGTAGTAGCGTTCTCTCTGGTGCATATGTTTTGACGCTGTTTCAACTTTCGACTTGCATGTAGGGCACGTAGACACTGTTGCTGGAGAGCCTGGCATAAGTGGCCTACGTGACGGTAAGCATTATATAAAACGTCACCACGCACTGTAGGAAAACCACATATTGTGTACTACTGCCCCTGCTGTTTGTACAAGCAAGCTGATTCAGGAGAGATTGACTTCCTTTGCTTGTTTCCTTCTCTTTCCCTCTGCCATACACACGCTTACAGACGCGACAATGAAATACACAGGGTCATTAGGGACAGGAAACATTGATGTTTCTTTGGTGCGTGGAATGTAGCAGCAAAGAAATGAAAGGCGTAAGCAAGGTGTTAATATGATATTGATCGTATTCCGTGTCTGTGTTACATCATGCGGCAGCATCACAATTTGCTTTGCAGGTCCTGGTCGAGATGGCGCATTGCTCACTGACCCGGTATCCCTGGTATGCCTTCGAGATGGGTCTGTGCTGATTGGAGATGTTGGCGCACCAGGCATCCAGCGCTTGTCCCCATCCAGCTTAGAGGCACCATCTATTCCTGTGTAGGAGCGTAGCTAGTTTATTGAAATCAACCTTAACTAGGGAAAAAGAGAATGGGTATTGACATAAATAGCAGGGATCCGGTCTTTTATGGAAAATATTTCAATTTGCCTAACTCGTTTCCCCGCTCCTTATAAGTTTGTCAGTTTGTCATTGGCAACCAAGGCGCACTAGGTAAGCAGAAGTTTAAAGTGAACTGCAATATTTGTGTAATACGTGTTCATCCTCCACAAACCCCTCTCTAATTTCCTGTTGCTGTAAGACCAACCTTAAAAACCTGGCAAATGGTCAACAAGACAACAATTTTGGGTAATTGCTTTCGTGATGAGGAACACATTGCATTGAAAAAAGAAAGGACCAGGGGGAGGAAAACGAGGAAGGATGTTCTTCCCTTTTCACACATCTCCACAACGCAGATATTATAATTGCTATTTGGAGGGCTAAAGAGCCACCTGCACCTTCTGAAACCTCCAAAACTGGGCTTGGCTCCTTCTGGCTCAGACTACTTGCGCCAATCCTGCCTGTGCAAGAAAAGGAAATTGTGCAGGCAGTGGAAACTACTCCCCACAACAATAAGGAAAAGGAGCTAGTTTGGTACCCAGTACTGTGAAATTCCTCCACCATAGGAAAAAAACATAGATCAACGAGGATCAGGAGGGTTGCAGGCTTGGCCTGAAACCGGCTTTTAATGAGAGTTTGTAATGGTACTGGAATGGGCAAGTCTGGTGTGGATAATTTGAGCAGCGTAGTTGACAGAATGCACATGGAGCCCCGGCGGCCTAGAAGTGAGTTTCTTTACTCTTTGAGAATCAAGACCCAGATCCTTGAGAGGTCCAATTTTACAGGTTTACAGGTTAAGGCATCAGTCAAAACGTGCGACTGCTAGGCTGCGTATGTAAAACATGTAAAAATTGCGGTAATTGTATGAGTGTTGTAGATGGTGCCACCTACGCCCAATTGGATTATTAGTACCAAACCTTAGATGAGAGTGGCTGGGCCATGTTTAGCTAATAGAATGCGGGTTATCAGATCGAATCAGCGTCGCTGCAAAGTATAAGACTCAGCACAACATCTGATAGCACGCAAGATGTGACTGGTCTTATTGATCATTTGGGGCGCCTTCGGACCAAGAAAGGCCTCCAAGTGGAAATATAAGCCAGCAGAGGAGTGAGTTATTTGCATCGCAATGGTCCCTGATGCTTCTACCAGTTCTGTATATCCACGCCTGTGCGCTCACTGCTCATACTCGTGCTCGTGTGTGTGTGTGTGTGTCTTTCTCTGCTAGTGCTACTCATCTTTGGTCGACTGCCACACCACTGTCCCTTCCCGGAGCTGGGGCTTTACTCAGACATTCTTGGTCTCATCGTGTTACACATTAATATGACTAGGCGAATAAATAGAATCAGAGACCTTCACAGCAGTACAGGGTCTCTTAAGGATCCTCTCTAATGGTACCTCTTAGAATGCTCACACGTTGTCAATTAATTACCAAAAATATTAAATCCAAAAGATAAAGGTTATCAATAAGACTGGCATATCCAGCTTATTGAACAAGGCATACAGGAACTCTCAACTGCCAAACAACTACCTGCTCTGTCACACGATTCGTCACTGCCAACGAGTGGGTGTGACAGGGTTTGCGTGATTTGGTGATCTGAATCTTTTTGTGCAAGCTAACAGATCATATAGTAGGAGGGATTTCCCTCAGGCCCTGCTGCTTTGATGGAGGTATCAGCAACAGCAGATAGAATAGGTTTAATTTGATTTCCTTGTGAGACCATGATCGGCATGTTCATTGCCAATAGGCCAGTGACCAGAAAGAAAGTTTCTTTTTGACTTTGTGCTTCTAGGGTCGTCGTTTCTTTGTATTGACTGGGGCGGACCTGTTTGTTTGTGTGTAGCATTCTTAAGCGTACAGTTTTGGTTTGTGATTGCAGAAGAGGGGCTGCCACCGTTGCGGTGAGATGGTGCTGTACTTGGGAATGCTCAATGTGGGATCTGTTGCTGTGTGCTGTGCGTTTTCCAGGTCAGACTTCTTAGGCACTGGCATGCTATCCCTAGAACGCCTCAACATTTCGGCAAGTGCACAGGCATGCTATCCCTAGAATGTCTCAACATTTAACTACATGCCTGCAACCAAACTAAACGAATTGACCTACACAGTACTACACAACCACCTGTAGTGCAAGACGCGGCAACTGAAATTGTAGGTCTGCTATAAAGGTATACATTTCAAATGACCTCACTTAACAACATTGGTAAAAAGGCAAGAGATTCCAATACGTACTGCACCCCGAGGCACATTACGACCTCCCTCCAAAAATGGGCACGAGTTACCAAGCAAAAATTTGATTTTGACCCTAGTTGCCAAGCCTACTGGAGCGAAAATACCGGAGACACAGTATTTGGGGCAAGCACTAATGCTTTTGACACTAAGTTCATGGGCTTCTCTCTTTGCCACCCAAATTTTTGCGACTACCTCCCGCATTCACTTGTGGGACATGCACTTCAATCAGCAAACTCCACTCAAGAAGCTACAGCAACTTTCCTGCTCCTCCCTGATTGGCTTGGCTGGAGTAAGAACGGGTACATGACATGATGATAAACGACTAAATAAATGACTAACCTGAGCATACATGTGTTCTAGCCAAGTTTTCTGCAGCCAGCATGCTCTTAAACCCTACAGAAGTTTGGTTAGACGCTCCACCCCAGCCTCAGCACAACAAGAACAATAAAATGCAGCTAATTGTCGTCTGGAACAATCAAGGGAAACAAGCCCTGAATGAATCCAACCCAGCTTGGCTCAACAACCTGAAGCAGACAATTCTTGAAGCAACGTGGATTTGTAACAATACTGCCCACGTGCTTGGCAATGCTCGTGTAAATGCAAGAACAAGCAGAAAAAGAAATTTCAACTCCTACACCCAGAAACTCCCATTTCTGCTGACATCAGCCAGTGGCAAATGCCTCATAACACAAACGTCGACCAGTACAAGAGCCCACACATTCCAAAAGTACACAACTAAAAATCAATCACTTAAACTGACGGTAGTGCCGTACAAGACGAGACCAGTGACCAACAAATAGGCGCTGGCATTTTCACCCCCACTACAGACACTGGTTACAATGATACCATTACTATCAATCCTGGGGGCAACGGCCCCACACTCACCATCAATAGAGCCAGACTTGCAGCTGTGCTAGTAGCGGTACAAAAAAACCACACTGAAATTGCTACAGATAGTGCCTCATCCCTCTTTCAGAATAGAAAACAGCTATTGAACCCAATGGCTGTGCTCCACCACTTGCACAGGGAACTACTCAAGGACAATGTAAATCTAATCCAATCCTCACCTTCTCCCGTCACTTTCTACAAAGTGAAATCTCACTCTGGTATCATTGGCAATGAGTGTGCAGACCACCTAGCACACAAAGCAGCAGTCAATCAAATTTCCGACATTTCTCTCCCGCCAGCTACTGACCCCTTCTACGACCTGTTCTGGCTAAGCGTTCCAAACAACGTTGGCTCCCATGCAGAAGAGCTACGAGTTTTGACTAACCTGCAAGACAAACTAAAACATCACATGCACGTCCACCATTACCTTGGTGAAGCTAACACAGATACACTGCTTTACAAGCTCTGGCAAAAATTGCATGATACGCCCGAGCGTGCAGCACAGCCCGACTCTCACACACAGCAACCTAGTGCAAAGCCCCTTGCTCAGTAACACATCCTGGTCCATGCCCAACTCAGTAACACATCCTGGTCCATGCCAAATGTGACTTTTAAGGAGCAGGAACAAGTCCTTAAGTACAGGACGGACATGATACACACTGACAAGCACACCAAACGGTTTAGCCATACGACAGGGCCTGCCACATGCCCTCTGTGCGGAGGATCAGACAGTGCTCCACACATACTTCTTAGGTGCAACAACCATTTTGAAGAGAATGCACAAAAACCGACATCACCACGCAGTTAGCATTTGTGGTGAAGAGATCAGTAAAGGCAAGCTGGGCTCAGCAATTGTTACATTGGATGCTTGTAACAGTGAAAAAGCATCTGACCTTAACATTAAACCCCCCAATGACATTAAAAGAAACATTCCTGACTGGGTTTCCCCAACACAACAAAACCTTACAACTAGACATCAAAGCCGTCCAGATGGCGTGTTAGTCATGCCCATTGAGGGAAGAGGCAGGCATTTGGATCCCAAAGAGATTCCGACTAGGGACAGAGACATACATCTTGTAGAATTCAAATTCTGTTGACATGAACCCGCAACAGACATTAGAAAAAGCGCACAACCAGCATCAACCCCTTGTCCAGCGTCTATGAACAAGGAGGAGCTCCCGAGGCATCTCTTGAAACAACAAAGTCACACTTCATGTTTCATGTTATACTTCTTGGAGTCGGGGGCACAATCTACAATCAGTACACCATAACTCCTCTACTAAACTTGGGCATCCCCACGCACAAAGTGCACCAACTAGCTACTAAACTACACTGCCATGCAATAAAAAGCTTCAACAAGATCACAAAAACAAGACACAAAATACACTTTAACAACAACAACAGTGATAATGGGGGATCTGGAAGGGGGGTTACTGGTAGAGCGGCTGGCTTCAGGAGGGCTAGGCGCAGGCCGGATTGCATGGCTGACAACCCGCCAGATCCTCAATAGTCTCTGTTGTTTCTCTTTTTCGTTTTTCGGTGGGGCTCTGGCTAGTGTGAGCACTAGTTGAGAGCCTTTCCTTAATGCACGCTGGTGACTTCCAGCGTAGACTTTTACTTTTACTTTTACTTTTAACAGAGGAAGTGTAGGTATGAGAATTGTGCAGGGACAAGAGTGCTTCATGCTCTGCACCAATCAGTGCTGGGTAGGCAAAGAAGTACAGTGGGGTGAATGCGCTTTGGCCGACTGCTTTCTTCAACAACACATAATACCTTTGTGCTGGCATGCATACAGCCCCATCGCAAGTGTTTCATGAAGGCAAAATACAAAATACGCAGACGCATTTACACACATATCCAGAACACACGCCCCACCTGCTGCTGTCGCTGGTCCGCCCACTAATGCGTTGCTGCTCAGCAGCATGCATGCCAGGGACAAGTGCTGGGGAAACGCACGCCCACCTAGCCACAACAGCACCCAATGCGTGGCCACCTGCAAAAATGCCGCAGCAAGTAATGAAAGCTCTCTATGAGCAAGCATTATATTAAGCCCAAGCTAATCCTATGGAATACAGACACGCGTTGTTTTTGCCTCACTGCCTTCTGGAGCTAGGTGATGTCACGACTAATGAGAGACGTAGGGAGAGGTCACTCTCGTATCTACTCTCAAACCAGCATAAATTTCCCATTGCGATATGATGCAGGATGAGGGATGGCGCACCAGAGCCCTGGTTTCGTAAAGTTTGGCATATTTTGTGTCCTGCATCATGTTGCAGGGGGTGATCTGTGCCTGATCTGAACATTGGCAGCGATATTTTGTGTCCTGCATCACGCTGGTGACTTCCAGTATAGGCAGACTTTTAAGAAAAACACCTCAAGCATGGATTAAGGAAACGGAGACGGAGCTGTCGGACAGCTAAGTACTCACGCTACCAGGCGGATTCGAACCCGCAACCCCGAAGAGTCTGGCCTGACCTTTACTTATGCAAAATCAATGTATTTACACAAAAAGACATTAGAAACATCCATCCTGTTCAAGCTTAAATATATGGTTTGTACATTGAATGATATGAAAAACAATCCTGACGGTGAATAGCGACCGTCAGACGGTATACGGTAACCCCGCCAACAATACCATGCTTCGCTGACTGCTTTCGTTCACAGTATATCAAATGAAACAGGAAGGTCACCTGTGCCTTCACCAATCACGTTTATTTAATTGCACCCTCAGGCCTTACACCACCTGGTGCACAAGGAACACTTGAACAAGTAGCATACATAACAAAACGAACGAGATTTATTTAGGTAAAACCCATATTGCTCCATGCACTTCCCATATTACTTTCCCACCAACAGGAAGAGATCGTTCTTGTGTTTTTGCCCTAGAAGGCAATCAAATGTTCCACAAATTTATCATGTCTAAGACTCAGGCATTCAGCTCTAGCCCTCAAGCTGCGTGCTCAACTATGCCTGCTGAAAAGGCAAGGGGGGGAACGGTCCCGCCAGCTGCGGTTGTCTGGACTCGAGTGCTGCTGCCGCTGTTGCTGTTGCAGCTGCCGCTGTTGCTGACTTGTACGCATGCCGAGTGGAAAGGAGCGGCTGCGTTGTCTTGTTACCATGGGTGTTGTTGGCTGAGCAGGGAGTGGTAACGTTGGCAAAGAAGTAGCATGTGGCGCTGCAGGTTGCTGGTGGGGGGCGGCATGTGACTGGCTCGTGACCATCCTACTCTGCATTGCTGCTGAAGCACGTGCGCAAGCGGCTGCCGTTTCTGTGGCCAAGGGAGCCAAGAAGTGCCATCCAATTAAAAGATGACCAATTTGTACGATCTACAAGTCAAACGGAGCAACTCTGCTTCCTGCATGTCACTATTTGGTGCATGGATGCTGCAGATAGGCAACCTCTTACTGCAGGTCACAGAGGAACCCTAGTTGCATCGCGTTTTAGGACTACCTGTAGTCATTGACACATACTATGGCGCAAGGCGGCTTGCGTACATCTTATAACAGCAAAAAAAGTCGGTGCAAACTCGCAAACAAAACTCACCATAGGATGAGAATCCCGCCAAAGTGAGTCTGCCGTCTTGCGGCATGGCTGGTAGCCTACATGTGGAAAATTATGCAAAGCGTATATGCTTGAGAACACGTGTACTGTGAGCGCGGGGTAGAAATATTGTAAGACACACTGCATGAATGCCAATTTTTTGGAAGATTCCATGCTGTCTAGCATTTTTGCAGCTACACGCATGCAATCTGTACGCATGAATGATACCCCCCAAAAAGAACTCGCTAGATCAGGTACAGATGCAGACATGATCTCTACCTTAAACCTTCAATCAAACTAATTCTGCCCCTCCACTCCCCTCCAAAGCATAATAAATAAGCTCACTTCTTACACTGATTGTCAACATATCAAGACAAACCATACCTTGAAGCTGCGCAGCTTGGTAATTTTATATCCCAAGACACGTCAAAGTCGGCGTCAGGTGGTAAGCCGACCAGTGCCCGGACGGCCACTTGGAACTGCAGTATGCGTGTGTGTGTGTTTGTTTGTGCGTGTGCGTGTGTGTTTGTTTGTGTGTGTGTGCGTGTGTGTTAGTGTGCGTGTGTGTGCGTATGTGTTTGAGTGTACGTGCGTGTTTGTGTGCACGCATGCATGCCTGTTTGTGTGCATATGTACGTGCCAATAGATCATATGATCAGATTAAGTAAAAGCAAAAAATTATCTGCACAGAGCACCCAAACTGTACTAGATACTTGCAAACGAGCTGCAATCTTGTTTGATGTGAACCAGCTACACTCAGCGTGCAAGTATCAGGCTATGGAGATATTAATTCCTGATGACTTGTTTTAGTAGGACAGGAGGCCTGCATTCCTTATCCAACTAGCACGCACCTGAGCGGCTCCTTCAGGGCCCTCCTGCACGGGAATCTTGAAGCGCTGCAGGTAGAGAAACATGCATCGGAAACAGCTGTCAAGAACTTGGAAGGGAACAAAAGTATAAGCAGTAGCGTGTATCACCAGCGCTGTGACAGTGATGTTTTTGTTCCTCAGTGCAAGGAAGGGAAGAAACGCTCTTGAACAGGGGATATGACCCTCTGCAGGTAAAGAAACTCAAATCAGAAGCACTGTGTCAATGAATTACAACGCAAAGGAACGGCACACACTCTCTTTGCTCACCTGGCCCCCATAAACGACTTGAATTAAAGGCATCTCACGCTGCGCTGCTGCTGCTGTTGCTGCGTTTTGGGCAGCAGCAGCAAGCTCGGGCTTTGCTTCCGCATCAGGGTACAGGCAGGTCGTCCACTTGGGCAGTGTGGCCTGACAGAACCTGCAAAGCAGGAGAAAGACAGGCGATTGTGCGTGTGAGAGAACAGCTTGTGCTCCCTCCTCCATCCCCGGATCCAGTATCCTATTTGACCTGCCACCTGCCCTCCAAGGATACTTGCACGTCTATAAAACTGCACCTAGTGTAAAAGGTCGGAGTGCGTGCAGGGCCAGGGAGCAGGTGCAAGCGTTGTGCGCACATCAAATTGACATGACAATGATGAGACTGCCTCATTGACACGACAAATTGACACTGCCTCTGGAGGCATGCCCTGGCCTCACCTGCATTCCGTCTCCTCACTCGTGCCTGCACGCTGTAGCTGCCAACGAGCCGAGCACGCCTTGTGTGCAAACCGAGTTGTGCAAGCGCAAAGAGTTTCGCCTCCCGTTTGCAAACAATACATGCACTCCCCCTGCTCCATCACTTGCTCAGCGGGAGCTACTACTGCTTCCCTGCCGCAGCAGCTAGTATTGCCCTGCTGCTCGGGGGGGGCGGAAGGGCTGTCCAGAGGCGTCGAGGTAGAAGACATTATGGCTTTGAGCTTGCCGACGAGAATGTGCATAAAATTTGTTAAAGATTTGATTGTTTATGGAGAGGTAAAAAAATGGAGAAATGACACGCCAACGGTAAAACCAACTGTCCCCACACACGGATGGGATACAAAGAGCATGGCCAAGAACATGCTGTGGAATTTTATTGCTGAAATTTCCGCTAGAGCCTTGCGACTCCCCCCAAAAGACTGCTTCCCTCCCGCGCCTCAAGAGTCGTACCGCCAAAACTTCTTATAGCACAGGTGTAGCACAGGTGTTGCACTAGATTCGGGAAGCATGGGAGCAGAGACAGGTCAAGATACAAGCACCTTCGAACATCCAATGAAGTTTCATTCTCGCTCCCTCCTCCTTATACAGCCCCTCATTTGGCCAGCTTTCTCTCCCCGCACATGCTTCTCCATGAGTGTTTATGCTGAACAGCAAATGGAGGAGCCCTCCAAGGTCTGCAGCCCATGAGATGTATACAACACAAGCGTGCCCCTTAGGATACCGGTAGTCTATGAGAATTGGCGCAGATATATAACGACAAATATAATTAAATATATTTTTGAGCCATGACTGAGCCACTCCTACCTATAACCCTCCTCTCAGGCCTTGCAAATTCAGGCAAGGCCACTCTCCTGGCTAATGTCCTCACGCAGGAGCACAAACTGAAGGTGAGTGTCTGTAGAGTTGTTTGTAGCTCCTTTTTTTTGCAAGCCGCCCGCGCATGCTTGGGCGCACGCTTTTCGGCTGCCACTCAGGGCCGCCACAAAAATGCACGCATACAGCGTGCGCACGAATGCACTCACTCATATACTCACACACTCATACTCACACACAGACACAGACGCAACAACACACACTCAACTTACATGCACACAAATACACACACATGCGCGCGCGCGCACACACACACACACACACACACACACACATACACACACACACACATAAACACACACATAAACACATACAAGCACACACACACACAGATGTTTGTGGTGGTAGAGACCTTGGCCCAACTGGAGGCTGTCGCTGCAGACCCCAAATGCAAGAAGCAGGCTTCACGCACCAAGCCCAACCAGCTGCAGTTCCCCAATGGCTGCATGTGCATTGCCTTAGCTCCTCAAGACTTGCTGCTGGAGGTGGCCGCCCTAGCCAAGTCTGGTGCATACAGCTGCTGCATCATCACGGACACAGGTGTGGAGCAAGGCACGGGATACGTCTCGCTCTGTCTAAGTTCATCTCCTGGAAGTTCTCCTGGAAGTATACTTCCAGGAGAACTTGCGGTCTGATCATGCGTAGAACTAGGTATTGATGAGTCCAACTTGCCCTACGGCATTTGTACCAAAAAACAGGAAAAGCTGCTTGAACACACAGGGTAAATATAGACCTAACAAGAACACACACAAATACACACGCGCGCAACCTCCCCTCCTTACACACGTATACAGAAACATATATACACACGTGCAGGAGACAGCGAGCCCATGAAGGTGGCCACTGCTCTCTCTTTTGCCCCCCTCAGCCTTACGGAGGACATGGCTGAGCAGCAGCAGCAGCAGCGGCAGCAGCAAGCCACGGAGCATAGCTGTAAGAGCCAGACAGGTGTGTGTATGTGTGGGTGGGTGGGGGGTAAGTAGCAGCAACAAGATACTGCTGCGTTTATCTTGTTATTGTTACACAGGGTTGCAAGGGGGAGAGAGAAGCAGCGGGAACAGCTGCTGCAGCTGAATACCACACTTTCAATATTGACAAAGAATTAGTACTATTAGACAGAGGGTGGAAAGGGGGGGGCAGGGTTCTGCTTACCACGCACGAGCACATACATACATACACAGATACACACATATACATACACACATACACAAACTCACGCTCACGCACACATTCACACACACGGCACCAGCCGACCAGGGCCCTCTCGATTCCAACAAAGGCAAAGCCAGTGCGTCTGGCGGTGAGTGCGAGCTAGCTCAGGGCAAGGACAGCTGTCGTATGGGCTGTTGTGAGGGCAGTGGGCCCACGCTGATGAGTGTGTGCCGTCTGGACACATGCGTGACCGTCCTGGATGCCTCAACCTTCAAGGCCGACCTGCTGTCTATTGAGGAGATGGCTGACAGGTGAGTTTGGTGAGTGGGAGGGGGGGTAGTCCACAGGTGGGTGTGGGTGATATATATGGAAATGGATGAGTGAGGAGCCAAGAAGTGCCATCAATTAAAAAAGATGACCAATTTTTACAATCTAGAAGTCAAACGGAGCAACTCTGCTTCCTGCATGTCACTATTTGGTGCATGGATGCTGCAGATAGGTAACCTCTTACTGCAGGTCACAGAGGAACCCTAGTTGCATCGCGTTTAGGACTACCTGTAGTCATTGACACATACTATGGCGCAAGGCGGCTTGCGTACATCTTATAACAGCAAAAAAAGTCGGTGCAAACTCGCAAACAAAACTCACCATAGGATGAGAATCCCGCCAAA
>Ga0307942_1001011_pt1 | contig 21638 bp, 20 predicted proteins | sample OrgLakmetagen175_FD_201846 | JGI IMG/M metagenome (GOLD analysis project Ga0307942, IMG submission 201846) | Saline water microbial communities from Organic Lake, Antarctica - #175 | ecosystem: Environmental > Aquatic > Non-marine Saline and Alkaline > Saline | place: Antarctica: Organic Lake... | reverse complement strand
CATTACTGGTGCTCATGATCCCCTGTGGTGGTCCTCCCATGATATGTGGTGCCTACAGCACTCCATAGGGTACGTGTTTGTGTTCTATGGACGCCCAAGAACGAATTTGAGCCGAGTTCGAAGCGTGAGCATGAGCCGTATTGAAGCGATTCGGATATTTCAAATTTGACGCGCTATATTTTATTATAGCGCTATAAGCAAACGCCGATCCCTATGTATATACGGTATTCTTGGCAGGGAAATCACCAAATATACGGTCATACACGGTGTATATATATACAATTATGGCGTACCCTACATATTGCGCTTCTTTCTGGCCAGACCTTCCTCGCACAAGATGTAGCCATGAATTCTTGAAGCAGGCTCCCTTGCTGTGGTCCGTGCACTAAGTGCTGGTGCTCTTACACCACATAAAGTCTGGAGTTTGGCTTCCAACGTTTTGAGCTGGCAAGAGAGAATTAGAAAGGGAAACTCAGTATTTTGAGAGGAATGATTGCAGCAATCAATCGCTTTGTTGATTGAACACTTGATATTTGATCCCAATACAGGGCAGTGTTCTGAGCTGGCGAGAGAGGGCTGAGCTGGCAGACTTTTTAGAGGGAACGGGCGTGCTGCTAGTTCAGCAGCTGGATGCACTCCATGCAAAGCGATGTAGTAGCGGTCCTGGCAAAGGTGTGTGTTGTGTGTGTGTTTGCGTGATCTTGTTTGTGTTTGTGTGTATGATGGTGTCTGTGTGTGTATGGTGGTGTGTGTATGGTGGTGTGTGTGTGTCAGCGGCAGCTCCTTCAGTCATTTATCTTTGAACGTGTGCCTGTGTGCAACGATTGTAGACTCCTGAGCTGCTTACCTGTGCGTAGTACACATCCATGCGCAAGCGTGGCTGATCATTATTAGGGTCAGCCAGAGTTGTATATATATATATAAATATGCAATAATTCATTGGAACCCTAGGACACAAAGTGTCTAGGGCTTATGGATTGCTAGAGAAACTGAGAGCCTTATAGCTAGAAAAGATTGGCTTTTTTTGGTCGCCAAATGCTGTAAGAATGACACAGCCGGACTCAGCCGCGATGCCGCGAAATTCAAGTCCGTTTCCTGAGCGGAGTCATGTTTCTGCATGTTTGCGATGAGTAGGAAGTTAAACTTAATACCGTTGCAGCACAATTGCATTCCGGCCACTTGTTGTTGTGGTGACACGTTGCGCGGAGAGGGCACTACCCGGGATTGAGAACGGAGATTCAGAGTTGCAAAGTCTCAGCCCCATAGAGCCGTCCTCCACTACAGGCAAGGGCGATTGCAACAGGCCTGCACCAGCCATCTTACTTGCTTTGCACTTTCTTTGCATGACACTAGGCACACACATCAGGTCAAACACAGGATCTTAAGGATCTTGAGGCAGGTATGAGCACCAGCATTGGGCAAACGCACAGCTCATGAGCTGTGCAATCCATGCATTGGCACACGCAAGGCTAGCTGGGATGAGCAGGGAACTAGTTCCAGGAGAATGCACACAACTCTTAGGGCAGAATTGCCAGGCGTAGGCACAGGAGACCATGCCGTTTGGGAATTCAATGAAGGGCAAGAAAGCCCTTGCTCACCACCGAGCTTTGGCTGTCACGACGAGGTTATGGTACCAGCAGCTTAAGCATGGATTGCAAGTACGGGCTATGAATCCAAGGTCTCTGACCAGTTCCTAGAGACCTCTGGCACAGCGCCAGAGAAAAGCTTTGTTAATTTGGACCTAGGGTTCCCCAAGCGCAGCGCCACTATTTATATATATTGGCAAATATGGCATAAAAAACACCAAATATACAGCCATATACGGTGTATACGTACGGTCCTGGCCAACCCTACTCATCATCTAAAGGGCTGCTGCTCAGTGTTATGAGGGTGTTCTGTGCTTATAGTTTCATGATCGACACAATGCACACCCTCCTGATCCCCATTGACCTTTTTCGTTTCCTTTGCGGTGGAGGAGTTTTACAATGCCCAGTGCCAAAGTGGCTCCTTCCCCTTAATTAGTTTAGTCTAGTTTGGATTACAAAGGCATTCAACCTGGAATGGCTGCTCAACCTTTTTTCCCCCCTTAATTAATGTGGGGAGTGATACTCGCTGCCTGCTTACTTCATCTTCTTCTTAATCTAGAACAGTACGCACCCGTGTAATGCACATCAACTTAACTCATCAGAATTTTACACAGATCATTACTTACTTTACTGAAACAGTGCGCACCTGTGTGAATGCGCAATGATCTGTGCGAATGCACAATGATCTGTGTGGATGCGCAATGATCTGTGTGAATGCGCAATGATCTGTGTGATTGCACAATAATCTGTGTGAATGCTCGATGATCTGTGTGAATGCACAATGATCTGTGTGAATGCTCAATACTCAATGATCTGTGTGAATGCACAATGATCTGTGTGAATGCACAATGATCTGTGTGGATGCACGATGATCTGTGTGAATGCACAATGATCTGTGTGAATGCACAATGGTCTTTGTGAATGCACAATGATCTGTCAGGGCCCGACAAACTTCCACAAAACGTCCGACTTACTGGTACAAGATCATGCATAAAGTTTAATGCAAGCTGAATTTGGGGGAGTGGGTGATAAAGGTAGCCACTTAAAAACTAATGTAGCACTGCTTTCCTCCTTTCTTTTACGCCCTTGTCTCAGCTATTGCACCGTCTGCTTATGTGTAGGATCAGCTGTGAAGGATCAGCTGTGTAGGATCAGCTGTGTAGGGTCAGCAGGATCGGCTGTATAGGATCAGCAGGATCAACTATTGCACATCTGCTTATGTGTAGGATTGGTCATAATCGTATACAGACATACACGGCGTACAATGGTAGTTTGACAGGAATACCCTCAAATAAGCAGTCACATATGGCCTATCCATTCACTCCTAATTTGACAGAAATACCCTCAAATAAGCAGTCACATGTGGCCTATCCATTCACTTATCTCCCATATTATCACACACATTTGACCACAGCACCGGCTGACTGTGTGCGTGCACTACACGCCCTGCTGGTCCTCCAAACCTGTCCTCTTCCCTTATGGCCTGTTCATGACCTTGTTAAAATTTCCATACAGATCTGACCACGGCCCCGGCTGACCATGTGCGTGCACTACATGCCCTGCTGGTCCTCCAAACCTGTCCTCTCCCCTTATGGCCTGTTCATAACCTTGTTAAAATTTCCATACAGATTTGATCATGGCACCGGATGACTGTGTGAGTGCACTAAACGCCCTGCTGGTCCTCCAAACCTGTCCTCTCCCCTTATGGCCTGTTCATAACCTTGTTAAAACTTCCATACAGATCTGACCATGGCACCGGCTGAATGTGTGCGTGCACCACACGCCCTGCTGGTACTCCAAACCTGTCCTCTCCCCTTATGGCCTGTTCATAATCTTGTTAAAACTCCCATACAGATCTGACCATGGCACCGACTGACTGTGTGCGTGCACTAACGCCCTGCTGGTCCTCCGAACCTGTCCTCTCCCCTTATTATGGTCTATTCATAACCTTGTTAAAACTTCCATACAGATCTGACCATGGCACCGGATGACTGTGTGCGTGCACTACACACCTTGCTGGTCCTCCAAACCTGTCCTCTCCCCTTATGGCCTGTTCATAACCTTGTTAAAACTTCCATACAGATCTGACCATAGCACCGACTGACTGTGTGCGTGCACCACACGCCCTGCTGGTCCTCCAAACCTGTCCTCTCCCCTTATGGCCTGTTCGCAACCTTGTTAAAATTTTCATACAGATCTGACCATCGCACCGGATGACTGTGTGAGTGCACTACACGCCCTGCTGGTCCTCCAAACCTGTCCTCTCCCCTTATGGCCTGTTCGCAACCTTAAAGTTTCCATACAGATCTGACCATCGCACCGGATGACTGTGTGAGTGCACTACACGCCCTGCTGGTCCTCCAAACCTGTCCTCTCCCCTTATGGCCTGTTCATAACCTTGTTAAAACTCCCATACAGATCTGACCATCGCACCGGATGACTGTGTGAGTGCACTACACGCCCTGCTGGTCCTCCAAACCTGTCCTCTCCCCTTATGGCCTGTTCATAACCTTGTTAAAACTCCCATACAGATCTGACCATGGCACCGGATGACTGTGTGTGTGCACTACACGCCCTGCTGGTCCTCCAAACCTGTCCTCTCCCCTTATGGCCTGTTCATGACCTTGTTAAAACTCCCATACAGATCTGACCATCGCACCGGATGACTGTGTGAGTGCACTACACGCCCTGCTGGTCCTCCAAACCTGTCCTCTCCCCTTATGGCCTGTTCGTAACCTTGTTAAAACTTCCATACAGATCTGACCATGGCACCGGATGACTGTGTGTGTGCACTACACGCCCTGCTGGTCCTCCAAACCTGTCCTCTCCCCTTATGGCCTGTTCATGACCTTGTTAAAACTCCCATACAGATCTGACCATCGCACCGGATGACTGTGTGAGTGCACTTCACGCCCAGCTGGTCCTCTGAACCTGTCCTCTCCCCTTATGGCATGTTCATAACCTTGTTAAAACTTCCATACAGATCTGACCATGGCACCGGATGACTGTGTGAGTGCACTACATGCCCTGCTGGTCCTCCGATACCTGTCCTCTCCCCTTATGGCCGTCCTTCTCCGAGAGACACGTGCAGCATTCCCTGTGTTTGGCTCTGAGCACTTTGTGGGCTGCCTGAGTGCCTTGGCATCTGCGGGTATGAGGCCGAGTCTTAGCTGGATGTCGTCCCTGGTGGAGTGCTCACTGCCTGTGCTGCCAGGTGTGTGTTTGTGTGTGTGTGTGCATGTGTGTACGCACAAGTGTGTTGTGAGTTCGTTATCTCTGGTATCTGTGGGTGTGAGGCCATGTCTTAGCTGGATGTCGTCCCTGGTGGAGTGCTAAATGCCTGTGCTGCCAGGAGTGTGCCTTTGTGTGTGCACGCTTGCGTATGTGTGCGTGTGCAGGTGCGAGTGTGTGTGCGTGTGTGTGCTTGTGTGTACGTGTTTGTTTACGTGTGTGTGCATGTGTGTCTGCATAATTGTGTACTGTGTTTGTAATTACATAATTATGCATATGGTTGAATGTGTATGACATTGCTCATGCAAGCTGACACGATGAATGGCGGAGTAAAGTCAAGAAAAGTGGGCAGCTAAACGAGCACAAAATAGTCTTTAATGGGTCTCAATCAGCCCCAGCACTTGTTGGGAAACATTTGTCTTAATCACATGCACGCACGGCGTGGTATTCCTTTCTCAAAAACACATCTCGCTTTCTTTGTGGGTGTGTGTATGTGTCTGTGTGTGTGTGTCTTGCACAGCCTGCAATTTGAAGCAGCTGTGCTGTATGGCTGAGAGCCTGGCTGATTTGGGAGTTTGCTAGATACGTACACACATGCACAACAAGGGCCTGCAAATGAATACATAAAACCTGACTTCTTATTCTTTATGTATGCCTCACACAGCCTGTGATTTGAAGCAGCTGTGCTCTATGGCCAAAAGCCTACATAAAACCCGACTACTTAATCTTTATGTATGCCTCACACAGCCTGTAATTTGAAGCAGCTGTGCTCTATGGCCAAAAGCCTAGCCACTTAATCTTTATGTATGCCTCACACAGCCTGTGATTTGAAGCAGCTGTGCTCTATGGCCAAAAGCCTAGCCACTCATTCTTTATGTATGCCTCACGCAGCCTGTGATTTGAAGCAGCTGTACTGTATGGCCCAAAGCCTAGCCACTTTGGACATCAACCCTGGGAGCGAGTGGGTGACCAAGTACCTGGAGACTGTGCACGCCCAGCAGGTGGGTTGTGATAGTTGTAAATTGTTTGGTATATCAAATTACTTAAAAGGTGTTAGGTGTGGGCGACCGAGTACCTGGAGACTGTGCACGCCCAGCAGGTGGGTTGTGAGTTGTAAATTGTTTGGTATTTCAAATTACTTAAAAAGTGTTAGGTGTGGGCGACCGAGTACCTGAAGGCTGTGCACGCCCAGCAGGTGGGTTGTGATAGTTGTAAATTGTTTGGTATATCAAATTACTTAAAAGGTGTTAGGTGTGGGCGACCGAGTACCTGGAGACTGTGCACGCCCAGCAGGTGGGTTGTGATAGTTGTAAATTGTTTGGTATTTCAAATTACTTAAAAAGTGTTAGGTGTGGGCGATTGCGTACCTGAAGGCTGTGCACGCCCAGCAGGTGGGTTGTGATAGTTATTTATTGTTATTGTTTGGTATTTCAAATTACTTGGAAAGTGTTAGTTGTGGGCGACCAAGTGCCTGGAGGCTGTGCACGCCCAGCAGGCGGCTTTGAATGCCTACTTGTGTACCTTTCTTGGCATTGTAAAATCAAAGAGTCAACGGCTGTGGGTGATCAAGTAATCAAAAGCTTTGCACGCCCGTCAGGTGGATTGATACAAGTTGTTCTTTTATTTCTTTGGAGATAAATCCCCCGCATACAGCATCTCACGATGCAAACGAAAAGGGACTAGTTGTATTTTATTTGGCGTTGTAAAAGCAATTATGGCGTTGTAGAGCAAGGTTGTATTCCTTTGGCGTTGTAAAAGCAAGGTACTAGTTGTAATTTTTTTGGCGTTATAAAGCAAGGTACTAGTTGTATTTTTTTGGTGTTGTAAAAGCAAAGAGGTATTTCTTTGCGGTAATAAAGTAATGCTGAGTACACTGCAGCATGCAGACGTACTTCAGTTCTTGGAGGTGATTGCCATCGAATGTCAGTTGGATCAGCTTGTGCTCTGGAACACACACACACAGCGAGCTTGTACCCTAGTTAGAGTCAGAAGTTCAGTTTTCCCTTCTTGCTTCCTTGACCCTTGACTTCAGTACTAGGTAAAGTACCCAGAAGCCCTGCACGCCCAGCAGGTGTGAAATGAGTTTTTTTTTATAACAGTGTTTCTTACAGCGCAAGGGAGCCAAGTGGTTTACTGGTCGACTGATATTGAATCTGACGTTGACCAAGTACTTGGAGGGCATGCACGCCTTGCGCCTGTGGCAATAATGCTTCTTTAGCACTTGATTTTGAACATAAGAAGGCACGTGTGTGTGTGTGTGTGTGTGTGTGAGCAATGACCAGGAGGTCATACCTACCTCATGCATGCATGCTTCAACACTGCAACACCTTTTTTGTCTGTAAATTTAGACTTGTGAGCTCTGATTGTCTGTAAGTAACAACGTGTGCAATAACATGTATGCATGCTTCATCACTGCAACACTGTTTGTCTGTAAATAACAACGTGTGCACTAACATGTATGCATGCTTCATCACTGCAACACTGTTTGTCTGTAAATAACAACGTGTGCACTAACATGTATGCATGCTTCAACACTGCAACACTTTTTGTCTGTAAATAACAGAGTTACAGAGTTTACAGGGTAAGCCACCAGTCAAAATGTACGACTGCTAGGCTGTGTATGTAAAATATGTAAAAAATTGTGATAATTGTTTTGTCTGTAATTAACAAGTGAGCTCTGTGCAGGCCCTGACAGATTCAGGACCTCTTGAAATACATGTCCTGGGCTATATTGCAAACCTTGAAATGCATGTCCTGGGCCACAGGCCTGAGAATCCTTAATGTATCCTGGACTATTAGGATCACAGTTCCTGAATTGCAGGCCTGGAACTTCTGCACGTGTTTTGATTAATTATGGTTTTCAAAGATCCTAAATTGCGGGCCTGGATCTCCTGCATGTGTTCTAATTTATGATGCCTTACAAATCTTGAATTGCAGGCCTGGATCTCCTGCATGTGTCTGATTTTTTAAAATGCCTTGCAAATCCTGAATTGCAGGCCTGAAACTCCTGCATGTGTCCTGATTTATGATGCCTTGCAAATTTTGCATTGCGGGCCGTGTAATTCCTGATTATACTTCCTAAATACATATCCTTTTGTGGATGTTATTGTTAATGCAAATATGAAGGATCCTTGCCGACAGCAGTTGCTGACTTTTACTCAGCCCTTCCATGAACTGCGCAGTTGTGTCGTGTCTGGGGTTAGGCCTTAAAATCACAGATCATAAATCATGAATTGCTACATGTTTTATCTGTGTAGATTGTGAAGGTCAGCAATGACAGCAGTTGCTGACTCAAACTCAGCCCTTCTATGAACTGCGCAGTTGTGTCGTGTGTGGGGTTAGGCCTTAGAATCACAGATCATAAATCATAAATTGCTACATGTTTTATCTGTGTAGATTGTAAAGGTCAGCAATGACAGCAGTTGCTGACTCAAACTCAGCCCTTCCATGAACTGCGCAGTTGTGTCGTGTATGGGGTTAGGCCCTAGAATCACAGATCATAAATCATAAATTGCTACATATTTTATCTGTGTAGATTGTAAAGGTCAGCAATGACAGCAGTTGCTGACTCAAACTCAGCCCTTCCATGAACTGCGCAGTTGTTTCGTGTATGGGGTTGGGCCTTAGAATCACAGATCATAAATCATAAATAGCTACATGTTTTTCTGTGTGGATTGTAAAATACAGCACTAACAGCAATTGCTGACTCAAACTCAGCCCTTCCATAAACGCAGTCGTGTTGTGTATTAGGTTTTGTGTGTGTGCTTGTTGATGGCCCGTACAATCTCCGTATAAACACTCAACATGCAGTGCACGATTTCAAAGTCGTGATACACAGGCAATAAACAGACTGCTACTGTGGAGCACAGATCTGAGTGTTTAATGCTTTTTGGCTGCTTACAAAGTGAAAAGTCTCCTCTTGCGCATCAAATTAATTGGGGTCTCTGGGGTCCAGAGGAGACCTGCCTTGCTGCTGCTGCTGCCCCTGACACTTGGCTGCGTAATTGCATTGCACAATCTCGACACTTGTAATGCGCAGGGTCCAAAAGAGGACTGCCTTGCCGCTGCGGTAGTCCTGGACCGCCCCCTGGTTGCTGACTGGCTAGACCGTACTGTGGAGGTGAAACCTGCTGCAGACACATCTCAGCAGCAACAGCTGCAGCAGGAAAACAAAAAGACGCGAAAGGCGCAGCAGCAGACACATGATCAGCAGCAATCGCGAAGTCAGCAGCAGCAGCAGGCACAGGAGCAGCAGCAGCAGGCACAAGAGCAGCAGCTAGCGCAAGTACAAACTCAGCAGCAGCAGCAGCAGCAGCGGCAGCAGCAGCAGCAAGCACAGATACAGCAAGCTGCTGGGGCAGACGTTGAGATTGTGCCACAAGAAGACGTCACCTCTCTGCCTGCATTTGAGTCAATAGAGTATGATGAAGAGGCGGCATTAGCTGAAGCGGCAGCCACTGCAGCAGGTATGTGTGTGCATGTGTATATGTGTGTATATGTATGTGTGTGCCCATACTACGTGCCTCATCCAAATAGATCAAACCTCGTTTGAGAATTTTAATGAGGCGACCTCGGCAGAGGCAGAGTTACAGTCACATTCAAACAGAAGTGCACGCACGCACTCACATGCACGCACGCACGCACGCACATGCACACACTCACATGCACTTACATGCACGCACACACATAGGCAATGCCAGCCCCCTGGGTCACCCCCCCTCACAAATCCTATTAGGATTTGTCATTTGACACCTAAAGGTCCTCCCAAATATATATGACCTGCGCAGAATGCCTGAAGGCTTTCTGCGGGACTAACAACACGCACGCGTACACACATGTGTACACACACGCACGCAAACACAGGCAATGCCAGCCCCCTAGGCCACCCACTGCGCAGAATGCCTGAAGGATTTCTGCAGGACTAAAAACTCACACACGTACACACACGTGTACACACACGCACGAATACACAGGCAATGCCAGCCCCCTAGGCCACCCCCTGCGCAGAATGCCTGAAGGTTTTCTGCAGGACTAACAACACGCACGCGTACACACACGCGTACACACACGCACGCAAACACAGGCAATGCCAGCCCCCTGGGCCACCCCCTGCGCAGAATGCCTGAAGGCTTTCTGCGGGATCAGATGGCACAGCAAAAATGGGTGTCGGAAATGCAGGAAGTGGGAGCGGAGGATGCAGAGGGGGGGGGGAGGGCTGCCTCAACGGCACGGCAGGTGCCTCATGAGTTGATGATGGCTAGAGAGACAGAGGAAGCAGCAGCAGCAACAGGACAGGAGCAGAATGTGCAAAGAAGGGCGGAAGGGGAAGCAGCGGCAGCGGCGAGCAGAGAAGTGGCAGCCAGAACAGGGGCTGCCGAAAAGGAGGCAGAGGTGGCAGCAGCTGTGCAGCAAGCAGAGTCAGCACAGGCACGAGATGCAGTGGTAGGGGATGCGAGGAAGGAGGAGAAAGAGGCGGAGAAGGCAAGGGATGTTGAGGCCAAAAAGACGGAGGCGGTGGTGCAGGCAGAGGAAGAGGCATCAGCGAGAGAGGCAGAGGTGAAGGAAGAGCAGGTGTGTGTGTTTTAATGTATGTGTATGCGTGTATGTATGTATATGTATATGTATGTATGTCTATGTAGGAGTGAGTGCGGTTGTAGGTGTACGTGTGGGTGCGTGTGGGTGCGTGTTATTATGCTATTTTATTACAATGATCGCCTTATTTCTGCTGTGAGAACCACACCTTACAGGCCGTCCCCATGCAACCCCCCCCCTCCCGGCCAACAAGCCTAAATCAGCCGTATTTCCCCACCCACTTCACCGATTTGGGACCTGAAATTTGTGTTGGACAGCTAAAAAAATTGTAAAAACATTTTCATGTGATGCTGCAGATTATTCACCAAATCCCGACCAGGCCGTCGATTGGCCCCATTTCAAATTTTTAGTAACCAGTATTTAAACCCGCAACCCTGAGATCAAAAACTGGGCTGAAACTTGCAGTAGGTATAGAGCAACAGATGTTTGTCTTTTTGGAGCGGAGCCCCCCTGGGCGTAGTCCCTTAGGTTCAAGTGGTAACGTGGCAGAAGACTGGAGCGTTAGGCCATTCAGGCTACCTTATAGTGTAAAAATTGTCAAACAAAATCCAATTTTGCGCTGATTCCGGAAAACCCCGGTCAAACTCCCCTCCTTTCGTGACTCCAAGGGGTCGCGTGTCACTGTTCCCCCCGGGATTCAATTGGGTGTTTTCATCATATATTTAAAATGTTTCCCATCATATTCTTAGCCCTTCTTCAGTGGTATTTGTTAAGTGTGGTAGAAGGCCGATTAATCCCCACATGCTAGCAGCGCTTGCAGCAGCAGAGCAGAGACGGCAGCAGCTCCACAGCACTCAGGAGGACAGGCGAGCGAGGGCCCGGGAGAGGACCCGCGTCCAGTACTTGGCACAGCACTTGGAGCAACAGTCTCAGCCTGGCAATGCCACTCAGCAGGCACAGGAAGCAGCAGCCCAGACAGAGTTGGTGGCTTTGAACAGCCGTATGGAGCTCAGGCGTTCAGAGGAGCAGTTCAGAAGGATTGCAGCCCCCCTAAATTGCTCGCTCACATGACACACAGCTGTTGAGGTATATATCGGAGGTCTTATACACCATTGGCAAGCAACACACCATTGGCAAGCAACAGCCATAAATGGTATGACAGGGACTGTGCAAACGCAAGAGCGGGGGGGTGCAGGGGGGGTGCAGCCCCCCCTGAATTGTCTTACATTAGAATGCCGCTCTTCATTGCAAAGACCAGGCTGCCATCTCAGAAATGGTTGAACAGGAGCAGTGGGGTGCAGAGGGAGTGCTCCCCCTGAATCGCTCTCTCTACATTAGGTACAACTTCAATGCAGCGCAGGCTCCGCCCCATTTTTTGTGATCCGCAGGATCACACCCTACTTGTTTTCCTGTGTCCCTTGTGTGAGCGCCTCACACTCGCCGGCATTTCCAGTACCCCTGCCCCAAAATCGACATTTCAGCATTGTTTTATAACAATTATAATGTTTATATCCTGAAGCAGAGGTTGATCGGGGCAATTTCAGAAATGCACCTTTTCCCTGCCAGAGTGGGTGCAAAATACACACCGGGCCCCACGCAGCCCCCCAGAATGCCGAAGTTCCAGCAAATGTCAATGGTTTAGATATAAAATCGAGTGTCTTGCATTCAGATGAGGTAGAAGGGGCTTTGAGTTGGGTGAACAGCTTATTGGCACTGTTTGGGGTGACTTTGGCGTGAAGACGACCTACACACACTCACATACACATGTACATGTGTATATACACACACAGGATGCAGCTGCAGAGGCAGCTGCTGCGCGTACTGAGCTATTTGCACGCAAAGCGCAGCCGCCCCCAAAGAACAACACAGAAAAGGCGGGTCGCTTCTTCAACAGGTATGTGTGTTGGCCATGTGTATGTATGTGTGTGTGGTTGTGTGTGCAAGTGTGTGTAAATGTGTGGGTGCGTCTGTGTATCTGTGTGTGTGCAGGCATGTATGCCAGGACCCACACAAGCTGGGTACGGCATGCATTAAGAGGAAGGATTGTTTGTTATAACTCATCAACTTTTCTCTCTGCTGCAGAGACCACACCGCCCGGCCCCACGCAGGCTGTTTACATCATGCTCAAGCAATACAGAAAATACTGACTTGTCTTGGTTGATGATTACGTCACGGAAACCATCACAGGCTTGCATCCAAGGCCACAATGCCCGGCCCCACGCGGGTTGTGTACAACATGTTGAAGGATAAGGTTGAGGCCTTCAGCAAGGAGGAGCAGGAGAGTGAGAGGGCAGTCATAGCCGAGTTCAGGAGGGCCGAAAATGCTGCCCTGCAGGTATGGGAAGACAGTCTTGCTGTTATTTATTCTTTCTTTATTTAACAGGACTCACTTTTGCTGCCAGATTTTTTTCCTTTTTGTTCTTTGTTTTTTAGCGGAACACACGTATGCTGCCAGCATGGTTACTTTCCAGGAGATCCTGATCTCGTCATTTTCCAGGAGGACACAAACCATAGAGAGTATGACAAATTTGCGAGTATGTTCTGGTGGTCGTGACGAGCAGAGCGGGAGGTCGCAAGAAAGGATGAGGTGCATAAAGCATATGTTGCAATTTTTCGCCGTTACGCCGTTACAAACATTTAATCGTGAAATGCACAGAGCAGGATATGGCAATGAAGGCAAAAAAAGAAAGAGGCCCGTAAACCGGGGCTTGCTTGTGATTTGTCCCAACCTTTCGGTCAGTCACCTTGGCTTGCAATTGTAGGCCATCTTCACCTTGGCTTGCAATTGTAGGCATCTTTCACCTTGGCTTGCATTTGTAGGCCATCTTTTACCTTGGCTTGCAATTGTAGGCCATCTTTCACCTTGGCTTGCAATTGTAGGCCATCTTTCACCTTGTCTTGCAATTGTAGGCCATCTTTCACCTTGGCTTGTATTGTAGGCCATCTTTTACCTTGTCTTGCAATTGTAGGCCATCTTTCACCTTGGCTTGCAATTGTAGGCCATCTTTTACCTTGTCTTGCAATTGTAGGCCATCTTTCACCTTGGCTTGCAATTGTAGGCCATCTTTCACCTTGGCTTGCAATTGTAGGCCATCTTTCACCTTGGCTTGCAATTGTAGGCCATCTTTCACCTTGTCTTGCAATTGTAGGCCATCTTTCACCTTGTCTTGCAATTGTAGGCCATCTTTCACCTTGTCTTGCAATTGTAGGCCATCTTTCACCTTGGCTTGCAATTGTAGGCCATCTTTCACCTTGTCTTGCAATTGTAGGCCATCTTTTACCTTGTCGTGCAATTGTAGGCCATCTTTTACCTTGGCTTGCAATTGTAGGCCATCTTTCACCTTGTCTTGCAATTGTAGGCCATCTTTTACCTTGTCGTGCAATTGTAGGCCATCTTTCACCTTGTCTTGCAATTTTAGGCCATCTTTCACCTTGGCTTGCAATTGTAGGCCATCTTACCCGGTACCAAAGTGGCTCCTTTTCCTTCATTAATGAGGGGAGTGGTTTTTCACTGCATAGTTTTTTCCCCTTGTTTTAAGGCCATCTACTCCCCCCTCAGAGGTACAGTTTGAAGAGCAATCTCAAATTCCTTATTCCGTTTTATGACTTGCAGCTATCTACCATCCACTTTCAGGCGGAGGTGCAAGAACTGGAGTTTGCAATAAATCATGTTTGATCCAGGCACCTTTCCCGTGCTTGCAGCTGTCTACTACCGCCCATTCCTCGGTGGAGGTGCAAGGACTGTAGCTTGCAGTAAGTTTGTTAATTCCACCTTTTTTGTGCTTGCAGCTGTCTTCTACCGCCCGTTCACCGGTGGAGGTGCAAGGACTGGAGCTTGCATTATATTTGTGAAATCCACCTTTTATGTGCTTGCAGCAGTCTACTACCGCCCGTTCCCCGGTGGAGGTGCAAGGACTGGAGCTTGCATTAAGTTTGTGAAATCCACCTTTTATGTGCTTGCAGCTGTCTACTACCGCCCATTCCCCGGTGGAGGTGCAAGGACGGGAGCTTGCATTAAGTTTGTTAAATCCACCTTTTATGTGCTTGCAGCTTTCTATTACCGCCCAATCACCGGTGGAGGTGCAAGGACTGGAGTTTGCAATAAATTGTGTTTGATCCAGGCACCTTTTCCGTGCTTGCAGCTGTCCGCCGTCCGTTCCCAAATCGAGGTGCAAGAAGCGGACTTTGACCGATTCAGGGCTCGCCACAAAAAGGAGCTGGAGGCAGCTGGCGTTGAGGTGTGTAGTGTGGCAGTGGTACTGATTTGAGATGATTTGAGGTGATGAGGTTTGAGGTGATTTGAGGTGTGTAGTGTGGCGGTAGTACTAATTTCTACAAGTCTATATGCTGCAGAGTCATACCAGGCTTTCAATATGTCCGGTGTATTTGTACTCGTGAGGTACTCACTCACACACGCACACACGCACACACACACACAAAACACACACACACGCTCACACACACACACACACACACACGCACACACACACACGAACACAGGTGCGGCTGAAGACATACGAGAAGCTGCTGCCGCTGCTCGATAATTTTGGTGCGTGCGCACTGCGATGGTCATGGCTTTTGTAAGTACCCCTGCCTGCACTGTATGTGTGCACGTATGCATAGCTAATTTGTACGATTACGTGCATGCACCTCCCTACGTTGATAAAAAGATTTCCGGTGAGGTCCCCAGCAAGGGGAAGGGCATTATATCAGAGGGGGTCAACTGAGCAAATGTCCTAAAATGTGGGGTTGTTTGATGCAAATCATGTTTAAATGGTATAACTAGACGGTTCATGAAGTTTGGGGCCAAAAGGACCACCCCGGTGGTCTGGACAGAAATCCAGTTCAAATTTTGGCACTGAGTTTCCACATTACAGGCCACCACGCCCCAACCAGGGCCTCGTTTCATCCCAAAACAAGACAGGAGGGCTTCCTTTATGATATTATATCATCCTGGGGTTTGAAAAGTATATTTGGTGAAGGTTGATTTTCCACCTTCTTGACACCCCTTTTGCTGATTGTTCTCCAAGGGAAATGGGCCAAAATGGGGTACCTGGTCAAGTACTGCTCCGTTTTGCCCCATTTTTGTTGCTATGATATTCTATATTGTTATGTAGACGATGCAATAAAAATGACACAAATCAGGTCAGTGGGTGGTGAGATATGAGAGAATGGTGGTGGAAAATAGGATTCACGCCGCGGGGAATTAGGCATGTGCACCAATATTGGCAGTTTTCAAGCTCAGGTGATATCAGCAGCTACCTCTGGGTACTAAGCTTCAAAACTGCCATCTGTGGTGCGTATACTCTGGGAACATTTCAAAAACACCCCCTTTTTGGCGAAGCCCCAGTCATGGGGCGCAGCCCCTAGGTTTGTCTTCTTCCCACCAAAGTTCACATCAGTGTGCGCAGGCCCGCCCAGCCCACCCCCTGCCCCCAAAACTTGCAAGGCACCTGAGACTGACCAACCAGGCAGCCCTGCGGTGTCAGGGGATGGGGAGGGGCGGTGGAGGTGCTGCTGGGCGCACCGTGAAAACGAAAATTATTCACACCCGAGTGCGCAGGCCCGCCCAGCGCACCCCCCGCCCCCAGAATCTGCACAGTGACCCAGACCTACAAATCAGGCAGCCTTGCGGTGTCAGGGGGAGGGGAGGGGCAGGGGGTGGTGCTGCTGGGCGCACCCCGGAACGAAAGTTTGGAAAGTTGAAAACCAGGGCTTGACCAGAGCCACACAGCCAACGTCCAGGTCTGAAACTTGGCAGGCAGGCCAAGCAAAGGTTTTTGTCGGGGAACACAAGTTTTGGTGACCGGGGGTGCAGTGAGTAGTGCTGTGGAAAGAATTGACAAAATGTTTGGTAGCTGGAAGAAGCTGCCCGGCGGAGACCAGCCCATGCACCCCGGACAGCATCTGAAAGCACAGGCGTCGACATGAGACGTTTCTGAGTGTGCCAGCTGAGTCCAGGCCAGAGGGGAGGCGTGGGCGGAAAGTTCGCTGCCACATGCAAGCACACGACTGGGTGCACGGATTTCTACAATTCAAGTTGCAAGGGACTTAAAAAATTTGTTTAATGACGCGATGACAATGGGAGCGTGTTCTAAGAGGATGCGAGTCCATGTTTGACTGACAGATGTGAGCAGGTTGAAGGCATGCCTGCGCGCGCGCACACACACACACACATGTATAAGCACACACACACACATGTATAAGTACGCACAAAGCACACACAAGTTGCCAGTTCACAGCGCAAAAGGCTTCGCTAATTTTTCAGCATCGCTTGCGATGCTTCCCCCTACTTGTCAGTCCTCCGTCGACCACTTCTGGTATTATATGCATCAGGAGAAAATTACAAAAACAATAATCTCTAGAGATTTTTTTACAAAATCTAAATCTCGAATATGCTTGTGATCAACATTTTGGGTGTGATGCTGGCTGGCAGTCCATCCACATCCACATGCCAAAAATTGTGTAGTTCTACCTGAACCGCAATATCTTGCAGTGCACAACGTTGACTTGTCTATCTGCTGGAATGGCATTCAGCCTCACCAAACAGATGCACAAAACACACACACATACACACACACGCACACACACACACACACACACACACACACACACACACACACACACACACAAACGCGCACCCACCCACTCAACCAACCACACACAGAGAGGGCAGAGAGTGCACTGAAGACTCACACCGAGGGGGAGCAAGCTGTGCACGACACGTACCAGAAAAGTGTGGCTGAGCCCATTCGCGAGCTGTTCAGGTGTGAGGGGGGGCACGCTTTTGAGCCATAAATATTGCATGATGATGATTGTGAAATGTTAATGGAAATGATGATGATTGTGAATTGTTAATGGCAGCAATGGTGTTGATGATGATTGTGGATTGTTAATGGTGGCAATGGTAACGATGATGTTTGTGAAATGCTGTGAGCTGATCAGGTGTGCGGGGGGGCGCGCTTTTGAGTCATGAATATTGCTCGATGCTGATGGTGGTGGTGATGATGATGTGAAGTGTGTAGGAAAAATAAGTTGTGAACTGTTCGGTCCTGTATCTGTTCAAGTTAAGGCCTATTCAAATTCAATGCACATGGGCACTGGTCTAAAGCTAAAAAGTACTTGTTATAGTTCAGGGCATAATCAAATGGAATGCACATGGGCACTGGTCTAAAGCTAAAAAGTACTTGTTGTAGTTCAAGGCCTAATCAAATGGAATGCACATTGGCACTGGTCTAAAGCTAAAAAGTACTTGTTGTAAAAGCTACTGATAAATCCAACAAGATGGATGTGTGTGCAGCTCGACCCCCAATGTAGAAAAGACTGCTGAATTATCCTTTCCGTTTATTTTTTCTTGTCCATGTGAATACTCAATATATATATATATATATATATATATGTAATTTTCATGTTTTGTATCATATATTTTTAAGCATGTCTGGACTGACGAATAAGAGGTGCATATTGTAATCCATGCAGGGGCCAACCATTGAATTGAAAGTTGACACGGTTGCTGTGTCAAATCTTGCGTTGCACAATGCATGGTACCTTGACCAATTGCCATGCATGACACTTGGATGTGTGTGCAGGTCGACCGGCGTAGAAGAGATTGCCGAAACGGGCGTTCCGTTTGACCCCCTTGTTCATGAGGCAATCATGATGGTGCGTGAGTTCATGATGGTGTGTGAGTTCATGAGGCAATCATGGCAGACGTGAGTTCATGGTGCGTGAGTTCATGAGGCAATCATGATGGTGCGTGAGTTCATGGGGCGTGTGAGTTCATGGGGCGTGAGTTCATAAGTTCATGGGGCGTGAGTTCATGAGGCAATCATGGCAGACGTGAGTTCATGGTGCGTGGGTTCATGAGGCAATCATGATGGTGTGTGAGTTCATGGTGCGTGAGTTCATGAGGCAATCATGGCAGGCGTGAGTTCATGGTGCGTGAGTTCATGAGGCAATCATGATGGTGCGTGGGTTCACGGAACTGTAGCCCAATTTCAGAGCATTGTAGCTGCGTGAGTGCAGGGAAGTGTAGCTGAAGCTGTGATGAAGATTTCTGTGTCGAAACCACTGAAATCGTGCATGAGGCAATCATGGCAGGCGTGGTTTCCGGGAGTGGTAGCTGATTTTGAGGGTGTGACCAGGATCTTTGTATCAAAGTCAAATTGAAGGAGTGACGAGGATTTTTGTATCATTATCAAATTGAAGGTGTGACGAGGATCTTTGTATCAAAATCAAATTGAAGGTGTGACGAGGATCTTTGTATCAAAATCAAAATCGTTGAAATCGTGCACGAGGCAATCATGGCAGTGCACGGATTCAGGGAGGAGCAGCTTGTATGACAGTTACAAGTGCAAATATTCCCCTTGTGGAAATATTTCCGTTATGCAAGCATGATGGTGCATATTTCCATGAGAGCTGCTGTGTTATTGCACATACCTTTTTTTGTCATTCGTGTGACGAGCACAGAACGAAACAAGCCAGCCTTTCATTGTCATTCAGGTGGCGAGCACAAAAAGCACAAAGCCCCAACACTCTGACAGTTCCTTGTGTACAGAGTTGGCCAGAACTGTGTATATAATTTCACCGTGTATTTGATGATTTTCCTACCAAAAAGACCGTTGGTACACCGTATATGTATATATGGTTCTGGCCAACCCTACTCGTGTGTTAGGATACAAATGCCCCTTTTCCTAATTTCCTATGAGCGGCGTCCTCGATGCTATTTGTAGGGTTGGCCAGAACCGTATATATACACCATATATGACTGTATATATGGTGATTTCCCTGCCAAATATACCGTATACACACCGTATATATGTGGTTCTGGCCAACCCTAGCTATTTGTTTTGGCTAGGCTGAAGCACCATTGCGCGTCTGGCAAAATACTGATGGACACTCAGGCTCCTATTTGCTCAAAAAATACTGCAAAAGTGCCTGCCTAAAGCTAAAATACATAGGGTTGGCCAGAACCATATATATACGGTTTATATATGGTATTTTTGGCAGGGAATTCACCAAATACACGGCCATATACGGTGTATATATACGGTTCTGGCCAACCCTAAAAATACTGCAAGAGTGCCTGCTACAAAAAAAAATACTGCAGGAGTGCCTGCTACAAGAGTGCCTGCTACAAAATCTTCAGCCGGAAGACTAACGCCAGCGTGTGTGAGAATGCTGTCCTATGCTGTCTGTGCATTGATCATTTGAAAGCGTGTGTTAGGATGCTGTCCTACGCTGTCTGTGCATTGGTCATTTGAAAGACTTGCTGCAAGAAGGCCCACCGCATATATTTCTATCGCTTGATGTGTGCACCAGCGTGCCTGAAAATGTGCTGTCCTACGTAGTTTGTTCTAATGTGCTGTTCCATTGTGCCGTCCTACGTTGTTTGTTCTAATGTGCTGTTCTATTGTGCTGTTCCAATGTGCTGTCCTACGTTGTCCTACATTGTGCTGTCCTATGTTGTTTGTTCAATGTTTATAAGGTCACCGAGGAGCTTCTCGTTAAAGTGAACCACACAATAGAAAAATAATGATAAAACCACAAGCATGGTTTAGGAGACGGAGATGTTGCTGGCGAACAGCAAAGTCTCGCGTTACTAGACAGACTCAAACCCGCAACCCGAAAGGTCAGGCCTGACCATGGACCACTATAACCACTAGATGGCCTGACCATGGACTACTGGACTGATGGTCTGACCACTAGATGGCCTGACCATGGACTGCTGGACTGATGGTCTGACCACTAGATGGTCTGACCACTAGATGGGCCACTAGGCCTGGCCTGACCATGGACCACTAGACTTTCAGGGCAGCCACTCAAATCCCACATCATCATGTGCTCTCGTGCAGGATGTGGACACCAGCGTGCCTGACAACACCATTCTCACGGTGCTACAAAAGGGCTACAAGTACGGCACAAAGCTCATCAGGCCCGCCCTGGTTCGTGTCAGCTCATGCTAGCAGACTGAAAGGGAGGAATTAAGCTTTTGTGGCGAGGGTGTCACACCCGCAGTTATTTGCTGTGCTGATCGTCAACAGCAAGACTGTTTTCCTGTCTTCCTATAACACCCAGCATGAATAAGATTGATAGCCTGAAGAATACAACAATCATCCCTTGCTGTACGTCGCCTGATGGATCCCCTTCTTCTGTCGTTGGGCATTAAAGCCCCGCTATGTACCTCCCACGCCCGCCAGCTCCATTTTCGCTGCGTCACAAGGAAGATGTTTTGTGTTGATGACGTGTGTCTAACACCGCATGTCAGGATGTGCAATTGTGCTGCCTTTGAATTTGGAGTCGTGCTGCCTGACACCGCACGTTAGGATGTGCGGTCGTGCGGCCTTGGATACTGCTGTCGTGCTGGCTAACACTGCATGTTAGATTGTGCACCGCTTGATGACGTGTGTCTAGCACCGCATGCTAGAATGTGCATTTGTGCTGCTTTTGCCAGTAGCGCACGTTGAATGAATCATATTGTTTATGCTCTGTGTTGACAAGTTGGTGTTCATCTGCCCTAGCAAGTAGCTCCACATATTTTACACACATGTTATTAGGCAAGGCTACTGTGTGCATGCACCATCCTTCTTTTTTGGCAAGATCGATCTATATGAAGGATCTATTTATGAACATGTTAGCCGCACCTTTATGCAAGAAGATTATACATTTTTCCTGAAATGCTTTCCAGTAATCTGAACTTCTTTGTAACAAAATTGTCCGAAAGCACTTGGGAATTCCCATCCTATATGTGTGACTGTATTTATTAGTCCTATGATGCAGATGAAAGGAAAACTACGCAGGCAGCAAAAACCACTCCCCACATTGATTAAGCAAAATATAGAACATTCTTTCTGGGTGCCAAATCATTGAAAGGCACGACTTAGCCTGCAGCCTGATCATTATCATACAGGCCACCAGCAAAACAAAACACACACAAAACACACAAAAAACGCTTTCTTTGTCTCCAGCCATATAGACAGACAGCAATAATTAAACTTGGCTTTACAAATTTCTAAAACTCCCAAAACAGCTAAAATTAGGGTTACACCTAAGTGGCTCTTCCACGCAGATCACACAAAAAAAGGTTTACCCCAAGGGGGTAAGGGGTAAGGGTTACACAGCTATATCCGCCAGCGAGGGCAGTTGAGCTATAGCATAAAAAGCCAGCTTCAAGAAGAGAAGGAGGCCAGACTGAACAAGACACCAGAAAAAGAGACAAGGTCAGTGATCAAACAGAGCAAGGCATTTGTCCGCAAAGTCAGCTACTCCTACGGCATCAGACTGATTGAT
>Ga0307942_1001010_pt1 | contig 21642 bp, 32 predicted proteins | sample OrgLakmetagen175_FD_201846 | JGI IMG/M metagenome (GOLD analysis project Ga0307942, IMG submission 201846) | Saline water microbial communities from Organic Lake, Antarctica - #175 | ecosystem: Environmental > Aquatic > Non-marine Saline and Alkaline > Saline | place: Antarctica: Organic Lake... | reverse complement strand
TAGCCCTTTTCCCTTGATTTTCCTAGTGCTTTCTGTTTTGGTTTTGGTTACAGGCTTTTTCCCCAAAGCTTCCGCTCAGATGCCCGCCTGAGGCATATATAGCGATGTAACCTTACCTTACCTTATCAGGGAGGAGGAGTCTTGGAGTCGATATTTTGGGGCTTGTAAATTCAGCTTCAGTGCAAAAGGCTCTGTTGCGCCCAATCAATGGCAGCAACAAATCGTTTCATAAGCAGTTATTTGGTTGACGTTTAAGAATTTCTGTATGTCTTATTTCATAAGCTGGAGTTGCCATTCTTATTAATCTTTATCTTCTGGTCTTATTGTTTTGGTAATCAATTGTCAACATGTGAGCATTCTAGTAAGAGGTGCCATTAGAGGGGATCCTCAAGCGACTCTGTACCGCATAAGGTCTCCGGTTTTGTTGCTTGGCCTAGTCATATTAAGGTGTAACACAATGAGACTGGGAATGTCTGAATAATCGATCCAGCTCCGCCGGGAAGGGACAGTGGCGTTGCAGCCAGCCAAGCACTAGCACACAGATGACACACGAGCACAAATATGAGCTGATAGCGCACATGCATGGATGTACAGAACTGGTAGAGGCAATAGGGACTACAGCGAAGCAGAGAAATCGCTCCCTCTGCTGATGATTTCAAACCTTGGAGGCCTTCGGGGTCCAAAGGCGCCCCAAAATTTTACCTGTTGTGATAAGTCCTAGTTTGCGTATAAGATAGATTAAAGAAAAAAAAAGTAAAAGTCTACGCTGGAAGTCACCAGCGTGCATTGTCTACGCTGGAAGTCACCAGCGTGCATTAAGGAAAGGCTCTCAATTAGTGCTCACACTAGCCAGAGCCCCTCCAGAAGAAGAAAAAAGAAAAACTATGCAGGCAGTGAAAAGCCACTCCCTACATTAATTTAGGAAAAGAGTCACTTTGGCACTGGTTACCGTAAAACTCCTCCACCAAAAGAAAAAGATCACTGGGGCCAAGCTTCATGTTCATTATGTCTAATTACGCTGCCAAACTTGTCCATAGCAGACGTGCCCTTTCCAGCACTATTATCAACTCTCATCAGGAGACGGTTTCAGGCCAAGCTTGCAACCCTCCTGATCCCCGTTGATATTTTTCTCGTCTATTAGTGGAGGAGTCATACGGTACCCAGTACCAAAGTGGCTCCCTTTCCTTAATTATTGTGGGGAGTGGTTTTTCACTGCCTGCGTAGTTTTTCCTTGTCTTTTTCGAATCTGGATCCTGAGAATCACAGCCCAGTACATTTCAAGCCACTCATTCAAGGCAATTAAGCCCTATATATTCGTGCGCTCTTCCTTTTTGGAGCCTGCCTCCACACGGCTTTCAGCTGATTCTTTTGAAGAGTTTTACAGCTCCCAAAGCGGTCAACACACATTATAGGTTATGATGTATTTTAACGGCTGAACTATTCTAGCACAATTTAATTGCTAATGATCAAACCATTGCTATAATGTGTTGGTGATAGAAACAATGTTGCAAAATGCTGGAAATATGAAGTTTTAAGAAAACTCTATAATCTCCTGATAATTGCTTGCTGCCTGTTTGTATCCATGGATAAAAGCAACACTTTATTATGAAACACGCAAACAGATACAACAAAAAAAACACTCTCACCACAGAGTTCATTCACAAGACTGGTTGCTAGGCTTGAGGCTCATGGGCGGTCAGCCGCATCTTTTTTGATGGTGCCCTCCAGATGCAGTGTGACTTCCTCGACCGTGTTGCAGCGTAGCAAGCAGGGAGGCGGCACTTGCATAACAGTGAGCATCTGGTTCTCCAAGGCCTGGTCGACAAGGAGGGGAGTCCCATCTCCAAGGTTGCTGACTTCAGAGACATAGGCTTGGGCAAGACTGTAATTGGCAGAGGTGCAATTTGTGACAGCAGTTTTTCAGTTTGCATCGGTTATAACACATGAATGTAACACCATATACAGCAAACAAACCATATACGGGTAACAAAAGCGTTTACTGCGGCCAAGCCTCTGCAGCAACAGATGCAGTTTGTTGCCTTGTCACCATATGTGTATTTATGTTACGTTTGCGTGCGTATCATTTATGTAGATTGAAGGGGAAGGGGCCATGCCTCCCATTCTGCTGTGAAGTCCAGCACACACACACACACACACACACACACACACACACACACACACACACACACACACACACACACACACACACACACACACACCACACACACACAAACACACACATGCACGCCATCATGATCCTGAAAAGCTCAGGGAGACACATTGCTTGCGCCTCTTTCCTGCAACCCTGCACACATATACACGCGTGCTTAACACGCAGTGACCTATGATAAAGGTTCAACAAATGATAATCGAGGACACACGGAGGCCACACTTTGACACAATTCGAGCACCCAGTTGCTAAACGCACCTGTGCAAGTAAGATGTGCGCCACACGCGAGCTGCAATTTGCACCTCCCAGTGAATTTGTTGGGCCTGGTTGAGGGCAATACCTCTAATGAAGGAGATCACGGTGGTCATTTGCGCTCTGGCACTGTAAGCAAGAAAAGAAGAAAAACGGTCTTAACATCTTTCTTTAGTGTGATCGACATGGAGGATTCAGCCTCAGCATTTAAACAATCTGAGCAGCTATAACTCCAACACCTTAGCCTTTCTAGACGGTTCCCTTACTCACTCTTCGTCAGCTCCATACATCTGTGTGAAAAAAGCTTGCAAGGTGGGAGCTGGACGGCCAAACACTGTAGAGCTTGACTCGCTGCTAGTGCCCTCAAACCCCTCCAGAGCCTGCTCCTGCTGCTGTGGGGTATTTTCTTGAGCTGCCTCTACCAAGAGGTCGTGCAGCGCGCACCAGCAGTGCACCTTCTCCACCCACTCGCCAGCATCACCAGTACTCACTTCAGAGGCACGCACTAGGCGCTCCTGTAAATTGTGAGAGGAGGAAGTTGCCGTTTAATAGATATTAATGAATGAATGCTATGTTGTTGCAGATTGACTTGCACCGGAAAACATGGAAACAGGCAAATTATTTGGTTGGTATAGGACTGAAAACGTTACAGCTTGTGAGGTAGACGCTCAGAAATACATGAACAAATATGCTGATTGATTGAAAGTTCTGACTGCCATTGATTGATGAAAGTTCTGACTGCCATTGATTGAAATTTCTGACTGCGCATCATTACACCTTTGAAAGTAACGGTTAGTTACATGCAATAACAAACAATAAGGATCTCTAAGCACTACCTGCACAGCAGACTTCCATGCTCTAGTTGTAGCAGACTCTGGTCGGAGGGACTCAATGTAGACAACCTGCTCTTGGCTGGTCTGCAACATCAAATGTTTATGGACATCACATGCTCATTGGCTGATCAGGTAAGCAAGAAGCTCCTGGGTAAGCCGTGCTGCTTGGGAACAATGCTCAATGCATACTATTTTGAAAGCATGACAGGCACTGTGGACCCCAGTTCCTGGTGCTATTCAAATTGGTGGATAAATATGTGAGGCTGATTAAATGGTGGATAAATACAACAGGCTATGCAAGGATACATCCGCTGAGTCCTCACCATTACAGAAGCACGGCTTACAAAGTCTTCCATATCCAGGTCAGGCCGCCATGCCAGGAGCCAGTGGTAGGCCTGATTATTGTAGCATGAACAGAGTCACTGAGTAAGTTACTGCTCAAGGATACGGGTGTGACCACTAGCGTTCAATTCTGTTCACATAATGGTGCACTAACCTCTCTGCTGTCTCAACCGAAGCCGTGAGACTTATGTGATGAAGCTTACCTGCAGCCATGGCTGCTTGTACATGTCACGCGCTGCAGCATACTTGTCATGATCAATGCACACCAGCATTGACACTGGGTGCTCCCCCTTAGCTTGGATCTGTGGATTGGTATTGTGGCACAAATGTAATTTCACAAGTTTACAGGTTAAGCCATCAGTCAAAAAGTGCGACTGCTAGGCTGCGTACGGAAAAAGAGTATAGAGAAGTAATTAAGGAGTTTGGTAGCACTTAATACATAAAAGAAGTATTCTTCCAAGGAAGAGGCTCTAAGTTGGACTGGATGGTTTCCATACGGCATCAGTTGGAATGTGTGGACGATCAGCCCTTTGTAGTGTGCAACAACGCTTGCTTGCTTCCAACAAAGGAAAAAGTCGCATGCTTGCTTCCAACAAAGGAAGAAGTATTATTTCCTTCATCCACCCACCTGGCATGCAACCTCGTGGGCAATTATGGCTCCGTACCAGGAGATACCTCCGACTGCACACGGCCCGCCCACAAATTGGAGCATTTGACTGACAAGCAGCAATGCCACATCCTGCAAAGACACGTGTGAACATGATTGTGGAGGATGTAGCAAGCAGGTGAATGCAAATTTTTTATAGCCATATCCACCAGGCTGCACTATATGTACATGTTGGCTTCTGGCAGAGGCTTAGGACGTAGGTGTCCCCTAATTTTCAATTGATTCATGGTCGTAATTATTTTTCTATATCAAAGCTTTAAAAAGCTGTGTGAAAGCTGACAATTCATGTTACAAAGTTTCTGCAATGTTTGATGGACCACAAACCCCAAACACCACCCTTCTTCAGCCTCTCATGCTCTCTATCGTCCGCTTAGCACAACCATATCTCACCTGCAGGTTGCATAGAACCTCTGCACTGCAATCACATCTGACCTGCACACTCTGCAGGTTGCCAAGCACCTCTGACTGCAACCACATCTCGCCTGCACACTCTGCAGGTTGCATAGAACCTCTGACTGCAACCGCCTCTCACCTGCACACTCTGCAGATTGCACAGAACCTCTGTGCGTGTGGGTACGCTGAGGCAAAACACAGCCCTGTTAGACAAGGTTCTTGCCCACTCAGGCAGGTCTCCCCCGCAGCTGACCAGGAACAGAGGGTGTGGACATGGGTGAGAGGGTATGACACTCCCCTCCCGTGCAACTTGGTTGGCAGGCGAGCACCGTGCTAGACCATGACTGCCAGACCATCTGCAACAATTGAATAATCGTATGGAGAATGCTTTATCACAAACAGCTCGGGAAATTATGTGGCACAACCTGTTTATTTAAATCGACTTCACGGAACGGTTATCCACTGCCAATAATCCACACTGCCTGCTCAGTTAAAATTTTGCTGCTTGCCTTACCTCTCCCTGCTGCTTGTGTTGCCACTAGTGTGAGTACGGAGCTCAGTGCTGATGGATACTCGGCCAAGGTCGGACAGAGAGTCGTGGCGGTGACTACCTGTGAAAAGATATAATCAGAGTTGTGCAGCACCTCTTTGGCTAAAATCATATAACTTATGATGTAAGAGACTCTTTTGAGTCTACACAGCTCCTTTTTGTAAATCTACACAGCTCCTTGAATCATCACGATTCCTTCGCTTCCTATGCAGCGCAAGTGACTTTTTCCTGCATATACATTAGTACATGAGCCACGTGCAGAAGCCCATTGCTTGCGCAATTTCCCTTCGTATGTAAAGCCATTTAGGGCTCATCGAAAAAGTATTAGGGCATTTAGGGCAGATGCTGGCATGAATTAATAATCCTTTCTCTGCTGCTGCAAAAATCAAGGACATGCTCAACATGATCATGGTCAAACATAAATACCCAAAAAATCATTTCTGCGACTTCAGCTACAAAACAGTCGTATTGCACATCTTCGTACCCTCAAATGCTGCTGGTAACGCATCAGTCGCCGGCACTCCACCCACTGGGCTGTCATCACCACCCGCGCCATACTCCTTTGCTTGCCCCATGAGGCGGCTGCGTGCAGCCTCACTGGTAACACCCATCTGAAGCAAGTAAGCGTCAAGGCTCTGTCCCTGCAGTTTAAAGGAGGCAATACGGGCTGGTGTTAAGGCTGTTTTTAACATGTGTATCACGACATCCTTTCCAGCCATTTACAACGACGACATATATTTGCTTGTAGCAGCCCATTTACATTTAGTCAAAAAAAGAGCTTCCTACATGTTGCGTGCGTGCAGATTTTTCAATGGCCATCATCAAGAAAAATGCTTGAAAATGAGCCTTGTGATATCTCCCTGGGTATTTAGGCACGTACAGGAACAAAACATATGCATGGGCTGCTAGATCTGGTATCAAGACACAATATCAAAATATAAAAATACACTGTGCCGTACCTGTCCTGGTCCGCCGCCCTCTGCTGCGCGTGCCTTGCTGGCCTGCAGTTTGCAGGCATATAAAGCACAAAAAAACTGTTGCAAAGATTATGTTCAGCTTTGTTAAGGCCAAATAACTTTTCTGAAGGCACAAGGATATTGGATACAAGGCAGTCTTTTGGCACGCTAATCAAAGGAGGGGAAACAACTTCATGAGGCGCCACTCCTCCCATGAGGCGCTACTCCTCCCAAATTACTTGTTTTGCGATATCTGGATTGAATGCATCACATAATATTGTATTGAACCCACCTGCAGCAGCAGATTGCGTGGCTCTCGCCGTACGCTCTCAGTCCACCCAAATGCTCCCAGGGCTTTCTTGAGCGCAGCAACCAGCAGCACCATGTCTTCTTTGCCCTGATCATTATACAGGGAGGCAGATTATGTCAACACATGTGAGGCGTGCGACAAAGTAAAGAGTCTCGGAGAAATACAAACACATCAATGCCTTGTGAGTAAGAACTACTTTTTAGTCATTTCTTTTGAATCCACTCAACGTCTAGTCGTATAATATAACTTATGAGACAAAGTGTTTGTCACCTGTCTTAGGATGCTGAAGTGATCACCCGGCACATCCACCACCTCTGTCTCTTCACACAGGCTGGACCAACACACACCATGTGGCCATTCTCCGTCCCTGTAGACAAACAGTATTGAGCCGCGTTTTTTCAAGCAAAAGCGCTAATTGGACAGAAATGCAGGTTGAAGTTGGCAAGAGAACATAAAAGCACGACTACTTATCTGGAACACATTGGAAATTGCGTTACTCGTGAATGCTTCTAACTTCTCTATAAGCACGATCTAAGAGCAGCAAACCTCAAAAAGCATTTGACACACAACACAGGCATGTGTAAGCACACCTGGAATCATCAACATAATCACAGGCACCACGTGTTGCTGCTCGAAGGTACAGCATGCGTGCACCTGTGAGGGCCCGTCCGGAGAAATTGTGGTGCCGCATGTCGCTGACCTGCAATTGCACATAATTTGGTTCCATTGCATTTGTCGGAATTGCATTATTAAAAGAAATAGAGCACAGACATTTGGTGTGAAAATTGGTGTGAAGGCATGGAGACAAACAGCAAGCACCCATGTGCCACGTCCACATCCTTTCCGCACACCTTTCCCTGATCTGTTTCCAGTTCATATGCAAATTCTTTTCCTAATGCTGCCGTGTGCCGTACGTCAGCAATTGAATCTAGCTGAATAAAGAGTGCTACACAGGATTGTGCACTATACTGCACCTAAACCATCAATTCACCCATCCCACTTGCTCCAGCCCTAAATGGCGTACCTGGGAGCCCTGCTTCACTGTGAGCGCTACATGACGGATCTGACGCCCGACCTCCTCCACCGACATGTTATCATCTCGCATCACCCTCCAAATGGGGGCAAAGAAGGCATAGCGCTGCTCCATGTCCATGTTCTTCCACTCCTCACTCTCACGTGGATGGCCCGTGCTGAAGAAATAGGCATATTGTGTATGTATGTGGGTGTGGTGTGCTTTGCTTGCGTGCTGAAACTGCAATCTGAAGAAAAGTAAGCCCATGTTGTGTAGCCATGAACAAAAGTTCTTGTGCATTTGTCCACCACTCTGGGCTGGCTATACCAGGTCAAGTTTGAAAGAAAACCTAAAGACGGCCCCACCCAAGCCGGACCATCCAAAGCCTGAAAAGTATCCCACCTTGCTCCCAGACCCACTGCATCCTTTCCAAGGGCACCCAGGATCATCTCCATCAGCTCCAAGGAGTCTTCATCCGTCGGCTCCTGAGCTTCTGGCTGCACTTCACGTACTTGCTCTGGCCGGGGCGTGTCCATGATCTGTGTTCAGGTCATAGTAGATGCCTCGTCATTGTCTAAAACATTATCTCCAAACCCCTGAGCGGTTTTCTTGTTTTGGTGCAGGTTTTGCGAGGCCAAAAAAGCACCATATAGATGGCAAAAGATAATGGGCCATGAGTCAGATCAGTATGCTACACAAAAAAGGGTAAACACCTCTAAAGGTGCAGATCAGACAGAAAGATCAGTCATAATTATTAGCGCATCCAACTCTTTCGAATACGTGCAAAGACAGAAGGGGCTGCTTACCAGCACAAGCCCCACTTCATGGCCCCAGCTTTCAAGCAGTAACGCAATCTCAACAGCAACTGCACCACCGTAGCTGTGCCCTCCCAAAACGTAGGGCCCATTGCCTGGTGGCTGCACCGTCAGCATGTCAGCAGCATTGGCCTCGGCAAGGCTGCAGATTAAAGTGAAACCACGCATCGGGGTATTTAGACTAGCTGATTCAATTGTATTCTGAAGAAGCTCGAGGTGTTGTCAACATGCTAACATGCATTGTTCTCTTTGCTTCAGATGACATGAAGGGTAGTACAAGTGTCACTTACGCATGCATGTCCAGATCGTTGTCCTTGTCCAGCACGTAGATGGGCTGATCACTCCACTGCAGGAAAGCACTGAAGCTGAAGTACGCGCTCTGCAGGAAAGCAAAAGAGGATCACTACATAGCATTACTATACAGTGATCGAGCATGATTCATGCTGCATAAAACCTGGAACGACACAAGAAGCTTGTCAGATGAAATCACTCTCACAGCAAAGAAAGAGATTCAGCACGACAACTAATGTAAACCAACGAACTGCTTGACATGCGATTCGTCACTGCCCCTGATTGGGCATGACAAGCTGTCTGAACTTGAATGATTCAGCTTCAAGACATTACACATAAAACCAACACCTCACCTGTGCGTTTGCAACACCAGGAGCAGCCAGGAACAGTGGGCGGGGCACAGGCACAGGTCGCAGCATTTTGAGCAGATTGGAAGCTTGCACAGTCCCCTTTGCAGCTCCTTGCTTTGATACTGCTGCGCTGAGCTCATCTTCAGTTAGCGTGACTGCCCCTTCTGCCTCCAGGCGGCTGGCCTGTGACCAAGTTGCAGTGATATTGAAGATACGGGTTAAGCTGAAAATATGGGATTTAACTTATCCACTAGCACGCGTGCAGGTTTGCTGCTAGTCGTATGTTTTAGTATCCATGGCATATACATCTCACTGTGTACACAGTGTGCACACACATTGAGTGCTGCACCACTATTTTCACCAACCCAGAGCTGCTAACGGATCCAAAGTATGGGTGCAGCACTTGCTTCAAAAATGCTTACCTCTTGCTCCTCCAAGGTTTTGCTGATGAACGCAGCAATCTCTGCAGAGCTCTGGTAGTCGTAGAGCAGTGTGGTGGGGAGGCTCAAGCCAATTGAAGAAGACAGGCTTGATCTTAGCTCCATTGCCGCTAGAGAGTCCACACCTGATGTACAGATAGGTGTCCTTGTTCAATGACAAAGTCGTGGTGACGTCCTTGTCCATGCCAGTGTGCTTACTCTGTTCCTTGTCTCTATCCTTCCGTCTGATAGAGGGTGTGCAATCACAAACATGGTCTCACCTGCCCCCATCATTAGTTGCTCCTCTGGCTCAACAGCTCGTCCGATGACAGTTGCCACTTCGCCAAGCACTTGTGCCTGTCAGAAGAATGCACTCGGTAGTCAACATAATGCATCCAGATTCTAAGTCTGCTCTGTACGCAAAAATGCAAAGGGGAAGGAGCAACGCTAGTGGATCTGCACTGTTTTCATCAATGTAACCGACTGCATCACTTCCAGTGCACAGGATCATGAAACACGCACGCAGATCATCTTAACCGTACCTGAAGGTGAGCCATACGTGCCTCTGCATCCAATCCGAGCAAGGGGTGAGGTCCTGTCAAGGCTGCTATACCTGCTGGAGCATTTGCTGCATTTTCTCCCAGCCCTGCTGCATTCGCGTCGGATGCTGTGCTGCTGCGCAGTGAGTAACCCACATTCTCTGCCTTGTGCAAAGGACCACTGCTCGCTTGCAAGCTCACTCTGATGCCATGCGATGGATGTGCCGTGCCTGGAGTCCCGTCGTGCTCTAAGGCAGTGTGAGGCTTAGGAGGCAGGGCCGGGGATGTCGAGAGCGCAGCCGTGACATGCTGTAGCTGCTTGTGTCCCCCATCATGCCCAGCTGATGCCGAACAGGCAGGAGGTAGGTACGCACCGATGCTGCTGAGCACCTCACTGCTTGTACCATCACTGCTGCCTCCTGGAGTAGTGCCATCAGCAGATGCAGCCTGCTGCTGCTGCTTCTGCTGCTGAATGTGCCGCGCAATGGCCCCAGCTTGCAGGGCACTCTCAAACTCAAGAGCTGCCATCAGGCGCCCGTCCACACCGCCATCTTGGATACAGCTGGAAACTGTGCTGCCGTACTGGACGCTGTTGGCAGGGTCAATTGTAGCAGACACGCAGGGATATGCAGATACAGGCAGACCGCCAGTAGCTCCTGCACTGAGCATGTTGCTGCTGGATTGGACACGTTCCATGTCAGTGTTGCTCTCAGTCGTGCCACTGCTGCTGGAGATGTCTGCAGCCGCGAGCATGCAGCCCATGCCCTCTGCCACAATTGCAGTGAGTGCCATCATTGCAGCAGACTGCGCTGCTGCATCCCCCTTACGCAAGCCGCTGCTCCCATGGGCATCTGCAATCTTGGAGACACGAGCACGCAGGTGCACTCTGGCCTTGCTCTGCTGCTCAGAGCGGACCTCAAGCTGCCCTGGCTGACTCACGCACAACAGCTCCGTAGCTGCAGCAGCAGCAGGCTTGTGGGGCAGCACACACGAAGACGGGAGCATGATCTCAGTCAAGGCCTCTGTCACTGTCGTTAAGGCTGTGGACGACGTTGGGGTGTGTAGCAAGCTGCTCAGTGTGGCATAGGCGAGCTCCAACAGGAATGCCGTGGGTGCGATTGCTGCCCCAGCCATAACATTCTGCCAGAGGCAGGAAAGGCTGGGCTGGCCTAAGTATGCAACAAATGTGGCAGGCTTGTTACTGCTGGACAAACGGCACTCGCTGAGGAGCACAGAAGACGGTGGAGCACCCCAAACACGGTGCCGCCGCCACGCCAGCTGCTTCGGTTCTGATGATTTGGAGAGTGAGGGCACTTTGGGTTGGGGGGTGGCCGTGGGAGGGGCAGGGATTGAGAAGGGGGGTGGAGATAGGAGTGTGTGGGCGTTGGTGCCTTGAAAGGCAAATGCTGACACACCAACAACGCCCTGAAGCAAAGAATGGGGAAAGTAGTTTGTCAAAAATATCAGTAGAAACTGTAAGCGTCTTTCAAATCAGGTTCGGGCGGGGGCTAACAGTATCAAGCACATGTCTTATGCATGGCCAAGAATACCCGGTCAGGGAAATGCGTTAATTGATGAAAGCACCTCACTTTTCCGACACTGCCCTGCTGCCTTGGAATGCCCATGCTTGGTGCGTTGGTGCCAGTGATGGCTGCTGCCAGGTGCGATCCAACTCCGTGCAAGTGAGAGATGGGAAGTGCCAGGGTGGAGCCCAAGCCAGAGATTGCATGACAAAGGCCAACCACACCAGCTGCTGCTTCTGTGTGGCCTGTGGGTAGCACGAGTGAGGGAGCATGGACTTGATCGTAAGGTGAGATGTACATGCTGTTGAAGGTGATACTCTGTTGGCGTTGTTCTCAAGTTTTGTATGAATTTTAATATAAAGGACATTAAAAAGTGCATCATTGTGGGAGTTTAGGCAGGCCAGATTAAAGGATTGACAGACTCACAAGCCTTCAGTGGAAAAATATGTCTTAGGTTCTAAACAGTGATCAAATGGCATATAAACGGGTCTTACCTACAACAGACTTGGCTGCAGCCAGAAGTACCGGTGAGCAAATTGCTGCGTCAGCTTCAAGGCCTACGGCTTTGGAAGGGGGTGATGTAATGACTGCTGCAGCAGCCCCCACTTCCTGTTAGGTTGACATTGGCATTGCAGGGTACGTCGCATTGAAACAGCGTTATGTGGTGTAATATGATGTAGTACTGGATGGATTTTAAATTGGCATTCCGCATTGCTTGTTTGTTGCTGAATCATTGTCAGAGTTATGCACACATTGCAATATGCAGACTTCTAAAAAAAGAGCAAAAGGAGGGACAGGTAAATTTTGGAGAGCGTCTTGAACTAGTTTTGAATTTATCTCACTGAATATTACTCACAATGGGATCCCCAAGAGGTGTGCCAGTCCCATGCAGCTGGAGAGATGAGACAGCGCTATGATGAAGTCCGCCGCTGGCAAGGGCAGCACGCATCACTGCTTGCTGGGCAGGTCCGTTAGGCGCGGTCAGAGCTGATGACCTTCCATCCTGCAAATAAAATGGGGTGACCAAGAGTCAGGCTGAAGCAAACAAAAGCACTTGCTGTTGTTCTGCTTGTAGTATCTGATGGCTTCCTGTTTGTGGGTATTCTTTTGATGCCAAGTGAACTAATTACCACTTTAAGCTGCATAAGAATGAGGAATAGCTGCTTCTCACCTTCCACACCACCACTTGTTATAACAACCATTCATATTTCCATCACCGTTGAAGTCCCCGAAATATGCCCTTTTTAAAGTTTGGTGCAGCCCACACGCACATCCCCACACACACCCCCATACACCCACACACCCACACCCCAGTTCCAGCAGGCATGCCATTGAATGCAAAGTAAGGAAAATAAATTGTACACACAAATGCAGGCAAATCTAAGTACCAGCCTGTTTTATCCATTGCTAATCCTACAAGCATTCCCAGGGTTAATTATCAACACAAAGAAAGCATCTCGTAGGCTTTCATGATATATGCCAGTGAACATTCAATTATTTATGAAATGGTGAGATGCAAAGTGATGCAGTTTGCCTAGAATGTACACTTGAGGAGCGTGATGCTACTGGCTCTTTTTTCAACTCATTTTGCTTTGAGCAACCTTCAAGAAACTTCTTCTTTCCTGTCCAGATTCGCGAAATAACAAAATGTCTTCAGGAGAAATTACATACCTGGTTAACTGAGCTGCTTGCAATTAGAGCCAGCACACCAACATTTGCTGCGTCCTTGGTCGTTGCAGAGAGCACAAGCGCACCACAAGCCTCCGCCCTCACGTATCCATCAGCAGCCGCGTCAAGCTGATAGGCAAGTGTGACGTATGTTGTAGATAAATAAATGCTGTTAAAAAAAGGGGTTTGTTCAACCATATTTGATTGCAGCCACGCTGTTAGACACTTTCGTTAGACCGCATCAACTGTTAATGCACGTATCCTTTCCACAAGCAACAGCACCTACCGTCTTGCATCGCCCATCTGCTGCAAGCATTCCAGCCGCCTGCAACAAATTCACGCACGAATATTGGTGAATGATTGGCAACATTTAACCAAGAAATTGTCAAAGACCAGAGCCTGGTGCTTCACAGTATCCCTTGCATCCTAATTAGACGCCTCAAATGCATTTGTTAACATCCAGGACGGTCCTTGGAGTTTCAGGCACCGGTTTTGCATGCTGTTTCATGGACACCGTGCATTTTGCAAAGCCTCCACTAAAATTATTTGCAGGCAAATTACTTGCAGGCAAGACACTTGCACGCACTTGGAACATGGCTGTGGGCTCCGGACAGAGCAGCATCCCTGTGCCACCAACAACAGCACTTCGTGAGCTGCTATCTTGGATGCTGCTAACCGCAAGGTGGATTGCAACCAGGCTGCTGGAGCAAGCAGTGTCCACGCTTGAGCATAAGCCTTGAAAACCGTACAGGTAAGAGATCCTGAGGAGCAGAAGGGGAGGAAGGCGGGTATCCTTGCTTGAATTGAAGAATGACCATAACCACAATGTAGTTCATAAAAGATTGTAAAAGCATAAAGACATAAAGAAAAGAAAAGTTCCACAGGCAGTAAAAGCCACCCCCCAATCTAAAAAAGGAGAAGGAGCCAATTTGGTACCACATACCATAAAAGTCCTCCACCAAAAATAGTAAACAAAAAATAAATGGGGTTCCAGGGTGGGGATCAATGGTATGGTGCACACATTGTATTGTCCTTTTGCATGAATGATGACACAAAACAGGATAAACCCTCTACCCCCATAATATTTCATTTTTCACATCAATTTCACCCCTGCTCCATTGTTTGTGCACATGCAAATAAAGAGCGAGGATTCATCTCCTACCGGCCACACGCCACAGAGAGGGCACCGCCTGTGGCACTGTATGCACTTGTGGGCATGGGGTTGCGCCTCAGCACCCAGCTGTTGTACTCGGCAGAGGCAATACCCACCATCACGGAAGTAGGGCCTTGGACAGATCTGTGGTTGAGGTGCAGAAGCAGTTCAAGCTGAGGTGCTTCATTTATTGCATGTTGCCCGCCACTTTTTGACGTTTCAACCTGATATAAAAGATAATGGGCTATATTGCAAAACGCAGTTGCATATGCTTATGCACTGTCAGCTGTCAGTCTGGAATGTGTGTCTGCCATGATTGCTTACATATACTTTGTTATTTGTTTGTTATAAAGCTAACGAGAAGTTCTTGTGGCGGTTCTTAAACTTTCAGCAAAAGATGCATCCGTACAAACGCTCTTGTTGAAGAGCCTGCGTTTTCTGTCATTCCCAGCAAATGCATGTCGTAATTCATGACTTACTCAGTGCCCATGCACAGTGCTTCGTGTGTGCACTCCAGCAACACTCTTTGCTGGGGGTCCATGAGCACAGACTCATTAGGCTGCGTAGCAAGATTTAGGGCGAGGGTTTTGAAATAAAATCTGTAGCAAGAATTTGCAGCAATGCATGTGCAGGTTTAAAAGTGCAGGTTCGGTAATAATGGCCTCTTACTAATCAAATACTTTTAAAATACACATTATTGCCTTCAATCAATGAGGCGTAATTGTGCCGAAGAAGTCTGTGTAGAAGGTTATTCTACATTATTTTCTTGTTGCGTGGGGCTCTAAAATCGCTGCATGGTACACCCAACATATAACACACAAATCATGTAGAATATATTTTGTTAGTACACTTGTAGCACAAACTGTTGCAAAGCTCACTCCAAAAAACGGTACATACAGAAATTACATGTATATTCACTGTATGTTACACTCCTAGATTGCTCATTGCGAGGCCTGTCACACAGCAGGGAGCACAACTGCAGCCCGAACAGCTGTCCATGATTCACTGTGATTGAATCAATGACCCATATTGTTCAATAACTGTGATCAAAAACCACCTAGATTGTTTATATTGTCACACGCTGCACAGCAGGTTGCACAGCAGGTTACACAGCAGGTTAAACAGCAGGTTACAGGTTGCACAGCAGGTTACACAGCAGGTTACAGGTTGCACAGCAGGTTACACAGCAGGTTGCAAACATATCCTAGACTGTCCATGTGTCACCCGGCAGGTAGCAACGTTTTAGATTGTTCAATGTGTCACACGCTGCACAGCAGGTAGCACACCTGCAGCCCAAACAGCTGGGCATCAAACAGCTCAGCACCAGACAGCCAACCCCCAAATCGAGGGGGCATAGGTTTACCCTCCTTTTGTGCTGACCTAGTGAGGGCATCCACATCCCAGTGGCCAACAGGGACCTGTGCATGTGATGCTTACGACAGTTTGAAACTTGGTGTACCCTTGATCAGTGCAGCAAATATTTCCACTCATTAACGGTGAGCAGGTAAGCACATTGGTGTACATTTGTGCTTCAAACTTTAAGAAGTAAGGGATACATGTTTAGACATGTCTAATGCATCGGATGTGCAAACCCCTTTTAGTGCATTCCTGGCTCTACAGTAGGAATTTCCACAAATGGATGAGTTACCTTTTCAATGACCTTTCTACAACACGTGCAGAATATTTCAGCAACATAGGAGCACTTGCCTGACTGATGGCATCAACAGCAACTCCGGTGCTGCTGAGTGCACTGCCATTGTTGATCCCCATACGTGCATCCTTCACACACATCCCAATGACAGCTGCCAAAATCCCACGTTCTCCCTTCTGCGATATTGTCCCAGGAATTCCACGTGACACCTGTGTGGAGCAATTGTGAATGTAGCCTTTTCTTCTTTGTCTGCACGTACTTGGCATCTGCACAACGCACTTTCAGTCTATGCTCATGGCAGAAATGAAGCACTCGTGCCTCAAATGTGTCAGCATAACATAAAAACCGTGTGCTTTTCTGTCGGCCACTGCAGGCCACTGAATTTAAAAGTTCAAGGTACAGGGCTCATATGTATAACAAGGTGTTTAAGATGGATTTATTATGAATTTGCACATGCTCACAAGGTGCATATTTGATCAGAAACAGCGTAAGTCAAAAAATTAACTGCACAGTATAGCATGGTCCATTTACGTTACGATACTCAATTTACTATACCCTTCAGATTAGCCTTATTGCACACATCTCCAAACAACCCCTCAGATCTCCCCCACGCACTTGGCCGTGTCCATCACCAGCAGCACCCAAGGGCCCGTCACCATTCCATTCAGATGCCGTTGCTGCCCCGGTTGTGCTTGCAATGTACTGCGAGATGGCTGAGATAGATGGGTAGTCAAACACCAGGGTGCCTGGGAGCTGCAACTGAAGGCTGCCCTCAAGACTATTGCGTAACTCAACGGCTCCAAGGGAATCAAGTCCAGCTGCACGCATCAGGTTGGTACATAAAGCTTGTGAGGGCTTCTGTTGAGACTGTAAAATACAGACATTTTGAGCAGCAATTAACACACTTGTTTGTTTCATTTATAAAGAGGAAACGGATTCCTCAACCTGGACGCCAGCCTGGCATTTCAATCCGCCAGTTTGGGTAAGAGATGATCAGCAGCCAAAATGAATATTTCTGTTGTGCATGAGTGAGAGAACAGCAGGAAGTGATCGGCAGAGTGAACAGCTGTGACTGAGGATTCAAGCAGCTAAAGTAGCAGACAGAATAAAGTGGGTGGCACCATCTACAACAAGCACATGCTGGAGCCTTTCAAGGAACTGGGTCTTGATTCTCAAAGAGTTAAGAAGCTTGCCTCCAAGCTCCATGTTCATTATGTCAATTACGCTGCCAAACTTGTCCATACCAGACGTGCCCTTTCCAGCATTTATATCAACTCTCATCAGGAGACGGTTTCAGGCCAAGCCTGCAACCCTCCTGATCCCCATTGATATTTTCTTTTTCCTTTGGTGGAGGAGTTTTACGGTACCCTGTGCCAAAGTGACTCCTTTTCCTTAATTAATGTAGGGAGTGGTTTTTCACTGCCTGCATAATTATTCTTTTTCCAGACAGAGTAAAAGACTGAGAAGAGTGAGAGGCAGTAAAATTCACTCCCGGCATAAGCCAAAAAAGAAGCTACCACTGGGTAGGGTGTCAGAACATCCCTATGCCACTTATAAAATAAATAAAACTCAATGGAAAGACGTTTGTCTGCAAGCAGCCCTGGTCCATCAATTTGCGTCTTGGTCTGTTTGAGCCTCACTGATTGCACTTACAGTGTTAATGAGAGCTGCCCACCTTTTCCCACATGTACACCACACATGATGTGTCTTTCATTCCCCCCTGTTCCTGATCAGTTTCCACAGTCTTTACCTGACATTAACGGCTCTTCCGCTCCCACATCCCCACGGCCAAGCACACCACACGCAACCTCGTTGACCATTGCTTCAATCTGAGAGGAACAGGTAACAGAGGGGGAAGAATTATAAGTCGGTTAGAACTAAAACAAAGATGCACTTTCCATTAACAGCAAAGACCATTTGTAAAGCCTTAACATAGCTAGCACAGGGTATTTAAGGGTGAGCAATTTGAATAGAGGAAAAGTGTCTCTCATTCTGCTAAGCCATGTCTAATCGACACCATCCAACGTTTGTTGTCATTATTTGCGCTGACCTGCTCTCGTGTTCGAACTCCACTGTGTGAAGCCGCAGCTGCGATGCGTTTCTGGGAATGTGGCACAGAGACATGCTCACCCTCCTCTTCAGCAACCATAGTAGCTAGGAGTTTTGGGGGGTGGCCCTGAAACGTGTGGTTGTAAGCATGTGTGAAATTAAGAAATGCTGCACTTGAAAATTGCATTATTGTACAAAAAAGATACACAGGCAGGATGGCAGAAATAAATTAACTTGTACGATGGTTTGATTAGTAACGTCTTTCCAAATAACTGACTGCAGATGACTCTTCTCTACCTTAAAGCGTGGCAGCAGCTGAGGCCACATGAAGGGCACGGCAGATAGGGTAGAGGGTCCTCCAGGATATGCCCCAGATGTGCTGCTGAGGGCAACCGCAAGTGCAGCAAGCCCGGCACGCGGCTCCAGCAGGGCCATTCCAGTTCGGGCCACACGTGCTGCAGTGCCTGCAAAATGAAGGTTGCTTGTCGTTTACCACCAGCAGGCTATGCTATGAGGTTAATGCAGGCAATACAATCACAAGCCAAAGATTTGACTTTTTTGCAGCACTGACCAGACTATCGCATACTTCTCCTGACACAAGATAGCCCCTTGACCACACCACCTGCATCTCCAGCTGCCATCCCACTCCCAGCCCAAGCACCCCACTGCACACTGACAGTTGGCAAGCCGGATTGCTGCCAGCTGCTGGCTGCTGCATCCAGGGCTGCATTGGCTGCGCTGTAGTTGGCTTGGCCAGGGCTGCCCAGCAGAGAGGCCACGCTGGAGAAGAACACGTGGTGTGCGCCCGGCTGCAGGCTCAATCTTGCGCTTTGTCCTGCAAATTAGTTTGGGTATATTTGGCACTTCAGCACACAAATAAGAAGTGGTTGTTTTTTGTACATGTCCTTGCATCCTCTCACAGTCACCTTGCAAGTAACAATAAAACAATGCATCTGTGGTTCCTAGTGCAGCCAATTTGTGTCAACAGGTCTGGCTAGTTGTCGGCAGCTAATTATTTTGGCCTTGTGTCAAAAGGAGCAGGGTCTGGCTAGTTGCCAACAGCTTGTTCAGTTAGCGTTGTCCTTTCTAAGCTGACTTGAGGGCATACAAGGACCACCTGGATCTGAGCCCCCAAAAGCTGAAGCCGCAGCCACCTTCGGTGCCAGTACCCTGCGTAGTCCTTGCAAAGTCTGTCCTGAAAGGGTCGCATCTTGAAGCACTCCGCCGGCATGCATCAAGACTGTGAGCGGTGCTTTGGCAGCGGTACTTGGGTATTCTTGCAGCCCTGATACCATGCTTGCAGCGTCCTGGGTGCTCATGTGTAAAGTGAGAGTATCCTTATGACACCCTTGCATTTGCACCTGAATTCCTATGCAGTTGCAAGGAATAAGTTTAGACCTTGCACCAGATGCTGCAAGGTTTGAGATCTGTTAAGGTCATAACTTAAATCAGAAACTGCTAGTAGAAGGTATGGTCTTAATCTCTCCTCCACATTTGCACTCGACTTGATTAGATTTGATCCGTGCTAACTGCCTTTTCCCCTCAAGTAAACAGTACCTCACCTCACCCAACAAACACAACGGTACATGTTCACAACTAAGAACAACCCACCTCGCTGAAAGATCCATCACACTGCTGCAAACTGAGCTGAGCAAGGTGTGCAGCATGATCTGGTGCACACAGCCGGTCGGATGCAGAAGAGGACTTTCCAGTCCGAGATAGAAGAACGATACGTCTGGCACCCGCGCTTGCTATCCAGCTGTGTGTAACGTAAAAATGTATGAAACCACAATTGATTGTTGCAGATTCCATAAACATGCAGCAAAAGAGCAATCATGTGGGTAGCTTATTCTGTGCAAGCTGATTCAAATTTGGTTATTGCTTTCTGCTCTATCACACTTTTGCTCAGACGCCATCAGCTCACCTTGCAACAAGCACGCCCAGACTGCCAGTGCCTCCAAGAACACCGACCGCCCCATATCCTGATGACAGTGAAAGCCCTGAAAGATCAGGGGCACCTCCACTGCTGATGTTGCAGCTGTAAGGGGTACTTCCAAAGCGGCTGCTCACAACAACCTTGCCCACATGACGTGCCTGAGACAGCTGGCGCAGAGCTGCAGCCACACTGTGCAGTCTGTGGGAGGCAAGGGGTATGGGCTGCAAGATTCCAGCAGCCATGGCACAAGACAGGCGATGCATGGCGCCTGTAAGATGTGGAGGTCATAAAACGATCAACGTGACAAGCATGTTCAGTGGGTGTAGAAAAAAGTAAAGATGACAAATGCCATTTCAATTTGCTGTCAAGATGACAAATGCCATTTCAATTTTTGTGCAGTGTATTCAATGCTGTAGGGCAAACATTAGTCACTAGGCAAGTTAGGGTCATTCCTTTTGTTGCACAGATATGGCAAAAATTTACAAATGAATGCAGGGATGTTCGGCATATAAGGCAAAGTTCGGAGCACGACTCAAGATTAACACTTACCTCCTAGCACTGCTGCAGGCATGAAGTCCATTGCAAGGAACCCATATCCAACGTCTGAGCGTTCCTGAGCAAGGCGGCCAGGGCTAGTCACATCACGCTTGCCAATCTCTACAAAGCGGCCACCAATGCGCAACAGAGCAGCTGCAGAGGACACCATGCCTGGGCTGGTCAGGGTATTGAGGACTGCATGGACACCACCACCAGCGACAAGCGCCAGATCCTCTACAAAGGCAGTGTCTCGAGAGCCAGACACATGCTGTGCACCCAAGCTGCGCAGTAGGGCACGCTTTGAGGGGGAGCCAGCTGTGGTCACAACTGTAGCTCCAAGTGCACGAGCAACCTGAGTCAGGGTTGTAGTCAAAGCACAATACTTAATGGCACCTTTCAAGGACACAAGGCAGTGACCTTTCTGCATGACATGTCACGCAGCAGGCTGATCTAATTTCCTGTCCCATGGTAATAATTGCTTACTCTCATCCTTTTAGGCACCCTATGTGTAAATTCAACAAGAGCCATGACCAATTCAGTGATAACTCTGCATGGCAGAAACCAAACCTGCATTCCTGCAAGCCCCACGCCTCCTGCAGCAGCAGGCAGCAGCAGAACCTCTCCACGTTGAAGCTGGATACACTGCCGTAAGACAGCATCTGCCGTAATGAATACGGTAGGGCATGTTGCAGCCTGTGGAGTAACGAAACGTGAAATTTGCACAATTTTGCAGCCTGTGCAAAATGTAAATTTTTCACAAAGCAAACTGAGGCAGAGCATGGTGTTTGGTAAAGTTGTGCTAGAAAAGCAAGGATAAATCACAGAGGGGGCTAACGGAGGAAATGCCTGAAAATGTGCATTTTTGCATTCAGAAGGCAGCCACTCACAGCCACTTCATTCGATCGACACCATTTTAGTACCAAAATGTAGCTGGCATTGAGAGCTACCTGAGTGTGTGCCCAGTTTCATGTGGGTCGCTTTGCTTGCTGAGATAGACTGGATTAAGCACACATGGAGCATTTAAGCCCTAATGTGGTGAGTTCTATAGGAAAATGGCTCAAATCCTCATAAAACACCAACCACTCAGCCGTTTTCTTTCATTTTTGTTGCAATGATATTCTTTTCCAATAAGAATTCTACACCATGAAAAATATTCCAGATTGGTGCAGTGGGTGAGTTGGAATGAACAATTTGTGGTAAAAAATGGCCTGCACGCCACAGCAAAT
>Ga0307942_1001008_pt1 | contig 21691 bp, 20 predicted proteins | sample OrgLakmetagen175_FD_201846 | JGI IMG/M metagenome (GOLD analysis project Ga0307942, IMG submission 201846) | Saline water microbial communities from Organic Lake, Antarctica - #175 | ecosystem: Environmental > Aquatic > Non-marine Saline and Alkaline > Saline | place: Antarctica: Organic Lake... | reverse complement strand
TGTGTGTGTGTGTGTGTGTGTGTGTGTGTGTGTGTGTGTGTGTGTGTGTGTGTGTGTGTGTGTGTGTGTGTGTGTGTGTGAACGCATTACGCTTACGTGGGGTTCTGTATTCTGCTGATTGCTGGAGAAGTTGAGCTGGGGCAAGAGCATGCTGCTTGAGCATGCAGAGAGGTTTTGAGCCAGAAGAAGTTGGCGCCTGGTTGACCTCAACATTTCCTTAGGTATGCAGTCAATTTATATATAACATTTCCGAAATTTGAGAGCTTATTGGTACCACTGCGTGAGCGTGCCTTTAATCATTATATTAAACAAAAAGTAATATTTACAAGGCCTGACGGGGTTGGTGGCACCAATGTGCATCGCGAAAGGCTTTTCTGAGCAGGTCACTCCACCCCTCATCCTTGGGAATTCTTTGACTCTCATCTCCCAACACGTGTCACACTCAATTTGCTTCCCGGCACAAACCGCGATTTTTGCTAAAGGGTCTCCCCGAAACAGCGAAAGCTACAAAAACGACAGTCGTTGAAAAAAGGAGATTCAGGTTAACAAGTCCATCAATGCCGATTGGACGTTTTTAGGAGATTGAAGATAAAAAGCCAACACCACACGCTATTACATACATCAAGCATCCTCGTTCTCTTTTCTTTCCAAGATAGGGTAATTGGCGGTTGCCTCGGCCCAAGCCTGTGTACCATCCACTAATGATCGGACGAGGCGGGCCACGTCTGCTAGGGGCACACGTACCTGCAGTTGTGTTTGAGTAATGAAGAGTGTAAATGCAAACTTAGAGCAGCACAGAATTTTGACGAACAGATCGGGCGTGTATGTTCTTCTGGCAACATTTCCTTTCGAAAAATTTTCTGACTACGAGAAAGAGAGTACCGTACATAAAGTATATCACCGCCCCTAATTAACGTTTTTTGAAGGTGGCGGTGAGGTACTTCTAAGAAAGCTGTGGTTTATAATATATATTCATTTTTAGGGGTGGCGGTTCAGGGACGTTAGCGTTAAATGTTTATTTTAGAGCAGCAATGAGCGGTCAGGGAGCCCCCCCCCGCTCCACCTGCCCCTGCGAGGTCGGCTTCCCTGCAAAGGAGCAGCAGCAGGCAGCCGACCTCGTCCGCCTGCAGCAGGCAAGAGGTCCGGGCCGAGCGAGAGGCGGAAGAGTGAAAAACAAGAGGCAGCCAGGCAGGCCTTGGTTGCAGGGTTGTGTAATTGGCATTGCATTCTGTGGTTGCAACAGATGAAGTAGGATTCTTGCATGCTCTCATGCTTGCATCCCCATGCAGCAGCAGCAGCAGTGATAGCAACGACAGCAAGAGTGACAGTGGCATGGCTTCCATATCCTCGTGTCTGTGGGAGGTGAAGGTGGCCACACGCAGCCCAGGGCAAAAGCCCCTTGGTGGTTGCTGATTTCTACTTTTAGATAAATGATCACCGTACATAAAGTATATCAACGCCCCTAATTTTTTCTTTTTTGGAGGGGGCGGTGAAACGGTGGTAAAATATATATATTTATTTCTAGGGGGAGCGGTTTGGTTTTTTAGGGGGGCCGGAAGCGAAAATTTTTGTTCAAAGTGACGAGCGGAGAGGATGCCCCCCCCCGCTCTGCCTGCACCTTCCCCCCCAGACCCTGCCCGCCTGCAGCAGGCAAGAGCGGATCGGGCTGAGCAAGAGGCAAGAACAAGGACTCGCAGACCTTGGTTTGACCCCACAGGATTGTACAGTTGGCACTGCATTGGCATTCTGGGGTTATGCAATCAATGTAGTTGAAAGGGATGCAAGCATGCTCTCATGCAGCAGAAATGCGCAGGCGCACAACGTGCACACACATGCACGCACACACACACACACACACACACACACACACACACACATGCACATGCACAGGCGCACACACTCACACAGGCGCACACACGCACAGACACACATGCACATGCGCACACACACACACTCTCTCTAGCACCCTTGCACACACGCGCGTGCACACACGCACACACACACACACGCGCACACACACACGTACGCACTCTAGGTATAGCACCCAAGCAGCACGCAAAGCTAGCACACGCATGCAGCAGCAGTAGCAGCAGTGACAGCAACAACAGCAAGAGTGGCTTACTTCTTTGAGAGGGGGTGGTTGCTGAATGTTACGGTAGAATAAATTATTCTAAGGGGGGTGGTTGCTGTTTTTTCTAACTTTTTCCAAGGGGGGGGTGATGAGCACATGTACGTACGGTATAGGGATGGTGGTACGTACGGTAGCAAGAGTGATGAGTGATATATCACATTCTTCACTCCAAGAACTCAACATGTTCTTCACTCCAAGAACTGGTGTTCAAGCATTACACAATGAACTCAGTAAACTTTATCAGCACAAAAATCTGGACTGTCGTCAAAATAGCAGGCCGGAGCCTGACTCTGACTCCCCCTTCCACCTCCTGAGGGCCTACCTGGTAAAATGGTATTATTCTGCTCCTCCTCAAATTGTGCATCCAACTGCTTGCTTAACCTAAGCAGGTGTTGCCTTTCTGAGAGCTGTGGACCCAAAACCGAGATGCATAAGCCTAATGCGAAACGCTTGTGTGGTGCCTAGAACTGTCCAATACCACTGCAAACTCCCCCCCCCCTCCCCAAACGCATCTAAAAGAATGCTGATGTCAACTTAAAAGTTTGGCATATGGTGCTGGTCATCTGGCAGCCTTGGCGCAAGTGCGCGTGGCTTGCAACTTTTAACCATGCACATCCTTAAACCATTGGAAAATGACTCTCAACGCAAGGATTCTGAATATCTTGTTCTTATTTGGTTTGACACATGCAGTCAAAAAAGTTGACCTGCATTCTCCTGCTTTGACTGTAAAAAAGGCCCCCATCGAGGCTTACACACACCTGTGACATGGAGTCACGCTCGCGTACAGTCACCGTGCTGTTGGTCACCACCTCACCGTCCACAGTGATGGCATACGGAACACCCAGCTCATCCGTACGCGCATACCGTTTGCCTGAGGGTACACAAATGTGTCAACACATATTGCCTCAAAGGAGTTATGAAGTTATACAGGAGGCAAGAGTGAAAACAGAAGAAGTTTAAAAACATGCTTGTCTCAATTGCAAATAGACAATTGCTGTATAAGAAGGGTTGCTTTTCCCTCCTGTGGCCAGCCGGATTATGGCCAGCCGGAAACAAAATTTAGCACAACCAACATGGCTATCACACGCACCGATGGAGGCACCAGTCGTGTCCACAATGTTAGAGAGCCCAATGCTGGTGAGGGAGGAGGACAGCTTGCGAGCTACGCTGCTCAGCTCATCCTTGTTTATGAGGGGGAACACTGTTGCCTTGATAGGAGCCACCAGAGGAGGGAAGCGGAATACACTGCGTGCTTCGTCACCCTACAAATTTGGCAGTGTAAAAAGATCAGTTCGAATAAGCATAGGGGACAAGCGAGCGTATCTTCTCGTTACTAAGAGAATGTGCTAGACAATTCTCTAAACTTCAACTGCAAGCCTCTCTGCAAGCCTCAAATCTGACCTATGATTCCAGTGTTAGCTTACCTCGCGAGCGTAATACGTGTGCTCAAACATGCTGTACATGATCCTGCCAATGCCGAATGAGGGTTCAATCACACCAGGCACGTAGTTCCTGCCGGAAACCTGTAAGTGTATAAACAAGAAGTCTGAGCCTTGAACAACATTGAGCTCACTTGCTGAGCAGCACAAGGCGCAGATGGCTGTATTGATGACAAATATATGGTCTCGCAAAGACTCATACAAGCGTAGAAACGGTGGAATACCATGGCTACCACTAGTTGGCTATTAGGCAGCATTCCAAGGCAGTGGCGAGGTGGGTGGTAGCAAGGAAAAGGAACAACATGTAGCCACTCCAGTAAGCAGAAGGCAGGGTACCTTTGTTGGCTCTTTGACAATGGAGACCATGGAGGGGGCCAGCTTGAAGGTGATCTCCCCTACTTTCAAGTCAGCAGAGCCATCAGCCTCAAGCTTAGACTGCAAGCACAAGTTTGTAGCCAACAGGTGAGAGTAGCGTGATGAGTGAAGACCACTCGTAATTTGCACATGATTTCATCCCATGAGGCTTGTTCACAGTCAATGCGGCATGCTGCCAATTTTGAATTCATGCAACCGAAAATGCATGAGGCCCAAGGCACTTGAGGCCCAAACACACCATATGGTTTGAACTGCATTTGATGGCCGTACAGTGCTGGTTGCTCAGAATTGCAGAGGCACGCACAGATACATGCTGTCTGCGTGAGGCATCAAATGACGTTTAAACAAGAGCCTGGATACACCTCAATAGAGGCACAAAAAACAGGTTTCTGATTGCAAAAAAGGGCCACCCATTGGTAATCTGCTCATACCCCTCCCTTTTCTCTTCTTCTCTTTATCCTTTGGCTTTGGCTCATTTTTAGTCGCTTGCAGTCAAACACATGGGCCTCTAAGCCCTTAAATACAACTATATAACTACATATGTTTACCTACATGCAGACTCTTCAATTACATTATTGCTTGAACCACCTGCCCTTTGTCTTACCTTCAGCTCCATTGCATCACATTCAGACATGTTTTCTAAAGCTTCTGTTGCCGCCTTGGCATCCTTTTTAAACTGCTGCCCGACCTCCTTCCTGTTGATGTTGATCTGCAGACATAGTGGCACAACAAGGAAGCTACATGACACAAGACAAGCCACTACTTTTCACGGTTGCATGAATTACATTCAAATACAGAAGTCAGGGGTGTGACAGGAACTTGATTGTAAGACGAACGTATAAAATCACACACCCAGCGCACAGACCCAACGCGCCTCCCCTTTCTATATGCAAGTTTATGCTACACACGCTTCTGCATTTAATGCTCTTGCACTGCTGTCCCTGATATGCTCAGCCCCAACACGCTTTTAGCACTCATTACACACCGACGAGTCTGCCCAGCCTTCATCTCAGTGTATCCACCAATCAATTACCTTGAGCGTATCCACCATTCGAGGCTCTGCAAAGCGCTCGTGCGCCGTCATTTCCGACTTGCTCATCTTGGCATGGGCATTGAGGTCAAAGGCTGCTCTGTCAGCCAGGCCCACGCACTCCACCCAACCGTACGAGGTCTCTACTTCACCGTCCCAGCAGTCATTGGCGTAGTGTGCCATCTGCACGACAAAAGGTTTAAACCAAGTTTGTCAAGCAGGTACGCTTTGCTCAGCACAAGCAAGGCCTGTATTTCACCACTTACACACATACATGAGGGGTGAAGAAAAGCGCGCGAATGCATTTGCACATGAACTTGCTAGCAAGGGCTCCTCAGAAGCACAGAACATGTGAAGGTGTAAAGGGCTTGCTCAGTCAAGTAATTCAAAGCAAAGCCTTTGACAAGACCACATCATATGAGGAAGCAACGCTTCAGCTAAGGGTTGAACGCAAGCGTGAGTCTAATTTACCTCGTGGAGCAAGTGCTGCCTGAAGCGCATTCGTGCTGGGTTGATGCCAACTTTGACAAAGAAGAGCCATGTACGTCCAATGAAGTAGGCAAGGGTCTCGTTGGCAATGATGCCCTGCGTTTGTTAGGTCAGATGAATGGAACTGTAGCTGTCTGCAAGCAGAAGAGCTGAAACAAAAGAACAGGGAGTACGCTCGATGCTCCAAGCATATCGTACAAGCGGTATATCATTGCGCACCACAGACGTTTATTACCCCCTAGCAGAGTGCTGGGGGCAAAGTAATCAAGTCCAATGGCCTCGCAAAGCTTGCATTGGGTCATATAATAAAATTGTGTGCCCCTTGCATAAAATTGCATGGGGTGTTTTTATTGGGTTTTCTCAAACCTCGCTTTCATTACACATTTTCACGGCAGTTCCGGAAAATAGACGGCCGTGCAGCTGTAACAGGGAGGTTAGGCAAGGATTGCTGCAGGCAGTTGCGTCAAAGCCAGGCCACCAGATAATTGGAATTTTCACCACCAACTATCTGTTGTTATATACTCTACACTCTAATTGTAAACATTTATCAGGGACCACACCCTAGAAAGAGTGTGCTTGCATGGTGTTTGCTCAAAAAATAGGTACTCTTAAACCTTTCTATTTCACTGCAACACCAGACACAGAGGATACCCAACAGGCCCTGAACATCGGAGTACCAAACAGCCACGCCACAGTTGCAAGGGCCAAGGAAATAAAAAGATTTCCACCAACTGTCTGTTGTTGTTTCTCTGCACTCTAATTTCAGAACATTTATCAGGAACTATACCCATGAAAGTGTATGGTTACATGGTGTTTGCTCAAAAAATAGGTAGCCCTCTTAAATCTCAATTTCACTGCAACACCAGAGGCTCCCATCAGTCCCTGAACATCAAAATACCAAATGCCACAACACAGTTACGAGGGCCACGGGATAAAAAGACAAGAACTCAAGAAGAATGCAGATAAAAAGCAAGAATGATATGAGTGATATAACTTTGCTTCACTCCAAGAACTAGAGTATAAGTGTTACACACTGAATTCAGCAGGTTCGCAAAATCCTATTATTGAACGCAATGCAAGCTTATGCAGGGTCCTATTCCCTTTTCCTTGATTGTGCAAGGAAGGCTTCTACGTGCCCATGAGCAAAAACTTAGCATGCCTCACACAATCAATTTCCAGGTGTTTTGACCAGGGTTTGAGACTAGACGTTAGGAAAGCTGTTATTTTGCACCAATGCGAACTTTGCTATGCGTTTTTGAACTAATTTTTAAACAAGTTAGCCGTGACACTTTGCGAGGGGGTCGGAAACATTTGCGGTATGCGGTTATATACCCGGCTGTCTGGTATGTCAGCGATTGAGAAGGAATACCGTTATTTTAATCAATTCCGTCTTTTCATCCTAAGTAACCGTCCAAAATACTTAGGGTTGGCCAGAACCATAAAAACACACAATAAAAGACGGTATGTTTGGTGATTCTCCTATCAAAACAATTGCACGTAAACAGTATATGATGTGGTTTAAAATTATACATTCACCCCACGGAACAACAAAACAAGGATAATAGTGAGAAGATAAGCATTGTAAGAGTAGCGAAAGACCAAAATTATTCCAGCTTAAGCCACAACTCACGGATCCCCTCACCTTGGCAACGGCCTCTCCCAGCTTCATGGGCTTAGGCAGCTTCTCCTCACCCATTTGTAAGTCCCTGCAATCAAGTTAAAAAGCAAAAACAAGGGAGGTACATGCCCCAGCGTGCGTATTGACACACTTGCATGTTGGTCTGGAATGTACATGTTATGTAATGTACAATATACATGGATAGTGCAAGATAACTTGTTTTAAGACAGTTACTCGTTCACGTGTTGCAAATTGTTCACGTTCAAGGGTTTTTTATGTGAAAGCGTATGACAGGATTTGCTCGTCTCTACGTGCATGTGTGTTATACCCATCGTATATACGCACATCCCATTGTGCACTCACATATTTGCAAATATGCGCACCTACAAACACCCTCAACCCACACACACACACACACAAACACACACACACACACATACACACACACACACAGAAAGCCACCCATCTGCCTACCTGGAATACAGCAAGGGGGCAAGGTCGGCCACCTCTGCAAAGCGGGGGTGCGCCTTGTCGTCTGGGTTGACAAAGTGCTCAATCTCTGCCTGCAAGTTCCCAAGGACAGGGCCATCCAGGAACTCATCACGTGCTTGCGACCTTTTCATAAAAATTGTACTTGTACAAAACAACAGTGCAGGAAAACGCCTACAACTTTGTGACTTATACGCCTCAATCCAGAGTCGACACGAGGACGGAAGCAATGTTGCAACATGACACAAGAATGGGAGCAATGTTGCAATGTGAAAAAGCTACCAGGTGTGCATACATGGTACATGTACACGTGTCACACTAAATGCACGCGTGCGTTTGCGTTTGTTCTGCGTTGGGTTTGTTCGTCATCGTACCTGCGTGAACTCTCGAACTCGCAACAACCCAGCTCGGGGCGAGATTTCATTGCGGTACGAGTTGCCGATCTGAGCCGCAGCGAATGGGAGCTTGCCACCGTTGTAGTACAGTAAGTCTCGGAAGTTGACAAAGATGCCCTGAGCATAATTGTGAGGAAAGAGGGTTACCATGGCGCTATCACATGCGTTAGACTGTTGGGTGGTTGTGCGGCCGAAGAATGTGAGGCATACAACCGATGTTTACACAGAATGTGTGCAATGGAGGGCACATATTGCTGCATGACCAGCAGTTTTTTAAGTGCTCTGAATTACGACCATTTCAACCAGTCTGCTCTTTCGATCACACGGACGTCACATGGGGTGACCAGACCGTACATGCACTGTACAATCGGCCAGTCAAATGCCTTATGACGCATTGTCTGCAGTCAAATTTCCAGCCTAAACATGTGAAGCTGAACAAATCAACCTTGACACGTGAACCTCTCACAACCTCACCTGAGCTGTCTCAGGCCTCAGGAAGCCCACTGCATCACCTCGAGGGCCGATGCTAGTCTTGAACATCAAATTGAAGGGGAAGGGGTCACTGATGTCGTTGTTGGTGTCAGGCGCCCTCACACCGTACTTCTGCGCGTTTGAACACACACACACACACACGCACACACACACACACACACACACACAATGTGCAATGTGAAAAGGGGTGTGCTGGACAGGGGTGCAGATCGTATGATCAGTCTGCTACAAGCGTCGATCTGCAAGGTTGCAGAATGCGGATCAGCAAAACCATCTAAGTTATAGGAAAAGCCTCCACTAGGCAGTCTGTTATAACATTATAACGCTACAGCAAACCAGGCAGATGCAATGTTTTGGCACAAAGGCAAGAACACTAGCGCTTCCAGGATGCCACCTGTGAGGTCAACCATTTCAAAATTTGCGATCTTGTAAGCTTGAAAAGTCTGGCTAGCACCACGAGCCAGGCCACAGACCCTCTCACCTTCAAGGCTAGTCCAAGGTCTTCTGCTTTTAGCTCACCAACTCCAACCAGCATTTCGTGGGCTTCCTGCACACAGGCAGGACAAACACACAACTGTAATGTTGAGCTAAAGCAAAGAAAGGGTGCAGAGTGAGGCACAAGAAATGAGTAGAATTGTAAGGAAGCGTACTGCAAAGGTGTGTTTTAAGTTGACAATGCTGGCTTGGCGATTGAAGGCCTATCAAGGTAGGCTTGGTACCAAGCCCACTGACATGAAGGCTGTCCTTGGGCAGCATTTGGCGGGCGTGGTTGCACTGGTGCTGCCGCATGTGCAGGGGCAGGGGCAGCACCAGTGTTGTTTGCATGTTAGAGTTTGAAATTGCGGCAGATTACTTGCCAGAAGCTGCCAAGAAGCAACGAGCCCGATGTGCTCACAAAACTTCAAGCTTTTGACAGCTCCCCACACATCTGCTTTGTTGAGTAATGGCACATCTTTTTTGTTAGCACCCTCACACCCTCCCTCTCGCCTTCTTCGCCTGGGGCGTAGCTGCTGCATCATCCATCGTTGCCTCCAGGGCCGCCTCCAGCAGGTGATCTGCACGGAAGCACTCCCCTGTCTGTGCATCACGCACCATGAAGTCGGTGAACCTGGACAAACAAAAAAAGCACACCTTTGCTGTTGGTTCCAGGTGTTGAGGGTGTTGGAGCACCTACGTGGTGAAGTAAAGTAACTCAGAAATCACAAGCACCCTTACATCAGGTGCACAATGATATCTATACAAGGAGAATTATGAAACGTTGTGCGCAGCAGTGTGCGGCACAAACATGATGAGTGCCTATCGTTGATAGATTTCTGCGGAGAGTAGCGATGTATATACTCTTGCGCACCCCCCACATTCAACCGCATTTTCGCTTACGCTTTGGTGTATAATATGCGGTATCCCCTCATACCCTGCTCGTTACCAGCAGAATCGCCACTGTGCTTCAGAGACCTCCGTGGACTGTTTCATCTTGCTCCCTCCAAATTGAATCCCAAAATCTACCTAGCGTTTCCATATAATGAGCTTGCTCACCTCTCCACGTGGCCAGATGCCTTGAGCACAACCTCGGGCGTGACAGCTGGGCACTCCACCTCCAGCATGTTCTCCTCAAGCACAAAATGGTTGCGCCAAGCCTGCACAAAGGTTTAAACAACCTCACGAGTCAGCTGTCATCGAGCCCTCTACTCGTTGCATTTGTGTATGCTGGCAACTTGATGCCTCGCAACAGGAAAGAGCAGAGCACTCAAGCACTGCGTCATGCGCCAAGGTCACTAAGGGGAAATAATTAGAGTAGAAGAGAATATCCATGCAAAACACTATGACGCTCAACTTCAATGCCATTCATCGAGCAGAAAGGACAGGCTTGAAAGACAGCATACATTTGTTTAATGTCAGCAGCCAGCAAAAGTGCAAAGCACAACAAGCCTCCAGCTGCGTCTGCGTTTGTGCATAACGTGTTGCATGGCCTACAGTTTCAGATATGATATAATAAATTGTTCAAAGGTTCAAGTATGGCACTTGGCCAGATATATTTCAGAGCAAAAAAGACAAAACGAGGATCGAGTCGCTAAACTTGAGCTGAAGACAACACCACATATTCGCAACAGGAAAGGAAGCCTTGCCTGGGTCATGTTCTGTTTGATGGCACACCCTGGCGGCCCGTAGTCGTAGAAGCCTGCCACTGCGCCGTAGATCTTGAAGGAGGGCATGTAGTACATGCGCCGCTCCAGGGTGGTGGTCTGAGAGAGGGAATATGTTTTTTTGGTTAGTGAAGTGGAGGGGATTGAAGCCTGACAACGTGGGTTGTCTGTAGACAGTTGTATGCTACTTGCCCTTTTGCCTTCTTCTGCAAGACTTTATGATGTGCATCTGATGTGCTTCTAGCGTACGCTGCTTTTTGTCATAGTGACTGGCCCCCTTGGGACACTTTTCACATTGGACGATCAGGTGCGGCTGCATGACCCCAAGTATCAGAGCAATAGGATCTTACCAGCATAGCGCGAAAAGCCTCCTTGGTTTGCACAGGTGGCTTTCCGCTGTCCTTGTCATGCTCCTGCACGAATGATGTAAAATCCGTAAGGAGTGTGCTATTTCAAGTTTGATTATAGTGGGGAGTACATCTTCGGTTCCAAGCTGAAAGAATCTCGTCTGTTGATTCTGTATGTTTCTGCATGACCTTGGTGCTCAAATTTCAGGTACGCGGTGTGCTTGCATCAGCATTCGATAAGTAATGTTAGACACTGTGCATAGCAAACATCGCACCTTTGTGACTGTGTCCAGGTCGATCTTGGCCTGCTGCAGCTGCTTGATGGCTGCATCCACTGCGGCCTGCGTGAGCAGGGAGAGCCGACATTTGCATGGGCCGGAGCATGTGTTCCTCCCGTGTGTGCTGCCTCCATCCTTCATTCCTTAAGCTGGTATTACAGCTGGTAGCAGCAGCTGTGCCTCCCACTGTCGAAAACCCCCGGCACGAAACCCCCGGCAGAAATTCCCTGCTCACCTTCTCCACTTTGCCCTCTTTCAGCTGAGCCTTCAGAGACCTCACGGTGTCACCCTGCTTGGCAACAGCAGCCTGTGCCATGGCAATGGGGCCATCCATGATGAGGCTGGAGGCTGGGGTGTTGCAAAGCTTTGCCTGAGTGAGCGGGCTTCCTAGCCTGAATCGCCCGAGGACAGCAGATATCAATCCTGATGCTCTTATAATATTTGCTATACTATACTTCAAATTTAAAAGAAGGCAACCAACTTTTCTTCACCTGTTTCACCTGGACAAAAATAAATAAACAGCATGCTGCCTGAAAGTAATGACAATGCGGCCCCGTAATGAACAGTTTTTTTGAAAAAGGTACTTGCACAGCAGCACATGCAGCAAGCAGAAACACACACACGCGCACGCACACACACACACACACACACACACACACACACACACACACACACACACACACACACACACACACACACACGCGCGCGTGCGCGCACGCGTGCACACATACACACACAAGCACACATACAAGCACACATACACACACAAATACACACACGCACACACACACACACACAAGCACACACACAAGCACACATGCACACACAAACACACACACACACACACACACACACGCACACACATACATGCACAAACACACCTCATGTAACACAGGATGCAGCCAGGGCGTTTGCACAAGCCTGTTCCTATACACCTTGTGGTGCTCCAGCATGGCATGTGGGGTTGTGCTGGTGGGTGACAAACTGTAGCCTTATGGAAGGCACAGCACTGAGTAAGAACGAGATTCTAGAGCGACCCCTTTGCAGAACCCCAACGCACTACCCCTGGTTGCACAATCACCATTACAGTAATGGTACAGAGTTCACAAATTTGACCTGTTCATGCTTTTCTTGCCTATCAGGTGACATGGCAGCTGTGACCGCGTTGCTTAAAACCATGTGTTGCGCCCGACGTGTTATGGTGCTCAACTCAAACGTCAATGCTGCACGGCTGACATATGTAAGTAATGCTTGCAAAGGCACAACCACACGAGCCATGCTGGAGCACCACAAGGTGTATACACACAAATTTGCACTTACACAAACGCACAAGCACGAGCATTATCCACAGTGCTAAGGCTTTAAGAATATTTCATAATGAAACAGGCTATAAGTCACCTCGCACTGCTTTAGATCTAGGTCATGCATTTAGGTAATTAACCTAGGATCTCGCTTTATCATTGTGAATGCTCGTATTGAACAAAGCAGTTCCCATGGATGACGTTCTCTTGTCTATGGGTGCTGATTGTGTCTTACCTGTTTTTTTGACCAATTTTTTTTGCAGGACGGCATTGATATGCTCGGCGAGCGGTTGGCAGATCTGGTGGGTACTTCATCGTTCATTCAGGTCAAGCACATTTACCCATTCGGTGTTTTGTGCTGCTGTCATTGGGTTGATGCACTCAACAGTTTTTTGCAAATATTCTGGACTCGCTTTCCTCTCATATAACTTGTGCTCAAATGCCTTCATCTAGTACTATCCCTACAGTTTGTTCCACTCTCCCTTCAAACCCAACAAACTGAATAAAACAAAAGGCACTCAAATTCGCCAAAATTTTGCTTACTTCTGCAGGTGATCTCATTTTGTGCACGCCTCCGTGCTGGCCAAATGAGGCAGGTCTGTAGCAGAAGGGCAAAACTAGTGGATTACCTGGGTTGCCTAACTGCACAGATGGGTTTGAAACCTAGGAATGAGCTTGACATGGAAGCTGTGTTTATGAGCACCGCATGTACCGCTAAATTGAACAACTTTAATTTTATCACAGGTGTCTCGCATCTCCTTCATTGGCTACAGGTACGCCCATTTTTTCTGATATGTTCCTTGTAATTTCCTATGTTTGTCCTGCGTTATTTCTGCTTTGTGGCTTTCCGCTTCATCTATTTATCCTCAGCCCCAAAATTGTGCCTGTGTTTGCCGTGCTGTGGTATGGGAACTGTCTGTTGGGCGGCCTGTTTGTTTCTCATTTGTTGCCCCTTTTTAAATCTTGGCCCTTTTCAATTCTTGCCAGCGTGCTTCAATGAGGATATTATTTCGTGTTTTTTGCGCCCCTGCAGCTTGGGCGGTCTCATCTGCCGCTTTGCTGTTGGCAAGCTGGCGGCCGTCGGCTTTCTTGCCTCCTCTCCTCAAGGAGCACATGGTCTGAGTGATACCCTCCCGTCACAAGCCTCCTGCGCAGCCGCAGCACCTCCAACAAACGGCTGCACCTCTGAATCTGAACCGCATGGGAACAATGGCAAGGGCAGAGACGGCGGCAGCATGTCTGAGGGCAAATGGGAAGGAGAGGCTGTGCAGCCAGTTAATTTCGGTGAGCGTGCTGTTGTTGATGAATAGCTGTGTGTGCAGTCTGGGTGCCTATTAACCATAAACCGTGGCACTCCTGTTTCACATTGTAAGCACTGCTTGTTATCATCAATGGAGGAGAAAGAGCTGACACAACCACGGAAGGCGCACCAATTACGTGAACAACCTTGGCATGCTACACCTGATCTAGTGCACATTTTACCGCTGACACACTTTGTCTTGCAGTCACGTTGGCGACCCCCCATTTAGGCTGCTGGGCTCCCCCTAATGGTAGTTTATATCGCTATGCCTGTAACCTAGTGCTGCCTTGGACACTGAGCAGAACAGGCGAGTGCAACATCACATGTTACGTGTCTAGCCAGGCTGCACAAGGATACAGATTTATCCGTATGTGCACAGACTCGTGTGCCCTTTTTCAGAACAATGATTGTAGAGCACGTGCGTCAATGATGTTTCTATGCGTGCATTGAGTAGATGTATAAGGTTACAGAACTTGCAAAGATCAAATTAGCTTTGAGGGCTTTTAGTGAGAGGTAGAGGTTGCATTCAAGGCTCTGGTGACGACTCATCTTCCTCAACCCCGCAGGCTGCCAGCTGGTCTTCTCTGACGAGTATGTGGATGGCCTGCCCTTGTTGGCTGCCATGGCCCACCCGGACTACGCATGGCACGCAGGCCTTTCCCTGTTCAGCAAGCGCCTTGCGCTAGCAAATCTCAGGCAAGTAGAGTACGAGCAGAGGTTGCGTCTTCTGCTCTGGGCCTCCGGTGCTCAGCACACCTTTTTTTAGCAAAGCTTTTCTCAGATTAATTATGGCACACACACAAAAACGCCACTGCCGTTTGCCTGGCATTGTGGGAACAAACAGATCCCAGTGCTCTTCAACACGTCAGCTCATCATCATAAGTGCGCAATAACAAAACAAAGCTGTGCTCTTCTGTTACATTATAGGCTGCCTGCCATCGCCATAACATGAACTTTGGAGCAGCACCCATCATTATGATATCATGACCACAAGTGTGATAAACACGGCCTCTAAACTGGATTTTCGCCAGGATTTTTGTTGTAATATGCTCATAGGTAGCGGACCAGTTGGTTTTTAACCAGTCAACAGGTTTCAAGATCCCAAAGCATTTAACAGGAAGAGATCGCCAAGACCGCCCCTTGTGTATGTCGATTTAACTAGAGGACCCGTAAACAAGTCGTTCCTTTGTGTATACCTATACTCATAGGATTTGAGACCACTGTACAATTGTTTGCAGGCATGATTTTATACCCACTGTGCAATTGCTTGCAGGCATGATGCGACGGTGCCGTACTTCACTGCAGCTATGGAGCCAAGCAGTAGCTGCCCCGAGGTCTATGCTTCGCCTGCTCCCATCAACACAAGGTGTGCAGCTCATAAGTGAGCACGATTCACTCGTGCAAGCAGGATGGCAAATCAATTGTGGCTAACCACTGCACCAAGCTTGTGCAGTAACAAAGAAAACAACGCGAAATCACTCCCCTCATTAAATACTGAACAGGAGGCATTCAAGAAGGCCAAATGCGGTTCAATTTTTCTCCACTAGACAGACGTTGTGCCAAAGAAAAGGGAAATGAGTTGAAATCAGAAGGATTACAGGCAAAGCCTCGCACTGGACCTTGAACTTACAACATAACTCCAGATCATTGGCTTGCAAAAGCTGCAAGGTATTCCTCCTCAGCTTACACGCCACTCTCCCTGGTTCCATGCATGGCATCTCTCATGTTGCTGCATTTGTGGCAACAAGTTGCAGGCCCTATAAATACCTTGCTTGCTGCTGTGCCGTGGTTACAACATGCAGGTACCCGTGCATTGTACGTGCCGCAGGGCCTGTCAGCTGGACATCGAGCAACACCGCGGGAGCAGCAGCAGCAGCAGTAGCAGCAGCAGATAAGGTGCAGCAAAAGCAATGCCAGCAGCAGCTGCCGGCGCAAGCGCAGAGCCAGGGTCACAGCCCAGAGAGAAGATCCATCTGTGCCTACTCACAGTCATTAAAGCAACCTAGCAGTAAGCTGCCAACTGCAGTTGGAGGCCAAAGAAGTCGGAGCAGCCCAGAATGTAACACTATAGATGTGCACCCTCCCGCCCAGCCAGCTGAAAGCAGCGTTGTCTGTGATTGTGCGTTGGGCCAAAAGTGCTCTCAAACTGGCAAGCCTTCTGCGAGCCGGGTTGGTACCAAGGGCAGCAGCAAAAGCAGCATCAGCAACGGCAAAATCAGCAGCTGTAGCGGCAGCAGCATCGCCGACACCAGTGCCAACACCAACTCCAAAAACAGCACCGCCAACACTAGCAGCAGCAGCAGCAGTGGCGGCAGCAGCAGCAGCACCGCTGATACTTTGGCTATACCACCGCCACCACCACCGCCACCACCACCACCACCACCACCACCACGCTCCCGTACAAAGCTAGCAGCATCTCTCTCCTCCTCCGACTGCTACCGCTTGGCAAGAGCAGCAGGTTCAAGTCTGAGATCGTCCTTTGAAGCAGCACCACGGCAGAAAAAAGGTGGTGCTCGTCTTGGTGGCGTGGGGCGCTTGCGTGCTGAGGTATGTGGTATATGCGGTTGTGATTGTGTAGATCACTTCTATTTGAGCACAGGCACATGTGTGTTACAAGCCTTTCTAGCCAGGATTGTCTGAACACTGTTGTAGTAAGCCCTGAGATGAGGTTTCATGCAATTGAGCTGACACCCTCGCACATGGATCCACCTGTGTGACTGTACTTTGCGTCAAGAATGGAATAATTGTGCGCATTCCATCGCTGCACCAGCTAATGCTCATAGGTAGCTGTAGCTTATCCTGCAAATATTGCAGCCTCTGTTATGCACCAAAAGCCAGGTCATACTTCCAAAGCCAGGGGCATATAGCAGCAGCTTATCCTTTGCTGCGTGCATGGACCACTAGTGCTACCCAATTCCTATTTGTCTTTCATCTTCCACACAAACGTCTTTGCAGGTCTTCTTCGTCTTGCTGCCTATCTTCATCCTTCTATGGTGCTGCATGCTGGTGGGTGTGGTGGTTATTCCTAAGCACAAATGACATGTTGGTAGGAACAAGCGTTAATGTTTGCAAAAGCAACTGTTTTCCTCACCTGAACCCCCACAAATAGATCTGTTATGCGCATATGGGGTAGTTGTTAAACAGGTTTAACAACTACCCCATATGCGCTCAGAGTTCTCTGTATTGTCGTGTTAACCAATCCCCTCACTTGGTGCCACATACACCAATTACACAAACAGGCATGGCTTGCTACCATCAGCTGCCATCACTATTTGGTCCTCATGAGCAGTTCAGCCTTGAAAAAGAAAGAGAGGGAGTGGAAGGTGCGATGGAGACCGCTGCCCTCTCCCTCTCCCTCTCCCTCTCCCTCTCCCTCTCCCTCTCCCTCTCCCTCTCCCTCTCCCTCTTCCTCTCCCTTCCTCTCCTCATCACCAAAGCACGACTCACTCCCAAAAGATGGCCTCTCCCAATCCTCTCCTCAGCAGCACAGCTCCCAGCCAGAAGGCGGGGCCCAACGGCAACCTCATTCTCCTCCAATGGCAGTGCAGCACACAGTACCACAAAACGAGAGTGCGGCACTTCCATCAGCCGCGGCACCAAGTACAGTGGCAGAGGGAGACGGGAGGAAGAAGGGTATTACACAGCAAGTTGTTGGGCAGGGCCAAGAGGAGGGTTCTTGTTTGCCTGCTTGTGCTGATGACACCACAAGCCAGGGCCACACGCAGCTGAGCGCGCAACACCAACCAGAGTGCATGCCCATTCGTAAGGGGGTGGGTAGTGCCGTTGAGTTGAGCGTTGATGCAACGAGCATGTGCGCAACAGGGTCTCCCTCCGCTGCACCAATCCACAGCTCTGAACAAGATCAGGGGCGGCAAGAAGGGCAGCAGCAGGAGAACGTTCAGCAGCAGCAACGGCAGCAGGGGCGGGAGAAAGAGCAGCTGCAGGAGAATGGGATACCAATGCAGGGAGACAAAAGGCAGCAGCAACTGCAAGATTGGGAGCAACAAGGAAAACAGCAGCAGCAGGGGCAGGAGCATGGGGATAAGCAGCAGCGGCAGTGTCAGCAGCAGCAACAACAACAGCAGCAAGAAGCACAGACCCCTCCGTGGCCTGCAGCAAAGCAAGTACAGCATGACTCCTTGCAAAATAGCATGTGCTTCAACCTGAACTTGTTACCTTGGCACAAGGTGAGTTTGTGTGTGTCTGTGTGTGTTTGTGCTTTTATCTCAACCACTTGCTGTGTTTAGTGACTGGAGCCACATCCAAGGCGTAAAAAGGGGCAGAAAAGATGTACTTGCACTGGCAGTGATACTTCTTCCCACATTAGATAAACAGTGTTGGAATGCAGCATTCCAGTGAACCCAGCTGTATTAAATTGCAATTAAGAACTCTAAAACACAGCATCCTATGATATGTTTCATGCAGGTGAACGTGGACTGCCACAACTACCATGCTCATGTGAGTGGCTTGCACACAAAAAAAGCGATCAATTACGTTAATCTCTTTAGATATACACAAAAGTATGGTAGTTTTATCTTTATAGAGCAAGCTTCAAGTGGCACAAAGCAAAAAACGAGGTCTGCAGCTGCAACCCCTCATCAGAACTCCTGTCTCAATTCTGCAGGCAGCGATTGTTGTGCGCAGCTCTGCCCGGTTTGGAGCTAGCCATGGACATATTCTAGAGTATTGCATTAAACAGATGCAGGAGCTGTGATCAGAAGCATAGGCGGATGCCTGCATGTCAAACTGGATGCATGGTCACGCGCCCGTCCGACATGTCATTTCTTTTTGTCCGAGCTGTGATCAAATGGGTAGTAGGATGCCTGAATGTCATAAATACATACTCAGTCATGTGCTCATCCAAACTTCATTTCTTTTCGTCAGGATTTTGGCAAGAAAACTTGTGTGAGTGATTGAAGAGTGTCAATTTTGACACTGCCAACTGGTATGTTTTCACTGCCTGCATTCTTAATGTTTTACAGCCTTCCTTGGTAAGCAGGGTCAACCAGAGACCACAAGCTTACGGTGCACTGGTTGTCATGATCCAGTGCTCAATAGCGTGGGCATTTTGTATGAACGTGCTATATGGATAGCAAAGAAACCTTAAGGTGTACGGCCCTAGCCAGCCAGCAAGTAAGCCCTAACTGTAGGCCATCATCACCATTTTTACTTCTTTTATAACAGGCCGGGAAAAATTGAAGAGAGGGGTTCTCCTGTCTGTTTCTTCTTTTTGATGAGTGCTATGGTATATTTTATATTTCAAGGTTAATTTGTGTGTCAATAGCTTAATATATCAGTCATGGTTAGGATGCATGATAGATATCAGTTCGATTATTAAATTTGAGCAGGTCATATGTGACATTTTTGTGCCTCCTTCTATCAGGACAATTCGTTGTTCTTCTGGTCGCAGGTACTCACAGATTAACCAAGTAACATGTGTGCTCCCGTTATTTTATTATGCCCTCTTTTTCTCTCTTATGCCCTTCAATTTCTGCTACTCAATGAGCTACAGCAGTTGTTATTTGCTTCATTTATGCGTGCCTTTTTGTCCCTTGATTCCCCTGCTTTTGAGTGCTCTGTTCTGCTTTCAGCTTTCCTACTGCCAATCTCACCACCAACAGGAATTTAATTTAAACATGGCAATTTTCATGCTGTGTATTCACTGTGCCAGCAAGTCAAGGGTGTAAAGAAGTACAATTTTAGGAGCGTGCACGCAGACACCAAAATCACTGACAAATAGCGGATGAAACACGTATGTTGTTTTGGAGTTTGCACCATCCATGGACAGATCTGCCCAACATTCACTGGAGGTAAGAAGGTCACCTAAGGAAATTCTGTTGGGTTACAAGTTACAAGGTTACAAGGGTTACAAAGAGAGGCCCCAGCACTTATGGTGTGGAATTTGACTACAGTTTACAGCTTACAGATACATTTTTTTTACTACAAGGAGCAGTGCATACGGGTTTGAGCCAGTTCCAAAAATAATGGTCGAATCGAAATTGCGAAAGTGGAATGAAGTCGTATCTGCGCTCTCTCGATCATGCTGGCTGACATCACTACAAGAAAATTTTCTTTTGCAACAGACCCATTTGCTCACGAAATTTGGAGAAATTCGGAGGCTTTTTGGAGCGGTTGAAATTGCAAGAGTATAATCGGGGCAGAGTGGAAGTTGTGCAAATGCCCGGCGAGAGAACTACTTTATTGTAATTGAGCAATAATTTATTAACAAATAATCAAGATGTTGACGTCCCGACTGGGGAGCACCGCAGCACACAGGTCTTGCTTGAGGTCATGCTCCGGTTCTCGCCCAGTGGTATCCAGCAGGAGGCTGGTCCAGCCCGTCCAGGCTAAGGTGTGCTGCGGGCGGTCTGTTGCTGCTGAATCGTGTGTCCACATTTTTGCGGGTACTATGGGCTTGCAAGACAGAGCACTCGCCGAAGAATTGCGTGCAACATTCTCATAGTTGCGAGGTGGCACAGCGACAGGATGCCCGACACACTGAACCCTTAAACTGACGCACAATTGTGGTGGCGCAGTTCAACCTGGCCCCCGTCGTGGACTCCTTTGCTAAAGAGAACATGAAGGCTGAAGTCCCAAAGCCCAACATCGGGGACACCGTGCGGCTGGTGGGTCGTGGTTTGGGGTGTTGGGGTTGGGTGGGTTTGTATGAAGGAACGGCACCTGTATACTCGCTGCACCACCTCTGGTTGCCACAGGAGAGACACCTTGTGGTGCACAGGGGTCTGTGTTGCTGGGATGGAAGTGTAAAGCAACATCACCTTTTATGCACGCGTGACTGGGGCGCCGTTCAGGCAACATCTAAGGGCTCTCGCTTGTTTTCCAGCCTTGGTTAGGTGCATAGGATCCTGGCATCACATGCTGGGGGGGTACTACCAGTTCTGTCAAATACAACTGTCTGAGCTGCATTTGAGCGCCTTGTCCCAAAAGCCTGAGGCGTGCTCGTTTCAACAGCTTGCACAGAGAAAGTAGGTGCTGATAGCTGAAATGAAAAGAAGGATGCGCTAAGTATACTGTAAACACCTCCTCACAGGGTCTGCGAGTCATTGAGGCCAAGGGAAAGACACGTACACAGACACTGGAAGGCGTCATCATCGCAGAGAGTGGCAGTGGCATCAACAAAACCGTGAGTTTGCTCGCGCCTAGAAGGGCAAGAGTAGCAGCTGCTGTTCACACTGGTGCATATGTGTGAAATAAGATGATGGAACAACTGATTAATTTCAGGAGGGTTTCCAATGTGTTTGTTGCATTGTATTCAGCACCAAAAATTGCCATTCAGCTCTTGATGATTAATCAGCCAGCAAATCCCTTTTTGCTAAGTTGACGTTCCCTAGAAGTTTGACCTCTCCAAAGAAGTGTGCATAATTTGCTCAATGGCGCCTTTGCAGATTACATTCCGGAGGATGTTTCAAGGAGTGGGGATTGAGCTTATAGTGCCTATCCACTCCCCCGTGCTGCAAACAATAGAGGTGACGCGCAGTGGGCGCGTTAGGCGCGCCAAATTGTACTACTTGCGGGAGCGCATCGGCAAGGCTGCCAAGCTTAAGGAGATTGTGGAGGGCGCCAAGAGCACGGTGAGTCTGCTTGACAATCGATGTGGGCTGGATAAAGCCTTTTACAACGTTGTTGGATTGTTTACAACGTTATTGGATTGAAAGACTGAAATGCTTGGTTCCAATAATGAAGCAAGTCAGACATGTACAGGAGGAGCTATTACTAACATACATTCAACTCAGACAGCGCACCCCCCTTTCACACGCGCGCACACACACACACACACACACACACACACACACACACACACACACACACACACACACACACACACACACACACACACACACACAC
>Ga0307942_1001007_pt1 | contig 21696 bp, 17 predicted proteins | sample OrgLakmetagen175_FD_201846 | JGI IMG/M metagenome (GOLD analysis project Ga0307942, IMG submission 201846) | Saline water microbial communities from Organic Lake, Antarctica - #175 | ecosystem: Environmental > Aquatic > Non-marine Saline and Alkaline > Saline | place: Antarctica: Organic Lake... | reverse complement strand
GCGGAATTGTCCACTACTGTAGTGGAAATCCCGTCCACTACAGTAGTGGACATCTCGTCCACTACTGTAGTGGACATCTCGTCCTGTAGGTTAGTGGACAACTGGTGCGTCCTAGCTCACTACAGGTACACAATATCATCAATTATGTTTTAAAGATAAATCGCAAGCGCTGCAGTTGAAATTTCAGTCACAATGTGGGCCTGGCTCACTGGGAAAGGATCCAGCCCATCTCCACTCATAACCTCCCACACCAGTTTTGAGTTACAGTCCCTCAGGAAGTGTTTTCAGGAGCACCAGGCCGGTAAGAATGCAATACACACATGCTTGATTGCTCTTCTGTTTGTGCATCTCTTCTGCTTGTGTGCATTGTATTGTACACGCAGCACAGCACGTAAGGCAGTCAATTTGTGCTGCTTCCTTTTAGGCCTTGACCAGGATTCATTCCTTGCTTTGTGCGGTTTGCCATTTGTGGAATGGCACAACAAGGCGCTACCCACGGCTCTGTTTCAGACAGTCGCCCGTAGTCGTACAAACAGAGTGTCCCTCGAGGATGTTCGTATTGCTCAAGTGCGTCGTGGAGTGAACCGTAACCCGTCATGTTAGCTGTATCATGTGGTATGTGGTATGTAATATACAATAAATTACAGAGCTAAGTGAAAATGCTGCTTTTTCACAACGAACAACAAGCAATGGCTCTTAGCGTTAAGGTGCTGCACCTAAATCTAAACAAGCACTGCCTGTTTAGCCTGTTCTTTTAAGCAATGACCTTTGCGATAGATTGACAATAGTTTTGCTTAATTAGCCGAATTATGCCAAATTCATAAATGCAACACGTGAAGGATCTCCAAATGACTTTCCCAGGAGCTCTGCAGAGAGGGGGAGCGTGGGATTGATTTTAGTTTCAGGGTGTTACAAAGGTTCTCTGTGATCCTGGACAAAAGCATCGCTTGCCAGCCACGTGAGTAGGTGCCATGCCTGTTTCCCTTGACTTGCTCTAGAGGTCAGGACGTGCTTAGGTATAGGTTAAGGTTTAGGTATTTAGAGCAAGCTATGCTTAGGAGACGCTAATAAGTAGAATAAACTGCACTGTTTAATTGGAGCATCACAGGTTATAAATAGGACAAATTATGTTGGGCATCATCTCCTAACAAAACACAGCAAGTGCTTTGTATCGCCAAGTTTGCAGAGCTAATGTGGCAGGCTGCTTACACAAACGACCGTTTTGCAGGAGAGCAGACAGACGTGGGCTTGAATGCTCTGAGGGTTGCTACCATTCAAGGCTTGGAGGCGGCGTCAGGTGTGTACACGCTCACCTATCAGAATCTCTTAATATTTGGCAACAAGGCTTGGAGGCAGCGGCAGGTGTGTAGGGTTTACACACTCACGTATCAGAATCTCCTAAAGATAAGCTACAGCTCTGTGTACATAGGTGTGTGCGTATGATATGATGATAACCCAGCAACTGCTTCCCTTGCCTTCCTCAAGCATCTTATCATGTATATTATATTCAATCGTGACTCAAGGAAACCATTACAAGCAGGCGTATCCTTTGGCATGTACAGCTTAAATAAAAATGCACAGGCGATGCACTTTGCACCTACATTCAATCATGTTTGTGTTCACGCATTGTGTGTGTACATGCTCACTGTGTGCAGGCCAAACGGTACCAGACAACGTGGGGACGGCTGTAGTTTTGGGGGCATGCCAGTGTTCACCTGGATGTGGCCTCGAGGGAGGAAGCCTCTCCTTTTCAGCCTACAGGAAGTGGGTAAAAATTTGTCCTGCCCTCCATAACATCGTGACCGGTTTGGTGATGCGAATAGGGCACGAGAGCAGCAATAGCAGTGCCAGTAGTGAATCCAAGAGAGAACAGCAGCAGCAGCAGCAGCAGCAGCAGCAGCAGCAGCAGCAGGGGCCAGAGAGTAGTAATGGGAAGAAGGCAGATGGCAGCAAGCCTCCTCAGCTGCAGGGACAGGTGCGTGTTTTGTTCGTGTGTTTTTTGTCAGTATAATGGTGATTGTCCTTAAAAGTAGTGATGGGAAAAGGGCAGAGAGCAGCAAGCCTCCTCAGTTGCAGGGGCAGGAGCTTGTTTTGTGGGTGGGAAATGTGTGGATTTTTTGTAATTTTGTGTGTGTGTTTGACTGTAATTGCTACTTGCTTACCCTTAAAACCATAAGTGACTCGCTCTATCTAGACGAATAAGGGCAGGAGCGTGGGCATGATAGTTTTGGTGTTGGTGTTTTGTATTTACACTGTGTTTGTGTCTTGAGTTTACACTGTGTTTGTATTTACTCTGAGTTTGTGTCTTGAGTTTACACTGTGTTTGTATTTACTCTGTGTTTGTGTCTTGAGTTTACAATGTGTTTGTATTTACTCTGTGTTTGTGTCTTGAGTTTACACTGTGTTTGTATTTACACTGTGTTTGTGTCTTGAGTTTACACTGTGTTTGTGTCTTGAGTTTACACTTCCATTAGCTATACACAAGCATAAATTGGCCATTATTGCCACATTGTGTCGCACCTGATTTTTACCATTTGTCTGTCTTTCAAACCTGTGTCCACAACGCACAACTCCCCTTATAGGAAAACGACCCTGTGCCGAGCCCTCCCTTGCTTGTCGGGCTTGAGAAGGTCCAGATCAAGCAGTTGCTTCTGAACCACCCTGTTTGGGCCCTTCTTCTCTCCCAATGCTTGCCACCAGGTGAGGCAAGGGCCTTCAGTGGTTTGAAGTGCGCTCAAATCCGCTCTACCAAATTTGTGTGTGCAGTAACTCACTCCAGCAGCCCCTCTTCTGTTGGCTGTGTAAAGGAGCTCCGTGCGTGTGTGCGTGTGCGTATGTGTAATCATTCGTGATTGTACGTGGGTGTATCTCATTGTAATTGTGCGCTAAGTATGTGTAATCCCACGTGATTGTACGTGGATGTACCGTGTGTTCAAGTGAGGGTTGCGAAACAAATGTTCCACCACCCTCGGGCTCACACACGCATGTTGATGCAGATGTGAGACAAGAGTGGAGGCTGCTGTACAGCTCAGAATATGATGGCAAATCTTTCAACACTCTTCTGGGGCGGGTCTCAGAGTCCCCTGGACCAACCCTCTTCCTAATCAAGTGTGTGCGTGCTATTTGTGTGTGCTGTGTTTGTATGTGTGTGTGTGGGAGGGGGGGGGGGGGGGGACTGGGTTTGTGGGCGTGGGTGTATTGTGGGTGCTTGTGCGGGCATACATTTTATGTGTATGTGTGCACGTGTGTCAGATCCTTGTTAAAGCCTTTTCCAGCCTACTATTTGAGCGTTTGTGTTGTCCTATGATTGCATGTAGCTGATGCTGCATGTAGTGGCTGGATTTGTAACCTATCTTTACTGGTGATTATAGATAGAGGCTGGGAGTGGATTTCAGAATTGCCGATGACAATACCTTGTACTGAATCAAGAGAGGGGTGGCTGGTTATTACGAGTAGCATAATTGCACCCTACTGGAATGCTTAGGCCTACAACTCCTCAGAGCCTGGCCTGTCCATGGACCACAAGTCTTTCATCTGCCTTTCACATACATTCTTATGAGTTCAGTGTGAAACACCTGAAATCAGGTTCTTGAAGTGTAGCATAAAGTGAGATGATCTCACTATCTGGTTTTCTCAGGTTTCTGCTTCCCTTCTCCATTCTTTTTATTCCTTGGAGAACACAACTCTCTCTCTAGCATACTTCCCCCCTCCCTCACCTCTTTTCTATATTTTAGTCTTAAGTTTGCTCCTGTTTCTCCGGTTTCTCTGAGTTGTTGTGTTCTCCTTGGTAATAATGACAGAGCCGTATGCATCTCACGATGCAAGCGGAATAGAACCCTACTTAGAACAGACCCCTAATTTGGATTTGTGACTCAATTTAACTCTGAAGAAGAAGAAGAAGAAGAAGAAGAAGTAGTAGAAGAGTGACCGTCAGGTCGCAGTGAAGCCCTGCACATGTATTTGACACGCATGTGGGTGCTGCCTACGACTTTTAAAGTGTTCCACAGCTTGGTGAAAATGTAAATTTTTTGCAAGGAATAAAGGCAGAACGCTTCAGACTTTTTCAAACCATCCCCCGTCCCTTGACTTTCATATGTGCTTAGACCATCCAATCTCTCGTGCTTCACCCATGCCCCGCGGTGTAAGGGCGCACAAGATGCAACAACCTACCTTTTGTGCTATGCAACATTCCTGCCTCTTATGCTTCGCTCACCGCCCTGTTGTGTAGGGGTGCACAAAGTACAATATCCTGCCTCCTGTGCTTAACTCATTGCCCCGCTGCGTTGGGGTGCACAAAATACTTCATTCCTGCCTCTAATGCTTCACTCATGGCCCTGTTGTGTAGGGGTGCACAAAATACAATCTTGACTCCTGTGCATAACTCAATGCCCCGCTGTGTTGGGGCGCACAAGATACTTCATTCCTGCCTCTTATGCTTTGCTCATCGCCTTTTTGTGTAGGGGTGCACGAAATACAACGTTCCTGCCTCTTGTGCTTCACTTACGCCCTGTTGTGTACGGGCGCACAAAATACTGCATTCCTGCCTCTTATGCTTTGCTCTTCGCCTTGTTGTTTAGGGGTGCACAAAATACAACATTCCTGCCTCTTGTGCTTCACTTACGCCCTGTTGTGTAGGGGTGCACAAAATACTGCATTCCTGCCTCTTATGTTTTGCTCTTCGCCCAGTTTTGTAGGGGTGCACAAAATATTTCATTCCTGCCCCTTATGCTTTGCTCTTTGCCTTGTTGTGTAGGGGTGCACGAAATACAACATTCCTGCCTCTTGTGCTTCACTCACGCCCTGTTGTGTAGGGATGCACAAGATAACGTGATGGGAGGCTATGGTTCAGATCCCTGGCAAAAAAGTGGCAGCTTTTTTGGTGGACACAGCACTTGCGTATTCTCATTGGCACCTGCGCTGCAAGTATGTATCTTTTGTCTTTATTTCATTTTCTCTTTTTATATTACTTTAATTCTCAATGGCACCTGCACTGCAAGTATGTATGTGTCTTTTGTTTTTTGCCTGCTGTCTATATATTTGCGTGCTGCTTGCAACATACACACAGCATCAATCTTCAGACATACTGGTCATACTTGTGTTGCCCACCCTCACATTTCATATGCACTTTTGGGCACTAGTTACATATCGAATACCGTTTTAAGCAAATTAAAGGCTTTCTATACTGTGTATTGCAGGTATATCCTTCCACCGGTTATAATGAGGTGGGCTGTTTGATTGACTGGGATCACAAAACTCTTTGCCGTTTTTTTGATCGTGAGATGAAGGTGGTGTATCATCAAGGAAATTAATTCTCTCAAGCAGTTGTAAACTCAAATGGTGTGTGTACTGGCATGCACGTGTTGCCTCGACATTTCATGCGTTTGCTCCCACTCAATGCGACACAGAACTTTCAATGGTTAGGCCACGGATTCAAGCAGTTGCCTAACGGCATAGGCTTTGGGGGAGCCGGAACACCAGGTACATAGTTCAGTCTAACAATACATGCCCTCCAATTTTCCAGACCATTATCTCGGACAAAGTGTCTACTCTTACTTTGATATCAAAGGGTAGCCTTGACTTGGTGCTTTGCAGCATTTTGTCGGAATAGAATAATAGATTTAGTTCCTGAAGCTAGTCACCTTAATGAGAGCAACCATACAATGTGCATTTTGCAATTTATGGCCAATAGAACCTTCTCTGTCTTGTTTTGTGGCACTCATTCTATCGCAACTTTTTCTGCACTCTCTCGAGTCTTGCACGCCTTTGAACCCATCCGCAGTTCGTCCGCTACCAACACCCTACTTCCAATTCAAGTCCCAAATAATATATGGCAAAGCACAATAATAATCTACTGTCCCGAAGACACCGTCCTGCATGCGTACACCGCATACGCCTTTTTTCATCTCCTTCCACAAACTTCCTCCATTGACACGCGCATTTTGCATTTCTGTGTTTACAAAGAAAATTTGTCCTCGTTCACAGTCCCTTAATTCTTAACGATGCTAAATGATGCTTAGAATAATAGCTTTATACATAAAAACCTAAAAACCTATCTCTTTGACCTGCCTCCGTTTGCATCAATCAGGCCATTTTGCACTTTTCCTGGAAGATAATTTGGAGCGTGGCCAGACAAAGCCCGTGTCGACCTTCGGCAACCAGCCCCTGTCTGCTGGCGGCAACCAGACCTTTCAAGTGAGGTCGCTTTGATGACTGAGCATCTCAATACGGCTTCTGAGTAGCTTGCCATGTTGCTTTTAGAGCCTCTCCTATGTTCACTTGCACACGTCAAGATGCCTGTAGGCCACAGTTGCTGTTACTGAACTCATTGGTTTCCCTGGTTAGTAACTTTGCTGCCTCAAAATCTCAAGATTTCTTTTGGGCCAAAAGTTTTGGTAGGTAAATTGATGAAAAGTCTCCAAAAGCTATAATACGATGTATTGCACTTTTCATCCTGACACTTGGTCACTCAATCCCCCTGGTCCAGTTAAATTGTGATCTGTTTATGAATTGTACATTTTTGTGTGGGCAAACAGGTCAGATCTGCTGAGTGTTGGCTTCTGAAGCCGCCAGAAGAAAACAGCTTGGCACCTGCTGGCAAAGGCAGCGTGGTAAGTTTGGTTTTCTTGCATTGCACCTTTTGACCTTTCCCCCTGATCATTAAGGAGTGGTGACCGAAGTACTTGCGTAAGGTACTTGCGTTATTTCTTAATTTAATTGTCTTGTATGAGCACGTCTGCTTGCATCCCATATAAGCTTTGTCGAATCTGTACAACAGGATGAACAAACATGGCCTTTTACCTTCCAGCAGAAGCCATCGTTTTTACCTGAGTTATTATTCCAATTGTTTTGGTCATTCAAGTGTGAGCACACTCTGGCTGGCAGAAAACGACTGTATTTGTGCCTATCGATGGAGACACCGTTCATGCGTAATTCAAGTCAATGATACTCTGCTTTTATTATGCAGCTTGACAGGGCTCAGGACCGCCACCTGATGAGCCTGCTGGGGCTCAAGGTAGACCACAGTGCCGGTGAAAGGGCGGGGTTGAGGTTATGAGCAGGTTGGATTTCCGCAAGTTGAAGGGCGCTCCAATGTTGCACAACGTAGGCGTTTGAGTAAACAAGCCTTTGTACATAATTTGTAAGATGTTTTTAGCTATTGCAGTTTGCTTTAATGTGCAGTTGTAAAGCTAACAGTATACGAGCCTTTGTACATAATTTGTAAGTTGTTTTTAGCTATTGCAGTTTGCTTTAATGTGTAGTTATAGAGCTAAAAAATGTTCCAAGCCTGTTTACACTGCCGAACTATATCTGCCACGGGTGCAAGAAGAGGTACCTCCCGACAAATGGAGCCTGCCAAATCATCAAACCACATCCCTTGGCCATGGAGTGGCCAGAGAGACTGGCGGCACCTCAGTAGCACCGCCAATCACCAGCAGCACGAATTCTTTAGGTCAAGAATCTTTATAATCCCCAAAGATATTTCTCCCTGTCTGTGGTAGATGAGTTTTCACAAAGCCAAATCCCACACAGGTATTATAGGCAATGAATATGCTGACGCTCTTGCTAGAAAATCAATCACAACCTCACTCTGACGTTGCTTACACCTTTATCAAAACAGCTGGCCCTGAGGGAAATCCCTTCTACAATATCCTCTGGCTTGCAAAATAATATAAGGAACACCGAATCATACAAAATCGCCCAAACACAGCCCAGTCACCTACCTCGAGGCTCTGGTACCTATCCAATTGCCATGACGCCTTGCAAGCACGCACATTTGATATGCACCCCGTCCACAAACTAGGAAATGCCAATACCATAGCAAATTATCATGAATATTACCAGACCCGCAACGCTTACCTAACAGGGTTTACAAAGAAAGACCTTCAGTCAACGCTTACCTAGTAACAGCATCCTATGTCCCTGTTAAAACCAAGTGCATCATTATGAAGTACAGAATAGGAACCCTGTACAACCAAAAGCAAGCGGTTTGGTTTAAGCATTCAATAAGCCTACTAAGCCTATTAGTAACTTGCCCCCTCTGCCCTCAACTAGACAGTGCCCTGCATATCCTTCCTGGATGCTAACACACGCAAATAAGAAATATGATGACTGAGAGACAAAACATCGCATGCAGCATGATTTTCAAAGCCCTCAGCAATGCAGGCTCCCTACAATCCTGCTTTGTCTGCATGGATGTAGATAGCAGCGAAGGGCTGGCTATGCAAATTCTTCAAATTCCCAATAAAGCTGAAACTAGGATTGTACCAAAGTGGCTCTTTCCACCCCGCTTCTCAGACAAAAATAGGTTTACCTCCAGCCATCCGGATGCTGTACTGGTTGCTCCCATCTCCACGAAAACTAAAAAGCAACAGACTAGCAATGAAGGAGGGTGAGTTCTTAGGAGTGGCAGGGGGCAAGTGAACTGGCTGAGGGAGACCAGGATCATCTCAACAGCACCGCCAGCCATTAACAGATCCACCTTTCCCAGACAGCATCAACCCAAAGATCTCAGCGTTCTTCAACGTGACATTCACCTATTGAGGTCAAGTACTGTAAGGACACTAGACCTCAAAACCAGCTGAGCAAGCGCCGCGCAGAAACAGCATAAAGACCTCTGCTCTGTCCTTCAAGGAGCTTGTTACTACCCGTAACACCATCCTTTTGGGAGTGGGTGGCACCATCTACAACAATCATACGCTGGAGCCTTTTTAAGGAGCTGGGTATTGATTCTCAAAGATTTAAGAAACTTGCTTCCAAGATTTATGTTCATTCTGTCATCTAGGCCGCCAAACTTGTCCATACCAAACGCGCACTTTCCAGAACTCTTATTATCAACTCTCATTTGGAGACGGTTTCAGGTCATCAAGCCTGCAACACTCATGATCCCCATTGATCTTTTTCCTTTGGTGGAGGGGTTTTACGGTACCCCGTACCAAAATGGCTCCTTTTCCTTTTTTAATGTGGAGAGTGATTTTAACTGCCTGCGTAGTTCTTTTACCTTTTTCTTACATGCATCCGGCAAAAGGTCCTTGATCCACATTGATACTTATACTTACTGTTGGTCTGGTGAAGGGTTGCCTGGTGCAGGTTCCAGCCCCTACATGCTGTGTTATCATTACTGGTGGAAATTTTCTGTCCCTTTCATTCTCCTTCTTGTTCCTTTCTTCACTCCGCTCCTACCTCTGAGTCCCCCTCTCACCCGCCCAGTGAGCACCCCGTGTCTCTCCTCCCTACATACTCTTATTCCATTTCACTGTTGATCCGGGAAGTTGCAGAAAAGGTAAGGACACTTACACACTATGATGCCATAAAGTACTGTCATCACTAGTGGGGGTTGCAATGATTTTAGGAAGCCTCTCATTATCCCAAACAGACAATGTAACTTTTTGGCTTATTTACTCCGCTTCAACTGCATATTTCAACTGTGGCCTTTTGTCTGACATTTGACGTGATGCTTCTGCCACCCAACCCTGACCCCAATTAAAGAAGAAAATTATACAGGAGGTGAAAACTACACAGGATAATGGGAAAAAGGAAACCTATAAGTTCAGTGTGAAACACTTGAACTCAGGTTCCTGAAGTGTAGCATAAAGTGAGATGTTCTCACTTTCTGCTTTTCTCCGGTTTCTGCTTCCCTTCTCCATTCTTTTTATTCCTTGGAGAACACAACTCTCTTTAGCATACTCCCCCCCCTCCCTCACCTCTTTTCTATATTTTAGTCTTTAGTTTTCTTCCGTTTCTCCGGTTTCTCTGAGTTGTTGTGTTCTCCTTGGTAATAATGACAGAGCCATATGCATCTCACGATGCAAGCGAAATAGAACCGTAAAATTCCTTTACAATAAAGAGGAGCAAATTAGTTATCATAGACAAAAGTGCTTTAAATATGCCTTTTCAACGACGTCCTACAACTGAAGTGATCTTTAAATCTTTTCCCTATTCTATGTTAGATAATATCCGTGAAGAGCAAATTACAAGATCAGCCCATTAACTCCCTAACTGGCTTCCTCAGCTTCCTCAGCTTACCGGACAATATATCGGACGAACTGGCTTCCTCATCGGACGATATCGGACGAACTGGCTTCCTCAGCTTATTGGACGAGACTGAAAAAGCAACTGACTCTGTCATACGATTCGTCACAACCACCAATTGGGCATGACATCCAAACATGAAATTATCTGCTATGTATCCCAAGTGGTAGGCAAAACCATCGTTTCCTTAGTATTCTTTGGATAAATTTGTTTGTTTTTTATCTTTTCCAAATTTGCATTGACCTTAATTGTATAAGGGCGCTGTATCAGCTATAATGGATCAAAGTGTATAATAATCCTTACAGAATGCAGTGGGATCATCCCTTGATGATCTAGGTGGCTGCCTCTTTTCTTTCCTCGTTTGTTTTAAAGCAGCGGGAAGCTTTAAAGAACTCAGTAATCCGTTGTCAGCTGCAAACACTGTCTACCTGGCATATTAAGCACCACAAACACAGCTAACCTTGTCCTTTTTTGCAATAAACTGTCATCAGCATTTGTTTGTCCTGACGAGGTAAAAGCTCTATCAAGTGCAAGAATTAAAATTGAGAAGATGGCCATGTTTCATAAGGCAATTCAAACAGTACAATCTGTTAACCACAAGGTAATTCATGCAAGGGTTAGACAACCAGTCCAGTCCAAACCAACACAATATTCGTTGTTCTTAAGGTTTGTTGAGGCTGTACACAGATATGTTAAGATCATTTATTGAGGCTGTACACTAGTAGACATTCGTTGTTCTTAAGAGATGTCGAGGCTGTCCACAGATTTGTTTAGATTATTTCTTGAAGCTGTACAATAGCAGACATTCGTTGTTCTTAAGAGATGTGGCGCCTGAAGAAGGAGCATACCTGCATTCAAAGGCAATCTATGGTAGCATGTGTGTGCATGTGTGTATATGTGTATGTGTGTGTGAGGAGGTGACACAGATTACACAGCTATGTGTTAGCCTTTTGCCCACGCACAACAAATTATGCAGTAGCTTACTCAAATCTAGCCTCACTCGCCTTGGACAGCGTGGATCGAGGCCTGCCGCTTCTACCGGCAACCTCCTCCCCTCCTTTTCCTGGCCCTCCTCCTTGGCCTGAGCTACACTCTCCTGCTCCGCGCCATGTGAAAATCCCCAACAATCAATACAGATAGTGTACTTGTCTATTGGCATGGATGGAAATAGAGCGCGGCCATAAAAGACGACAAGAGCATCGACGTGTGGCCTAGTAACCTACGCCACTAAAAAAAAGAACTAACCATCCAGTGAAGGGCCTACAGCCTCCACGGTCACGGCAGTCATATCCTGCTCTGCTTCCTTTACTTGCAATTTTTTGGCTGCCAAGAGCTGCTCAGACAGATTGATCAAGGGGGCCAAGAGGTCTTTGCGTCCCACCTGTGAGAAAAGCAAAAAGAAGGAAAAGGCAACAAAATGAATCCACCCTCTCTACTGCCAAGGAGCAAGACCGTAAAATGCCGCAGAATACATAAGCGTGAGAAAAGTATATTATAATTGTGCCTACTTGTTTCACTTCTCATCAGGTTTGATCTATTCTCTGCAGCACCTTGTTGTCAGAGCAGATAGGCTGGAAATACTTCTTGTAGCAAATTCTGAACACACCTGGTCACCATATATACTGGCCTGACCCAGAAGCCAATCACATCGTGCCAGCTCCTGAGAAAAAAGAGAAAGTCACACAGGTAAAGGTAGGAAGAGATGCGCTCTTCATGCCACTCACGCAAGGCCTGCCTCAGCCTCTTAATGCTGATGACAATTTTGGTGTGTTGCTATTTTTTGTTGAGATATTTGGTATTTATATCAGAGGTCAAACACACCATTGGCAAACCAACGCGTTTGCTTGCCAATGGTGTGTAAGACCTCCGATATGGTACCTCAACACACAGCTACACCAGAAGGACCACCTGCAGGGTTGTCCTCTGCTTGGGGTCGGTCCGCAGAAGGCCCGAGATCAGACCCTGACAACCAGGAGACATGGTAGCCGGGAACGGCTGCATGCCGCCTGACAGAACGTTCTGAATTGTGCGTGACAGGTTGTTGGGGTGCCTAGGATCCTGCATTTGTTAAGAATCGGCCCAAGATGGTCATTTTGATTGAAAAAAACAAATGCTGGGCTTTGAACTAAGGCATGACAAGCGATCAGAAAGATCAAGCATTTCCACCCAGAACATACGTCTGTTAAACTAACAATCAGTGCAAACTTTTTTTCCTAGTACGCATAATAATTACCTCAAAAGGGTACTTTCCCGTGCACAAGAGGTACATCATGACACCCTGAAAATGTAGGAGTGTAAGTCACAAGTGCAATGAGACAAACTCTGAAATAGTGTTGAGCTCCAGCAGGAAATGGGGTGACCGCATTTGATGGAAGTACAGGTGTATGAGAAAAATCAATAAATGACTAGAAGGCCTGGCAACCATCTTTATGAGTTGTGTTTGAAGCTGAAGTCTCACCATGGCCCACGCATCTACTGCCCGCGCATCATACCCCCCAGGCCCAGCTCCACCACCAGTCCAAGCCTGATGTATGCAAATATAGACAAAACACTGCTTGCATGACCAATGATCTGCAAGACTATCAGTGCTCCTCGTTGCTCAATGTTTATCAGCACAGCATGCAGAAACCCCTTCATACTTCAAGCCCCTCACTCACCTGCAGCATTTCAGGTGAGAGGTAATCGGGTGTCCCCACTCCTAGCGTCTTTGCTGATTCCAGGTGCTTAGTCAATCCAAAGTCAACCTGCGTCAAAGTTTCATTACAGATGCTTGTCACGGAGACGGAGGAGAGGCACGGCAGCCGACTAGAGTGTGCGTGATATGTCAGTGTGTTATAGCAAGTTGGATTTGAGAAGCGGAAGAGAAAGAGAGGGAATTAAAGGAGAATTGCCAGCCGTCTGAAGTGCAATTCCCAGCCTTTGCTCGAGAGAGACTTGACTCTGGCTTAAATCATTTACCAGTTTTAGCAGGTGGTTGGATCGCTGCAACATGCAGTTCTCTGGCTTGATGTCTCTGTGCGTGTATCCTTTATCGTGCATGTATTGAGCCTGTGCGCAAGCAGGAAAACACTTAAAAAACTGGCACAATGTTGGGACCATTCTTGTGTGTGACCCGCATTTATGTACTTAATACTCCTTTTGACCATTATAGTCTATAAATATGCACATAGATCACGATGCTGGCTGTTGCCATGCCAAAAATCATGCCATTCCCTTGACAGCTGTTCATAACTCGGTTTGTACGTGTACTGTGCACTGCCATGCCTAATCAGGTAGCAATCGAAGCCAAGTTGCCGTCTGAAGACACAGTGATATGCTTACTAACTGTGCCGCTTTCCCCAAACACATCCATGCTACACTCACAGCCTGCAACAGCTGGCAGAAGAAGAAGGCTGCCATGGGCTCAGGCAGACGTCCTTCGTGCTCGTTGAGCAGGTCAAGGAGGTCTGGCCCCGAGATCAGCTCCCACTGAAAGCAGGCAATTCGGAAATTGGAGGGGTACTATCGGCTTGCTGTCTGAAAAGTCATCAGGAAAAAGCCATATAACCGTAGGCCTAGAGCTTGCTGCGATTCTCACCACTATCACAAGCTGGGCTCCATCCTGGGCAAACACATCAATCAATTGTACAATGTTGTTGTGCTTTGCCGACGCGCTGAAAGCTATCTCCCGCTTCACGACCTTGATCGGGACCTGGTCTGGGCCGTTCATGACCTGCAGTTGAGATTGTTGCACGCGTAGAAATGTGAGTAGCAGGGAGCACGACCTTTCGTTCCGTGGGCTGCATTCAAGGTGTGAGGCCTGAATAATATAACTTCAGGCTTAGTTCTCACGTGCCTACAACTATTCAGTCCCTGTTGCCCAGCGTTGGTAGCACCTACTTTCAATGCAACAAATGTCCCCGGTTTGTGCATGTCTTCGGCAGCATACACCACTGCGGTGCCTCCCCCTGTGCGGGTTTGGTTTGCGCATCTCGTCTGTGAGTACCTGTGCTCCCCCGTCACGTTGGCTAGATCTGATCAAGAACCATGGCTCGCAGCAAGTGGCATCAAACCACCGTATATACTCACTGTTTAACTCTTCCCCATGAATACGGTATTTGCCATTGTTGAGCAACGTGTTTGGGGCTAGTTGAATGACTGGTCTCATACTATTTGCTGATTCGTGTCACCGTTGCTTTGGCTTGACTAAATTATCGACCTTGGCAATGTATTTGTTTTAGACCGTGCACATTTCGCGTGCTAGAATTCGGGTTGAAAGCCCATGTTTTTTTTTCGTCCTGTACATCTTCACAGCTTATATAAAATTCATTCTAAAAGAACAAACATTGTACTCAACTTGGCGAACTCCACGATAATTCGGTTCCCTGCTTTTTTGATGTAAAAATTCGTGTACCTTTTTGCTGGCAGAACCCAGCAAAAATGCCTTTTATTAACGGCCAGTTACCCTGTGTAAGAATCATGACTTTGCGGCCTGCATAACTGCCAACTGGTGAAAAGCCTGGAAGACCTCCCCCCCATTATAATCTAAAGGGCTAGACAACGGAAATTGCCCTGAACAACCCATTGTGGTTTCAAGGAGAAAATCTTTACAGGAAGATCAACAATGACCGGGATTGTTTGTGTGCAAAACCAACATTCCACAACCTAGTTTACTCCAGGGCATCAATTTTGATCAAAGAGTACAGCTACAGCTTAAAACACCCTGCCTTAGCAAAGATGGACATTAAATAAAAGTACATGCAAAACTGAGCGCAACAAATTAACCAGGCGCTTCCTTTTGTTCGAGTCCAAGCCAAATTGCTGCACTAAGCCGGAGACAACTCATGCGCATCCACAAACCGTCAGCATTAACAAAACAATTTCGCTGCAACATCCAAACGTTCTTATCTTTTTATGCAGCACTTTGGATGCGCCGACATCAATCTTACTCTTACCCTTCAATAGTGGTCTTACTCTTACCCTTCAATAGAGCACGTCTCAATGCCTTAAAAGACCCTTCCTCGCCTGCGCTATGCTTGACATCCATGAGCCCATCAATACACGGTGGGAACACGTGATGGTCATCGAGCAGATCGCTCCCATGATCGTCATCTGCCAATTGTCTGCAGCTTTCTTCCATGTAGATCCAAGCAAGCTGCTCGTGCATCTTGGCATGTTGGTCACTTAACGTGGCCAAGTGATTCGCAAGGCAATTCCTTTCTGCCATCAGCCGCTGCACCTGCGATCGTGGGAGAAGACAAGAAGACGCATCGGACGCATGTCATGTCTAAGAACTTATTTAAAAATGGACGCAAGACTTTTGTAAAAGTGAGCGGGGGGAAAATAGGCCAGTGTGCCGCCTCAGGCTTCTCCTCCTGGCCGCGACCTCCGGTCTCAGCAGGGATACCAAAATATTCCCCAAAGTACAATTGCCAAAGGAAGCATAAACAATGAGCGCCTTCTCTATGCACAAAAGGATTTGTGCTTGCCTACCATGTCTGGTGTGAACACCCTTTTTGGTTTACTGTTATCGGCCAGTAATTTGTACAGTGGTCAGCCAAAGCCCAGCTGTTAGCCGCCATATGCATTGCCATTTCACAGGGCGATAAACCTGAAAAACCATTTGATTCGACATTTCTGCTGCAAAAGCAGTTTTTGCAAACCATTCGGTCAATTTATGATATTTCAAACTGGCCTTGCTTGCTTTCTTTTTTCTCTTTTTTGCTTTATTTTTCCTCATTTTTGGCGAAGCCCCCCTCGTGGAGGCGTGAGCCCCTAGCATTGTCTCCTTCCCACCACCTTTACACAAGCCTCCCAAGGCCCACCCAGAGCACCCCACAGGCTGAAACTCGACATAGGCTCCAAACTCAAAACTATAACACGCAAGAAAAGTTTGGGGGGTCTGGGGTGCGGTGTGCGAAGTTTTAGATAAGTTTTGATTTTGGGGCTGTCTAGACCTCCTCCCCTGACCCACCCAGGGCATCTCCCGGGCTGAGACTTGACAAAGGCTCCTAACCAAACTTTCTACCGTGCCACAGAAGTTTGTGGGCCCTGGGGCGCCGTGTGTAAAGTTTTAAAGGTAAGTTTTCTGTTTGGTAGCTGCCAAAAATCCCCAGCCAGGCCCCCGGACCACTTCCTGCTGGTGCAATATCCATCAGCACACTTCCCTGCCTGTGAATGCTGTGTCAGGGGTAGGTTGTCCAAGCAAGCAGGCCAAGTAATACTAAATTCGATGGGCTGTATAATTTTGATTTTGTCAAACGTTCATGACATACGGAAGTTTGCTTGAAAGGGGCCCTTTTATAATGCGGTCCGTATTAGCTTGGAATGTCCCTGAGCATGGAGCGCACGGTGCAGGTGCTTGCCGCGCGCTGTGTGTCAAAGCGGTGTTGAAAAATCGTGGCCAGCCCAGGCACATTGCTCGCACCTGCCCTCTCAGCAGACAGGGAACAGCAGCAGCAGCACATCCTCAGGCCTGCTTCAGCAAATCCTGCTCCAGCACAGCGCCATGCACATTACTGCAGCATCTTTGGGGCAGCAAGGCAAACACACATGCATACGCACGCATGCGTATGCGTGCGTGATGGGCTTCGCAATATTGTCAGCGTCGCTAGCGACGCTCCCTCACTTGTCTGCTTTTGCAAACTCGTTACATAGTTATGAACCATAGTTTATTGTTCAAATGCCCCCCTACAAATTATATCTGAAGTTGTCTATTTTCAAGTGGAAGGTGTGCAAGTTATACAGCAATTATGTGGTGGCAGTACTCTGCTTTTGCTTTTATTCGCTCCTAAGCGTGAGTTGGAGATGCCTCCCTTGTGTGTAACACGTAAGGATGTCCATTTTTCCACACATGGCGTACATGTTAGCACACGGCAAATGTGGTAAAAGGTTGTGTTCTCTGTAGTGTAATACCATATACAGCAATAATCCTTTAAATGTTAACAATATATGTTTGCAAATCCGATATACGTGCCGACCTGGTTGCAATTTGGCGATTTGGATCACCGGCAAACTAAGGGTCGCACAATTGTGTTTCCTCCTTCATTTTAATCTTAGCGGGGGCAAATTACAAAAGGGCTTTACCTGCTCACTCACCCTTAAATCCATTGTGACACCAGCTTGCGCTCAACTACGCCCAAGTGGCAAGCAGAGGTAAACAGCAACACCACTGCCAAAAAGCACAGGTCAACTCTCACACCATACCACCACCTATGCACTCAACGTACCTGATGCAAGAGACAGTCTACAAGGGGGTCTGTGGGTAGAGTACTGTTCCCACTCCAGCTCTTGCCGCTGTTATTCATAGCACTACTGCTGCTGCAGCTGCTGCTGCTGCTGCTGCTGCCTGGATCCCATCCTTTATTTGATTTTGACTGGTCATCCCCCCCTGTTTTGTGAGGAGCCAAAAGCACGCTCAAGCTGCCTGCCCGTGCGCTCTCCCTCCCTCCCCCACCCTCTCTTTCCCCTGGGCCGAGTCCGCTACCACACACGGCAGCAAGACAGGAGGGCTGACCTTTTGCCTGTCCAAGTGCAACCAGGGCACTGGTTTTGAACAAGCACGCTTGTTTTGCAAAACATGGTAGCTGCTGCGCTGGCAAATCAGCCCATACAGGAATTCTCACTGTGGAATAGTACCACGTGCAAGCCGCTGCTCAGCGAAATTTAGCAAGTATGCAAGCTCCTACCTTGAGGAGCTGCCGCACACAAGCCAATTTCAGCAAAGACACCTCGTTGCCTCTGCTGCCGCCGGAGTTGCTGTGAGGTGAGGCTGAGGCTGAGGCTGTTGCTTCAAAGGCGTAGGGTGTCCATAGGTGTGGAGAGGGATGTGAAGACCACCCGTTTGGCTGGCAAGCGGCCTTGCTCCCATCGCTCTTCAAACAATAAGGTAAGGCCACACATTTGTATTATTGTTTTTCAGTCTGTACAGGCTGCTGCACACGATCTTCTAGTGTGTGTGCACTTGTGTGTATGTGCACGTGTGCATGTGCTTGTGTGTGTATGTGTGTGTGTGTGAATGAGTGAGTGTGTGTGTGTGTGTGCGTGTATGTGCACATGTGTGTATGTGTGTGTGCACGTGTGCATGTGTTGTATGTTTGTGTGTGTCTGTGTTTGTGTGTGTGTGTGTGTGTGTGAGCGTGTTGTATGTATGTGTGTGTGTGTGTGTGTGTGTGTGAGCGTGCGTGCGTGCGTGCGTGCGTGCGTGCGTGCGTGCGTGTGTGTGTGTGTGTGTGTGTGAGAGTGTGTTCTCCCTTGCACCCTTAACAGTAGCTCACCTTTCCCCTGGAAATTAGCGAAAACCCCTTTAGTAGACCTTTCACATCATTAACAGCCATGTCGGCCAGACATTTGGACCAACCAATTGGATTCACTGTGTAGGGGCAATTATATTTATAAATTAATTTGTTATCTAATTGTTTCTTTCCAAGCTCCAGAAATGTCAAACATCAGGAGAAAGCTGGTGAGTCTTCTTCTTAAATCCACCACACACTCCTGTCGTGCCTCATGGCAACATGCCTCACCGTGCCTTACAACACCTTGCCATACCCCACCATGCCACCCACAGAAAAACAAGAAGCCCCCACCGGGCTGGGAGCTGATAGAGGAGGTGCGTAAACCTTAAAATGACATTGAACATACGCACAGGCTCATGCACACATGGACACACATGGACACACACACACACACACACACACACACACACACACACACACACACACGCGCACGCGCACACACACACACACACACACAAATGTGCACAAATACAACTGCACAAATATTTGCTTTCATACACGCATGCGGGCACAAATACAAATGCACTAATATACATACCTACACAGCTATACATACACACAAACACACAATCTCTCTCTTTTCTCTCTCTCTCTTTCTTTCTCTCTCTTTTGTTTTCTTGTGCTTACCCTCACATCAAACCTCAAGAAATGTGCACGTCATAAACAACATCAAGTATGCCCGGTTCAAAGAATTCACCCATCACAACTACGACCAAAGCACGGAACAAGTGCACGTTGTCGTACATTGTACAGGACTCAGTACAGGTCCAATGCGTTCCCAAAAGTTATTGGTAGCGTGCCCAGCAGCTTGCCCAGTAGCTTTGCCCGGACGCATGCAAAAAGCACGTAAAATACATCAACACTAGAACATTCCCTCGCACGTCCCAAAAAGTGCATCTTTGTTGTGCACTATCCCCATTCAGGTCATAGAAGATTTTGAGCTGCAGATGAAAGAGGCTGTCAACGAAGAGCATGATGGCAAGCGCAAGTCAGAGCTGACATGGAAAATCCACCGCCTGCACTGGGAAAAAAACCGCTTCATCTTTGACCTCATGTACCAGCGCAAGGTCATGTCACGTGAGCTGGTGAGTGCTACTGTTTTGTATAGGGATTTGCTTGCCTGCACGTCTGGGACTACTGATGTAGACGTGGCCATATAATTGTGGTGGCCATAGGCTCAGGGGGAAACAAGACAAATTTATCGCAGTTCAGGTAGACAGATGGGAGCAGAGGTTAGGGGCAGCGTTTGGGGTGATGAGGGAAGAGGTTGTGCCCTTTCTTTCCTTGCTCGAAGGGAGGGTTACCAGGCTGTGGGCTTGTTTTTAATCGTGTATGATCTACAAGAAATCAATCCTCATTTATTGGCACTGGCTTGGTTCTAGGCACGTGTAAGCAGGCACATGCTTCATATTCCTTTTGCGTAGCATTGAAAAGCTTCATCAGAGTGAAGGGCCGCAGGAAACACCCAAACCTGAGACAAATTGGCACGCTTATGAAAAGAAAAGAACTATGCAGACAGAGAAAATTTACTCCCCACATTAATTAAGGAAAAGGAGCCACTTTGGTACCGAGTATCGTAAAGCTCCTCCACCGCGTAAAGGGAAGGAAAAATCAATGGGGATCAGAAGGGTTGCAGGCTTGGCCTGAAACGCTCCTGATGAGAGTTGATAACAGTACTGGAAAGGGCACGTCTGGTATGGACAAGTTTAGCAGCAAAGTTCACAGAGTGCACATGGAGCTTGGAGGCAAGCTTCTTAACTCTTTGAGAATCAAGACCCGGTTCCTTGAAAGGCTTCAGATTGTGAGTGCTTATGTATTTTTGATTAGCACACAAACGGGACAAACCATCCTAAGCAAAACTGCCTGCCTCCCTGTGTCAACACGTGCCAAAATAGTTACGTGAGGGTTGCCACTTTTAAATCTTCTTTCTTGGTGGAAGAGGAGATTCATTTCAAACTATCATTTTTTAACTGAGTAATCTCCCTCTCAACCCAATTCTTCCTTACAACTGCACTTCACTCGTTATTTGCAGTATGATTACCTCGTACGAGAAAAGATAGCTGATGGGGCGCTGATCTCAAAGTGGCGGAAGCCAGGTTACGAGATTCTTTGCTCGATGCTGGCCATCCAGAAGGTACAAGTCTGTCGCTGTGACGTTGCCTGAAGTTGTGTGTTTGTTCCAGTCCATTGCAAACCTACAGAGCCACAATTAAATACCCAACTTGCCTTTAATAATTAAAAACAAGTACTGGAGCACTAGCCTTACTACAAGGCTGCAATTGTCCATTGTCTCACATGTATGTTCGCCTGACTTCTTTTCTTCTCAATGGCCCGTCCTGACTCTGGCACTGCATCACCCTACCCAATTTTCTGCTTTTAACTCGCTATGCAGGGCAACCACAACTTTGGTACCACATCACACTGCCGTGTGCCCCTCCGTGTGCGCTCGAACCAGCAGAAGATCACGCCGGATGTGCAGACAGGCTGCGTCTCCTGTGCCTCAGGGGATGGGCGGTTTGGCGGTCCGGTTTGGTGGAATACACCCCAAGACGAGGAGGGCGGAGGTGAGTCTGTATATTGTTTAATTCCCTGCGCATGAAATGTCTTTTATAAGAAAACATCAGTGCTTGCTGCCACATGGCAAATTAATGGAAGATCAAGGGAAGACGGTTTTAACTCCATCGGTAAGGAGTGCAAAAGGTAGAGTCTCAGAAAAAGCAGGCATAGGCAAAACATGCATGGCAAGCTTCAGTTGGCTGCTTGTACTAAAAACGAGTTCATATTTTGATCCTTTATTAATGCGTTTGAAACTCATGCTTCTGCCCAAACACAGACGCGGAGGAGAACAAGACAACCTACTTCCAGCCAGGCGTGGAGCCCAGCGGCGGTGGCGGTGCAGGACCCAGCGGCGGTGGTGGGCGTAAGAGGCCGGCAGATGACTTTGCAGCAGATGACGAGGAGGACATTCCAGATGACGTTAAGCAGCGGTTGGCAAAATTGCGGGGTTGATTAAGGAAAACTCGATGGGTTTTAATGTAGATGGAGTGCATATGAACATTTCTTTTCAGAAAACGTCATGACATCCTGTGTTACAAGGTCTACAAGGTTAACAAGAAAAAGGCCTTCAGTCAACACGCTCGACTGCTAGCCGGGACATCCTGTTTAGCTGTTTCGGCAAACGACACTCGCCGTTTTGAGAAACGATAATAATGAAAAGTATCAGCGCCAAGAACTTAAATTCGATTCCATCGAGGCAGGTGTTTCTGCAAGGGCGATGACCAACCTCACAGCTAAGGTACCCCTTTTGGTTTCTGCACCCCACACTTTAATTCTTTTTTTGTTCGAAAGTACATTTCAAGTGCTTTAAGATGAGCCACTTAAAGTGGGGGTGTGT
>Ga0307942_1001006_pt1 | contig 21698 bp, 23 predicted proteins | sample OrgLakmetagen175_FD_201846 | JGI IMG/M metagenome (GOLD analysis project Ga0307942, IMG submission 201846) | Saline water microbial communities from Organic Lake, Antarctica - #175 | ecosystem: Environmental > Aquatic > Non-marine Saline and Alkaline > Saline | place: Antarctica: Organic Lake... | reverse complement strand
AGGGAATAGGGACTTGTGTGTGTGTGTGTGTGTGTGTGTGTGTGTGTGTGTGTGTGTGCAGGAAGCAATAAGGAAGCTCCTCCTCTTATTGTTGGCATTTGTGTAGATGCTTGAGTTCAATGTTGCTCACCCTCACTCATCACAAGGGCTGTGGTGAATGCACTGTGTGAGGTAGCAGAGCAGGAAGATGTACTTTGGTGTGCCCTCCCATCCATCACATTATTATGCTGAATTTCCAAAAATGCTATTTTCTTGAGAAATACGAGGCAAAGCACTTGCTCCCAACAAACGGTAAGCTCTGTAGCATTTCGTAATGCATGCCTGGTCCCGTATGCATACGCTTATTGTCTGGCTAGGTCTACGTCCCTCACCTGAGAAAGGGTACCCATAGCTCTCACGCTTACAATCTCAGCCTCAAGCGTCGCTCTCAGTGACTCAAGCTGCGAGGAGGGGCAGCGATACAGTAGTGAGCAGCAGGTATGCATTACCTGCAGATAATACATGGGCTAGGATTGGCCAGAACCATAAACGTAGCGCGTTAGCATACTTTATATGGTGTATAAACGGTATTTTAGGCAGGGAGATCGCAAAATAAACGCATATAAGGTGCATTTACATAAACATGGTTCTGGCCAACCCTATACATGGCTGCAGACGGACGGCATACAACTTGAGCTCTAATTAAACAAGCTGTACAGGTTGTAGGAGCGGACCTCTGGAACACGCCTGTCTAGCTTGTTTAAATCTTTGGATAAGAACATTGCACACATTGGACAGCTTGCTGGCGCATAGTTGAGATTCTTTAACAGCAGGGGAAATAGATGCCTGTGAAGAGCCACGTGACGTGCACGCATGCAGATATGCTTGCACACGTGCTCACACACAAACACACACAAACACACACATGTCAAACTGCGGTAGCGTGTTATCTCAAGACAAGGAGTTAAGCTACATACATACATATCAGGGAACTTCATCCTGTGCGAGCGCCGCTCTTATTAAGCAAGTTTTGGGTTTACCCGGAGAGCAAAGCCATAATTAGAAGGGCCGATTCCGGCAGAGGGGGTTGACGGAGCAAATGTCCTGAGATGTGACTTTTTTGATGCAGACCATGTTTGATGAACATAACTAAATGGTCCACAAAGTTTGGGATCAAGTGACCAGTCAAGCAATGAGCATGTGCAAGCTTGCGCGTGAAAATGTGGATGGTGCCCTCCATTGCCTGCATGTGCATGGCATATGTGTACGTGCGAGTGCTTGCATGGTGCAATGTGCACTGTGCGTATGGCTGCACAAACTTATGTTGTATGTGCAATTTTATGTGTACGATTGTATGCTTAAAGGTGTTTGAGTTATGCTGCATGTGCAGGCGTGGACTTACACGCATTGCATTGCACGTGCGATGTGCGTGTCTGCCCATGCGTACACGGCTGCACATGTGTATGTGTGTGTATGTGTGCGTGCGTGCTTGCTCATGGAAATATAGATGGTGTTTAAATTTGTGCGTGTGTGTGCATGGCATTTAGCATGGCATGTGCGTGTAACACTGCCTGTGGTGCATGTGCATGCGCGCATGGATGCATGCATGCGCGTTTGTGCTTGTCGTGCGTGCGCACTAATTGACGTTGCTGTGACTGCCTCTAAATGCCCAGGCGAAAATTTACCCTTACTTACCCGCACATTTTGTAAAGGAATGTGCGGCTACGCTCTTTACTTTGGGGAAACCAGATGAGGGCGTCCCGCACAATAAAATTTTGGGGGTGAGGGAAAACCGAAGGTTATTCAGACCTCCTGAAGTTCCCTGATACATATGCACACATGCTTTAACACACACACATAACATACAAACACACAATCACACACAGATACATACACACAATCACACACAGATACATATACACACGAATACAAGTCACAAACACGTGCACACACACACCACACACACCATACACACACGATCAGGAGTATAAAGCACCGTCCCCAGCTTTGGTCAGGAATCAGGATGTACCTTCATATTCTCGGCAGTTCTAAAACTTCACAGCGCACCACAAAACATGCCTTGCTGGTCTTCAATCATTCTCACCTGTTCTTTCTCTAGCACGAGCTGCTCCTCCTTTGCCTCTGCCTCTGCCTTGGTCTTGTGCAGCTGCTTGCGGACCTGGGATCAAAAGGTTTGAAGGTGTGGTGCAAATGTTTTAAGGCGTGGTGCGAACAAAAGGTTTGAAGGCGTGGTGCAAATGTTTCAAGGCGTAGTGCTAGTATTTTCCTCAGCATTGTTGCAAACTACGGTCAGGATTCCCAAAGCTGCCAATTCTTGCTGTCACCACTCGGCTGATTTTGAACCTGGAGGGTACAAATGCACGCTGTGCAAGTAGGCTTTCCAATGGACGTCCTCCTCAAGGATCAATGTACCTGATTCCACTTTGCTGATCAAAGTATGTTCTGCACAGCAGCTAAAGGGACAGAGTGAAGAGCACCCTACTGCTGGGTCTAGTTGCTCGACCAAGTCCTCAATTAAAAATCAAAATACTTCAATTACAAACGGTGGGTAGCGAAACAGAAGATGGTGAGATGAAAGGGAGACAAACTTAGTGGAAGCATGTGTGTTTGTGAGGTACAGAGCAGCCAACGTACAAATCGATGCTTTATGCAAGCCTCTCACTTATCCTCATATCTTTATCTGCACTCGCATCTCTTGTAACCACCCATCTCGCGACGTGCTTAAAGCAAGCTCCTCACTTTCTCTGACCTGCGTGTGCGCGCTCCACCTCTAATACCTGCCTTGGTTAAGCAAAAATGATAAAATTAACGTAAGCTCACATGCGATTTCACACATCTTTCGTGCATATGCCACACCATATACCTTATGCAGATCCTGCATTGACACACCTGTCCCTCTGCAGCAGCTACGATACACATGTGCAGATGACAACAAAAATACACCTTGCAACTACTACCTCAACACGACCCCACGCAGCTTTGCCTTTGACAGCCGTCCCTCCGCAGCAACCAAAGTCTTACGCGCACACAACATTTTGCACAAAGGCACACCTTATCAGCTTCAATTTCAGCACGCTCTCGTGCAGCCTCTGCCTTCGATGCCCGCCCCTCCACGGCAGCCAGCGCTGACGGCTTAGCCGCCTGTTCTTTAGCCGAGTCTCTTGCCTCCTTCAGCTGCGCCGTCAACCCTAAGTTGCAAGTGTATGGTTGCATGTACAGTGTGTGTGTGATTGCATGTATGGTGGTGCGTGAGGTGCAGGGTTTGCAGAGCCTACACAATTTTTTAGATGTATCTTCCCGTAGGACTAACAATATGGAATTTTTAGTCTGCATGATGGTCCGGAGTGTGTGTTGCAGCGGTTTAGATATCATGGTGTAAAGGGTGCTGAGGCATATCATGGGGTATAGGGTGCTGAGTGCTGAGGCATGTCATGGTGTATAGGGTGATGAGGCATATTATGGTGTGTAGGGTGCTGAGGCATGATAGAATGGAGAACGGGTGTTCAGTGCATTGCAAGAACACAGAGGTGTGCACGCTTTTGAATGGCCTTCAACCACGACAAGAGCACGTACCCCCTTCTTCACAGCGCAGACACTTCTTTTGCTCCTCGGTCACGACTTCAAGCCCCATTTAAACAATTACTTATCAACCCAGCTGCTCTTGTTAGTTCGCGCTCTCCTGGACCCTGTCTTTAACCATGACAAGAGCACGTACCCCCTTTTTTACAGCGCAGAAACCTTTCGCTCCTCTGTCACAGCTTACCACGATTGCACATCATCCCAGATTTTGCTCACAATCTCCTGGATCCTACCTTGCAACTGCCCTCGCACGGACTCCAGCTCAGCCTCCATGCCTGCCACCTTGCCTGCTTTGGCCGCCTGCTCCTTTGTTTCTTTCAGGTGCCCCTTTACTTCTCTACAAGCATGTGCATGCGTGTTCACTCATGTGTGTATAATGTGACAAAACACAAATTGCAGGTTTATTGCATGCTGCTTGGTTTCCTCCTTCCCTTGCTTATCTTTTTGTGTACGTTTGCAATTGCTCCTCTTCATGTACGCTTTCTTATTCTTGAGCATGTTCGAATGGCCAGGTAAAGACCACAAGCAAACAACCATAAACAGGCCTGGAATATGCACAATTGAAATGTGAGTGTATGGTTCGTGTGAGCTTGGTGTGTTTTCAAGGTGACAGACAGTTTTGTACCTAAGTACAGATCCACTTCAGGCAGTCTTTGCCATCACCTGTGAAGTAGAATATGACTACGTGTGCGCACAGCCAGGAACAGGCCTGCTGGACAAACAGGTAAACACACTTACTTTAGCTCCTCCTCAAGCCCCGCAATTTTTGTCTTAGCCGCCTTTGACGCCTGGTCCTTGGCTTCTTTCAGCTGCGCTTCCAGGCCTGCGATCTTGGCCTTTGAAGCCCCACTGGAGCTTGCTTGCTGCACATGTGCCTCTGCCTCAGCTGCCGCTTTCAGACTGGCCTCTGATCTTGCTTGGGCCTGGACTAATTGGGTCTGCAGGTGGTAGAAAGAGGGTTTGTGCATTGTATGTAAGGTAGCCACGTGACTTCCACCCAGCGCTTTTGTCCAAGCAAGGAAGAGGCCAACACTAACGATGTACAATGAAACCAGAACTATGAAACAACTAACATGCAACAACTCGTAAGTGTGCAGCACTCTGTGCAGGAACAGTGCACACTATATAGCTTTCTTTCCTTCCACATGCTGCTGCTTGTCCTTCCTCTAAGCAAAGGGCTTATCATGAACCGTCATTTGCGCTGCCTGCTCCTACCGTGAGGGTGGTAGACTGCTTCTCGGCAGCAGCCAGCTTTTTGTGATCAGCGTCCAGCTGAGCAGACAGGTTGCTGATGTTTTGCTCAGCAGCAGCAAAAGAGGCACCCAATTTCCTGGGAGGGGCATAACACACGAGCGTTCCACGTTGTGAGGTAAGGGGGACAAGCATGCAAAGAAATGGCGAGAAGAGAAGTACGGCAGGGTGTGCAGCGGCACAAAGCGTGTACCTTGGCACGATGTGTGTGGTGTGTTTGTGTGTGTGAGTGTGTGTGGATGTGTGTGTGTGGATGTGTGTGTGTGTGTGTGTGTGTGGATGTGTGTGTGTGTGAGTGTGTGTATGTATGTGAGTGTGTGTGTGTGTTTGTGCGCATGCACAATTACGGCACAATGCACAAATGCACAGATGTAATGCAATCCTGCAATTGCATGCTTGGGATTTGTAAAAATGCGCACTAGCTGTAGCCAGAGACCGCGCTAAAACAGATTGCTGCAAACGACTGTCCTTCTTATCATTTTGGAGTCAGGTGTGAGCTTCAATTAATATTCTGATACATAATCAGTAGAGATTTAAAAAAACGGCCTGACCTGGCTTTTGAGTTGGCCAGGCCTTTACCCAATTGATTGTGCAACATTGATCGTGCAACATCTGTCCAATTTATCGTGCAACATCAGTACATTTGTGACTTCTGGCGCAATATTAATCATAGGGATCCCTTTCTTACATCATCGAGGCCAGGCCTTATGAGGCCCGACCCTGGCACTTCTTACTGTAACAAAAGGCCTCCCTCACCCTCACTATACCTGTTCTCCTGCTCAAGGGCTTCCAGCGCTTTCACGCCCTTTGTCGCACGCAGGTCTGCTGTCTTTGCCGCAGCTTCTGCCTGCGCCGCTCGCTGCTCAGCAGCCTTGACAGCTGCCACTGCCTTCTGTTCGGCAGCCTTGGCCTGGGCAACAACCTGAATTGCACACAATTGATGTCAACACTAGACGCACTGAAACGCAAAAGACACGAAATTGAACACAGTTGCATCGCCAGGCCTGTGCACTTACGCCGTAATGTTGGATTTTGGACCGTAATTACGGTATCGTAATTACTCCGTACAGTACGGTCCAAATTACGGTCGGCTAGAATCACGGTGTCAGACCGTACAAGGACGGTGCCACCGCACAGTACGATTTTGACCGTAATCTGGCTGTTTGGATCCAATTTTGGCCCGGAACAGGTTTTTTCAACAATTGTTGATGAATATTATCAACCAGGAATCAAGTACTGCGTCCGACTTTGAGTTTCCTGCAAGCCACTGCTGGGCCCATTCCCTGAGCTGATGCAGACCCAACCCAGCCTCAGGGACGTTCAGGGAAGCATTGTGTGGCGTCAGCACATAAGAGGAGCATGCTGGAGGTGAGAATGGGAGGTGTTTGGGGCGGAGAGGCCATTCTGAGGCCAAAATTGCACTGGCAGTGGCAGCCCCCGAGCTGATGCAGCCCCAACCCAGCCTCAGGGTCGTTCAGGAAAGCATTGTGTGGCGTCAGCACATGGGAGGAGCACACCGGGGAGCAAAAATGGGAGGTTTTGGGGCGGAGAGGCCTTTCTGAGACCATTTTGCACCGGCAATGTCAGCTTGGCACCATACCATACACCGTATAGTAAATTGCCGTAATAACGGTAAAAAACCATCCACTAAAATCATAAATACGCCGTTATTTACAAAATCACGGTACGTACAGTAAAACGCGTACCGTACCGTACACCGTACAGTTCACAGGCCTGTGCATCGCACACAAGGCACTGCTTTGCTTGAGTAGTGTCAGGCGTTGCTCAGCCATCTAGTCAGCATGGTTTGCTGTCTTACCACGGACGCTGCACTATGAGCAAGGGAGTGTCTCTCACTCACCAAAAAAAAGAAACACACTCACACACACGGGGGACACAAGTCGTGCCTCACAATTTTATCGTTTAAAAACCATGCTCACTGAATCCAAAAAGGGCGTGTGAACATATTAGGCTGTCCCCATGAACGGCCCACCCCTTTGCAAGCCAAACAGTCTCAATAAGCCAAATTTAACTCTATCTCCCCTTCCCCTTCACCATTCTGTGACTGAAAATTGCGTTGGATAGCTTTATTTTTCCTTCACATGCCTACAAAGAAAGCAGGCAAAAAGACTCAGTGGCTTGCTTAAGTTGTTACGGTACAAAAACAGACATCATTGCTCACAAACTGCACCAATCCGTGCCCTCTAAATTTATACATTTTTGAAAATTTGGTCCGCAACTCTGGTATAAAAGTGCGGATGTGAATGGGACCGAGCTTTCTGAAAAAGCTCCAGCCAAATTTCTTACATAATGTGGGCAAACCAATTTCATCAAAACCCACCCAGGCCGCGGGTTGGCTCCATTTCAACTTTATATAAACCTGTATTTAACCACGCAACTTTGATTTCCAAAATTAAGCTGGAACTCGCAGCAGGTACGGAGTGACAGATTTTTCTGTCTTTTTCCTCAGTGTCCCTTGTGTGAGTGCCTCCCACTCGCCGGCATTTTCAGTACCCCTGCCCCAAATTCGAATTTACAGCATTGTTATATAACATTTATAATGCTTATATCCTGAAGCAGAGGTCGATGGGGCAACTTCAGAAATGCACCTTTTCCCTGCCAAAGTGAGTGCAAAACACGCACCGGGCCCCAGGCAGCCCCCCATATGCAGAAATTCCAGAAAATGTCAACGGTTGAGATATAACATCAAGTATCTTGCATTTTTATGAGATTCATGGGGCTTTGAATTGGGTGGAAAGCTAAGTGAGACTGGTTGGGGGGGGGGCTGTTCATGGGGACAGCCATTACCAAACACACCTGTACACAAACAAGCACATGAACACAGATTAATGTGAGCAGACACACTCGCACAAGTGTTTATACTCACTTTTGCTGTGAGTTCCTCGGTCGTTGTATCCTTTTCTGTGACCTTTTTAGCTTCTGCCTCAGCCGCACGGTGCTTTGCCTGTATGTGTGTGTGTGTGTGTGTGTGTGTGTGTGTGTGCGTACTTTCTCAAAATAAATGGAATGAATTGAAGTTATAATACAGCACAGCTCCTTTCTAGCCACCGCTTCAGCCTCACAGTGCTTGACCTGCATGCTTGTGTGAGCGTGTGTGGGAGTGTGTGCGTACATGTTAATACAGGCAGTGGTCTTACTAAAACTAATACCTTTCGGTCATATGCCTCAGCCTGGTCTTACTTAAACTAATACCTTTTGTGGCTTGTGCCTCAGCCTGATATTGCTTTGCCGCCCACAAAAGTGATTGGATTGCAAAGCCCTCTATTAACAGATTGCATGACTGTGTACGTGTAAATCAGGTGTAAGGGATTGCTTGTGTGTGTGCGGATAACATGTGGCGGTTGGGGAAGCTCAACGGTCCAGGATTGTTTTCCATTGCAACCTGAAGCATACTGATTTTTTAAACGTAAGTAGCCAAATAACAGGACTCAAACAAAACTCGAACAAGCATTATACTCACACAAGCATTAGCACACAAATCATAAAAGCTGTGATTGGCAGGAGCCTTGTACGTCCAAACCTGAAAGGGGATAAGGTACACATTCACTAAATCACAAAGAGTGAGATGCTCACGGCCGGCCATCCCGATGGATACAATTATTGGACAGATATCCTTATTTAACATACCTGTGCAAGAGCAGCTGTTGCCTCCGCAGCTTTCTTCTCTGCGGCCACAGCTCTTGCCTCTAGCGCATTACCTGCAGCTCCTGTCTTTTGCTCCGCCCTGGGTTTGTGTTGCAAGCAGCAGCCTTACGTAAGGAGTGGGTACTTTCGTTGTTGCGTGGTCAACGTCTCGGATATGATAGGGTTTGATGTTTGATGTGTGCCACGGCAACAAAATTCACAGTTTACCCATTTAACGTCAGTGGTGTGTGGTGCAGCCCTATGCAGAGTATGCACAACATGCTGACTCTCAAGCCACTAATGTTAACAGAAGCTGGTAAAGATGGAAGGACTGAGGTAAGGATAGTTCCCCTTTAGGAATGGTTGTCGGCATGCTGTACCAAGGCATGATCCTGCTTGCACAGCACACTGACAAGCCCTTACCAACACAGATACAGACAGCGATGGATCCACAAGGAGGGTACAGGTTACCCACCTGGACAGAGCAGAAGCAGCGTTGTCTGCCCGCTGCTCTGCTGCTTTGCAAGCGGATGTGGCTTTCTCGGCACGTTGCTCAGCTGCCTTGAGGTTGATCTGCAGCGTGTTGTGCTGACCCCTGCACGCCGTGGTGGGGGTTGGGCCAGGGCAAGCACATTTATTGCCTTGTTCCCAAAATGTTTCATATTCTTTTGAGTACGGTCTTGGCTGATCGATATACTGTGTCAGGATTTCCCTCGCGACTTTCAAGGAGTATCATCGTTTGTCGTATGTATTTCAACTGGTGCTGACCTCTGCGCAAATGGACGTGCTTCAGGTGTGCAGCCAATGAATGTGTGAGAGAGCTTGTTAGTAATTGCATTTGATTCCTGAATGCTTATGCAGAAGGAAAAGCTTGAACTGTCCAGCTATGTCTGTTGCCGTTTGATTTGCGGGTGCTGCATCAAAACAGGCACACACTTGTACACAACAAGCACGCGTAAGCAGACCACAGGGCACGTTCCCAGTCTCATGTACTACACAGACACTGTGCGTTACGTGCTGTTAACTGCCTAAATGCCATTCTGGATTCCATGACAGCTGCAGAGGAACTAAGTCCTGTTTTGGAAAAAGTGCAAGGAAAAATTGGAAAAGAACACAAAACAACCAAAGTGATTTCCTCACTGGGGTACTTAAACGTGCAGCTGGACATAGAAATGCATGAGAGTTCTCCCTTTGCTTTAAGCTCCTCCCGTAAGTTAAGCAAAGCTTTTGGCAGGAATGGAAACCTGACCCAGGTCTTGGTACGCTGCATGGCAGATACTATAATGTGTTATTTGCTGTACAAACTGACATTATGGTATGCTACAACGTGTTCAAACTTGGAAAGCTTCCAGTGCTACATGCAAAAAGCGTAAGCTGGCTGCCAGTGCCTCACGAGTAACACACCTTGTGAGCTATAAGTCTAACACACCTACAAAAGTGCCTCGCGAGTAACACACCTTGTGAGCTATAGGTAAAGCACACTAACATTAGGGCCTCACGGGGAACACACCCGTGAGCTCTTATATATGACGCACAAATCAGAATTAGGCGAAACACTGTTATGACTGTGTAGCATGGTCAGCTGGCTGCACGATTCAATTCTTTTCTTCGCACCTTAGCTTGGTGAGCTCCGCTGCCAGCACCTTTGCTTCTGCCATCTGGCTTTCCTTCATGGTCATATCTCGCTGTGCGGTGTTGCTGCGTACAGACTCTGCGCTCTTCAGCTCAAAAGCCTCCATTTTTGCCACACGCATCTCTGCCTCTGCCCGCACCTGTGTACACATGTCACATGGCAGTCAAGCATTTGGGAATTGAATTTGCAGCAGCCAGGCAGACAAACAATGTGGCTATTTCATAAAGGTATTATGCATATAAGGACAAGGAAGATTGAAGCCGGAGGTATGTACGCACTGGTGCACAGGTAACAAACATGCACACTCAACTCAACACACACGCACATGCGCACACACACACGCACATACACACATTTGACACACCAAAGTTCAAACATAGACGCAGTGCCCACCTTTTGCGCAACTGCTTCAGAGAGCTCCGCCTCCAGCTTCTGCTTGACTTCAGCAGCCTGTTGCCGCTCCAGCCTTTGCACCGACCACAAGTGCTCCTGCTGAGGGGTCACCTGTGTTACATTGCAGTGAAGCTAGTAGTAGTGAACAGGGTGAAACAAGTAATAAGCTAGCGGGGGGGAGCACGGTGGAGATTAGAGTGGAAAATTAATAAGCTAGTGGGGGGGATGCTAGGTGGAGAATAGATTGAAAAAGAAATAAGCCAGTGGAAACAGCAGTGAAGTCAGCAATCACATTACGCTACAACACGTCTAAGAGGTCAGCCTGGCGCTGCACAGCCCTTGGTTAATGGACAAGATCTCAATCCAAGTCAGCCAGTCCTCACTTGTGTCTGCAGCTCTTCTGCCTGGTGCTGCGCAGCCTTGATGAGCATACCGACTCAGAATCCAAGACCACAATGAGCGATATCTAAATGAATTAGCCTTGCCTGTGCCAGCAGCTCGCCTGCCTGGTTGCTGCGCAGCCTTGATGAGAAAACAAGAAAATTTGTATTCCAAGCAGGAGGGTGTAGGAAGCATAACTTTTGGATGACACGTGTCAAATTAATTAGAAATTATATATTCGGAATCCTGACGTTGAGAGCTATGAATTGGTATACATATGAGTCGAATCCGGGAGAGGGGTGGGTGGGGTGGTCCCCCGATGTGGTTAAAGTTTTTTTGGGGGGGGGTCTCCAGATTTTTTCTGGGCCACTCCCACGGAATTTTAAACATATCATCGGAATCCTCAGCTCAAGCCCAGTTTATTGCCACCCTTTTTGAGCAAATTGGGTAAAGGGGGGGGGTCTGTGGACATGTCCAAAAGTCAGAGGCACAAGCGCTCCAGTGTAGGACGCGGGGTGAGTCAAGCCAATGGGGCAGCAGTTTTTACCAAACTTACAGGATTGTGCCAGCATGAGATAGTCAGTGGAACTCTGAAAAAAAGGAAGCAATGTGGAGTTGTGCAAGCCAGTTATGGGTGCCTGGTGAGTCATGTGGGCATGGGCGTCCGCATCTCAGTTTTTGCCCCATAACTCTGCGGCATTATAGTTTCAGGTACTGATGAGTATGCAGATGGATGCAGAATTCAAAAAGGAGCAGAATGGTACCCTTTTTTGTCTGGTGGGGGCACTGGAAGGGGGGTTAGGGGGGTGGGTGGTCCCTCAGGGGTGTCCACCCCAAAAAGTATACCGTACCAACGCTTGACCATTGCGCTTAAATTATCTTTTTTGGAGCAATGGAGACGCGCAATGAATATTTTGCTACACTTAGAATCGGGGTGCGCAATCGGGTGCGCAAGCGGGAAATTATTCCGGTGAGAGCCGGTGCGCAATTGTGCGCAATCGCAAAATTAATTTATGTTATAAATTCTGGGTAGGCAATGGATAGGTATGTGCGTGCCATCTGCGGGAGAAGCGGGAGGACGATGTTGCGCGCGAGCAGCAGCGTTCCAAGCATGCCATCCGGGATGAGAATGGGGTAGAATGGGAGAATATCTAGTTTCGGCACTCAGATTCAATGGATTAGCCCCAGGACAGAGAAGGAACAACAGAACAAACATGCGTTCTTTCCTTACATGACCTCAGTAGTGGCTGTAACAATGTACTAGCTCATTGTATGTGGGTTGCGCAGTGCTCAAGTACCCGCGCAATGCTGGTACCTGTAATTCAAAGCCATGCAAGCTTGCTGCTGGGGGTCTGCGCAATGGGGTCTGCGCAATGCCCCTGAGAAAGCTCTGCGCACCTTAATTGCTGCGCAATTGGGGGTGCGCAATGGCAAACTTTTCATACTGAAAGGGGTGCGCAAACCCCGCGCAATGCACTCAAACAATTCATGAAAAATCAGGGTGCGCATTGGTCACGCGTTAGTACGGTATGTGGCATCCAAAAGAAAACACCCTCCTGTTCCAAGACTACAATAATACAAACATCAATTCAAATCAACCTCACCTGTGCCTGCAGCTCCCGGGATACTGACTAAAACAAGTCAGCCTCACCTGTGCCTGCAACTCGTCAGCCTGGCGCTGGGCAGCCTCTGCCTTCTTCTTCAATGTCTGCCCATCCTTTATTGAGGCCTCAAGCTTGTCTTCAGCCACAGAAAGCAGCGTTGCAGAGTGCCTGAGGTCCACCTGCACGTGCGTATGTGTGTATTTATGACTTACGTACGTGTTTGTATGTCTGTGTGTGTATGTATGTCTGTGTGCACGACTGTTTGTGTATTTCTTGGGGTAAGGAGTTAAGGGAGGAAAGAGGGGGCTTGCATGTGTCCTGTTGCAGTTTCAAATTGACATTACTGCACCTGCACGCGCACACACCTCATAAAATCTGTGTATTCCAAAGTATGGGTGTGTTTCAGTGATTGCCTGTGTATGATATTGAGGGATTCCTGTATGTAGCACTCTTACAAGCGCTGGTGCATTGGAGTTTGCTTGTATGTGTGTTTGTCAGCATCAATTCACTTGTAAACAAGCAAGTTCATCACAGCAAAACCTCTTGACCGCCGCTGCTGCTGCGCAGCAGATACGCTTGTATATTTTCAATCCAAAACTTTGCCGACTCAACCACCCATGACCAGATTCCACTTCAACACCTGTGCTTGCAGCTGCTCCTGCTCCAGCTGTTCTTTTGCCTTCTTCTGCTGCTGCTGCAGCTGCAGCTGTGCCTGCTGCAGCTGCTGCTGCAGCTGCTTGTTCAGGGTCAGTAAGAGGGCACTGTCTGGGCCTGGGGCTTGCGGCGGCTGGTTGGCGGTGATGGTCTTGGCACACTCACTACACCGGGGCTGGGTTTTGGGGGCGTCGAGATTGTTGTCCGCGATGAGGTTCCGCAGCAGCGTGTTGTCTTGCTGCACACTGAGGAGCCTGTGTGCGTGTGGATATACGTGCATCCAAGGTTGTAGGTTTGTGCGGCGCACAGAGAAGCCTGTGTGCGTGTGCATTTGTGTGCATAGTACGCAACCATGCGTATGTGTGTGACAGGTTGTGAGGACTGTGCTGCACATTGAAAAACCTGTGTGCGTGTGCATATGTGTGCATAGTACGCAAGTACGGAACCATGCATATATGTGTGTAGAGAGTGATGAGGACTGTGCTGCACATTGAGAAGCCTGTGTGTGTGCATATGTGAGCATAGTACAAAACCATGCGTATGTGTGTGACAGGTTGCGAGGACAGAAAGAAGCCCAGGCACAAGTAGAGTCGAGAACAAGAAGGGGTGCAAGACCCAAGACGCAGACAGGGACGAAATGTTGGTCTTCTATCTGGATAGAAAACTACTTACACCTCAAAAACAAGGACATGAGTGCTACATGGCAGCACCACACATGGACACATACATACAAACACAAACACACACATAGGACGCATACCACTAACACCTACACATAAACACAGATGTCAGGCACCCACCCCAAACTCAACACAGGCCTCTCATGCTGAAAAAAGACCTGGAATCGTCCTTTGCCAGCATCGAGAATTGAGAGTGAGGAGAGTACAGACTGGGCAGGCCCCAATTGCAGGATTTGCCAGAATCGTACATGTGAGTGTAAGATTGTGCATTTGGCTTCCTAGTACATATGCACACCAGCATGTGTGCTTCTAGCCAGCCCCACTCACTTTCGCCTCAATCCTTGCATCTCCTGCAACAGATCCTCTCGTTCTTGTCGCACACTCTTGTATTGAGTAAAGCATCCAGCCACATCTGAAACTGCCTGCAAGTACGAGGTAGAGAAAGTGTGTGGTCAAGGAAGGAGCACAGAGGAAACGCTACTGTACAGAACAATTATTGCACAAACAAAAGGAGTACTGCTGCTGCACTACGGACTGTGGTTGCACAAACATGGAACAAGATGCTGCTGCGCAAGTGGCTGTGATTGCACAGACATAGGAGGAACTGCTACTGCACAAACAAGCGTTGTTGCACAAACAAAAGAGCTGCTGCTGTACCAAGAACCGTGACCCCACAGACTAAAGAGGAACTGCTCCTGCACAAAGAATTGTGACTACATTGCTACTGCACAAAGAACTGTGCTTGCATTGCCACTGCACAAAGAATTGTGACTACATTGCCTCTGCACAAAGAACTGTGATTGCATTGCTACTGCACAAAGAGTTGTGACTGCATTGCTACTGCACAAAGAACTGTGATTGCATTGCTACTGCACTAAGAATTGTGACTGCATTGCTACTGCACAAAGAACTGTGATTGCATTGCTACTGCACAAAGAACTGTGATTGCATTGCTACTGCACAAAGAGTTGTAACTGCATTGCTACTGCACAAAGAACTGTGATTGCATTGCTACTGCACTAAGAATTGTGACTGCATTGCTACTGCACAAAGAACTGTGATTGCATTGCTACTGCACTAAGAACTGTGCTTGCATTGCTACTGCACAAAGAACTGTGATTGCATTGCTACTGCACAAAGAATTGTGACTACATTGCTACTGCACCAAGAACCATTATTGCACAGCACTAAAGAAGAGCTGCTGATTTACAAAAGGCTGTGATTTTACAAACAAATAAGAACTCAAACTTGAGTGCTCAAACTGGAGAGCAATTGCTACTGTACAGAAAGAGTTATACAACACCAAAAAAAGTGATCATACAAACGTAAAACTGCACATGAAACTGTGATTGCACAGATGTACGAGAGATTATGGTGATCCCTTTCCAGTACCATTACCAACTCTCATCAGGAGCCGCTTGCAGGCAAAGCCTGCACACCCTCTTGATCCTCATCAATAATTTATGTTTCTTTCCTTGGCGGAGGAGTTTTACGGCACCCGGTGCCAAAATGGCTCCTTTCCTATATTTGTGGGGAGCGGTTTTCATTCTGCGCAAACTTTTTTTTTCTTTTTGGTGAGAGACGATGGTTACTGCAAAACAAATCATATGTTGCAATCACCTTTAAAATGTGTGCTTCCTACATCGATACCCCACGTACGCATGTATATGTACATGGTGTCACGGGCAAGGCTTGCTGTGTGCTGCCCAGAGTGTAACAAATCAGTTACGGACCGATCTCAGCTTTTCAGCGAATGTTTTACTCACACACTCGCAGTAACAACACACACTCAGTACTACGACATACACATGCTCAGTATTTCACACCTTTGAAAACCACACACTCTCACACACACACACATACACACACACACAACTCGTGCTACGCAACAGTCCCGTACTTGCACTGACTACTCAAACACCCACCCACCCACACACACACACGCACCTGCACCATAGGGTACATCGACACAAGCCCTGCTGCTGCTGCTGCCTGTCCTGCCCCTCGTTGCACTCCCCCCTTACTCCCACTTCCACCAAAACCTCCTCCCCCTCCTCCTCCTCCTCCACCCATCCCTTGCCCCTGCATTGCGCCGAAACAAGAAAGCCCCGGATTTGCTGGCAGCTGTGCAGCGCCGCCTCCTGATGTTGAGCTGGGGTGGGCGCTGCTCACGCGTGGCTTTGTGCCGCTGCTCAACCCACCTGTGATATAAGACCATATGTGAGGTGGGCCCAAGTTTAAACAGATACTCTTCTGGCTGGCTTGTTGGCAACGAGGTTTGAGACCTCTTTTCAGTGGGCACTGGGAGGGCAACTGGAACTGCAGTTGTGGAGACACCCTTTCAGGCACGAATCATACCACCCAGGTCGTCAATACAGGTGGAGTGTGCTACAATGTAACATGATGGCTTGGTTGGAGGGTCAAAAGCCAGAGGACAATGCGGTGTAACAATAACATGCTAGGGCAAACAAAGGGGGTAAGGGGGGGCAAAGTGAAGGGTGGTGCGGCTACTACGATATCAGAGACTGTAACGGGGAGCTCCGGCTAGAAAGCAATATGAAGTAGCTGCTGGGGTATTTTGTCTGCGTCTGTGAATGCTCTGTGGCATTGCAATTTGCAATGTAGCGTTTCAGATGTGCGAGGACAGAAGGGCAAAGGCACCAGGATACTGTGCAGCATCCAATGAATGCATTTTGCATGTTCAGCATCCAATGAATGCATTTTGCTGTTCAGCATCCAATGAATGCATTTTGCTGTTCAGCATCCAATGAATGCATTTTGTATGTTCAGCATCCAATGAATGCATTTTGCATGTTCAGCATCCAATGAATGCATTTTGTATGTTCAGCATTTAATGAATGCATTTTGCATGTTCAGCATCCAATGAATGCATTTTGCATGTTCAGCATCCAATGAATGCATTTTGCTGTTCAGCATCCAATGAATGCATTGTGCATGTGATGGCGTCTCGAAACCAAACAAGTACTGGGCATGGTAAATGTCATCGGTGCAGCAAGGGAGTCAGTGCCAAGGCTCTACATAGAGGGGGATCAGGCAATCTAAATCCAGGAGGATTACGCTCTTATTCCTGAGAGCTGCAAGGCGTTTTTACATGCAATGCACCATGACCCTTAGCGCCAGGTGTTAAACACCTGACACATGACATAATTTGGCACGCATATTTCAAACCGCTCATACATGTATGTGCACACAAATTCACCCCCTGGTACACATGTTCCCACAAATTAATACCCCCCCCTCACTCACACCTACACAGAGACACACACACACACACACAAACACATTGATGCACAAACATACTTCCACGTGATCCACATGCTCTCTGCTGCACAACCACAATGCAGATTTTACAAACAACTTGCAAGCCATAACCTCGCAGGTCTCAGAATACGCTTCCCACCTGCCCTCGACACAGCTCCAGTGGGACGGCCATGCGGGTGCGCGGGTGGGAGGAGACCCGCATTGTGGTGCGACTGCAGATCGTGCGAGTGGGCCAAGCTGCCCGTGCTGCTAGTGCTGTGAGGGTTGTGACCTAAGGGACTCCCGTGCAATGGTGCGCTGCCAAGGCCGTTGGGCAGCATGCTGCTGGCAAAGCCCTTGTCTTTGGTGCTGGCGGTGCTGGCAGCGGCTCGTGCCCACGCAGCACCGCCGAGGCTGGTGCCGGGGAGGCCTCCCAGGGACGTGCACAGCACGGATAGCAAATGGCCTGCTTGTGTGTGTATGCGTGTGTGTGTGCGAGTTGCAATTGTGTTTGTGTGTTATGTGTGTATGAGCAGGGTGTCTACGTGGGCAGTCTGTGTGTGGGCAGTCTGTGTGCATGTGTGTGTGTGTGTGTGTGCGCGTGTGAAAGAGTGAGTTTGTGTGCCTAATCTGTGTATGAGCAGGATGTCTGTGCGGGCAGTGTTGACCTAGTCTGCATGGATAAATCTTACATGCTATTTACAGCACACCCTCAATAGGCAGTGTTGGCTAGAATCATGTTTAGGAATACGGTGTATATACGCGGTAACTATGGTAGGATAACCTCCAAATGTGCTAACATGTGGGGTCATACAAATTTTAAATGCATTTCGGCCAAAGCTATTTATAAGGTTCTAACGAGACCTTTGCATACTTTGAGAAAACGCGTATTTGGGCTCTGAGCTTTAGCGTACAGTCCTTCTGTGTGCTCACGGGAGCGCTGCAACAGGACACGAGGCAGGCCACTATTAAGGAGAGACACGCTTTTTTAGTTGGCCTTCTGTCAAGTATGCAAACACATGCTAGGAGGTTTGTGTAAGGGAAGGGTGAGTGCTCTTGACCTCTCCACGCAGAGACATCTCCACCCAAGTTTGAGTTCATAACATTGTTCCGCATTTCAAATACGGGCACAACAACATAGGTAAGACACTATGGCTGATAAGTTCCGATACAATGAGCAGTACGCAGGTGAATTCGTACCTGTTTGTGTTTGTATGTGTATGTGTGTGTGCGTGTGCATATATTTGTGATGTGTGTATGTGTGCATGTTTTTTTAATCATCATTCCATCTATGTGGTTCTGAGTGTAGGCAAGTGTGTATATGCAGCGAGTATGTGCGTATGTGTGAGAGAATGTGCCTACCTGTGTATGTGTGTGTGATAATGTGCATGTTTTGTGGGCGTGTGCATACACAGGTACACACCTGTGCGGCAGCAGAACAGCTGAAGCAAAGCTGCGCGCACAGCAGCACTGTGCTCTGGCAAGGGCGGCTGCTGAGAGCCACGGACACTAATATCCGCAAGCGTACTTGCTGTAGCCTGCATAGTGTGCGGTGATGTGTGTGTGTGGGAATGCACGATTCTACGCATGCACATTTGTGTGTGCGTGTGTGTGTGTTTCTGGGCGTGTACGTGTGCGCATTTGTGTATACATAAGTGACAGCCAGCAAGGCTCACGGGGACACATGCAAGAAGGACTATGACCAGATTACTGAAAGAAGCTGCAAATGTTGTTCATAGCGTCTGGAAACAAAGAGCATAGGGCCTGGCAATAAAAATGCTAGGGCCAATGCTGCACTTTTATCATCAGTCGTCAAGAAGAAACCGTTTTCGTATTGCATGCCATTGCAAAGCGTAGCACACAGAGGCACGCCTGCCAATAGCCATACACTCGTCAAGGAACCTCGGTCCAGTGTTAATACGTGTTATTGCAAAGCATAGCACGCAGAGGCATGCCTGCAGTCAATGCTTACTGGACATCCTATTACTCTAAGCTCTAAGCCCCCAACTTGTCATAATTTGTACCGCGACTCACCTGTGCAATCACACTTTCTATTTCATCCCCTAATCTGTCTTGCTCCTTGGCATCTGTGTCCAACACAGCTACCGCTGTCCGTACGGTCTCCTTTTCTGCAGCTGTTGGAACAGAAGCGCCCCCCTTTCCCCCTTTCTTTCCCCCTTTTGTATTCAGCACAGCCCCACCTGTGTGTACGTGGGTGGGTGTTGTGAATGTGTGTGTGTGTGTGTGTGTGAACGCACTAGCGTGCGTGTGCAATGTCAGTGTGTATGTGTGTACGTTCTTGGGCGTGTGTGCATATGGGTGTTCATACATTGAACATATGCAGTTGTGTGTGTTTGTGTGTGTGTGTACGTATGTGTATGTGCATGTATGTTATCCATTCACACAAAGCAGGTATGCAGATGTAGCTGTCGTGTCCCTGGTTATGGCAACAAGCCCTACCTTGCGGCTTGGCTGACCCTGGCCTTCCTACACCTCCTCCTCCCAAAACACTGCTATCTTGGGCACCAGAGGGTGGGGTGGGCTCGGGGGGTGGCTGAATTAGGGCGGACCCAGGTCCGAAGTCCAGCACGAGCTGCAGCCTACGCAGCTCGTGCTGCATGCTGTCCAAAAGAAGTGGGGGTGAATTGTCTGAAGAGCCAATGGGAGGATGAGGGCTGGTTTGGCTGCCGTCCGTGCCACTGTGCCCACCAGCTAGAGGGGACGGGCGGGCGCTGCCTGGCCTGCCTGTTTGCAAGTGGTGGTGGTGGTGGTTGGGGGATGGGGAAAGGGGTCCTTCGTGAGTGGGCGGCAGCTTCTGGCCAAGTTGCTGGGTCTTGGCACTGCCTTGCCTGCGCGAGGGACTTGTTGAGGGCCTGGCAGAAACCGTAGAACCATTGGACTGCTTGAGCTGCTGTGCGGAGCGTGTGGAGGCGGCGACCGCAACAGCTGCCGCTAGGCTGGCTGAGCCTGAAGAGGGAAGGTTCATCTCAAGATAAGGGGCGCCGCTGCTGGTGCTGCTGTCTCAAGCGCTTGTGTTGAGGGCATCATTGTCTTTAGGAGGGGCAGCAAGAGGGCTGCTCAGGCAAAGAATGGAGAATCTGGCGAGCGTAGGGAGATAGGGGTGTATCAGTGTGACGAGGGGAAAGCCACCTGATGTGTGTGCATGTAGTGCTTGAGCGCACGTGGGGTGCGTTTGTGCTTCTTTTTAGTAGGGTGTGTGCTCGTGTGTTTGCTTTCATGAAGGTGTACGTGTCTGTGGAGGGGGGACATTGTATGTGGCTGTGTGTGTGTCTGTGTTTGTGTGTTTTTGTGCGCATGTATTTTCATGTTTGTATTGTGTGTGTGCACGAGAGTGCTTGTGCACATGTACACATTCGCGTCTGCGCATGTTATAAATGTGTAAGTGTGTGGCGCGTATGTAAGCAAATGTGTGCGTGTGTGCGTATGTGTGTGCGTGTGTGTGCGCGTGCGTGCGTGCGTGCGTGCGTGTGTGTGTGTGTGTGTGTGTGTGTGTGTGTGTGTGTGTGTGTGTGTGTGTGTGTGTGTGTGTGTGTGTGTGTGTGTGTGCGTGCGTGTGTGCGTGCGTGCGTGCGTGTGTGTGTGTATGTGCGTGTGTTTGTCTATGCAGTATCACCTGATGGTCCTACTGTTGCCTTATAAGCCAGGTCCCACATGCGAGTTTCCAACCATCCAATTGGCCAGCTACCGACCTTAGTTTTCCTTTCAATAACTTCGTCTTCCGCGTCCCGTATCAGTAACAACTTTCGATGCTTACATTTTTAAATTGATTTAAGATTATCTTCCAGCCCCGGTGAATGTAAGTATTTCCAGGAGCGCAGGCCCAAAAAAAGATTCGACTTTTGAAATTTGTCAATGTCCATACCTCGATGCATATCTGTTCTCTTGAGAACAATCATATTTCGTTGAGCCGTTGCCTGCACCTTTACTGTGCCCTCCACCAAAAATGACATGCAACATGATCATAATATGGTAAGTGCTGTACATACACGGTCTCACAAGTAGGTATTTTACATGGGCAGGAGGTCTCAAGGATCATAACTTTCCTTTCAAGAAATATAAACTAGATATTCGGAATCATGACGTCGAGAGATATTGATTGGTATATAAATAAGTCGATCCTGAGGGGGTCGGGGGGGGGGGTCCAGGGGGGGTCGGAGAATTTTGGGGGGGTGCTCCAGGATTTTACTGGGGCGCTTTCACGAAATATTACATATATTATTGGAATCCTCATATATTATTGGCACCGGGTGGTTTGATTAAAGGGGGAGTCCCCGGTCATATGATTGTATGGAATGTTCCCAAGTAGGCCGCGGGGGTGTGTTAAGGCCAATTACCAGCAACTGATTCCAGACTTGCAGTTTACGCATTGCATTATGCATAAGTTGCATGATTGAAGTAAAAAAAGTGCTTTGGCAAAGGTTTTGGCTGGATTTGTGCACTGAACAGGTGGTCAGTGCAAGAGCGTGCGCAAACCAGTTTTTGCCCTGTAGCTCTCAGGTTTTGCATTATTTGGCATAAAAGCTGTGCAGGCAGATAGCTGCTTGAATTCTGAGCAGATTGACACCCTTTTCATTAATGTGGGGGGTCAGGAAGGGG
>Ga0307942_1001005_pt1 | contig 21699 bp, 22 predicted proteins | sample OrgLakmetagen175_FD_201846 | JGI IMG/M metagenome (GOLD analysis project Ga0307942, IMG submission 201846) | Saline water microbial communities from Organic Lake, Antarctica - #175 | ecosystem: Environmental > Aquatic > Non-marine Saline and Alkaline > Saline | place: Antarctica: Organic Lake... | reverse complement strand
CCTCCCCACACACACCTAGGCCCCGTGTACTGTGGCAATTGGTACCACGCCACAAGCAGCAGATGCCCGGTACTTGAACACCGAATCTAAATCAGGTTCTATGCATAGCGTGAAGAAAGTTACATTCGACCCACACACACACACACCTAGGCCCCGTGCACTGTGGCAATTGGTACCATGCCACAAGCAGCAGATGCCTGCTACTTGAATACCAAACTAAATTAGGTTCTATGCATAGCGTGAAGAAAGCTACATTCGACCCACATACACAAATACACACACATACACGCATCCACACACGCACACACACACACACACCTAGGCCCAGTGTACTGTGGCAATTGGTACCACGCCACAAGCAGCAGGATCCCTGTGGCAGAGATGCTGTATTGCACCAGATCCCAGGCAAGGTTAGAAGTCCAGTATAGCCAGGAGGGGGTACCAGCCACGAGCTGGAGGTGTGTGGAGCCGCTGGCCCTCTCTCTGCATGTTCAAGCAACAGGCACGCGCAAGAATTGAGTTTTGGGCAGCAATGAGCAACAGGCCAGCAGTCGAAAGCTTTGTCACAAGAGTAGGGTTGGCCAGGAACGTATATAAACACCGTATATGACCGTATACTTGGTGATTTTCCTGCCAAAAATACCGTATATACACCGTATATTTATGGTTCTGGCCAACCATACACAACAGAGGGTTTTTTCACCATAACGACCTGCAGTGAAGGATGCAAGACTGAGGGTTAATCAGCAGTTGGAAGCCTTTTGTCACGAGAAAGGGTTCTTCACCATAACGACCTATGGTGAAGGTGTTAAGGCTGAGGGTTAATCATAAGTCGGAAGCCTTTTGTCACGAGAGAGGGGTTCTTCACCATAACGACCTGCAGTGAAGGATGCAAGACTGAGGGTTAATCAGCAGTTGGAAGCCTTTTGTCACAAGAGAGGGTTCTTCACCATAACGACCTGTGGTGAAGGTGTTAAGACAGAGGGTTAATCAGCAGTTGGAAGCCATTTGTCACGAGAGGGGGTTCTTTACCATAACAACCTTACAGTGGTGAAGGATGCAAGACTGAGGGTTAATCAGCAGTCGGAAGCCTTTTGCCACAAGAGAGGGTTTCTTCACCATAACGACCTGTGGTGAAGGTGTTAAGACTGAGGGTCAATCAGCAGTCGAAAGCCTTCAATCCAAGAGAGGGGGCTCCAGCCCCGCGCTGGAGGAGAGAGAGAGAGTGGAGCCGCTGGCTTTATCTCTCCCTGTAAGTTTGTGCAATAGAAGTGCAAGAACTGATTGTTGGTCAGAATTGGGCCCGTAGCTGTAAGTCTCGTCAAGAGGAGGCTCCACTCTCCTCCAGCTCGTCCTCCGGCTCATGGCTGGATCCCTCTCTTGACGAGGCTTACAACTACGGGCCCAATACTGACCAACACTCGGTTCTTGCACTTCTATTGCACAAACTTACAGGGAGAGAGAAAGCCAGCGGCTCCACTATCTCTCTCCTCCGGCTGGAAGCGAGTGGAGCTGCTGGCTCTCTTTTTGTAAGTTTAAGCAACAGGCATGCAAGCGCGGTGTGTTGTTTGTAGGGTTGGCCAGAACCGTATGAATGCAGCGCATGTGACCAAATATTTTGTGATTTCCCTGCCCAAAATGCAGTGCATACACCTAGGGTTGGCCAGAACCATATATGTACGGTGTATATACGGTATTTTGGCAGGGAAATCATCAAAAATACGGTTATATACGGTATATACATACGGTTCTGGCCAACCCTACATACACCATATAGATATCTAGTTCTGGCCAACCCTACGCAACAGGCATGCAAGCGTGGTGTGTTGTTTGTAGGGTTGGCCAGAACCATATGAATGCAGCGTATGTGACCGAATGTTTGGTGATTTCCCTGCCAAAAATGCAGTGCATGCACCATATAGATACCTAGTTCTGGCCAACCGTATGCAACACGCATGCAAGCGCAATGTGGTGTTTGCCAATGGGCTCAGGATATAAAGTATTTACCCGGCCAAAAGGGTATCAGCCACAAAGCAGAGAGTGAAGGACAGCGGATATATTGCCTGGTGATGCGCACCCCATAGCGACACTATGATGGCTAACTAATCACACCATGCCGACTGATGCACACCACGATGGCTGGTAAGAATATGCAGACTGATGCCACTGTGCTGACTGATCCACACCGCGCAGACTGATCACACTATGCTGACTGACTGATCACACTGTGCTGCCTGATCCACACCACGCAGACTGATCACACCATGCTGATTTTATGACCAAACCGCACCTGACGAGGAACACAGAGAACGAAGCAGACAGTACGGAGGCGGCCAGCGTAAGGCACACCACAAGCAGCAGCGCAGACGCGTCTTGGCGCACACGTGCAGCGGCTTCGGTGGGAAGGATGGGCAGTGGGTGGTTGGTCACCTGTGGTTTGTGGTCAAGTTCAGGGTGTGTGTGTGCGTGTGTGTGTGCGTGTGTGTGTGCGTGTGTGTGCGCGTGTGTGTGCGTGTGTGTGCGTGTGTGTGTGCGTGTGTGTGTGAGTGTGTGTGTGTGTGTGAGGTCTTTATCCACATCAAGGACTCCGTTGGTACCATGTTTGTATAACTTCGTTGGTGCCATGTTTGACACTGTTTACTGGTAGGCACGCTTTTGGTTTGCATTCAATACTCGCTCAGTCTTATGCCACACAGTAAACATGTGCCATGTTTGTTTAGCATTGTTGGGCCATGTTCAAGTGACACATCCACACTGGCTTTCTTGCTATAACGAAGAAAGGGATTAAATTGACACACACACAGACAAAAACATACACACAGACATACACATACACACGCACGCACAACCCCACACCTACCCTGAATGAAGCCCCTGCACCAGCACCGGCACCAACACCAGCAGCCTCCTCCAAATAATGCAGCAGCCCCGTGCTGGCGCTGCTCAGCGCTGCTGGTATGCCCCACACCGCAGTCTGATTGACTAAAAGGGCCAGCCGCACCGTTGCAGCATCACCCCCTGGTGCAACCGCTGCCGCCGCTCCTTCTGCTACTGAAAAGGCGACGCTCTTGTCTGCCGCTGCCGTGGAGGCTGCTGAAGCTGAAGCTGCTTCCCCTAGGTCTGTCGCAGCGTCTGCCACGTCTGCTCCTGCACCGCTCTTGCCTGCGCCACCGCTACTGCCCCCACCACTTTTACCAATTGCACTGTAACTGACACTTCTTATGTTCACGTCACTGTCAATGTTGCTGCTGCCACTGCTGCTGCTGCTGCTGCCACGCAGCCAGTCTTGCAATGACGGCAGCGCCTCCACGTGCAGGGCGTCATACGCGGGCGAGGGCCAGTGGGGGTGCTGAGGGTGGCCAGACACGGTGTGTGCTGCTGTGTCTGTACGACGAGAGGAGAGACCTGTGAGGTCGTCAGTTGGAGTGGTTGTTGAATCGGTTGAGTCCGCTGAGTCAGCTGGGTCATGGGACCATCGGAGTGAACGTGGATGGTGGCTGCGGACGGAGGTGCTGTGGCTGTTGTGAGTGGATATTTGCTGTGGCTGTTGTGAGTGGATATTTGCTGTGGCTGTTGTGAGTGGATACTTGCTGTGGCTGTTGTGAGTGAATATTTGCTGTGGCTGTTGCTGTAGCGCTGCAGAGGTGTGCTGGGGTTGCTGCTGTAGTGCTTCATTTGTGTGGGGCTCAGTCTGGAGCTGCTGGGATCGCTGCGTGTACAACGAAGAGGTGGTTGGGGAGGCTGCAATCCTCGCTCCCCCTTCCTTTTCTGCACCTCCTTCTGCGCTGGCGCCTTCACCATGGGGCAGGTCGTCACTGGAGTACCAATGGTCGAGCAAAAGACCGTCCAGAGTCCCTTGCAGGGACCCCCCTTGGAACAGCTTGGTGCAGCCGGAGTCGAATCCCTGCACGCGGTAATGTTTGAAGCAGGCAATGTGCGGGCAGGTGGGGGAGTGGATCGCAATCAGGGCTTGCGAGGGGACCTTTTTGAAACGGTTGGAGCAGCTTGGAGCAGCTGGCGCCAGATTTCTGCGTGCGAAATCATCAAGGGAAGGAATTGTGTGGGATCGTCTTGTAGGAATTCCCCAATCGCATAATTGGGTCAGAGTTCGGGCGTACTTGGGGCGGATTTCGCCTAATTAATTACAAAGCTGGCGCCAGAATTCTGCGTGCAAAATCATCAAGGGACGGGATTGTGTGGGATTGTCTTGCATTCACATAAAAGACTTGTGAGAAAGGTGCGGATCGGTATGAAAGCGGATCGCATGTTGAGACGCGCTCGGGTGCCCTTTTCAAAATGGCTTGGAGTAGTTAAAGTCAAATATCTGTGTGAAAAAGCAAACAAAAAGCTGTGGAGGAGAGACGGTGTGAAGAATGCAGACAGTGGTGTGGGAGTGTTGTTTCTAGCGAGGTTGCCCCTAATTGTACAGCCCTCGAGGCGGCTGGTGCAATTGGAGCATCAATGGCGCAACTAGAGCATCAATGGTGTAGAGCATCATCAATCGTGTGGAGCATCATCAATCATGTAGAGCATCATCAATCTTGTAGAGCATCAATAGTGCAACTAAAGCATCAATGGTGCAACTAGAGCATCATTAATCATGTAGAGCATCATCAATCGAGTAGAGCATCATCAATGGTGTAGAGCATCATCAATCGTGTAGAGCATCATCAATCGTGTAGAGCATCATCAATGGTGTAGAGCATCATCAATGGTGTAGAGCATCATCAATGGTGTGAAGCATCATCAATCATGTAGAGCATTATCAATGGTGCAACTAGAGCATCAATGGTGTTTCAAATGTGCGAGAGGAGGTAGAGCAAAGGGAGATCATCCTAGATAGAGGAGTCTATACAGCACCATTAAAAACAGCTCCCTGCTCATCTGTACGAATAAAACAGCTCATATACCTAGGGTTGGCCAGAACCATATATATATGGTGTATATACTTACGTTAGGCAGTGAATTACCAAATAGACGGTCATATACGGATTATGTATACGATTCCGGCCAACCCTACATATACCCCTAGCTGGCAGTGCATGACCAAAGTTGGCCATAACCATACACTTGTCCGTAGTCACAGTGTCTGCACGCTATACTTAGCAGGGAAAGATACATAATACATAATACAGTCATGTACAGTGTATCTTAGCTCATGTCTTTATCGTGCCTCATGTCTGCGATCCATGCTTAAGCTGGTACCATGATTGTTTGTGACAGGTTTTTCATAGAAAAGTCCCTTGGTCCTCACTCTTTCTTCTCAGTCTGAGCTTCACTTTCCTGTCTTTTTGCTTCTAGTCTTGGCAGTTGCGAGGACCCTGGCTTCATAGCAGTTAGTCCTTGTTAAAAACTCACCGCCATTCCACACAAAAAATTAAGCATTGAACACATCAGCTGAACACATCAAAAAAGGTGAACGCATAGACAAAATCAGTCAGCCTGAAAAACAGTCTCACCTCCCCATATGCTTGCAGCCAAGCATCCAGCTGTGCAGGTGCATCTCTCACGCCTGATGCAACAGAAAGGATGCTGGGCTGTCCTCCCAGCACTGAGTCGCGATTGAGGGAGACTGCAGGTTTGTCTGCAGACTTGACGGACAACGAGGTGACCCATAGGGACAGGTACACCTGTGTGTGTCCGTGTGCGTGTGTGTACGTGTGTGTACGTGCGTGTGCGTGTGTGTGCTTAACTGCTAGTGGCGAATGCAAGCACAATACCTATGTGTGAACTGTGTGCAAGGCTTTTACTGGTAGGGTTCAAGTTCAAGCGATGCCAACGCAGCGCTCACACACACACACACACACACACACACACACACACACACAGACACACACACCATACGCGCTCACAGGCAGCCCTACCAGCAGGAGAGGCACCACCAGCTGCGTGATGAGCGTGAGGCGTCCTCGCGCCGCGCACAGCGCACGTTTTGTTAAAAGCGCCCTCAGCTGCTGCTGCAGCAGGGCAAGGCCTTGCAGGGGTGGGTGAGGCTGAGGCTGCTGCGCAGTATGTTGCTCTTGGTCTGTCTGCTGCAGCTGTTGAGGATGCATTTCTCTTTTGTGCTGAGGGCGCAGAAGTGCAAGGCCCTCCCCATCGACTTCTCCTTCTGCTTCTTCCCTCTCTGCCCTGTTTCCTTGCATGGCAGCTCCTGCATATTTGTGTGTGTGTGTGTGTGTGTCTCTGAGCATGTTTAGTAAAACATGCCCATACTTGTGTGTGCGTGTATTTGCGTCTGCGCGTGTAAACATACAAGTTTTTGCTACTTTCTAGTCCTGCGTCTTTGTACGTTGCGTGTATGAATATGCGTGACAACTTAACATCTTTGTACGTTGCGTGTATGCATTTGCGTAACAGCTTTGCATCTTTGAACGTCGCGTATATGCATATGCATAACAGCTTTGCGTCTTTGTATATTGCGTGCGTGCATATGCATAACAGCTTTGCGCCTTTGTACGTCGCGTGTATGCATATGCATTACAGCTTTGCGTCTTTGTACGTCGTGTTTATGCATATGCGTAACAGCTTTGCGTCGTTATACAGTACATGTGTGTTACAGCTCTGCCCACCTCCTCTCACAGAAGCCATTTCGGACTCTGCTCCAAAGTTCTGGACCTGGTAGTCTGTGTTCTCCTCTGTGACTTTGAGAAAGACCTGAGGTCACACGGAGTGTGTGCGTGTGCATGTGTGTGTGTTCAATGTGTGCGTGCATGTGTGTTTGTGCATGTGTGTGTGCGTGTGTGTGTGTGTGTGTGACCAAAAAGACTTGTGCATAACAGCGGACACACATACACACACGCACACACGCACACACTCACACACACACTCAAAAACAAATACACACACGCGCACACGCATACACACACATGCTCCCAGCATACCTCCTCAAGAGTCGTCACACTCAGACCATAGCTGCTCACTCCCAACCTCCCCAGGTTTGCCACCCTTGAATTGTTGTTGCTACTGCTGCTTCTTACAGCGCTGTCCAAGTCTGCAAAGCAACACAGGTTTGACAGCTCTTGAGCTTTGTGTGCGTTGGTGTTCATTTATGACTACTGCTGCTTCTACTGCTGCTACTACTGCTGCTGCTGCTGTTGTGCTCCATAGGCAACGCTGCACAAGAGGCATAACGTGTAAAAGGACTTTATCTTCCAAGCGTGTGTGCTTCAATGAAAAACAGCAGGGCTGGCCAGAACCGCATACTCACGCCATATACGACTGTATATTTGATGATATCCCTGCCAAGATTACCGTATGTATACCAAATATGCATGGTTCTGCCAACCCTGAAAAAGAGAGAAGTGTACAGACAGTGGAAAATATTCCTCACACTGAAGACTCTTACTGGTGATCACACTGGTGATTCACACAGGTGTTTCACACTGGTGATTACACTGGTGATTCACACCGGTGAAAAAAAGAAAAGGAGCCACTTTCGTATTGTGTACAGCCGACACTCATCCACCACAAAATAACAAAATTAGTTGGCATCAGGAGGAGTCAGCTCCACACAAAGATGTGGTGCATGCTATAATGTTTTTTGTTGGCACGAGGCAGGACCGAAAATGGGGTGTGTGGTTTAGGAATGGCCAAAATATAATGGCAACTGATTTCAGGTGGTTGCTGCCAATATAGACATCACGTCTTAGAAAAAGGAGGACCGTAAGCGTTTCCTCGACGTTTGATTATAAAAAGGAGAGAGTGCAGAATGTTCACATACCTTGAAGAGCAGCATTGCCTGTCTCTGCAACGGCGGTGGTGGCTTCTACAGCAGCGTCGAGCTCCCGCAAAAGAGGTGGGAAAAGGGGAGCATCGAATCGAGGCAGCTGGAACACCATTTCACCTGTGTTTGTGTGTTTGTGTAAAAGTGTGTTAAGATTGTGGTCAGAGGGGGGAAAAAGGAGCACGAATACACACACACACACGCACACACACACACACAGAGAGAGAGAGAGAGAGAGAGAGAGAGAGAGAGAGAGGCTTGGTGAAAGCACAAGTGCACAAACAAGCACACAAACACACGCACCTGCATCCCAACCGACACCCATAACAGATGCATCTCCCCTGCTGCCAGTGATGCTGCGCGGTCCCCCCCCAGAGCTGCGGAGCAGTTGAGCGTCTGGGACGTGCCTCTACAAAGCAGAGGGAGTATGACAATACTATGTTGACATTTGCTGATAGTGTTGACAATTGCTGATAGTGTTAAGATTTTTTGCGAGCACGGAGAAGGTCTGAATGTAGGCATAATGTAGTTTGGTGTAAGCAGCACCTAAGCCCATGAATGGAACTAGGAATGCGCCCAGAGCCACGGACAATTATGTGGAGGGTGCTTTAGGCTTGCCTTCAAAATCACAGAATGATCTCAGGAAGGACGATCATAGGAAATTGAGCGACAGGCGTAGACGACACAGTAACACACCCTGCCTCACATTGATAGAGACAGGAGCTTCCTAGGTACTGGGTACCTCATACTGCTCCGACAAAGGCGTGTTCTCTCACGCACAACGCATGCACATGATGGCAATGCACATTTCATGTACACCATGTCAGAAATGCACCTGCTTTGGTGCCTCAAATTGCGGTCCATGTGTTAAAGTATTTTCAGTGCTCATGAGAGGATTCTTTGTTACCGTGCCAAAATTATATCACCCCGCAAAAATAATGTTTTTGAGGGGTGCGGCTAAGTGCGGACAGAAAATTAAATAAATAATATTAGGTCTGCGGATTGGTGAAAATGGCCTAAATTGGTGAGAATGGCTTAAAAATGGCCTGCGGATTGGATTATAATAAATATTGAAGGGGGTGCGGATTGGTTGCGGATTTGCAAAACTAAATATTTTTTTTGGGGGTGCGGGATGATTAAATTTTGGTACGGTATATGCAAGAACAGACACACCCGGACAAGGGCCTCAGTTTCTTCCACCCTCCCAGCAGCTGTAGTTGACGCCGCAAAGGCCATGCTTAAGGAAGGCAGAGGTCCTCCTTCCCCTTCGTCAAGTGCCCCTGAACACAAGAAAAACACACACACACACACAATAACCACATTGGTAAAAACGTTGGGAGCGTGATTGAGCCCTCACCGCTTTGCCAAGAAAAACACTCACAAAACAGGCACTATTTACATCACCATACTCAGGGGTATTTTCCCCCTGTTGTCTGGCTGGAACAGGTGGTCGTACAATGATTGGTTGCCTATCTAACGGTAGGTTGCCTATGCCGAGCTGGTAATGTATTAGGTAAAATGCTTGGTTGCCTTTCTAACAGTTGGTTGCTCATGGCCAACTGGTTACATAATAGGTGGCAGGCACACATGAAAGCCCCAATGCCTTGCTGCTGTGTGAGATTATGCATGAGAGAACATGAGTAAGCCATCTAAACTTTCCGTTCTATATGCGCGCAGCACGTTACAGCGCTTGATTGGAGTGACACTTCTGGACTTGGCATGTGACACTTCTGGACATGGAATGTGACACTTCTGGGTATGGAGTATGGGTCATATTTAATGTTATATGACACTTCTGGACAAGGGACGTCATATTCTATAACATTTCTGACAAGGGTCACTTCTGGACTTGGCGTGTGACACTTCTGGACATGAAATATGAGTCATATTAAATGTTATATGACACGTCTGGACAAGGGACGTCATACTCCTGGACAAGGAATGTGGTTAGGGTTTAGATGGTTTAGATGGTTTAGATGGTTTAGATGGTTTAAATGGTTTAGGTGGTTTAGGTGGTTTAGATGGTTTAGATGGTTTAGATGGTTCAGATGGTTTAGGTGATTTAGATGGCTTAGATGGTTTAGATGGTTTAGATGGCTTAGATGGTTTAGGTGGTTTAGGTGGTTTAGATGGTTTTGATGGTTTAGATGGTTTAGATGGTTTAGATGGTTAGATGGTTTAGATGGTTTCACTTCTGGACTTGGCATGTGACACTTCTGGACATGGAGTGTGCCTATTGCATGAAGATGAATCGTAAGGCTTTCTGTCATTTCAGCTAGCGTTGTGTTGTGCGTGCAATGCATCCGTCAGTTCACGATTTAACTGACACCTCATGCCTATGCATACTTGTTGATTGGTGATCATTTTCTACCAGATGATGTAACTGACCTGATTGACGAAATGCCTGAACGCATTCAGCAGTGTGCTTGAAGGCAGCACCTCCGGCAAATACATGACATGATGTGTGATCAGAACCAAAGGATTGCCTGCATCTCGTATGCCAACCATCAACCATCAACTGTTTTGCACACCTGAGGCAGCTGAAATGCCAGCAGCTCCAGCCAGTTGGTTGTAGGAGTTGGAAGGAGTGGGAGGGGGCGGGGGTGTACGTGAGAGGGAGAGGGTGAGGGTGTAGCCTTCTCCGTGTGCAGCTTTGAGTTCCATAGGGGTGCCACTGGCGGCCACACGACCAGCACCCTGTGCATTGTCAGCAGAAGAATGTTCAATCATTGGTCATTTTTGTCATTGCTCATTTGGAAATTTGGTCGGTTATGAAAGGATTGTGCTGTTTCTCTCACCATTTTTCCATTTTTCCATTTTTCCATTTTCCATTTTTTTGCTGGGAATGAAAGGGTGTGTGATGTAAAACGTGTGTACCTCACAAGACGACACAGCGCACCATGATTACAACATCATCTCCCAGCACATTTTCTCGCCGGGCATGGAAGGGTGTGTGATGTAAAACGTGTGTACCTCACAAGACGACACAGCGCACCATGATTACAACATCATCTCTCAGCACATTTGCTTGCCAGGCATGAAAGGGTGTGTGATGTAAAACGTGTGTACCTCACAAGCCGATACAACTCACCATAATTACAACATCATCTCCCAGCACATTTTCTCGCCGGGCATGGAAGGGTGTGAGATGTAAACACGTGTGTACCTCACAAGCCGATACAACTCACCATGATTACAACATCATCTCCCAGCACTTTTTCTTGCCGGGCATGAAACGGTGCATGATGTAAAAACCTCACAAGACGACACAACTCACCATGATCACAACATCATCTCCCAGCACATCAGCCTCTTCCATGCTGTGAGTGGTGAGCACAACCGCTGATCGGCCTCTGTAACTGCGAATCAGCTCCCAGGTGAACCTGAAATTTATCGAAAAAGGGAAAGAAGTGACAGCAAAACCCAAACACAAGCGTAGATTTTTGTGACAACCGCTGCTCGGCCTCTGTAGCTGCGATTCCGTTCCCGGGTGAACCTAAGAGAGTTCAAAATAGGGAAAGAAGTGACGGCAAAACCTAAAAACAAGCAAAGATTTTCTGTAACTGTGAATGAGCTCCCAGGTGAACCTAAAAGAGTTCAAAAAAGGGAAAGAAATTGACGGCAAAATCAAAACGCAAGCATAGATTTTTTGTTACTGCGAATGAGCTCCCAGGTGAACCTGAAATTATTCGAAAAAAGGAAAGAAGTGATGGCAATACCCAATGTAAGCATAAAGTTTTGTGACAAGGGTACGTCCCATAGTGCATACAGGACATGCAAATAATCAAGGTTTGGGCAGATTAGGTCACCCACAAGTAGTGCCTCATCAGAGCAGGGAAGGGGGAGGTGAACAGAACGAGACGTTTCTATTCACATAACGTTGCTAACACAACTCTGTTAGCAAGTTCAGTTAAAAAATCTCTCATTTTTTCTTTCAGGGTATCAGCCCAATATCTTAACGAGTAGCTGAAGTGCTGCACTCAGGGCGGGCATGCCTCCATACGCACCCCTGGCATTCAAGCAAAGCAAGGTCTCAGAAGCTCCAAACAGCTCTCAAGTGAGCAAGAAGCATTGATATCTGCAATACATAGGACTTGCGCTATCTGTGCAGCGCTTCCTAATCATTGAAGGTTGCAGCCATGATCACTCACTTAGCACAAGCACACTAGATATAAGCTACCCGTGCCCCGAATTGCCCCTAACGTGCGTATGTGAGTTTCCTTACTTAAGGTGCCATGTTTGTTTGCGTGGATGTGTACGTATGAGTACATTCATGGCCAGTTAATTGATTTTGGTGGTAAGGAGCCTTTTTCATGTGCTGGCACAAACATGCTCATTCCCTTATCTGCACTGGATGTGTTACCACTACCGGCGCAATCTTCTGTCAGTTTTCTATTCTTTTCCTATATGTTTCGTGTACTTGTCAAAACGTCCACGGCGTGTTTGTATGCTTGTTTGTGCATGCTTCTGAGCGTGTCTGCATGCGCATGTGAAATCTCCATCACGCACAAAAGCTCCTTACCTTCATCACGCCGGGTGTTCCATTACCAGCGCAGTCATGATCGAGATCTATTTTTTTCTTATACAGAGCAGTTACGTGCATATGTGCGATGTGCATCTGCTCACACCTGCGTGTGTAGGGGTCCATGCCTGAGGTTGGCTCCTGCGGTAGCACAACAAAGAGAAGTAATTGTTGTTTCATGGAGCAAAGGGAAGTGAGCTTGGCTTCTATTAAGCCAAAATGATGCATAATGTATAGGATCTAAGTCTGAGGTCAGCAGAGTGGTGTTGGGGAATGAGTTCATTTATATTCTGTGTATATTCATGTCTGTGTATGCCAGTTCGGTTAGTCAGTTGCTCTTATTAATTGTTCCTTCGGCCAGCTGCTTTGGCCGTTATTATCGCCCCCTCATTAATTGCGATGTAACACCAGATACCCGTGATAGGGTCTCCGTCCCTTTCAATACGTCCAGCATGGGTCATACACAACAGGTGATGGACGTCAAGCAAAGGAACACAATGATCAGATATCGGACATGGAATAGAGCAATATGAGGGAATGGCGTGGAGAGAGTTGGTGCGTATATTGCAGTTGGAGAAAACCTTTACCATTAATTATACAAAAACAACGACACCACAAACGCCATCTGCCAGCCACGGACAAATTTCAGCGCAACTGTACAGGAGGCAAGGAAACAAATGGATCTGCACAAAAACACACACATATACACACACGCACACATACACACACGCACACACACGCACACACATACACACATGCGCACACAAGTAGGTTGAACAACAGCAGGCCTGGTAAGATCATTGATGCGCTCATATTCACGCACATCAATAAGCACCACAGCAGGGTCACCCAGGAAGGCGATGGCCACACTGAGCTTGCGCTTTTGGCCACCACTCAGATCACCAGCCTGGCTGTCCATTTTTGTAATCAGGCCAACTTGCTCCCCGGCATCTCGCGCAACCTGCGCATTGGATAGAGAAAAAAACACACAGATAAGGCTAGACAGATTGCCTGTCTGGCGGTGATTTGTGATAAGCCTACTAAAACTCCCCAGCCTCTAGCGCGACCTGCACTTTGATTACAGAACGCATGTTTGACAAGGATATTGTGATCAAAATCAACAAAACCATCTGTGCCTGTCTCACATCACGCACAGTTTTTGCTGCAGAGCACTACACTTGTACAGATCATCATCAAAAATATTACTGCAGTACCATTCATATTTTCGTTCCTGCTTGCGTCACGAATCCTCTGCTGCACTCTCTTCATACCAAACTGCACTGCATCCGCCCCCTAAACTCTCTGGTAGACACGTACAGGCGGTTGGTCACCTGAGAGCCACCACTTGCCTTCAATACTGGCCTGTGCCGCGACCTGCAGCTTTGTGCTGCACCAACCTGCACCAACCTGCACCACATTCTGCAGCACTGCATGCATCTACAACAAAGAGCACACATTCTGCAGCACAGTTCTTTACATACCGTGACCTGCACCACGATCCTTAACTGTGTATTTCTTTTAACCTGAGAGCCACCACTTGTCTTCAATACTGGCCTGTGCCGCGATCTGCAGCACAGTTCTTTACATACCGTGACCTGCACCACGATCCATAACTCTGTATTCTATCAACCTACATCTTACCTATACCAACCTGCACATCTATACCAAGCTGCACGACATCTGCTCCACCGTAAATCCTTCATCTCTACACACCATGACCCACACCACAATATTTAGATCTGTATTCATCTGCACCAACCTGCACCACATCTCTCCACTATATCCCTTTATGCATACAGCGGCAGGTGCTCCCCTGCGTGCTGCCACTTGCGCTGAATGCTGGCCTGCAGAAGTACTTACGTAGGCATGCTGACCTGCACCACATCTACTCTCCACTATATCCCTTTATGCATACAGCAGCAGGTGCTCCCCTGCGTGCTGCCACTTGCGCTGAATGCTGGCCTGCAGTAGTACTTACGTAGACTCACTGACCTGCACCACAATTCATCTATAAACCAACCTGTATCCATCTATAAACCAACCTGTATCCATCTATAAACCAACCTGTATCCATCTATAAACCAACCTGTACCCATCTATAAACCAACCTGCACCACGTCTGCTCCTTTGTATCCCTTGATGGAAGCGTACAGCTGCAAGTGCTCCCGCACTGTCAAATCAGGCCACAGCACGTCGTGCTGGGGGCACACTCCGAGGCTCTCACGAATGCGCGCCATCTGCGCCGTGATTACGCGTGACAGGATTTGTGTGAAGGGTGCAGGTTATGATGTGAGACACAATTTTAAACTGGGCCCCATCTGCGCCGTGATTACGAGTGACAGGAGTTGTGTGCAGTGTGCAGGTTATGATGCGAGACACAGTTTTGAACTGGACCCCATCTGTGCTGTGATTACGAGTGACAGGAGTTGTGTGCAGCGTTTAGATTATGATGTGAGACAGGAATTTTTACTAGGCCACAACATATTGTGCTGGGGGGAAATACTGGGGCTTTTTTGGATGTGTGCCATTCTTTGTTAGTTACTTGTAATTGGAAGTCTTTTGAGCAGGTTATATAAAGGAGGCACATTTTCACACCCAATAACAATTAACAATGTATGGCATGTGACCTGCGCTCAGGACCTAGTGTGCCCGCTTTAAGATTTCAATATCGGGACGAATTACGTTATTATCTGTTCAAAAGTGTGAATTATAACATGAACAGCAAAATAAGAACTTTAAGGAATTGTGAAACGGCTGTACCCAATCTCAGATCACCTGTTGCTTACACAAACATGCACTCACCTCAGTGTTCACAGCAAATCCGTTGAGGTAGGCGTTGCCAGAGGTGGGAGGGGTGAGACCCGTGAGGATGTGCATGAGTGTGGTCTTGCCAGCGCTGCAGAAAGGTATCAATATACATTAATATGTGTTTGTAAGCAAGGGTTGTCTTGCCAGTACTGTAGAAACGCATCAACATACATCAACCTGTGTTTGCAAACAAGGGTGGTCTTGCCAGCACTGCAGACACACATCAACATAGTTATTTGAGTTGAAGCATGAGGGTGGTCTTCCGGCATTGCAGATATGCATCATCCCGGTACAATAAGTTTGTGCATGGGAGTTTAGTTGAGAATGAGCATGTTGGTACCTTAAAGCATACGAGCCTAGCCAATGCTGAAAAACCGAACCGAGAGTTTAATCCAGAAATTATTAATGCAGAAATGTGGCTCTAATAATACAGAAGAAACAACTTCACACACACACACACACACAACCACACACACACACACACACATACACACACAACCACACACACACACACACACACACACACACACACAAACACACACACACACACACACATACACACACAAACACACACACACACACACACACACACACACACACACACACAACCACACACACACACACACAGCCACACACACACACAAATACACACACACACAAATACACACATACACACATACACACACCAGCGCCTCACCCATTGTGGCCGAGCAGTGCGGTGATGCGCCCCCCAGCAAACTCAACATCCACATTGTCCAGGGCGACCTTGACATCGCCCTGCTTTCAATGAATGGATCACTGATGAAAGAATGATTGCATGAAGAAGGGAATAATGCAATGATGCAATGACATAGAAAAAATGAGCAAAATGTTACGTCTCCCCTCTCTGTATTAAATTGTGAACTAGCGATCAGTCGGCGTGTTTAGCATCACCCCTTTTATGTTGCATTAAAATGAATGCAGGAGTGAATGTTTGATGGCTGAAGGCAGTCAATAGATGAACAGTGATGTGGTACACGACTCCTCTGCGTGCGCGCAGTTAAGCGACAATGTAACCTAGATATTAAGTGGGTCTGATTACCTGCGTTGTATAGAATTCCTTGCGTAGCTGTTGCACAACCACCCCTCCTTTCGACTGACGAGCTTTGGAGGCAGCAGCAGCCGCTGCCATAGCTACCGCGTCTTCTCCGCTGCTGCTGGCAATGCCTGGTGCGTGTAAGAATGTGTGTGTGCGCTTGTGTGTTTGTGTGTGCTCCTGTGTGAGGTAAGGGGGGGGGGAGGGATTTTGGCTTAAATGTAAATGTGCGTGTGGGTGTAAGTTAGATTATGCAGAATTATGTGTTACTTTGAATTAAACAAGTCTTAGGGAATGACATTACAGGCCTTCTGTGTACGCGAAACATGCTGGCAGCGCCTTATCATTGAGCATACATCGTACTACTATAACAACGAAGGTGCTGCGGCCTGAGCCTGGTTGAAATTTGATACTGCCAGGGGGGCTGCTGCAATTAATTAAATCATTACACCTCTGGGGATGGCCTGATCCTGAATGAAATTTAATGCTGCCAAGAAGGCTGCAAAAAAATCACACCTCGACACACCTTCAGGGATGGAAATGCTGTGGCCTGTGCCCGGCTGAGATTTGATGCTGCCAGGGGGGCTGCTGCTGTGATCGTGTGGGGCCCAGTACCGCTTGTCGAGGAAGAAGAAGGGGGAAAGGGTGTGGCCGTGGCCGGTGGGTAGCACCTGCAGATTGCAGAGAGGAAACATACATACACCAAATTGCAGAGACATACATACATACAACATACATACAACATACAGACATACATACACCAAATTGCAGAGAGGAAACATACATACAAGGCAGGGCGCTTGAGGGGGCGCTTGAGGGCACAAGTGCCTGTGACACTTTTTACTTAATTCCCGTAAAGGGCAGGGTGTGCAGCCAGCTTGGTCACTAATTCAAATGTAATTTTAAGCAGATGCATCCTGTATTTGATGTCTGGTTGGGTTTACACGAATAATCCTCAGATTTAATATAAAGAGCAATAGTCAAGAAATGATCTCTGACAGAGCATCCTAACTGACCACGACACACAGAGGTGTTCGGTTTGCCTATATGGGGGGCAGATACACGTTTACAAACATTTAAGCTGATGTAGATGGTAACAGGGTTTGCACGCAGACTCTGATGTGAGACATCGGAGACGCAGGACAATAAAACAGAGCAACAGTAAAACAGAGCAACAGTAAAACAGAGCAACAGAGCAACAGTAAAACAGAACAACAGTAAAACAGAACAACAGTAAAACAGAGCAACAGAGCAACAGTCAAACAGTAAAACAGAGCAACAGTAAAACAGTAAAACAGAGCAACAGTAAAACAGAGCAACAGTAAAACAGTAAACAGAGCAACAGTAAAGCAGAGCAACAGAGCAACAGTAAAACAGAGCAACAGTAAAACAGTAAAACAGAGCAACAAGAGATGTAGCAGACAGAAAGAACACGAGCAAGCACTGCAGGAGAACAGCACAAAGAAACTGAGAGTCAAATAGAACAAAAGCATGAAGCGGCATTGCAAAGAACAGAGTACAGAGGAATACAACACAACTGAGGGTCGCAGCAGACGGAACTGGAGAAGCACGCCAGAAGATTAAAGTGCTTTATTATCTCAGAGGGTCAGCTAACCTCGTTGTATGCGTATGCGTACGCTGAGCTAAGCTAACCTCGTTGTATGCGTATGCGTATGCTGAGCTAAGCTAACCTCGTCGTATGCGTACCTTGTCACAGTACCATGCAAGGAAGGAGTACAGGATGATGTCTAGGGCTAGCATCCACAACACAGACCCAGCACTCCAGCTCGAGCCTGAGGTGACCTGTGCGTGTGCATGCGTGTGCATATGTGTGTATATATCTGCGTGTGCGTACGTGTGTATATATCTGTGTGTATCCATGTGTGTGCATACATGTGTATATATCTGTGCGTGTGCATGTGTGTGTGCCCATGTGTGTGCATACGTGTGTATATCTGTGTGTACCGATGTGTGTGCATACATGTGTATATATCTGTGCGTGTGCATGTGTGTGAGCCCATGTGTGTGCATACGTGTGTATATATATGTGTGTACCCATGCGTGTGCACACGTGTGTATATATCTCTGTGTGTGCATGCATGTGCGTACGTGTGTATATATCTGTGTGTGCCCATGTGTGTGCATACGTGTGTATGTATCTGTGTGTAAACATGCGCATGCATACGTGTGTATATATCTGTGTATACCCATGCGTGTGCATATGTGTGTATATATCTGTGTGTGCCATGTGTGTGCAAGTGAGTGCATGCGTGTTTGAATCTGTGTGTGTGAAATCAAACGCGTGCCGCTTTTTGAGTGTGAGGGTGTGAATACCTCGCTAGCATGGAGGATTCGCAAAACAGTGGTAAAGCAGGAGAGGGAAAAGAGAAGTAAGAGCAGCAAGCTTTACACGACCTCTAAATACACGTCAATTTCACCAACCTGTGAACTCCAAACTCATGTACACACACAAGGACACACAAACACACAGACTCATTGCACACAACCACACACATATAAACACACACACACAAACACACACAAGCGCCAACCTGACCTGAAATGTCCACCAAAGGTATTTGACCTGCTCATTCCGTACATGACATGTCAAACAGCGGGTTGCAGTCATGCACCTCATCACACTTACGTCAACAAGCGGGTTCAATCACTTATGTCAATCATTGGGATGTAATCGTGCACCTCATCGCACTTATTACATTTCCATTGGTAGTTATGGTGGCTCAAGCTTGTATGACACATCCCTGCACTTGCCGATTCACACTTTGCATGTGCACGCACCGGCAGATTGAGTGTGCTCCAAGTGATGCCTTGGGCAATGAGCTCCCAATTGATGAGGCAGCCAGCAAAAAGAGAGGCGGCACTGGGGGGGGTGAGGCAGGCCCAGTAGCTGCATAGAAAAGCATACATAAGAGGATACAGGGAATTGTTTTTCTGCACGCTACCTTCTCTCGAATTGTGAAGCTATACAGGTGGTATATTTGAGCTTTTACGGTGCAGTGGCGGGGTGTGAGGCAGGCCCAGTAGCTGCAAAGCACCGAGCGTGCGATTTGTAGGTTTGAAGTTGCGATTTGTAGGTTTGAAGTTGCGACGACCTTGTTTTGTTGTCAGTTCTGTAGATGTACCTAAGACGCAGTGGCGGGGGTGAGCACAAAAACCGGTTAAGTTGTGAATCTACCCAAGCAGGCATAAATTGTCACAATTTTGCGAGTTGCAGCTCTTGCAATGGAAAGGGGTGAGGCAAACCTAAAAGTTGAGCTGAGAGCAATAAAGCAGAGGCGTGTCTCCTTTCTGTCACTCAGGTGGAATTTATACCTGGAATTGCAGCAGCATTATACCTGAAACTGCAGCAGCATGGTAGCACTTGCTGGTATGGCATGCTGTATGGTCGTAAGCAATGAAAGATGCGCTGTCGCTTTGTAAGGCAGCAAGGCCATAGTGTTCAGCAGGGGCCACTGTCAGTCACAGCCAGGGTTGTTCAGTTTTTTTTTGGAGCAAGGGTTCGATAAAGTTTGCGGTAGTTTTAAGCCCTCGAACTGTTTGAGCAGTTTGATGTGCAGTTTCGAAGATGGAGGATTTGCTTGTTTCCGTGTTCGTAATTGTCCACGTCATACTGTCTTGAATATATTTTACTTAATCAGTGCACAAAAAATAAAAATGCTTGACGGCCATTTAAGGCTACCTCCTGCATGTCGGGCTGCAATTTTGGACCCAAAAGCTCGGAAAAAGGGCTTAAAGTTTGACAACTTTTGATAGCCCGTGAACAGCATTTTTAGGGCTTGTTGAAATGCGTGAAGAAATTTTGGGAATTTTAACTTTTGACCGAACCCCAAACTGAATGACTCTGGTCACAGCAATCAGTGCGCAGCGAGAAGATCACGTCACTCTCACACTAGGCGTCAACGCCACTCGCCCTCGTGTGCGGTGAAATCCCATCACACTCACACTCAGAGTCATTGTCACTTGCCCTCGTGAAGAGATTTGATTAGGGAAAAGGAAAAGGAAAAGGAAAAGGAAAAGGAATGGAATAATAAACGCAGGTGATGAAAATGGCTCCCCACAGGAAAAAAGTCCACCTTGGTGCCTGTTACCATACATCTCCTCCACCACAGAACAGGAAGAAAACAAAACTTCCTCAGCAACGCCACAGTGTACAATCAGAGTATTTGTTTGAAGAAGCGTGGCTTTACCAAGTAAGAAAATAAAAAGAATAAACTATGCAGGCAGTGAAAAACTCTCCCCACATTAATTAGACAAAAGGAACCACTTTGGTACCGGGTACCGTGGAACTCCTCCACCAAAAAAAAAACATAGTCAAAATAATTTGTTAGAGCAACAAGTGTACTTCTTGCAATATGCCGAAGGGCTACTGGTAGTGTATTGCAACTGTACAAATAATCACTTCGGTACCTCGCAATTACTTCCGTCGCAATACCTGAGTAGCCCTACAGGACACGACTTCATATACATCAGACTCACAGTGACACCCCCCCGTAGGGCGAGATGACAGGGGCGAGGATGCCAGGCAGCAACGCCACTGTGTACAGTAGCTGGGCTGCGGTGCCGGCAATGCGGGAGGTGGAGAAGAGGGTGCTCAAGAAATAGCTGCGTGTGCACAAGCAAGGTGTGCAAGGTGGAGAAGGAGGTGCTCAAGAAATAGCTGCGTGTGCACAAGCAAGGCATGCAAAGTCAGAAGGGGGTGCTTAAGGAATAGCTGCGTGTGCACAAGCAAGGCGTGCAAGGTGGAGAAGGAGGTGCTCAAGAAATAGCTGCGTGTGCGCAAGCAAGGCGTGCAAGGTGAGAAGGGGGTGCTTAAGGAATAGCTGCGTGTGCACAAGCAAGGCGTGCAAGGTGAGAAGGGGGTGCTCAAGAAATAGCTGCGTGTGCGCAAGCAAGGCGTACACGTAAAGGAGGGTTTTGATCTGGCTTGGTAACACACACGGACAGGGTTGAATGCTAGGATATAGAACAATGTAAAAGGTAGAATAATTGGACATGTAATATGAAATACGGAGCTTAGGAATTATTGTGCAGCTGATTAAAAAACATTTTTTGTCATTTACTAAAAGAGGTACACAGGACTCATGCAAGATGCAGGAACTCAAAAATGCCCCTTTTCGTCATGGGCCGTGAAACAATTAGGCAGCTGAGGAGTGTGAGAAATGGCACACACCCTTACAATGGCACACAGAGCCCAAAAACAACGCACCTGAAGCACACCAGAGCCGCGGTGAACAGCGCAAAGAACAGGAGCATGACGCTGACAGAGGTGTGGGATAAATGGCACACACCCTCACAGTGGCACACGCCCTTTCAGTGGCGCACAGAGCCCAAAAACAACGCACCTGAAGCACACCAGTGCCGCGGTGAACAGCGCAAAGAACAGGAGCATGACGCTGACAGAGGTGTGGGATAAATGGCACACGCCCTCACAGTGGCACACGCCCTTTCAGTGGCGCACAGAGCCCAAAAACAACGCACCTGAAGCACACCAGTGCCGCGGTGAACAGCGCAAAGAACAGGAGCATGACGCTGACAGAGGTGTGGGATAAA
>Ga0307942_1001001_pt1 | contig 21718 bp, 20 predicted proteins | sample OrgLakmetagen175_FD_201846 | JGI IMG/M metagenome (GOLD analysis project Ga0307942, IMG submission 201846) | Saline water microbial communities from Organic Lake, Antarctica - #175 | ecosystem: Environmental > Aquatic > Non-marine Saline and Alkaline > Saline | place: Antarctica: Organic Lake... | reverse complement strand
TGTCTCTGTGTGTGTGTGTGTGTGTGTGTGTGTGTGTGTGTGTGTGTGTGTGTGTGATTGTGTGTGTGTGTGTGTGTGTGTGTGTGTGTGTGTGCATGCGCAAGTGTGTGTGTATATGTGTGTGTGTTTGTGTGTGTATGTGTGTGTGTGTGTGTTTGCGTGTGTGTGTTTACGTGTGTGATTGCGTGTGATTGCGTGTGTGTGTGTGTGTGTGTGTGTGTGTGTGAGTGTGTGTGTGTGTGTGGGAACGTGAACGTTGTGTGTGTGTGTGCGTGTGTGTGTGTTTGTGCTTGTGTGTGTTTGTGTGTGTGTGTGTGTGTTAGTATGTGTGTTTACATGTGTGTTAGTGTGTGTGTTTGTTGTGTTTATGTGCGTATGTGTGTTCTTGCGTTTGTATTTGTGCGTGCGTGTATGAAAGACTCCTTCCAAAACGTTGCGGTTGAAGTGCGGTTGAAGTGCGGTTGAAGTGCGGTTGAAGCGGCTTATTTCAACCGCACGGTTGATTTCAACCGCGTGCTGTTAAAATGCGGTTAAAATTGTTTTTCCTTTCGCTATTTCTTGGGAATTTTTTACCAGGCTTCATTTGTAAGTAATGGGTTCTTCCAACGATATTTTTAAATTATGTTGCAAATTATTTTGTGAAATTGCGGTTGAAGTGCGGTTGAAACGGTTGATTTCAACCGCAAGCGGTTGAAATGCGGTTGAAAACATTTCAGCCGTGTTTCAACCGCTTCAACCGCATTTCAACCGAGACAGGAAATTTCTAACCTATCTTCCCACCTCAATTTGAGGATGGCCCAGCTCGTTTGAGGACCTTTATGAACCAACCTGATATTTTTGGTGTTGCCTCTTTTGTAGCTAAGTGCCTAGCAGCCCTGTTCCCTTGATTTTTCTAGCGTTTTTTTGGTTTGGTTACAGGCTTTTTTTCCAAGCTTCCGCTCAGATGCCCACCAGAGGCATATATAGCGATGTAACCTTACCTTACCTTACCTTACCTAGCAGCCCTGTTCCCTTGATTTTTCTAGCGTTTTTTTGGTTTGGTTACAGGCTTTTTTCCAAGCTTCCGCTCAGATGCCCACCAGAGGCATACATAGTGATGTAACCTTACCTTACCTTTGTGGCCAAGACCAGTCAGCAGCCGACCAGCTAGACAACCTGGCTGAAGGTCACCTCCATTGTAGCCATAGTCAAACTTCAGCCTGTCAGAGCCTGCCTTGCGGCTGAAATGTCTGATGCGTGTAAGTCACGTTCAGTATGCTTAAAGTGTCAATATTGTCCACTAAAAGAAGGAAACCGCACGCTAAAAATCGCCATTTGTACGAAAACCCAGGCAAAAATTCACTAACGGAGGACGACCAAACGATATGACCCCTTATATCTAAAAACCTACGCCCCTGATAGGAAAGAAACGACGCACTCAGCAACTTTTCTCCTTGTTTCTTCTCAGAAACACATCAAGGATCAGCACCAAAGAACCATGCCCAGCCAGGTGTTATCACAGACAAGGCACTCTGCACTCGTATGTACCTGTAGCACTCCCTTCCCTCTGTCTCTCTATAGCCACCCCTGTCTTTGTCAGACCGTCTTCGTCAGACAGCATGCTGCAAGAACTTTCCTCTAGACAGCTTTGCAGCCCGTCTAACCTGTCGTTGCACTTACTACGAACACAAACCTACAATGGCATGCTTCTTATGCCTTTGCCACCGAGGAGCGGTACTCCACACGGGCACCACCGGCACCGATGCCGACATTGCTGCCCTCACCACCCACGCTGACATCCACGGAGGGACGCATTTCACTGCACTTAGCAAGCGCAGCATGCACGGGGTCCTGCTTGAACTTGTTGACCACATCGGCCTGCACGGGGGTCTTGTTGTCCACAGCAGTGAAGGCCTGCGTGACGTGGAAATGCAGGCGTGAAGGAACCATGGTACCTCGCACCTTGTGTATATGTGTAAGTGTCTATATGTATGTGTGTGTATGTGTGTGTGTTTGTTTGTGTTAACATAGCTCAACCACCTAAAGTATTTCCTCCTTTAGCAAAATTAAAGCCCAAATTAGCTGTATGGAAAATGCAGTGTATTGTACACATAAGCTGCAACACACCTGACTTGAAGAAGTTGTGCAAGTCTGCATAGGACCTGGGCACACCTCTGCACTTACCACCCGCTCACACGCATGCGTGTCCTCACTCACACAATACACAAAGACACACCTGCTGGTCAAGGATGTAGTCAAAGCGAGGAGCCCACTTGCGTGATCCAAGGCGTGCGGTGTAGGAACAGTTGTCGACCATGAAGGAAACGCCACGTGCGTGCATGTAAGGGTTTAAGCTATCCACGGCCTGTCCAGGCACAGCCAATATATCTCTGTAAGAAAGCTTGCAGGATCGCAAGAGTCCTATACGCGTAGCTGCCACGCTCTACTAGACGGGATGGAAACAAGGCAAAGCAGCAGCAGCTAGCCTTGGATGAAAGGGTTAACATTTGAAACCGTAATTGCACAGATTGGCCCCCCATTATGCACGACAGAACTCTGATACGCCGGGCAAGCGTATCACGTTAGAGGTTGAGTTTCCGGGCAGGCATTGATTGACAAGTTGCATATGGAGGCAAAATCCCACACGAACCTCAATGATGGACTCGTTGCAAATCTCTGAGTAGGGGTGGCCCTTCTCTCGCAGCACCTCCACAGTGGCCATCATGGTGGCGACGTACACACCGGCAGTGAAGGGGTTCAGGGGGATCTCAGACTCCACACGCTCTGCACGCACTTTGTAGCCGACCTGCGAGCGCATCATGTCATGTGCACTTTCAGCAACGAGCATGTGATTGTACCTGCCTTGTATGCTTCATGCATTTAGCAAGGAGCAAAGCAGCGTCAGGGTAGGCTGATTCGAAGGGGGGAAGGGCGACTGCCTGACCTCCCTTCTCGAGTATTTAGATGCGGCATGATAGATCAGTGCAAAAAAGTTGAGTAGCTGGTACTGATTGGCCACTCTAAAACAAGTCATTGAATGGCTACATTAGCATACCGACGTATAATAGGAAGGACCGATCAACGTGGATGCCTGTTACGCTAAAGAGGATTGACCTAGTCCCTCCTTCACAGCCACCCCTGGCAGGGCAGAGCATGGTGAACTCAATAAACTCATGCTAAACTTAATGAGCCCGTCCAAATTCAAGTAATGATACTCATTGCTGTATAAAGGCTCTAATTTAGACGTAGGGAAGGGCTGCTCACCATTACTTCTCTGTAACACACACACCTGCCACATGTGGGTGCCATCAATTTTGCCCATGGGGAAGCGGTCAAACCGAGCTCCTGCCTGCACCACAGATCGGATTTCGTTGCCGCTGGCCACATCCTCATAGATCTCCATGCACACGTCCAGGGCAGGTTGGAAAGACGCAGAGTAGGCCTGTGTGTATGCGCGTTGTGCATGTATACGGTGCAGCGATAAAAGAAGGCAAAGAAATAACGTGGCTTAAAAACATTAACAAATGGTTGTTATCATCTGTAAGAAATTGCAAGCATTGCGTGTGATGTTTGGGATGCTGCCAATGTGCGTACCTCATCAAAAATCTCCTTGCCCTTGGCATCCAACTGCTCGTACACAGCCAGCATACCCTAGAAGAGGACAAGGCAAAAGGAATGGAGCCGTTAGACAGCGAGCACTTCAGGGCGGCCAACGGTTTCATTCTGTGCACGGAAAAATGGAAGATTACACAGCAGGGTTTCAACTCTGCAGCCATTGCTGACATGCGTTTGTTTTGAGCAGCCGTCGGCCCAAAAGCGGAGCCCTGTACCTTGCTGACCCACTGCCGTCTGACAAACAACACTATATCGTGTACAATACCGCAAACTCTTGCTTGCCGCCTTGTGTGTCCAGTCTTTTGGCTGGCCATGTCAGAGGCAACCAGTCAGAACAGCAAACATTGGCATGCCATTGACATGCAAACTTAGACATGCCACTGACCCGCGAACATTGACAAGCCATTGACTAAAACATTGACGTGCCATAGACCCGCAAACCTTGGCATGCTATTGACATCAACACGAACAGAGGGGCGGTTTTGTCGCGGCGTGCAAAAGCACAGACAGGAGCAGCTTACCTGGGTAGAGATCACACGTGACACAGGGCCGGTGATGCACTCCACACTGTTCTTGTAAGCTTCCTCAGAGCTCATACCCTGCAATACAGCATACGTGCAACCACAGAGGCGCGCGCGTTAAAAAGGCCTGTTGCAACTACACAAAATTGCAGAGCAAAGACAAAGCAGGTTTTGGCGCTGCAGTCTAGATATTTGCGCCCCTTTACATTAAGATTGACCTCGCAGTACAGCCGAATAAGACAAATTTACTTTAAGAGCTGTCAGACCCATTAAAGTGCGGTGCAGCAAAAACCCAAAATGCAATACACATAAGAAAATTTCCAGAGGGGGTTATCTGGGCAAAAGCCAAAACATACTCCCTTTTGCATGAAAGGTGCAACTACTCACACGTCACTTCATGCTCAGGACCCAACCTAGCTTCAAACTGATGCTGACTTTATCGCTACCTGAGCATGTGCTCAGATTTAGACAAGTCGCCCTGCGTACAGAATGACAGGACTAAAAGCACATGTCGTGCACCTGTACCCTAGATGGGTGCTTTCCAGGGGGAATGGCACATAAATTTGCATATCTCGCCAACCACTTCCTCGTTTTGCTCCATTGTTTTTACAATGATCTTTATTCATTACAAGGACTCCAAAACACAAAAAATCACTCAATTTAATGCTCTGGCTGGTCAGATACAGCATATGTCTGCTCAAAAAATTAGGGTTCACGCCGCGGCTGCTGAGGCAGGTGGCCCTAACTTGCCCTTTCAAGCTCAGCTGCAATAAAATCTACATAGCAGAGCTGAGCTTGAAACGTGCCAATTAGGGCCACCTGCCCTAGGAGCATGCAAAAAGTTTACCCATTTCGGGCCTCAGATAACCCCCTCTGGAAAATTCCTGTGCAATAACGTATGTAAGCAGACGAACACTTCCACATACACACTTGCAAGCTGGATACAGCACATACACACACGCACCTGTCGGGTGTAGCGTCGGAACAGGGCTTCCACCATGCCGTGCACAGCGCCCAGCAGGATGCAGCGCTCACCGTAGATGTCACTCTGCACTTTAAAAAAAGGGGAAGTTATGAATTGATGCACTCAACACACACAACCATTTGAGGTGAATGTGACAGTAGCATGCTCGATAGGTGGCGCTGCAATTAAATAAAAAGGACCAATATAGAGGCTTTGAAAGAAATTGCTCTTGCTCATCTTGTGGTTCAATGGCCAAGACTTGGCTCACATACAGCAAGCGAGGTTTTTGTTCCCTTGGCAAGAGGCAACAGTGCTTTAGAGCCAAAGCGTAATGTTTGTATAGTGGTATTGTGGTTAAGAAGGGGCATAGGGTGGCGAGCATTGTACACACGTTAGAAATGGGGAAAAGCACACATTCCAGCAAGACGCGATGCTGCGACAACCACCCAACTCAATTGCCTCTAGAGCAGACTCCAACCTCTGATTAAACTGACTCTAAAAGCACTTGAAAACAACCAGTAAAATCAGACAAATCCAAGCTTTAAAAATACATTGAGCATCAAGGTAAGCTCACGTCTCATGTGCTTGCCTTATGTTGCACTAGTAGCACACACATACCCACACATGCATAAAAACATGAACAAGTGCTGCTCACCCTGTACTCAGACTCCAGGGTGGTAGGGAAGGCAAAGGGGGCACCCACAGCAATGGACCAGCCGATGGCGATGTCACCGGCGCTGCCGGTGTAGTCCTGCTCACACACACGTGAAAGCCAAGCCATTAATCAGGATGAGCAGCCGACAGAGACCATTTGCAAGGACGTGGTAACCAATCAATTGTCCCATTTTTTTTGTACTGCCAACCCTGTTTCTTAAGTCAGCCTGCTCCCGGACAGGCTGATCAAAATTTCTTGTCCTACCTGGTGGATGGCGAAAGAAGCATTGATGCCTGCGCCGTTCACAGACTTGCCCTGCTCATACAAGCGCCTCACGGATGGGCCCATACCCTGTCATTTCAGAAGGGACGGTCGAGGCAGACAGGGAATGAGTACGAGGGGTCTGACATGCTGACTAAATTTTGGGAGTGTTTGGTGATGAGTGTTTGCATGGTGATGAGTGTGCACGCTCGATTGAATATGCATGTACGTGCTTGCGTGCGCGTGTGTACTCAAATGCCTGTGTGTATGTGTGGGTGCAAGTGTGTGTGTGTGATTGTGTGCGTGCGTGGGTATGTGGATGTGTGTGTGTGTGTGCGCGCGCATGTGTGCGTGAGGGTGCGTGTGCACATGCACGTGAGAGTAATTTACATAAGTTGTGAGCACCAACCTTGGGTGCCATGAGCACCACGTTGATGTCCTTACGGAAGTCAACGTTGTCACTCTTCATCACGCCCAGCAAGAAGCCGTGGGACAGACCCAAGGTGGCACCGGGCTTCATGGCAGCCAGCAGACGGGGGTACATCTTGGCCTGCAATCAGAGCAAGGTCACGGCCGTGCGTGTATGTGTTTGTGTGTGTGTGTGTGTGTGTGTGTGTGTGTGTGTGTGTGTGTGTGTGTGTGTGTGAGTGTGTGTGTGTGTGTGTGTGTGTGTGTGTGTGTGTGTGTGTGTGTGCGTGTGTGTTTGTATGCGCATGCGTGCATGGGTGTGTATGTTATGTCTTGAACATTGTAAGCTGCAGCAAGCACCAGAGCAAAGGAAAAAATGCGTGCGAGACATGTCTTGAAGTGCCCCTCTTTTCCTCCCCAGAGAACTCCCCAGCTCCAGAGAAGGAGAGCAAAGGAAAATCAGCAACCATACACACACACACACACAAACACACACACACACGCACACACACACATACACACACAAACGGTCTTGGCCTGCCACACCCTACCTGGGCGGCATCCGAGATGAGCAGCACCACGAGGTCGGAGGAGGACACCACATCGAACACCTCGCCCAGGGTTCCGTCCTCGGCTTTGAAGCCTGTGGCCTCGGCCTCCTTCCAGCTGGGAGACTCCTTTCGCAGGCCGATGGTGACCTTGATGTTGTCCACGCCCGCCTCCGCCAGGGACTCCCTGATGTTCTGAGCCTGTGCACGCAGGCGGGACGCAGGTGTTAATATGCACACATGTAGCACAACAAAAGAACGCGCCCCGCACACTTGCACAGTTCTGCTAAACTCGCCTGAGCAGGCGCCTGGGATCCCCAGCCGATGACTCCAATTTGGTTGAAGCCCGCGAAAGCATTCTTGAGGAGCGGGAATTTGTCGCGTCCTCCGCGCACAATATACTCCTCGCTGCTGGCGAATTTTACCAAGTCCTTGGTAAAGGTCTTGGTGTTGAAGTCCAGGTGCACCGCACTGCACTTCTGACTGCTGCTGCTGTGTTGTGCTGGGCGAAGAGGGCTGCGCAGGGGGGCAGCTGGACGCTGGGCTGCAAGGCCAGTCGTATGGGCGCCCGCAGCTGCCTTGTTCACCTTCCCTTGCAGCATGGTGCTAAAACGATTTTTTGGAGATTTAAAAAAAGGGAGAAGTAAGCAAAACCAAGATCAACTGACAAAGGGTGATTAAATCAAAATTAATCGCGTTTGAATCACAATGGACGCAATTAACCAGCAGAAGACGGTTGGCGGGAAGGAAGGGCTGGAATTCCAGAAATGCTTGCGAGGCGCTTGCATGCACTGGAGAGCACTGGCAACCTTTGACTGATTACCCGGAGCCTTGACTGATGACCTATTGGAAATTCCTCCAGCCTTCCCTCTTCAACTGCAGCTTTCCCAGCCTATAATTAACCACTTGGAACGTTTGAAGGATTTTCTCCCGTGCCGCTGCCTGGCATATTCAACTGAGTTGGCCATTATAACTGTAGTTTTACTCAGTTGGTGTGTAAATAAGTGCATCAGTTTTGTAACTAAAGCTATTCCAATTGTGGTTTAATTCAGTTAAACTAAGGGCACCGACTAACAGCTGCAACTGGCACCACCAGGTGTAACAATACGTATAGGAATACAGTACTAATGTAAAGTAAAAGTAAAAGTCTACGCTGGAAGTCACCAGCGTGCATTAAGGAAAGGCTCTCAACTAGTGCTCACACTAGCCAGAGCCCCACCAGAAACGAGAAAAAAAAGAGACAACAGAGACTAATGAGGATCCGGCGGGTTGTCAGCCATGCATTCCGGCCTGCGCCTAGCCCTTTTGAAGCCAGCCGCTCTACCAGTAACCCCCCCATCAGATCCCTTATTATCACTGTTGTTGTTAAGGTGTATTTTGTGTCTTGCAGGGTTGCAAAACACGGCGTCACGAAGGGTCTTCGTGACAATTTTCCACGCCACGCCACGAAACGGCACGCCACGGACCAAGCCACGGAGGAAATTCAAGATGTTTTTTTGTTTTTCGCCTAGTCTTTTGACCTCCCCCCTTTCCTCCCCTCCTCCCTCCTCCTGGCTACATTAATGGTAACTAAGTAAAAAACATTTGAGAGCTATTATACCCCCCCTTTTGAGGGGCAAAAGAAATGGAGGTGCCATGGTTGCAAGCAGCTTGTAGGGGGGGGTGTAGGAATGCTTAGAGCCCATGTCTTAATGATAAAGGGCAAAGATGTTTGAGCATGCACCTCAAGGTATTCTGAGCAGGAGCTGAAGCCCAGTCAGACAGACCTGGAGGAGAATGCCGAGTAGGTGAGAGTGTCTTGGCAAGGGCTGGATGCGAAGGAGGGGGAGGGGGAGGAGGAGGACAACGACTCGCAGGTCTCCAGCAGTGAGGAAGGGGACGAAGAGAGTGAGGATCCAATGGAAGGCAGCAGCAGTGATGATGAGGGGATGGGGTCAGACATGGAGGCTTGGAGAATGCAGACAATGAGGAAGAGAATGGGATGGGGGATGGTGAGCAGTTCAGTGGGGAGGAAGAGGAGATGGGTGGAGAGCCAAGGAGTGAGGAGAGGGAGGAGAGCGGCGTGCAAGCTGGACCAGCACAGTACAGCAGTAAGTCTCTCGTAATTACTATCGTTGCTCCAGCAAGGTTTGCTTACGCTATGGTCTATGTGCATGTGATGATCTGGGGTGATACGACAAAGCTTGCTTAGGATCACGTGTATCTTCTTACGCCAATAATTAGCAAAGATTTAATGAGACTTCAAGCCAGGTAATTTCAGATCAGTGATGTACGTGCTCCTTTTTTCTGGCACGGCAGGCTGATTTCAATGTTTAGTAATTCTTGTAACCTTCTTTCCTGGAGTTTCAATATTAATGTTTTGAGCATGATCTGTCTTTGCTAAGGAGCAAGGAGCTACGACAAATAAATACTGAGTTTTTACTTTAATTTAGAAGGAGGAAGGAAATGAATCAAATTGGCACAAGATATAAAACAACTGCCATGCATAAAGTACTTAAACAAGAGAAGAAAAGAAGAGAAAAGATACGCGTATTTACTATCAGCAAGCTGCTGCATTGAAAAGGAGCCGCCAAGTAGAGTTTGATCTGTTTGAGGCAGCCACCTATGTTCTAACACTAAAGCAAGCTGGCACAAGCGTTTTCGAGCTGTTTCGTGAAGTCATAAAGTCACCACGTTTTAGGGGCCTGCCGTGGCGTGGCGTGCCGTGGCGTGGCGTGGCGTGGCGTGGCCGTGTTGTGCAACCCTGGTGTCTTGTTTTTGTAATCTTGTTTAAGCTTATTATTGCATGGCAGTGCAGTTTAGTAACTAGTTGGTGCACAATGTGCGTGGGGACGCCTAAGTTTAGTAAAGGAGTTATGGTGTACTGAATGTAGATTGTGCCCCCGACTCCAACAAGTATAACATGAAGTGTGACTTGGTTGTTTCGAGAGATGCCTTGGAGGCTCCTTGTTCGTAGACGCTGGATAAGGGGTTGATGCTGGTGTGCGCTTTTTCTAATGTCTGTTGCGGGTTTATGTCTGAGCAGAATTTGAATTGTACAAGATGTATGTCTCTGTTCTTTTGGGGGATCTGTTTGGGATCAAATGCCTGCCTCTTCCCTCAATGGGCATAACTAACACGCCATCTGGACGGCTTTGATGTCTAGTTGGAAGGTTTTGTTGTGTTGGGAAAACCCAGTCAGGAATGTTTCTTTCAATGTCATCAGGGGGTTCAATGCTAAGGTCAGATAACTTTTCACTGTTAGAAGCATCCATTGTAACAATTGTTGAGCCCAGCTTGCTGATCTCTTCACCACAAAGGCCTACAGCGTGGTGGTGTCGGTTTATGTGCATTCTCTTCAGAGTATGGTTGCTGCACCTAAAAGTATGTGTGGAGCACTGTCTGATCCTCCGCACAAAGGGCAGGTGGCAGGACCTGTCGTATGGCTAAACCTTTTGGTGTGCTTGTCTGTGTGTATCGTACCCGTCCTATACTTAAGGACTTGTTCCTGTTCCTTAAAAGTCACATTTGGCATGGACCAAAACTTGTTACTGAATTGGGCATGCGCAAGGGGCTTTGCAGTAGCTTGCCGTGTGCGAGAATCGGGCTGTGCTGCACGCTGAGGCGTATCGTGCAATTTTTGCCAGAGCTTGTAAAGCAGTGCATCTGTGTTAGCTTCACCAAGGTAATGGTGGGCGTGCATGTGATGTTTTAATTTGCCTTGCAGGTTAGTAAAAACCCGTCGTTCTTCTGCATGGGAGCCAACTTTGTTTGGAGCGCTTAGCCAGTACAGGTCGTAGAAGGGGTCAGTAGCTGGCGGGAGGGAAATGTCAGAAATTTGATTGACTGCTGCTTTGTGTGCTAGGTGGTCTGCACCCTCATTGCCAATAATACCAGAGTGGGGTTTCACTTTGTAGAAAGTGACAGTAGAGGGTGAGGATTGGATTATACTTACAATGTCCTTGAGTAATTCCCTGTGCAAGTGGTGGAGTACAGCCATTGGGTTCAATAGCTGTTTTCTAATCTGAAAGAGGGATGAGGCACTGTCTGTAGCAATTTTAGTGTGGCCTTTTTGTACCGCTACTAGCACAGCTGCGAGTCCAGCTCTATTGATGGTGAGTGTGGGGCCGCTGCCTTCAGGATTGATAGTGACGGTATCACTATAATAGCCAGCGTCTGTAGTGGGGGTGACAATGCCAGCGCCTATAAATTGCTGTTTGCTTATCGCATCTTGCATGGCACTACCATCAGTGTATGTGATTGCTTTCCAGTTTTGTACTTTGGAAATGTTTGGGCTCTTGTACTGGTTGACGTTTGTGTTATGAAGCGTTTGTCACTGGCTGATGTTAGCAGCAATGGGAGTTTCTGGGTGTAGGAGCTGAAATCTCTTCCTCTGCTTTTTCTTGCATTTCACACGAGCAGTGCCAAGCACGTGGGCACTATTGTTACAAGTCCACGTTGCTTCAGGAATTGTCTGTTTGAGATTGTTGAGCCAAGCTGGGTTGGATTAAATCAGGGCTTGTTTCCCTTGATTGTTCCAGACAACTATTAGCTGCATTTTATTCTTGTTGTGCTGAGGCTGGGTTGGAGAGTCTGACCAAACTTCTGTAGGGTTTAAGAGCATGCTGTCTGCAGAAAACTTGGCTAGAGCACATGCTCAGGGTAGTCGTTTATCCAAATCATGTACCCGTTCTTACTCCAGCCAAGCCAGTCAGGGAGGAGTAGGAATGTTGCTGTAGCTTCTTGAGTGAGTTTTTTGATTGAAGTGCATGTCCCACAAGTGAATGCAGGAGATAGTCGCAATAATTTGGGTGGTAAAAGAAGAAGCCAGTGAATTTTGTGCCGAAAGCATTAGTGCTTGCTTTAAATACTGTGTCCCTGGTATTTTCGCTCCAGTAGGCTTGGTAACTAGGGTCAAAATCTAGGGGGCTAGCACATTTTTGCTTGGTAACTAGTGCCCTTTTTTGGTGGGAGGCCATAATGTGCCTCGGGGTGCGATACATATTGGAATCTCTTGCCTTTTTCCTTTCTCCCATGTTGTTAGGTGAGCTCATTTGAAATTTGTACCTTCGTAGCAAACCTACAATTTCAGTTGCCGCGTCTTGCACAAGTGGTTGTGTAGTACTGTGTAGGACAATCCGTTAAATTGGTTGTAAGTATGTAGCAAGATATTGAGGCGTTCTAGGGATAGCATGCCTGTGCACTTGCCGTAGATGTCATACGCACAGGCTGCTTGACAGGTTATGTGTTCAGGGATTTTGGGTTCACCCTCTAAGTCTTTATTAGACCCTGGCTTGAGGAGGTCCACATCCCGCACCCAGATCTCACATTTCCAGGTGGATTGAATGTCTGCTTGGGGATTGACAGTGTCTGTGATAAAGATTGCCTTGTCTCTGATGTTTTGGCCTTGTGACGAGTCCCACATATTTTCAAAGTGCTGGGTACAACCATCATAGCCTTGCTTTGTCAGATTTTCAATTTCTTGGTCTTCAGATTGGGCATTTAGCTGAGTGCTAGTATCAGCATTTTCATAGCTATCTACGTAGGTTTTGAAGTCAGGGTTGGCTAAGAGCAGTTCTGCCGCTTCCCATGTGGGTTGCCAAATCACTTTTATCATTTCTTTTTCTTCTGCATAGGATTTTCTGGTGTCCTTTTCCGCTTGGGTTAGGTCATTACAGGCCGGGCAGTGCCAGTCTTCACTATTTTCCGCATCTTGCCTTGCAGTATGTGAGCAAGCATTCAGGTCAGTCAGACTAATGTACTAATGTTACTAATGTTATACTAATGTTCAACATTTTCAGGATGCTTTAAAAAAGTGCTGCTACAACTGGGCTCCCCCACCCCCTTCCCGGGGGACCCAGAAACTGGGCCAACTGGGCCAACTGAGGTGCTGTAGTTGCAACTGGCCCCTCACAGGTGCACAACTGGCAACTGGGCTCTGTACAAAAAGCCTAAACAATGGCTCCTTACCCTAGCCCTTAATAACCTTAGAGAATGGGCACTTTTCCTAAACCTTGCACGCGTGTAGGGCATCCTAGAACTCTCCGTACGTTTGTGCTTGGCCCTACCTCGCCCTAACCTAACCTGCTATCTATCCCTAATCCCTAACCTAACCTTACCTCTAAACCCCGCCTTACGGCCCCACCCTACCCTACCCTACCTAAGTTAAGAAAAGCTAATATTGCCAGTTGCAACTGTGGGAATGGAGTTGGCCCAGTTTGCCCAGTTGGCCCAGTTGGCTCAATTGGCCAGTTGTGTGTAGCAGCGGGAAGGATTTTACCCGTAATGGTTTTACATAAACGTCCTTGACTGCACTTCGGGACGATTATGACCAAAAACTGCGTGCGCCCGGGTTCGAAACGAGGACTTCACAATGACCAGTCCGTCGGCCAAGGCTTCGATACCAATGTAGCAGCGCGTTGTAAAAGGCACTTGAGATGTTCGATTTGAAATTGTATTCCTATATGTAATCGTTACTTGTGGGACCTAGAGGAAGGGGTCACTAGTCTTTGCCCAGTTGGCAGTTGAGCAACTGGCCAGTCGCCAATTGCAACTGTGGCATTCGTTCCCCCCAGGATTAAATTTGATTCAGAATAAATAACCTTTAATAATAATTACAGTAATTAATCACCCTTGTAACAAATGCAGTACGCGATTAATTAATTGAATAGAATATCATTGATCATTAATCACCCTATGGTAGCCGTTACAATTTTAATCCTCGCGTCAATCTCAAAGCGTGTGTTTCCCGGGTACCTATTTGGATCATTCAAGTAGGGACGTTCTGCACATGCGCACTGATATCTGCAGACCATCTACAGAAGTCAAATCATTCAGGCCCTGAACCTGTAAGAAGTTTGACAAGCTCAAGGTTGACTCCTGTCCAAACAAAGTCCGCCGAGGCAAATACCTGCGCATCGCCATCCTTATCAGTTGTTGGCATGGGTCGTCCAAAAGGCATAAGGGATCATTTACACCTATATGCCTGATAGCAGAAATCCCTGCTCAGACTGAACCAGTATCAGCAGATAATGTGACAAATGTTCGGAGGGCCCAAATGGGCACACTCTCCATATAATTCTTGGAACGCGTCCAATGCAGTTTTCAAGCCTGATCACTGGTGCGATTTCTACAGCAGCTGAGCGCAAAATATCAAATTAAGAAGCACGTTCTTATTGGCCGTGGCATGAGCCCTACTTTATTGCTGCCACATCTTTATAACAGATCACCCACAGCACTTTTTAAAGTGACGTTGGTGTTTGGGGTCCTCACAAGAAATTGAAAAAGCAAAGATCTCAAATCTCAAATCCAGAAAGTTAATCTGGAGAGAACCAGCGGAATGGGCACCTAGAACTCATCCAAGCCATTGATGTCGTCCATTTCGGCAAAGAATTCATCTACAGTCGTCAATAAAGAATCAAGAGGTACATTTTGTGGACATCCCTTTCTTGCACTTTTTACAGAACCAAGGAAGGCAGTGAGGTACTCCGCAGCAGGGTTTTTAAGATCAGAACATGTGCTCAACACATATAAAACCTTTTGTGGCAGGCCCTACAAGTTGCTATATCCTATGTTTTAGTAATTAAAAGTTACAAGCTGCAAAACGGCGGCTCCTCATAATCTGAACTTTGTTACTGAGAAGGAAAGTCTGAGTTTGCCCTTTATGGCTGATAAATTGTTGTAATTTGTAATTCGGTTTCCAAAGTTAGTCAGGGAGCAACATGCAAAGGAGGCCAGATGATCAGTGTTGCATAGTTAAATTGAAACTGGAATGCTCAATTTCCCCTATGCGCTCAACGCTCAAAAATCTGGCATGTAAGCTGAGGATCTGATCGCTGAGGCCCGTATTAAAATCCTTGCAGACGTCTCAGAATCATAAAACAAAACAGTGCTTAAAGCAGTCAAACTTCATTAGCGAAATATTAAAAAAGGAGCCTGACAGAAACGGCCGTGCAGATGTGACTCTTTTGGAATCCCCAAAATCCGATTCGGCCATTAATTCAGACTCTAGCTCGAACCCTTAAGTACTCCTTGTAGTCAAAATGCACACCCTGTGCAAAACCCGTGCAGAAGGGAACTGCTGAATACTCGCAGAAGTAATCTAGTTCTTGGAGGCGAGTGCAACCGAACGTCAGTTAGTACTCTCTTGGCACAGCTTGCACTGTGCTAACCATCCTTTTTATGCTTGTGCCTTAGATAGTTGGCAGCTTAGTTTTAAGATAAGAAATAAGTACGAGAAAGGGAGCTGCAGCCAAAGTCGCCCCCCCAAGCGCCCACAGCCCAGCCCCCGCCCGCGGTCCTGCCCCCCGCGGCCGCCCTGCGGCAGGAGGAAGAGCAGCAGCAGCAGCAGCTGGACGTCCGTGACCATGGCCAGACCCCAAGGCGAGGAGCAACTGCAGCATAGGTCCGGCAACTTACAGGCGAGCGTACAGGCGAGTAATTTCGGTCCGTCGGAGGTTCATGTGGTCTGATGAGTAGGGAGTTTGAGGTGCCTGAGGGCGTTGCGAGTAAAACCTGTGCAAAACCCGTGCAGAAGGGAACCTGAGTCCTAAAGGTAAGTGCAAGTATGATGATGTTGATTAAAAGGAAACATACACACAGAAAATCCAGGAATTCTGAGATTGGTAGAACATCCCGCTGTGCTGCCCGTGGAAATATTTTCTGCAGATCTGATCGCGTAAAATAATTCCATTAACAGCAGTTGATTGATCATTCGTGCACTGTCACGCGTGCAACAGTGCTCAGCGTCATTTTAAAAGACCTCCCCCAAGCCTTTGGCAAAGGCTACTCCTCAGCCAACACCACACACACTCTTGCAAAAAAGAGAACAGCATGTAGGCCCTCTTTTCCTCTCGAACACTCTTTGCCTCAGCTGCGCTCGGCGTTCCCGGTGCCCGGGCCTCTGCAACGGAAACGCCTGCTAGTGACAGCCTATGAGGAACTGACCCCTTAACCTAACATTTGGGAGGGGGGATCGTGTTGTGAATTAACAGCAAAGTACTTCAGAGATACCGTATCTGATCTCTGATGCCCGAATTGGAGAATCCCTGCAGACGCCTCAGATTCATACAATGAAACTGCTGAGTACTCTGCAGCATGCAGAAATACTCTAGTTCTTGGAGGCGAGTGCAACCGAACGTCAGTTAGTACTCTCTTGGCACAGCTTGCGCTGTGCTAACCATCCTTTTTATGCTTATGCCTTAGATAGTATGCAGCTTAGTTTTAAGATGGAAATAAGTTCGTGAGAAAGGGAGCTGCAGCCAAAGTCGCCCCTCCAAGCGCCCGCGGCCCTGCCCCCGCCCGCGGCCCTGCCCCCCACGGCCGCACTGCGACAGGAGGACGAGCAGCAGCAGCAGCAGCAGCAGCAGGAGCAGCAGCAGCTAGACGTCCGCGACCGTGGCCAGATCACAAGGCGAGGAGCAACTGCAGCATGGGTCCGGCAGCGTACAGGCGAGCGTACAGGCGAGTGATTTCGGTCCGTCGGAGGTTCATGTGGTCTGATGAATAGGGAGTTGGAGGTGCCCGAGGGCGTTGCGAGTAAAGATGCCTCAGATTCATACAATGAAACTAAAGTACATGCAGTCTCAGGCTTTCGAAGCAAAATAAATTAACGAGAAGCAGAGAGGTAAACTATGCATGCTCTCTGTGAGTGCCACTCTTAAGATTTCAATTCAATGCATAGCACAGGTGTGCCCTGGGTAAGGAAGTGTGCGCCGCTTCCTCTTCCACGCTCAGCACACTCAGCACACTGTAACGACGCAGGTCGTAATAAATCAGAAAATATATCAGGTAAAATTAGATATAATCAGATGTACCCAGCATCCGTGCTTGCAACACGTCCGAACTGTCAATCCGATGATCTGAAAGGTTCAAATACTCAGAATTCGGGGCAGTCAGTTTTCTCTTTAAAAATTGCTGAAGAGTCATCCTTGTACCTTGCGGGCTCAACTCCGCCTGCCCCAGTATTTTCTGTTACATTTTGGTGGAGTTCGCACGGTCTTGACTGCACCCAAGGTGTTCTCCCAAGGAGCTCAGCAGACCGTCAAGCGCGCAGAGGTGCCATTCCTGTGTCAAACATTGTGGCGGTAGGAAGTGTCTCTGTCTACTTGCCTTCCTTGCTTTGTGCTTTACTGCTGTTATTTCACGCAACGCTGAACTCAAGGTCGTGTTTGCACGTGACAAATAAGCACCAGTGAGAACACTCTGTTGTTCTCCCTTATGGACATCAGAATAATGGCTACTCAGCAGGCCACCCAGCATCAATTGCGCAACAGATCGCGCAACAGGCCACTCAGATAGCACAGCAGATGCTGCAGCAGCAGCAGCCTCAGCAGCCTCAGATGCTGGTTGCCTTCCCAGAATGGAATGGCCAGGTTGCTGAGTCGCACATCAGTCAGCTCGACTCAGCCCTGCACGCCAATGGCCAGGCTGGGATCCTGGACCAGCCTCAGCGGTATTTCCATCTGTTGTTTACTACATGCAAAACGCAGTGCAAGGCCACTGAGTTTCTGCAGGCTTTCATCCAGCAGCAGCCCCTCAGCACCACTCATATCATCAAAGACGCCTTCCGAGATGGCGGTGGATTTTAGCAAGGCCGGATCACAACTGCTAAGGAATCAGGTCCTCACAACTGCCCAGAAAAAGGGAGGAAATATATATGTATATTTACACATGCAAAGGTATATAATAGAAAGGTAGAAAAATTAAAGTCAAACTAAAAAGGAAAAGCAGTTGTGAAGACCAAGTAAATAAGAGGATGGAGAAACCGGAGAGGAACACAGATAAAAAGCAAGAGGGATATGAGAGTTATCACTTTGCGTCACTCCAAGAGTATCGCCACGGCAAGACCAATGTCTGCGATATAACAACCTGTACTCTGCAGAACGACAAAGATCTCTGCAACAACCTTCACACCATCTGAAGCCTCTTTTATCCTTTAAATCATCATTTTGGAGTGGCACTGTCTACAAAAACCCTTACCCCAACTGACACTTGTATTGTGAGGGTAGTGTAACAGATCTTGGTTAGGTACGGATTTGTGAAAACGAGCGAGTAGCAAGAGAATCACCTCCTGTCTACCCTTCACTATAGTGGCTTTGAACCAAGGCTACAGCGTGGCTTGTCTATTCGTAGCAGCTTTGCTACCGGCAGCTATGCAGCTGGAGGCTGTGTCAAATATGCTGGCCTAGGTAGCCTAGCAACTCCGCAGCCAAAACATTCCATAGGTCCCATGCTGCATTCAAGCCTCTGTGCATCCAGAACGCAGACTGCGTTTTCTTCGCACTTGCGCTCTGTGCCAGGACTGCTGCATGGTCCCCCTCTTCCACTTGAGCCCCTCCCTCCCCAACCCCAGCTTGTGCTACCCCTTCCTCCCCACCCTCCGCTTGTGCTGCCCCACCCTCAACCCCTTGCTCCCGCTGTTTGCAAGCTGGGCACTCACGGAGCCGCGTGGACTTCCTGTGCCTGTGTGTGCGATAGTCACACAAGTGGCGCAGTTGTTCGTCCTCCACACTTGCTGCAGCAGATGGTAGTGCGGTACTCATTCAAGTCCTTAACCATGACCGACTGGTGTTGGGTGCCACCAGACCCACGCAGCACACCACGGGTCAGGGCCTGCCTGGCGCAGCTTGGTGGGAGCTGCCTGCTTGGTGACTCCCTTTGTGGGGGGAAGCCAGCTGGAAGCCCCAACCCCAATCACAAGAAGGCGCCGTGGGTCCTGACCCTGCAAAAAAATGGCATGCTAGCAGACAAATGTGTCACGGTACACACGTTGACGTTACACACTTGACACATGAGATTGTGTGCATGTGAGTTGCTCTTAGGGTAGGTACCAGACAGTTACCAGCATCATCGATTAACACTCCCTACAAATTAAACCAGCCCACATTAAACCAGCTCAAATGGCCAGACTTTTAGCATTATAGAACGCACCTGCCTGGTCGTTACTAAAACACACACTTTGGCCATTTGTCTCAGGAGATAGGCAGCCGTGCTGGAAAGTTTAAAGAAAACGCATGCCTGAATACTCTCTTTTCTGTAACTAGAAACGCACCTTGGCCATCCGTCTCAAGATGTCGGCAATCGTGCTGTCCCAACACCTGCGCTTGGCACGGTAGCGGGACATGGCTGCGTGAGCCCGCTTTGGGTCCAGCACAAATTCCTTCAGCTTAATTGGCCAATGCTGGGCCTCCAGCTGCAGGAAGTCACGCAAGCCGTGCCCACTTGTGCGGGAGCCACCCTGCATCCAAAAGTGACGGAAGCAGCTTGCACTGTAGAATTTAAGAATCCGCAGCGCATCACGCCAACCATACGCTTGGTTGGCCAGAACCACATAAGTACAAATACGCTACATATATGTCCCGTACATGTAAGGCCATGTATTAGTTTAAACTGGCCGTACGTATATTTATATACGGTCAAAAGCCACCTTCCACAGACCTACGAGACCACATAATTCAAAGCCCTTGTGTGTGGGGAATGGAATGTTTGGACTGTTTCGTGTCAAAGCCGTGTCCCTCATGGAAGGGAGTCACTCACATGGTTGAACAGCAGCCAGTGCTTGAACAGCAAGGGGCCCAGCAGCAGATACAGAAGCACCAGAGTTTCAGTGAGAACAGGGTCGCCTTAAAAACATGCAAGCCAACCCCAATAAAGGTTTCTAGGGCGGAGATGATGCAAGAACAGAAACAGCCCACGCGCACTCTTCACTTACACATATGTGCATCCACGCACCCATGCAGACGTGCAAATACATGCACGCAAACATGTGTGCACAGATGCACTCGCAAAAACACACGTACGTACTGTTAGGTACATGCACGCGCACATTTATACATACGTACGTGAACGCTTACGTGCACATAACTGTACGCACCCACGCACGCACACAGTCATAGAAAAAAATGTGAAAATATGCATGCACACACGTGCGTGCACCCACACACACTTATGCATGCACAAACCCCAACACGCAAATGCACACTCACATACATGCACTACACGCATGCAAGCACGACACACATATACATGCACGCACAACACACATGCAAACACAGTTGTCGGGGTGGGGGTAGATAAGGGATCCTATGCTTGTGGTATTTTTGAACAGCTCAATGACAATGTGTGCTTGAATGGGTTTTGGGCTCTTTGGGCAAACCCCGATTCAATGGGGTACACGATCAGAGCTCTTCAACAGCTGCAAAATGAACTCCTTAGAAATTATTCGGATTGTATGCGGTATAAACTTATATATGCACGGATTATATCAGAGGGGGGCGACCGACCCCCCAAAGGGGGGTGTTTTTCAAATGTTCACTGAGCATGGGCCCCCGTGTTTGCAACAGTCAAATATGGCTCCAAATGGTACTACCTGCAGCAGCTGTTGCAAATGTGGGGGCACATGCTGAATTGCCCGCGGCATGAACCCCACTTTTTACCACGAATTCTTCATACCAGATCACCCACCTGCACCAACCTGGAATGTTTTAAATGGTATAGAGTCATTATTAGAAAAAAATTAATCAACAAAAATAAAGAAAACGGCTGAGTGGTTGGTGTTTTAGCATCTGAGCCTTTTTCCCATGGAAATCACCACATTAGGGTTTACATGTACCATGTGTGCTTAATCCAATCTATCTCAGCACGCAAAGCGACCCACATAAAACCGGGCACGTGCTCGGGTAGCTCTTAATGCCAGCTACACTTTGGTACTGTAATGTTGCCGATCGGATGAAGTGGCTGTGAGTGGCTGCCTTGAGAATGCAAAAATGCACATTTTCAGGCACTTCCTCCGTTGACCCCCTCTGGGATTACATGGCGTACATGTCTGTATACGGAATCTCACATGTGGTTCTTTTCAAATCCTAGCATTGTACGTAGGGTTGGCCAGAACCGCATAAGTATATTTATAGGTATTATATATTATATGGTACGGTACGGTACGTAGATGCGCCCCTCCCCCCTGTATTGTACGGCGTATATACCGTATTTTACGTATCAAGAATGATAGATCTTGTACGGCGTATATACGTGATATATGTGCCGTATTTCCGTATACAAATTGTGCACCCCAGACTCAGGTTCGAATTCCAAATGGAACAGTCCTTTTACTCTTTGGGGTCAATTTTTTTCTTTGCGATTCCTCGTTAAATACTCCTTTCCTTCCCACTTTCTTTTAATGCACGTTGTGCATCCCTATTGGTGGTTACAGTAGTTGGGCTTCTTTTTGCATAGGAAATGGCCATTTTGGGGTCTTTTTGGCTTTGGACAGGCCTGGTCCTTATTGACACAAATAAATCGGATATAGGTGTGCAGCTCTTCAAGAGCTACAGAATGAGTCTATTATGATTTAAATCTGAGGGGTACCGATTTTTCCGTATAAACGACATGTGGTTTTATACGATATGTATCTATATACATACAGTATATACGGTAATTAAAAAGGTGATATAAGTTAGGGCCAACCCTAATTGTACGTCAAGTATCATACTTTTTTCATGTAACGTGTCAAAAGAAATATAAATTACATAATCGGAATCCTAAAGCTACCAATTGATACAGAGATGATTAGATTTGGGGAGGGGGGGGGTCCAGTGGGGGGATTGGGGAATTTGGGTCGGGGTCTGCAGAATTTTTCTGGGCCACTCAGGAGGGTGTAGAAAGATAACTTTTTGCCCCATAATTCTGCAGCAAGTCAATGTTTGGTTGTGGTGAGTGTGCAGATGGATGCCTACTTGAAAAAGGAGCAGAATGGTACCCTTTTTGTCTGGGTGGGGGCACCAGAAGGGGG
>Ga0307942_1000999_pt1:5000-17500 | contig 21735 bp, 20 predicted proteins | sample OrgLakmetagen175_FD_201846 | JGI IMG/M metagenome (GOLD analysis project Ga0307942, IMG submission 201846) | Saline water microbial communities from Organic Lake, Antarctica - #175 | ecosystem: Environmental > Aquatic > Non-marine Saline and Alkaline > Saline | place: Antarctica... | reverse complement strand
CTGTTACTTTTCAAAGCTCGTCTCAGGTATAAAACATACAAGCAAGTGTGCTTTGTATTTCCCTCTTTGCCCCTTTCTTCCTCTCCCTCTGCTCTTGAGCCATTTGTGCCCACCGCTTCTTTTATTTCGCTCAGGCTGTGGTCCTTTGCCAACAAGAGGCTGAGGTAGCCAGGAAGAAGGCCGATGCTGCCTCTGCCCACCTCTCTGATTTACTGCCTTCATTTGAGCAGGTACAATCTTGCACGTTTGAGATTCCAGACCTGTATATGTTGCCAACAACTGAGATCAGAAATGCGCAGTTTCCGTGAGCTGACCTCCTGGTTGCTCCCCACGGGCTTCGGCTCCTTTGAAATGGTTGCTCCCCACGGGCTTTGGCTCCTTTGAAATGGCTGTGTATATGTGTATATATCAAAGAATTTGCACACCACTGCCAAGCAAGTGCATGAGTTCCTGTGGCTCCTGTTTCCATCAAACACACATAACCGTGCACAATTAGAGCACTCATCACGTTAGCCTTATTGAGGGAGTTGTTTGCAGCTTTTGGGAGCCCTCTAACATGTTTCTGGATTTTCTAAAGCTATCATCAAAGTATGATCTTGAGGGAGGGAGGTCAGATGACTAGGTTTACATGCATTTTCTAATTTACACCCTGAGGATTATTCCTCTCAATCAACATATTGCTGCTGTGCCCCTTTTAACTCTGACCAGCCAAACCGTTGCCGTCATTTATAACATCAAATGTTCAGGATGCCCAGTCACTGCCCCAGAGCAAAGAGGAGGATCCTGTATCCTGGTTTGGTCTAGGGATTCATGTTGACATCGGGGAAGAGCAGGAAGAGGAGGACATGGTGCTTGAGATGCCCACAACAAATGGTGTGGGAGGCGGGGAAGCAGCTGCTTGGTTTTGGTGACAACGCTACCCCGGCAGCAAATGCTTCGGAATAAATTGATGAATGAGAAGGAACTTTAAAGTGGTTTGCACATTGTCTGATGCCTTCAGTACTGTGTCTGATGCAACATCCTCCTCCAATTTTGAGTTAGCTGTTTCTGACAGGGCCATGTAAAGACAGGGCCATGTACAATTACGAGTAGGTGGCAAAGCTGATGGTTAGATACGTAATAAGGTGAATATAATTCACCAGGGCACTGGACTTAACTATCGGTATAGTACTTTGGAACCATTGTACCTATTTTGTGTCTTTCCTGCAGTGCAACTACACCTCGTATTAATAAATTTGCCTTATATTTTATGCATGAAGGCACACATTGTACAAAGGACTGTGTAGAGGTGTGTGGTTACTTTCCTCGACATTATTCATGTATCTAGTTCGATCTCTCCCTGTGGAAATAAATGTGTTTCTTGTTCTTTCTTGTTCTCTTTTGTCAGCTAAGCTGCAAAGTAATTTCCTTTGGCAGTTGCTTGAACAGCGTGATCAGAAATCAAATGCCAGAAGCCAAAGTTGACGACGCTCCAAACTGCCAAATATATATCAATGTCGTTAAACAAAGCAAGGCATGAATCACGCCCCCTTAAGAGCTCTTAATGCAGCCGTGCTAAGATACTGTATTGAGACGTGAAGTTCACTTGAACCAGAGTATCTGGGACCTGACAGTTGAGGTCTAAGACAAAGCAATGGAAATTAGCAGCAACCGCGCAAGCAAGAGGTGGAAATAGAAGGTGTGGGTTGCTTTACAACAAGCAGCGCACAAGGTCGTAGATCACCCTTGGTTCGAAGTATAGAAATGCCTTGGTTATATGCTCGCTATCTTATGCTGTGCAGGGCTTGCACTAGGCATGACCACCTTACCGACATGCCACGTCCTGATCATTACCTTGATGCATCATTACATTTACAAAACAAAACCGTTACACTACATAAACATGCAGTGTCAGGGTGGTTTGACACCCCTTATTTGCTCTTTTGTCCCCGAACAGGTAGTGTGTCAGATCAAATCACCGTCACTGCAAAGCGAAAGACTGAGCACATCAACTAATACACACTTCAAACAATGCGGGGCATAATTTGGGGCGCCATCGGACCAAGAAAAGCCTCCTAGGTGGAAAAAACATCCAGCAGAGGAGTAAATTATTTGCACCGCTGTGGTCCCTAATGCTTCTTCCAGTTCTGTGTATCCACGCCTGTGCACTCTCTGCTCATACTCGTGCTCGTGTGTGTGTGTGTGTGTGTGTGTGTGTGTGTGTGTGTGTGCGTGTGTGTGTGTGTGTGTGTGTGTGTGTGTGTGTGTGTGTGTGTGTGTGTGTGTGAGTGTGTGTGTGTGTGCGTGTGTGTGTGTGTGATGGTACCTCTTAAAATGCTCACATGTTCACAATTGAATACCAAATCTATCAAATTAAGAAGATAAAAGGTTATCAATAAAACTGGCCATCCAGCTTACTGGACAAGACAACAGAAACTTACATATAAAATTTTTTTGGTGGCTATCAACTGTCAACCAACTAACCACTCTGTAACACGAAACGTTGCTGCCAACGATTGGACGTGACAAGTGCCCCGCGCAAGGCCACCTTTTCTGAGTGCCAACACACGCCGTAGGGGCCTACTTCGTCCCCGTGGATATAGGCAGCAACGAGCGGCTGGCTATGCCATATTCTAAATCCCTGAGACAGCCGAAACAAAAAACGCAGAATTGACCTAAAGAACTCAAATTTGATCGTAAATATCACCGCGTTCAGATCCTTGAGGGCACTAAAAATCTGAACCTAAAACAGGCTGGACGCCCTGGCTGATGGCTTCATCTGTTACCTCTGAAGGAATAGCGCAGAGATCTGCATCTCCAGCCATGCCTCTTCATTACATCATTTTTGCAGGTGTGGGTGGCTCTATCTACGTACAGCGACACTCACATGCTGGAGCCTTTGAAGGATCTGGTTTGATTCTTACTATTTCATATATTATATTTAGCGATATAACCTTAATCTGTAAACCTCGTCAAGGGCTGGTCCTAGGCTGAATTAATCCTGACCTCACTGTTTTGATGCTGCATCTTGATCCTCACTTTCTTTGCTGTGACGCACCCAGGTTGTGGTGAAGTGTCACAGTACTCAGTACTTAAATGCCTCCTTTCCTTGATTAACGTGGAGGAGGGATTCACTGCTCGCAGTAACCTCGAAACTAAAAAATGATAAAAAGAATTTCAGCCCATTGTCCGCCAAGAAAACGTATCAGTCAAAATAAAGCAAATTGCAAGAAAACTTGTTATGTCTCAACATCAGGGTGTGGACTGTTTGATACGACGGATAACGCAATGAAATGCCACAGTGAATTGAATTAAATTTGAGGAACTGTCATTTCCACATAACTTGATCTTCTGTTTTTCCCCATATGCTTTCTCAATGCTTTCTCATTGATTACTAATAGGATGTCCAATTCTTCTCAAACGATCAAAACAAAAGTCGCTCCAATTGAACAGGCGTGCAAAACAAATCACAGACATAATTCCTCGTGGTGTAATCAGCACAGCACAGCTCAAACTTCATTTATTTGAGCCACAAAACTGCCAAAAACACTTGCAGCCAGCCTCTTCTGTGTGCGTTGTGTCTGTACAAAGTTAGGTAAGGCACCTGATAATTTGGGGCGACCGTTCTTATACTTGTTGCTCCTACGCATGTGTTGAAGCTGTAGCCATCAGCATCATGGACGTGTGAGAGCTAGGTGCAATGCCAAAAACACCGACTCGTGACCTACAGCACAAATGAACTAAAGCAAGATGTAGGACAATAATTGTGTGCTCTCCAAGAACTGTTTAGCTGCTTCACATCAAACAGTCACCCGTTTGATTTGATCCTGCAGATCTTAACACACAGACACCATGCCACACGCACGCAGGAGTGCCAGTGCTCAAGCCCTCCGTTTCCAGCATTCTTTTCACGACACACCTGTACAACCCTGTCCACTAAATCTGCAAACAAATATCGGGCAAGCCGTCGTCGTCCACCAACAACACAACCAAGCACACACCTCACACTGCTGCAGCTCTCTCGCAGGGCTGCTAAAGCACACTACCCTTTTCCAAAAATAGCCTGCCTGCCAGCCCTCCCAAGCAATGAATGCACGGCACTGTGAGCTGGATGATCAGGGGAAGAAGGTGTCCATCCTATGCTGTTTATGCGATTCGCCTCAGCCGGCCCACCTCAAAACATGGCCATCATGTCAGCCATCTCGTCCAGGTGCCCCATCTCACCCATGCTGTCAGGCTCCCCCATGCCGTCGTCACTCAGGAGGCCACCCATCATTTCAGGGCCCATGCACACATCCTCGCCCACCAGGCCACCTATATCCCCCACCAGATGTGGGTGATGATGGTCGTGTGGATGCTGGTGGGTGTGGTGGAGGTTGAGGTGGTGGTGAGAGGGGGGAGGGGGAAAAGATGGCAGCGGGGGGGGAGGCATGATGTCTGGTTGCTGGGATAGAGGGGGGATGAAGCCTAGAGGGATGAGACCGGAGGAAGCATGCAGAGGGTCTGCGTTGAGGTGGCCCCTGCCGAGATGTTGGTCTTGGTCGTGATAATGCTGCTCGTATTGCTCGTGACCCTGCAGGCGAGTGCGGACACGGATGATGCGTTGGCAGCAGTTCGATTGGGAGGGGATTGCGGTCGAAGTCAAGGGAGACTAGGTAATGGGGTGCGTGCAGGGAAAAGTGAGGGAGTGGAGGGGAAAAAACAGCGTGAAGGGGCAAAGCCAGCCACACAAGCGGGCAGACAGAGGGTCCTCATTTCACACATGCAGACAGAGTAAGGAATCGAGGTGCAGAAATCAATTTACTTCACAACAAAGCAGGGTTGTTCAGTTCGAGGTTCGATCAAAAGTCTGGGTTCGCGCACTTTCACGAACTTTAACGAACTTGAAAAGTGCCATTCGGGGTTCGGTCAGAGTTCGACGAACTTTTTAAGGTTTGATCGAACTTTACAGCATGTGTCTGTCAAAATGATAAGGGGGCAGCAGCCCCCCCCAGTTCAGTCCCACTCTTTCCTTGCAGTAAAAATAACATGTTCAATGGTAAATACACGAAGTTTATCTGTAATCTGTACCAGGCCAGGAGTTTCCTTATTCTTAGGGCCAGACTTGTCACACATTTTTAAACTGCTAAGGATTTATACAACGCGGCACTTGCACGCACCTCAAGGTTCTCCTTTTTCTACTCTACAATGATGACATGGTCTCATTCCGGCCCCCTTTTTTCCCCATGTTTATTTATAAAGATACACAGCTATTTGGGAAATTTTGAAGGTGGGGGAGGAGCCCAAGGGCCCGTTTCCCAAAATTGCACATCAAACCCTTTGAACAGTTCGAGGGTTCTAGAACTTTCACGAACTTTATCGAACCCTTGCTCCCAAAAAATCGAACTGAACAACCTGCAACAAAGTATGGTGCATACTGAGCGGTTGCATCATATGTAGCTTAGTGAAGGGATGCCTGTGTCCCAGTTATTAAATTGTGAGCATCTCTGTCCACAAAGAAGCTTGGACAAATGCCAATCTCCAGTATGCCACAAAATGTATGCAGGATATAAAGGAAAGGGGCTGGGAGGAAAAACTCTGTTCTTAACGTTGACTTCTCTTCGTACACTTATTCGTGCAAACTTTTGTGCTGTATGTGGCAGCCTCTATTGATTAAAGCATTCACAATAGCATTCACAATACTGTGGTCACAATGCTGCCAACCATACGTATGCATGATGATGCAAGAAAAGGCTCACATCAAGAGCCACAACAGTACTTTTCCTTCACGCCAAAGCCGCTTGTTGCAGGGTCAATGCTGTGACACACAACGGTCTTACTAGCAGCTTTATCCTTTTTTGTGTTGTGCGAATGTAAGTCACAGATTCCCATCTATATAATAAAAGGCAGCACTCTGTTTCACTTGCGTTATTTCAACTTGCGTGTTTTCTGCCTTACTTTTTTCAAGTCGTCGCTTCAGCAATGCCTGCTATGAAAGGGTACGTCCTTTGTGGCGGTCCTATTTACACAGTAAGAACAGTATGAGGGCTCTGCCAAGAGGCTCCTCTTGGCGTGCACAAGCTGCTGAAAGCTAAAAAGGAACATTATGTGCGTTGCCTGTCTGAAATAAACGACTCACGTTGTCGTGGGGGTGGTGCTGAGCGTGACTGTTGGAAGGGGGGCCTGTGCTAGGACGGCACAGCTCAGACAAGCGCATGGAAGCGGCAATGGAGTCGCCCCTGGCTTTATCTGCTGCCAGCTGGCGCTCCAACAGGACCTAGGAACAGCAATTGGTGCAACGTGAGTCGCAATTGGTTCTATAATTGTGTGAACAGGAAACTTGTGGTTTGTGTGATGCAAGCTGCAATTAAGGTTGATGATACATGCAGGGTGTGCAGTGCGGTGCCTAGCGTGATGCGAGTTGCAACTTTGCAATTAAACCACAACTCCTCTAGTGACCAATATCACACAAGGGACATTGTAGTCTCAGCTGGGATGTCTGTACACAAAAAGAAGATAAGGATCGGGCAGATGACCATAACCAGGGTTGTTCAATTCGAGTATTTTTGGGAGCAAGGGTTTGATAAAATTCGTGAGAGTTCTGTACCCTTGAATTGTTCGAGCAGTTTGATGTGCAATTTCGAAAATGGAGGTGTTTGCTGGTTTCTGTGGTCATACTCGCCCAAAACATGCTTGATTTGTCTCAAACATATATAATATAACATAAATAATCAGCACAAAAAATCGAAACGTTTGACGGCCATCTAAGGCTCTTTCTGCGTTTTGGGCTGCAATTTTATAACCAACAACTTGAAAAAAGGGTACAAAGTTCACAGCTATTTAAAGCTCGCAAACGGCATTTTTAGGGTTTGTTAAAATGATGAAAGTTTGCGAACTTGAGAATTTGAACGAACCCAAGCTGAACAACCCTGACCATAACCTCAGCATTAACGAAAGGTAGCATATGAAGCCCATGTTGCCCCTGCCAAAGATTAGTTGTCTAGCAATGTTTGTCACACTCACAGATACATGCACACATGCACCCACATACTCGCACGCTCTCTAATCACGTACTCACACAGTCGACATGTTTGCTTGACATGTTCACTCAACATGTCCACTTACCATTCGACATGTTCACTTTAAACAACACAGACACACATACATCATTTCTACATGCTATTTAATACACACGCCCCTACCCCCTTTCTCACAAAAGAAGCACCCACCCACCTGCTGTGCATCCATAACTGCCGCATCTGCTGCCTCAGCCAACGCAGCTGCATGCTCTGCCATGCTGCGTGCTTCCTCCAACTGCAGCACAGCGGCCTTGTCATGGCTATCCACACCAACGCCGCACATGGAAGGGGGGGGAGGGGGGGGAGGGGGCAGGCCTGAGAAGGTGAACGACAATAGGCAAATTGTTGCAAAGTGTGAACAAGGCACGAACGCCACGTCGTGTGACAGGCTTGAACGCCCCTGTGCGCAAAGGAGGCAGAGCTGGCGTGCATGCATGCATCAGGTGAGGTGACCAAAACGACAAGAAGCGAGAATGTGAATTGTTGCAGTTATCAGGGCTTTTTACACCGAAGTGCTCATATTACTGTGTCCCCCGCACCTATGGGGGGAGGGGGAACGCAAGCATGGTCTAAGGGGATGGAGGAGTGGTCGCCTGCGCAAAGGAGAGAGTTAGCAGTGACACAGAGTGGGAAGGATGCGTTACAAACACACACGCACTGACACATATAAAGACCAGTTTGTTTCGGTTACAAAATCACTTCCTCATGAGAAACTGCCCATTTTGTCATAAGTTTTGCATTGTAAAATAAGCAGCCAACTGGACCTCAGAGCTGAATCAAACACACCCTTTAACACAGCAACTTAAGCACACAAAACACCAAGCCTGGACCATATGCAGTAAACAAAAGTAGTAAAGAGTATACTCACAATCTGCAGCACTGCTCTGAGCCTGCTCCTGTTGTGCTTTCGCTGCAGCGGCAGCTGCCGCGGCAGCCGCTGCTCTGTTTGCCTTCCCTGCTCCCTTCTTATGGCTGGGCCCTTTTGGCCCTTTTTTGGCAGCCCCTTTCGTAGGTGCTGCTGCTCCTGTCACTCCTCCTACAACACCATCAGCGCCAGCGCCAGTGCCAAATCCAGCACCAGAACCAGCACCAGCACCAGCGCCAGCGCCAGCACCAGAACCAGCACTATCACCAGCACCAGCACCACCGCCCTGAACCACCACAGGATCCACCCTCGCAGGTGCTGGTAACCCAGCTCCTTCGTGTAGCTCATACATGGCCACCTGCGGTACACTGTATCCAACAGACACCAATTTGCTCACACCCCCCTTTGCCTTCGCCTTCGTCCCTCCTCCTAACTTCCCCCCCTTCTTTGCCGCACCCCCGCCACTTCCCTTACTCGCTCCAGCTTTCTTTGCACCCACTTCTCTGCAGCAAGGAACAGGGGAGGATTGAGGCGCACCCTGCTGCTGCTCAGAATGCTGACGCGCGCTGGTCGTCGCCGTTCCGCCCACACTGCAGCCCTCCCCCCAAACATGTACATCTCCACCTCCCTGATCTTGGTTGTGGTGCTGTTGCTGCTGCTGAAGGCTAGCCAGGTTGCTGCGCGAGCCCCTGGCTAAAGCAGAGCCTGCTAGCTCGCTTTGCTGCTGCAATGTCCCTTGTCTGCCGTTGTTCATGGTGTTGCTATCCTGCTGGACGGGGGGGGGGCAAGTGCTGTTGTCGAGGCACGCGTGGCTGTGGTGCTGATTGTTGCCATGCAGGGACCCCTCCTCTGCTTCCTCCGAAGCAAACCTGCCCGCCTCCTCCCAGGTCCTCTCTCCACCGTCCTCACTGCCTACCCCTGGCGCGAGTGCCGAACCGGCAGATAAATGGGAGTTATTATCCAATGAGTGCTGAGGCCACATAGAGCCCTCTGCTGTTGGTAGAGCAGCCCACGCTGGACCCGCTCCCCTCCCCCCTCCAGCCACACCTCCACCATGCCCATGCCTGCCCTGCTGCACAGGCATTCTACCCTTGCTCAGCAGCTGTGGCTGCTGCTGCTGCTGTTGCTGTGCCTGCACTTGTTGCACTTGGGGTTGCTGCTGCTGAGACGCGCTTGCACTTACGCTGCGCTTCTTGCGGCAGCTGGCTGCCTGCTGCGCTGCCTGCTGCGCTGCCTGCTGCGCTGCCTGCTGAGCTGCTGCGTGCTGTGCGGTTGCCTGCGCGCTGCTGCAGCGCTCCTCAGCTTCGGGGAACACACCGGTGCGTGCAAACTCAGCATTGCGGGAGGCGGCCAGCAAGGCGGACTGTGTGTGTATATGTGCATATGCTTGCATGTGTGTATTGAGTGTGTTAGCCGATATAATTGTAGTCACATTAATGATGTACGGTTGTGCGATTGATACAAGAAAGAGGGGAACTAAGTGCCTTTGACATTTTCAAGCAGGGATGGGTCATACGGCGTAGGCGTATTATACGCCGTATCGTATTTATCGCGTATATAACTGTATTTGTCAAATTGCTCCGTATAATACGATTTTGGGCATATATTCTTTTTGCTATCTTGGGGGGTGGTTGGTGCAAGCCGAGGGTACCCCCCAAAATAGCAAAAATACGTTTTCGTATTATACGCGTATGTCGTATTAATAGCGTATTATACCGTATGGGACGTCTCAAAAGTCCGTATGACCCATCCCTGTTTTTAAGCGAGGAATTTGGCTGCTATTGAATAGCACCAGCCTATCATAGACAACTTCCCACACACATACACAAACTTGTTTAACTATTGAGTTTCTTTCAAAGTGAAGCAAGAGCCTGTGTGACAAATTTTAGGCAAATAAGGCGCGAGCACACCCACCCACAACCAACACACACATATACATGCAGGGTCTGTGCACACCTGACGAGCTGGGCGCGTAGAAGTGCTTGTGGGGGCCCCTGACATCGTCTCTGCTTTGGCAGCCACCTGAATAAAAAAAGCAGAGCACAGACAGGCACAGAACACATTTTGTTCTCCTATGACCGACAGCATTGCTTGCATCAACGACAGCATTGGTGTAGCATTTTTGCTTGTTGCAAAATCATCTAGACAGAACAACCTTTCTCCCTAGACAGAACAACCTTAATATCTAGACAGAACAATGGAGGGGCAAATGGTGCCCAGCCGCCCACCTTGCCAGAGGGCTTCTTGGCAGCAGGCTTGCTGGGAGCAGGCTGCTGTGAGGTGGCATGAGAGGCGCAGGCATTGCCCCCCTCTTCTTCTCCTTTCACAGCTTTGGGAGCATGCGAGGCTGGGACGTGCATTGCTTTAGTGGAGGTACGCTGGGAACGCACGCGCCGCACGCCGCAGGCGTTGCACAGTGTTTTGGGGCCTGTGGGTATTGAGGAGGGACATTGACATTAAGCCCGCATACCCGGCATTGCTTTCAAACGTATGAGTTTAAGCAGGTCTCAACCTGACTTTCACTGCATGGGAGAGAGCGCATGCTAAGGAACAGCAACATGGATTTTTGCGGTAAAAGGGGAGCAAAGAGAGAGGGCGCCATTAAAGATGGGATCTTATACTCAAATCCTTGCAAGAATTCCTGATAAAAAGATGCGTGCCTTAGGAAATGCACAGGGTGTGCTTGGACAGCGACTGGACATGTTAATGAGTGGACCATGCTCAAATTGTCTCACGACATAAACTGCAAAGAGCAGCAGATGTGACTCCTTTTTTGGTTTGATGTATGAAGATATTGGCTTAGAAATCAGTTGCAACTCGGCTTAGTAATCAGTCACAAGTTCAGAGCGTCCAAAGATGGCCTCTGTGTTGTTTTCCACTTCAATATGGCTGTGCAAAGCAGATGAGCAGGACAACCATCTGCTGCAGGCACTCACACTTGAAAAATGGTGCGCTCACTACTCGCCTATATGCATAAACCCATACCCATCCATACACACAAGCAGGCACAAATACAGCCAAAACAAATAGTTTCACACTCACCGTGAGGGCCCTCTCTCCACTGCGGCGTCTGCGATGTGCCGCACTGTGTGCAGCAACGGCCTGGCGCACACTGCCCTTGCAAGGGCGGAGTGAGCACGCCCTCTTGCAGCTTGCCATCCGCTGCAGCCTGCATCTCTACCGCTGCCAACGTATCAGTCTTGCCGCCCAACGCCTGTGCACCCCCTGTGCACTTGCGCTTGTTGCAGCTGCGTGTTCATCATGCGTGTGCACTTGTGTGTGTATATGTGTGTGTGGTGTGTGTTTGCACGGCGCGTCGTAAATGGTTTTGTATGGGATGCGTCCCGTCAGGCATACAACTATAGCTGGCCTATCCCCTCCACACAGGAAATCTGTGTTTACTGTGGGTAATGAAGACAACGCAGCAAAACATGACGGTCAACCTTTCCATCGCAGGCCTACTTTTTCCCATTGCCAGAGCTTTACAGGCCTTCATGTGATGAATGCTGCCTACTAATACTCCTACTCGCACATGCAAATTCCGGACTAAAGCTTGCACAATTTGCCACTTCACCAATCTCACTCATGAAACGCAAATATTTATGTTTTTTTCTACAATGTCCCCATGTCTGAACATACTGAAAACATTCACAATTTCTTGTCGGTTAGGCCTTACATATAGTGCGAAACGCAGCTAGCACCTCGCACACATACACATACTCACACACCTGCCCAGCAAGAAACCCTCTGGCACATGCATGTCCATGCTGTCCACTTCATCGCTGGGGAGGCGTGTGGGAAAGCCAAAGCCACCTGAAATCGATGAGGAGTACTGAGTGATGTGTACACATGTATGTGTGTATATGTGTGTGTGTGTGTGTAAGAGTGGTGGGAAGGTGCAATTCTGTGTGTACGTGTTATGAATCATCAAGAGAACTTATGATTATTGGCTGGAAGCTGGTGTCGCACCGGTGGGGGGGGAGGCTAATGGGAACAAGCATGCTGCTGCTCTTCATGTCTATGTGTGACTATACATGGCACGCCATATATAGGCGCTGGCTCAACTGAGCGGCAAAGAACAGAGACGAGAATAACAAAGAGAGGAAACAACAAAAAGGGTGTGCTCTGTGTGAGCCCGGCGACAATGCGTACCAGATGTGCCCATTTCCAGCTGTGGGTACTTGTGCAGAACGTTTGACGTCGGGTCAAACAGCCCTTGGCAGAAGAACACCTCCAGGCCGAGATCAGCAGTGGAGCTGGCAGCCAGATGCGAGGCCTGAGAGGGGTTGGGAGCATGAAGGAAGAGAGAGCGGAAGATTGAAAAAGCAAATGGTGTCACATGAGGGAGCGAAGGATAAGCTGACAACAGACTTCTATGGTGCGTGTGATGTTAGGGTGGAGGAAGTACTTACATGCTAGCTGGTGTGCAACCGTGAGCACAACACACACAAGCGTACCTCAGCCCAGGTGTTGGCACGGATTATGGTGCAACGGCCCCCGATACACCCCACATGGTTGCAGTCAGTGTCATCCAGCTGCAGGAAGTGCCAATAGATTCTTTTGCGTGTGGAACTGTAAAACTATGTGACAAGTGTGCG